>Ga0315284_10007290_pt1 | contig 15781 bp, 15 predicted proteins | sample YL17G09_16_MG_FD_203696 | JGI IMG/M metagenome (GOLD analysis project Ga0315284, IMG submission 203696) | Sediment microbial communities from Yellowstone Lake, YNP, Wyoming, USA - YL17G09_16 | ecosystem: Environmental > Aquatic > Freshwater > Lake > Sediment | place: USA: Wyoming | collected... | reverse complement strand
TGCCGATGGTTGCCGCGAGAGCGAGCCCTCATGGAAAGATCTGCTGCTGAGCATGAAGGCAAGAGGCCTGGAAGAAGGGCCGAAACTGGCGGCGGGCGATGGCGCCTTGGGATTCTGGAAGGCGTTGCTACGATCGTTCATCTGTTCGGGGATACAAGTCGAATTGCGGGGCAGTTTAACGCAGGGCAATCGCCTTAAGGGGGATTGACTTGACTCAACGATCCCCTACGGATTGTGGGTGAGGAGCGTTGCGAACGTCGCCGGCTCGATCTGGACTGCCTGCTGGGCCGGCCGGTGGAAAAGCTTGCCCCGTGACGCTGCTTTGCGGCGGTTGAAACGGAACGTGAACTCGTTGAGGTAGTCCTCCAGATGCTCCGGGCTGATCGCGCCCTGGCGGGTGCCCGGCAACCCGCGTTTCAGAAGCGACGCCACGCGGTGCATCCGACGCGGCCGCTGGCGGTCCGCCACGCCGATCTCAGACGACTCGAACTCGATCACCCCGGCTTGGCGCGTTTCTAGATCCCCATGCCGCTTTGTTTGGCGCGGTTGATGGCGCCGACAACCTGGTCGTGCACTTCGCGTGGCCGCGGGATCATCTGCCAATGGCCGAGGCCAAACTGCTCATCTTGGGGAATAATCAGCATCGACCCGATGCGGCAGATGCGCTCCTTGAAAGTGACCTCGAGCATGGTTCGCGCCACACGCCGCAGAGGGCAGTCGAAGATGTCCGTGCTGAAGACCCCTGTCAGCCGGATGATTCGCAGGTCCGTCAGGATGTAGTAGCGGCCCATCCACTGGAGGATCGCCCACATGATCCGCCCGGCCATCACAAACACTCCGAGATCCATCAGCGGGCGAGAGCGGAACTCCAGCCTATCATCGAAAATGCCCAGCAGAATCATGACGATCAGCACGCTGGCCAGGAAACGCAGGCTCGACAGAAGGATGAACCAGCGCGAGGGGCGGAGAATGAACAGGACCAGCTCGCCGTCGCGAAGGACATGCCCGGCCACCAGAGCAGCCACCGGCGTCGAGACAGCCGGCGCGGCGGCGGCAGAACCCTCGCTGAGATGAGCCGTCCGGTCCGCCACGCCCACAGACGCCCCAGGCGCATGGCACGGCGCGGGCGATGTAGACGTGCACGTATCGACACTCCCTGTCACGCTCGAATCCTCACTTGCGCACCGATGTTTCCGTCACCTGCGACTTCAACGTCACGATGTCCGGTAGATTACGATAATAGTCCGCATAGTCGAGGCCATAGCCCACAACGAATTCGTCGGGTATGTCAAACCCGACGTAATCCACCGGCACGCTGCGGGCCATCGCGGTCGCCTTACGCAGCAGAACGCACGTCCGCATCCCCGCAGGGTCCTGCCGCGCCAGCGACTCACGCACGAGGCTCATCGTCCCGCCTGTATCGACGATGTCGTCGACGAGCAGAATATGCCGGCCATGAACGTCGCCGATCCGCGGCCCCAGGAGGTTGGCCCCCTGGCTCTGGACGGCCGCGCCGGGGTAGCTGCTCACGGCCAGCAGGCTGATCTTCATGCGCATGGGCAGACACCGAATGAGGTCGGCGCAGAAGATCATGGCGCCGGTCAGGATCGGGATGATGGTGACGGCGCCGTCGCCGACAGGAGAAAAGGCGGCGTGGTCCGCGGTGATCTCATTTGCCAGCTCGCGCACGCGATTCTGTATCTGTTCATGTGAGATGACCACTCGCGCGATATCGTCACGCATTCACCCATTGTAGCTCATAGCCGCCCCCGCGCGCACGCCCGACATCCTCGATTCGCACGCCAGCCCTGCTACAATCGCCCCAACCGTCCGCCTCGGGAGACCACGGTCAGTATGCCAAAACAGAAGCATTCTCCACAGCCCGCCGCCGTCAAGCCCGCATGGGGCCTGGCTGATTACGTTTGGTTTATCGTCAAGAACATCTTCGGATGGATCTTCGTCCTGGGCGCCGGGCCGATCGGAGTGGTCTTCCCCGGACCCGGCGGCCTGCCCCTGTTCATCATCGGCTTTGCGCTCATCACGTTCCCCGGCAAACGCCGCCTCACGGCCCGCGTCATGCGCGGCATACCCGTCAACCGCGAAAACCGCACCTATCACCTCGGTGTCGCGGCCGTGGCGCTGCTGGCCCCCACAGCCGTGGTCCTCACCATCCTCCATGGCCAATGGTGGTCATCGGCCGACCACCACACCCTCACCACCGTCCTCCTGGTGCTGACCTACCTTGCCTTCGTGGTCGGCATCTGGGCCTTCGGCCTCCTGGGCGTGGATACCATCAACCTCGGCCTGAGCCTCATGCCCAAGGTACGCCGGAAGGTACGCCCCTGGATGAGGCGCAAGGGCCTCGACCTGCTCCCCCCACGCCGTCGCCTGCGGCTGACCCATCCCGAGATCCCACAGGACGATGAGGAAATCCTCGAGATCCACGAGAGCTACCGCAGGGGCGCGCATGACACGTGGGCCCTCGCCAGACCCTGGCTCGTACGTTCCCTCCGCATCGTTCTCGTCGCCGCCATCTTCTGGTGGATGCTGCGACCCATCTTCAAGCAGTGGAACGATCCGGCCAACGGCCCCTTGATCCGCCAGCACATCCGCGCCACGAACTGGTGGCTGTTCGCGCTGGCCGCCCTGATGTTCTCCCTGTTCCTCTTTGTCTTCCGCACCACGAGCTGGCGATGGATCCTGCGGGGGTTCGGGCATCGGCTGCCCATCGCGCCGGCGACGCGCATCTGGTCGTTCTCCGAACTGGCAAGATACCTGCCCGGCGTCATCTGGCAAGTCGTCGGGCGGGTGTATCTCAGCCGCCCCTACGGCGTCAGCGCCAGCGTGTCCTCCGCCAGCCAGGTGCTTGAACTCGTGCTCTTCATGCTCGCCAACATCCTCGTTGCCATGGCCGGCCTGCTCGGAGCGGGCGTCCGACGCATACCTTCGGAGCACCGGCACTGGATCTTCATCGCCATGGCGTTCGTGCCGGCGATGCTTGTGCTCCTGCACCCCAAGGTCTTCTATGGCCTGCTTAACCGCCTGATGACGCGCCTCAAGAAGGCTCCCATCGCGCAGGCGCTCGGCAAACGCCAACTCACGGCGCTGCTCGCCTGGAACATCGCCGGGCTGCTCTGGCAGAGCCTGGCGCTTTGGGTCCTCACCTGCAGCGTGCTCGATCTGCCCCTGGGAAAGTGGTATGTGCTGGCCGGGGCCTACTGCCTGGCGTGGACCATGGGCTTCTCCGTCGGGTTCCTTTCCCCGGGCGGCATCGGCGTCCGCGAACTCGTCTTTGTCACGACCCTCCAGTTTGTCCTCCCGCCCTCCTGGGTGCAGATCCACTTCCCCAGCCCCACGGTCCTCGCCGCGGTCGCGGGGTTCCTCAGCGTCCTGCTGCGTATGTGGGCTATCGCCGGAGAGCTGTTGATGGCGGGCGCGGCGTGGCTATCAGACTACCGTGGGGCCATGGGACGAGTCGATGCCCCGGGCCGCGCCCACATGCCCGCGGAAATGGCCGAAGCCGAATAGACCGGCGAGGTCGCGCTGCCCCCGCCCCTGCCGCGGACGGTCGTGAAGTACAGCACTACCAGCACGGCCACCCATGCCACGAACATCACGCTCAAAATCGCAAACAGCTTCGGCCGAGGACGAAAAGGCACGGCGGCGAACCCCTGCTGCCCGCCCGACCCCGTCCGCACGCCTTCCGCTCGAAGCTTGCCCTTCTTCCTCTTCATGACCCGCACTCGATCTCATACCCCTCCTCCAGCGTGCTGAAGTCGTACACGTGCCTGAAGTCCTCCATCGTGTCTTCGTCGGTCTTGCTCATGTACCCGTTTTCGACCATGGCAAACACAATCCGGCCGAAGTCATCCGTCCGCGTGATGTTCCACCGGCGCAGAACAGACCTTGCCAGCAACCCCCATTGCCGCAGCGCAAACTCGCGCAGACCTTCGCTCAGCTCACGCCCAGACACGTGCCGGCTGGCCTTGGGGTCCTTCACATTCACATGGAACATGTGAACGGTGTACTGCAGGCCCCGCTGCACAAACTCATACGCCTCAATCGGGTACAGACCCACCTCCTCGACAACCTGTTCGATGGGCTTGGCGGGCTCGGGTCCCTTGGTCGGCATGATAGAAATCTACTCCATTTTCCGGCCCGACGCCACGCGCTATTCAACGCGCGGGAAGAGCGGCCGACCCTCCCCAAGCTTCTGCCCGGCGGGCAGATTGCGGGAAAGCAGGTCAGAAAGACGCTTTCCCTGAACATCGACCCCAAGCTGCGCAAGACCCTCCGCCGCTTTGTGCGGCAGAATCGGCAATAGCCCCACCAGCGCACGGTAAACGGCCTGCGATGAGAGATTCAGCACCGTGTCCAGGCGAGCGGCCTTGCCGGGGTCCTTCGCCAGCGCAAATGGCGCAGTGACATCGATGTAGCCATTGGTCGCCCGGGCCAGGTCGACCGGCAACAACGCCCCCTGCTGCAGCTCGCAACGCTCGTACGCCTGCGCCAGCTCGTTGCCCAGCTTGCCTGATCGCTCGATCAGGGCGCGGTCCACGTCCTGCAAGTCGCCGGCCGCTGCGGGCAGAACGCCACCCCGATACCGCCCGATCATCTTCACCGTGCGGTTCAGACAGTTGCCCAGGACATTCGCCAGCTCGTTGAACGACTTGTCGAAGTCCCCATCGGTCCAGTCCAGGTCGTTGCCGAACGGCGCCGCCCGCAGAAGGTAGTACCGCAACGCATCCAGCCCGTGTTTCCCGATGATCGCCCGGATCTTGCCCAGGTCGATGAAGTTCCCCAGGCTCTTGCTCATCTTCCGCCCCCCGCTCGTCCACCACCCATGCGCAAACACCAGCTTCGGCAGCGGCAGCCCAAGGCTCAGCAACACCGCCGGCCAGTAGACCGTGTGAAACCACAGAATCTCCTTGCCGATGAGCTGCACGTCCGCCGGCCAATAGCGGCCAAAACGCGATGGGTCCGACGATGTGTACCCCAGCGCCGTAATGTAGTTGCTCAACGCGTCGATCCACACGTACAGAACGTGCTCCGGATCGTTCGGCAGCGGTATGCCCCATTTCAAACTCGATCGGCTCACTGACAGGTCATCCACCCCCGCCTTCAGCTTGCTGATCACCTCGTTGCGGCGAGTCTCGGGGCGGATGAAATCCCGATGTTGCTGTATGTGATCGAGAATCCGCGGCGCGTACTTCGCCAGGCGGAAAAGGTACGTCGGTTCCTTGTACCGGACCAGAGGCTTGCCGCTCACGGCCGACTTGAACTCGTTCGTCTTCGCTTCCGTCTCGGTGACAAACTCCTCCTGGCTCTCGTCATACCAACCTTCGTAGCTGCCCAGGTAAATGTCGTCGTTCGCCACGAGTCTCCGCACGATCTCCTGGACGGCCTCCTTGTGCCGCGGCTGCGTCGTCCGGATGAAATCGTCGTGCGTAATGTCCAGCTCTTTCCACATGGCCTGGAAAACCTCCACCACCCGGTCGGCCAGCTCCTGCGGCTGGATGTTCTGGGCGGCGGCGGTCTTCACCATCTTGATGCCGTGTTCGTCGGTGCCGGTCAGGAAGAACGTGTCATCCCCGGCCAGCCGGTGGTAGCGAGCCAACGCATCCGCCGCAATCGTCGTATAGCAGTGCCCGATGTGCGGCTCGGCATTGGGGTAGTAGATGGGGGTCGTGATGTAGAATCGGTCGTTCATAAAGAGTCGTCCCGTGAAAACACAGAAGCCATCGTCCAGTCAGAGTGACGCGGATGCGCAGAAACTCGAGGCACAGGGCACCCACAGGGGGCCCGCGGCCTCTAACGCATCGGCATCAGTCGGACTGCCCAATGGCTCATCTCCCCATTATCAGCGCTTTACACGCGAAGATCAAGGCTATCTGCCCCGGATGTCGCCCAGCTGCCTCCCCTGGCCCCGTACCCGGGTATACCTGCCAACATCCGAACACTCCGCTGGCCTGCCGGACCGCTCGATCCAGGGATCTGCCCCGATCCAGCCATGGATTCCCCCGCCCAGGCCCGCCAAGTCCCCGGACACGCCGCCATCCCCTCTGTAACATGGGAATACAAAAAGAGATCGCGTGGTTGAGATTGTTGTGTTCCAATGGGAGGCCACGTGGTATAATGGATACGTCATCGTTCTCTGGTTCGTCTGCGCGATCTCGTCGAGGAAACTGCCATGTCTAAATCATCTCGGTCCCGATTCGGCTTCACTCTCGTGGAGCTTCTCGTGGTGATCGGCATCATTGCACTGCTGATCTCCATGCTTCTGCCCGTTCTGCAGAAGGCCAAGGACGCGGCCAATTCGGCCAAATGCTCCTCAAACCTTCGGCAGCTCATGATGGGCATGTTGTACTTCGCCAATGACAACAAGGGTTCTCTGCCCGGGCGAGACAACGACCGCGGAAACCCCAAGGAAGAGTATCGCGATTGGTGCTACGGCCCGCCCAAGGGCTGGAGTGATGCGCAAGCCTGGACCGAATGCCCCAGGGGCGGAACCATCTTCAAGTATGTGAGGAATAAGGACGTGTATCGTTGCCCCTCGCTGACGGATACCGGCCTAGTATACCTCCCGAACGGAGGCGTCGGCGCGGGGTCCAATGGGAAGTTTGATTTCGCGTATCACTCGGCATGGACGGGCGCCAAAGTCACCAAGGTGCCGAACCTCTGCTATTTCTACAACGGCGGCTGGGCCGCGAACAAGGTTGGGAAAACCATTGCGACGCCCATCCTGGTCGAGGAAGATCCAAAAACCATGTGCGGAACGAACCTGGAATCGGGGCACTCCAACGCCGATGCAAAGGATCATCGCCACAGAGGCGGCTCGTACTACGCGAGCATCGACGGCAGTGTTCACTTCATCATTGAGCCCAAATATCCGCATCTTTCACAGCCGATCACGACTTGGTATTACTGCCTGCCCCCGAGCAAGAATGGGCCTTACGGAGTTGCGGGCTCCCCGAAACTGCAGTCCATCGGTCGGACCGACACATACTGGGGCTGGTGGAACAAGCAATAGCCCCGCGGACGCGATGTCTTCCGCACAGCAATCAGGGCCGCGAATGGCAAGCCACTTCGCGGCCCCCTTTTTGCGCGCACACTGCGCCGGCAAGAGCACCGCGACCCGACGCTGTTTCTTCCGATCCGGCTGAGTCAGCATCCGCACCCCGTCGTCCGAGATCAGCTTCCTGCTGACCTTGTCCCACCGCCGTGTCCGGTGGGCCATGACGTGCAGCCCGTGACCGTCGGTGCAGCATCTCAGCGGCTCGACCACTTTGCCGCTCAGCAGCGGACTGTGGCCCCCATCCTTCTCCAGCACGTCCGTCTTGTGGCACGAGGCGCACGACGCGGGAAACGGAACTGGCCGAGCGATTCCCCCTTCACGTTGTCTACGCTTGGATCGGCAACAGCGCCCGCGTAGCCCAGGCCGACTATCTGCAAGTCGCCGATGCCCACTACGCCCAGGCGGTCAAGGCCCAGGAGTCAGAATTGCATCATCTTGAGGCGGCCCAGAATCCGGCACGGCAGACGCACGCGAATACTCGCAATACGTCGCATGTTAGGGGTAGTACCCCCGTTTTTCAGCATGCTGCGGGGGGGTGCGACGTGCTGAAAGCGGGCCAACGTTCCCGACAGGAGTCGAACCTGTAACCTTCGGCTCCGGAGGCCGACGCTCTATCCAATTGAGCTACGGGAACAACACACCTACTCTTTCGACCCCCATTCTAGTTGCTCGGCACCACCCTGTCCAGCCGCGCTTCGCCCGATACCATCGTCCGCGGCCGTCCTGACCGTGCACGCAGCCATCACCCGATCCATCCCCCCCCATGCAGATTCTTCAGAGCACTCGCTGCAAAATGTGCGCTGTGCGGCCTCAATGACTGGCGTAAGATAGGCTGCTAACGGCTTTCTCTTAACATGGCGCATCATTTGCGTAAACAACAGGAACCAGGCCCCGAAGGGCGAGAGCCCCCGACGGGGGAGTCCGGCGTTGCACGTCACCCACGGCCGCGCGATGCCAAGACTGCCGAGCCGCAACATGAGGCGAGCCTGATGAACACACACCGCCTGAGCCTCTTGGTCGTCGAGGATGAATACGCCCTCGCACGCCTCTGGGCCACGGAACTCGACCGCCTCGTCGAAGCAACCCTCGCCCATACCATCGAAGAAGCCCGCACAAAACTCTCCGGCCGTGCCTTCGATGTCATCCTCCTCGACCTCCATCTCCCCGATGGCAATGGCCTCGACCTCCTCCATGAAGTCACCGCCCGCGGCGACGAAACCGCCGTCATCATCCTCACCGGAAACGCCGACCTCAACTCCGCCATCCAGGCCCTCCGCCTTGGCGCCTACGACTACCTCATCAAGCCCTGCAGAATCGTCGAACTCGAACAACACCTCGAACGCATCGCCCGGCAGCAGCGGCTCCGCGACGAGAACCGCGCCCTCCGGCAGCAGATCCTCGCCCAGAGAGCTCCTTCCGAACTCATCGGCTCAGGTCCCCCTCTCATCCTCGTCCGCAACCTCGTCGCGCGCGCCGCGCCCACCAACGTCTCCGTCCTCATCTCCGGCGAAACCGGCACCGGCAAGGAAGTCGCCGCCAGGCTCATCCATGCCCAATCCCTCCGCCGCGATGAGGCCTTCGTCCCCGTCAACTGCACGGCCCTCCCCAGAGAACTCGCGGAAAGCGAGCTTTTCGGCCACCGCAAAGGCGCATTCACCGGCGCCGACCGCGACCACCGCGGCCTGCTCCTCGCCGCCACGCGCGGAACAGTCCTCCTCGACGAAGTCGGCGATCTGCCTATGGAAATGCAGGCCAAGTTCCTGCGCCTCCTCGAAAGCGGCGAGGCCCGCCGCGTCGGAGATACCGATTTCTACCACACCAACGTCCGCATCATCGCCGCCACCAATCGCGATCTCCGAAAAGACGTCGAGAACGCACGCTTCCGCCAAGACCTCTTCTACCGCCTCGCTGGCTTCGAACTTCGTCTCCCAAGCCTCAGAGATATCGTCGAAGACCTCCCCGCCATCGCCGCTCATCTCCTTCGCACCGTCGCCGTCCCAGGTGCAGTCGCCGAACGGTTCTCACCTGCCGCCATGCACGCCATGACCCTCTACCCCTGGCCTGGAAACGTCCGCGAACTCCGAAATGTCATCGAACGAGCTAAAATCCTCTGCGATCAGCCCGACGTCCAGCCCGAACACCTCGGCCTTCCCGTCGCCGAACCCAAACAGCCCGCCGCCCTCGTCGCCGAAGGAACCATCGCCCAAGTCGAATGGCTCATGATCCAGCAAGCCCTGCGCCGACACGGCGGCAACAAGACCGCCGCCGCCAAGTCCCTCGGCATCAGCCTCCGAACCCTCTATAACAAGCTGCAATCCTAGAGTTCTCCCGAAGAAGCCGTCGCCGACGCAGAACAAGACCCCGCCACCCCCGAATGTGACCCCCGAACGATCAGCTAACCGTGCGTCCTTGCCTTACGCGCGGCCTGACGTAAACGCCCAGTTTCTGCACCGCGAAGTACATCACACTCTGCGCGTCGTGCTCCGCCGAACCATTCACGGAGTAGTACACCTGCTTCCCGTGCCGGCGGCACCCCACAATATTGTTCATCCGCAACAGGCCCAGATGGTGGCTGATCGTCGGCTGCGGCAGCTTCAGCTTCTCACACAGACTCGTCACGTTCCGTTCGCCTTTCGCAAGACACAGCAGGATGCTCAGCCGCGTCCTGTCAGAGAGCAACCTGAAGAGCGAAGACAACTGCTCCAGATCCCGTCCGGTCACATCCTGCTCCCGCTTCGCCATGATCTAGGCCTCCAGATGAACACACACAATCTCAGTGACTGCCTGGCGCCACAGCGCCGTCGCACTCAACAAAGCACGCCTGGACAACGCGACCCACAGCACACACGCTGTTCTCGTTGCCTGCGAACATATAGATCGCTACGCCCTGTGTGGGTCGCCCGCTTCCCCATCGAAGCCGCCTGCGATGTCCACTGCCATACTAACCGATTTCGATGACTTTAGCACATGAACATGACGATTGCGTGATATTCGCACGCCCACTGACGCCTGTTTGAAAGAACCTCTCTCCGCCACACTTGACGAACCGCCTCCCAAGGTTAATATCCAATCATCTCCCGGGGCCATGGTCTAACGGGATGACGGCTGAATCGCATTCAGCAAATCGGGGTTCGATTCCCCGTGGCTCCATTTGCGGCCGTCCTCCGGCAAGCCCTGAATCGGCAAGGTGTTGCCTCATTGCCGCCCCCCCCTCCATCGCTCCACGCTTCACTCTGTCGAACCTGCCTCAATGCCTTCTACTGAGTCTGTATGCCGCATCACATCCATGGCCGCCCCCTCCGAACCTTCGCACCCCGCTAACCCAGAAACGGCGAGCCCGATTTCAGCTTCACCGACTGCACCATCACGTCCTCGCCAGCCAACAGCGTCGTGGGCGCCTTTTTCGCCGCTCGCGGCTTCGCGCTGACCGTCCGCTCGTACAGCTTCAGCATCCGCGACAACACCCCTTCCAGGCTGTACTGCTCCGCCACCATCTGCTCCGCCGCCCGACCCAGCGGGCGATACCCCCCGGGATCCTTCAACGCCCCGATCGCCTTCTGCGCGAAATCCTCCGGATCGAAAAAATCCGCCAACAGTCCGTTCTTCCCGTCCTGGATCATCTCCTCCACCGGCGCCGTCCGCGAACCCAGCACCACCGCCCCGCAGCTCATCGCGTCCATCATGCTCCACGAAAGCACGAACGGTACCGTCAGGTAAATGTGCAGGTCGCTGGCCGCCAGCAGCCGCCCCAACTGCGCCGGCGGCAGCCGCCCCGTGAAGACGAACTTCGACAGGTCATACGGCTCCCGCGACAGCACCCACTCCTTGAAGCTCTTGTACCCCGGTAGGTGATTCTCGTCCCCCCCATACGCAATCCGGTCCGTCCCCACGACGAAGAAGATCACGTTCGGATACCGCTGAGCGATGATCTTCGCCGAACGCATGAATATGTCAAAACCACGCATCGACTCAAACCCCCGGCTCACATACGTCACAATCCGCGTGTCCGCCGGAACGTCGATCTCCGCTAGGGTGCGCATCGCCCGCTTCTCCACCGGCGGGCGTAGCTGATCCTGGTGCCCGTGATAGATCGTCCGATCCACCCCGTCGAAAATCACCTCCAGCTTCCCCTTGTACTCTTCCGGAAACCGCGACTGCTGAAACTTCGTCGGCGCGTATCCCGCGTCGCAGTTCTGCAGATCCAGCAGAATCATCGCGTTCCGGCAGTGCGACCTCAGGTAATTCTCCTCCGGCACCGGCCACCCCAGATCCTTCCGAAAATCCATGTCGCTCAGCGGATCGTGCGCCCGGTAGTAATACTCGAAGAAGTTCACGATCGGCACATCCCCGTACAGCTCCCGGAGAAAAAGCGTGCTCCCGAATCCGCTGTGCCCCACAATCAGGTCCGGCTGCACCAAACCGTTCGCCTTCATCGCCCGGTAAACCGCGTCGCAGTGCCACACCGTGTTCTCAAACGTCCTCGAACAGTAGTGGTTCTGCTTCGTCGCGCCTCCGCTCGGCTTGTACGCGATCTTCTGTATCCCATCCACCACCCCGCCCGGCGTCTCGCTCACAAACGTGCACTGCCACCCCATCTTCTGTACCAGGTGCCGCGCAATGTGCCCGAACTGGGCTGGAAAATTCTGATGGACGTACAGGATATGCATGTCACCACCGCAGATGGATTGCCCCGAACTGGTCGCCCGCCGCTCTCTCCGACAACGCCGGCCACACACACCGCCGCAGATGAGTGCTAACGCCCGATTTCCCGGACTTTCCCCCATTCCGCCCCGTTTGTCAATGTGCCGCCCCGCACCCTCCGCCCAACCCGTATGCCTGATAACCCCCGGATTATCCCCTCTCTTATCCTCCCCCGCATACATGGCAGACGCCTTCTAAAGCGTCCCTCCGGCATGTCGATATACAGATGGCGGATGCAGCGCCGCCCCACGGAGTGAGAGAAACACAATCCGCCGCAGCCAGCTCGCGACCCCGCAACTCCTGCGGCAACGGGAGAGAATGAGATGACCACCAAAATGAAAGATGTCCTGACGACCGGCGAGGTAGCAAAAATCTGTTCCGTCGCCCCCAGGACCGTCAGCAAATGGTTCGACTCGGGCGCCCTCCGCGGATACCGCATCCCCGGCTCCAAGGACCGCCGTATCCCCCTCAACCAGCTCATCCGGTTCATGAAACAGCACAACATGCCCCTCAACGGGCTCATGACCGGCGCTACACGCGTCCTCATCGTTGACGACGAACAGGACATCGTCGAAGTCCTCGAAAAAATCCTCGAAAACGATGCCAAGTACGAGGTCGAGGTCGCTAAAGGCGGCTTCGAAGCCGGCCTCATTGCCGAACGCTTCCGCCCTCACGTCATGCTCCTCGATATGCACCTCTCCGATATCGATGGCCACGAAGTCGCCCGACAGGTCAAGGCCAATTCCGACCTCCAACTCACCAAAGTCATCGCCATGAGCGGCAAAATGACCGACGAAGAAGCGCGCGGCCTCACCGCCAACGGCTTCGATGGCTTCCTCAAAAAACCCTTCCACGTCCGCCAGGTCGTCGAAATCATCGAAGACGCCATGGCCGTCGTCTACTGAACCACCCCCGCACATGGCGCGCATCGTCGCCAGGGGCCGCCGGAGGGGCGGCCCTTTCGCTTGCGCGCACCTGCCACCCCTCATGTTCAGATCCCCCCAACGCGACCCAATATCCGGCCTTGAAAACCCCCGACTCCGCAGGCCAAACCCATCACCGCTCTCTCCGCTGACCTTTCTGCCCGCCTCGATCCGGACCCGGCGGCGGCCGCCGACCGCCCCCATCCGCCGCAACGTCAGCGTCCCGCGCCTCGAGGATCTCCTTGTACTTCCTCTCCACCAGTTCACTCTTCTCCTCCCGGTCCTTCTCAAGCTTCTTCCTCTCCTCCTTCACAAGCTCCGCCAGACGTTTGAGCCGTTGCTCCCGCTCATCCATTCGCGCCTGCACCAGCTCCTCAACCTTCTCCTTCAACTCCTTCTCCAGCTTCGTCCGCTCCGAGGGTTCCTCCACGTCGTGAAGGCTCAGCTTGATCCCGAAAATGGCGTCCTCGATCCTGATCTGCTTCTCCTTGATCCCACGCAGTTCCGGATTGTCCTTCCCCAGCCACTTCCATTCGTAATACCGCGCCACAATCAGCGGCTTGAACCTCGCCTTGTGATCGTCTTCCATCCCGTTGAATGCCGCGGTACGCTTTGGCGAAAACTTCTCGAAAAACTCGTAGGCCTCCTTAAACTCGCTCTCAGGTATCTCCCCATGCCGCGGCATGAAAAACTGCCCCTCCGGTGACCGAGGCCGCGGAGCCTCGCTCGGACGCGTCGTAGCCTGCGCGAAGACAACAACCGGCATCAAAAACAGCACCGTCACCGCGAGTCGTTTCGGCATCATCTTCTGTCCTTCTTCATAGCATCAGCACCAGCGCCTCGTCGTCCTCGCTCGCCTGCAGCTCGGCTGCGTGCAGGCTCGCCTCGTTCAACCTCTCCCCGCCCGCCGGACTCAGCAACCACCTCTCCTCCAGCGGCGCCGTCGCCAACGCCTCCCCCGTCTCATCGTCCCTCGCTACCGGCACACTGCCGCCGCCCATGGGATTCTGCCCGCCCATCTCGAACGCGCCCATCCCCCATAGGCTGATCATGATGAACACCGCCGCCGCCGCCGCCGCTACCGCGTACGTCCACCTCGGCCAACCACGCCACAACGCCACCCCGGCCGCCGGACGACACATCGCCTCCATCCCCTGCTGACGCACCGCCCTCATCACTCGCCGAACTGCCGCCTCGTCCGACACCGCCCCCACGCCCACCTGCGTCTCCCCCAACTGACCCTTCACAAAGCCCTGCAGATCCCTCAGACTGGCCAACTGCTCCCGCAAAGGCCGGTCCCCCGCCAGCATCTGCTCAACCTCCGCACGATCCTCCGGGCCTAGCTCATCGGCCAGGTACATCAGCAGAATCGCTTCATTGCTCTCGAGCTTGTTCACCAAGCTGGCCATGATCCGCTCCAATCAGTCTTCCGCCGCCAGTCACCCGCATCTCCGCCCGGGCAAGCCTGGCCTCTGAAGGCTATTCCTCTTCCATCAGATCCTTCAGCTTCAGCATCGCCTTGTGCATCCTCCCCAACGCTGTGTTCAGCGGGCAGCCCAGAAGCTCCGCTATCTCCACAAACTTCAGGTTCGCATAATACCTCAACAGCAACACCTCCCGCTGGTTCTCCGGCAACTGCTCGATCGCACGCCCAAGCTTCTGCTGCTGTTCGCCGGCCTCGAGCCTGTGCCCGGCCTGCGGTGCGTGCTGATCCACGATCAGCTTCAACCCGTCCTTCGCCGCCTTCTCACGACCGCGCGACCGCCATAGATCATTGGCCTTGTTCGTCGCGATCCGAAACACCCATGCCTTGAATCCTCCGCTGCTCGCCGATACGTCAAACTTCCCGAGATGCTCCACGATGCTCAGCCACGTCTGCTGGTGCAGCTCCTCCGCTACCTGCTCGCTCCCGCACAGCCGCTGAAGATATCGGACCAGCGGCCGGTGATACCGACGCACTAACTCCTCTCCCGCTGTATCGGCTCCCAATCGCATCTGCTCGACCAACGCTTCATCGCTCACCGCGACCGGCAGGCTCTCCTCAGGCACCTGTAAACGCATCGTGCTCATTCCGGCCGCCACCAGTAAAACGAACGGCACCGGCAACTATTGCCCGCCGTCACGACCAAAAAACCACCACCCCCAGACTCCCCGCCACCACCCCAATACTACACCGCCCGATCCCGCCTGTGGAATCCCATAACCGAACCGCCCCATCCCCTCCCGCCGACCCCCGGCCCGCTGCAGACGCATTGGGGAGGGCGAAGCTCCTGCTGAGCCGTTGTTCCTTCACCACCGATAGCCAGCAGATCCAGGGCCAACCATTCCGACGGTAGGTCGGACTCCTGTCCGACACGGCTGGCCGAGTGGCGACTGTACTCACCCGCCCGACACCAGCCGTATCTGCCAGATGCGTTCCCCCTGGCATCTTGCCCCTTTACACGCCCCTCCTTTTCGCGAACATATCCCCCAGGCTTCTTCCCAGGGCCAATAACTATGACCGCCACCTCTCGCACAACCATCAAACCCACCCACAAACCCCTCAAGACCTACTACGCCACCCTCCAAAACCTCTCCACCCTCTTCGTCTCCCACGAACTCGCCCTCCGCACCGCCTTCCAAACCCTCCTCGAATCCACCGCCCGCCCCTTCGGCTGGACCCTCGTCTCCGAACAACGCATCAAGGTCAACTCCCACTCCGTCGTCCCCGACGCCACCCTCCGCGACCCATTCAACAACCGCCGCGGCTTCTGGGAAGCCAAAGACACCTCCGCCGACCTCGATGCCGAAATCGCCAAGAAAATCCAGAAAAAATACCCCCTCTCCAACACCATCTTCGAAGACACCCGCTCCGCCGTCCTCTTCCAGCAGGGCCGCGAAGTCTTCCGCATCGACCTCCACGACCCCCGGAAACTGGCCGACCTCCTCAACCTCTTCTTCTCCTACACCGAACCCGAAATCGAGCGTTTCGACCACGCCATCGCCGAATTCAAAGACCGCGTCCCCGACATCGCCCTCGCCCTCAAATCCATCATCGACTCCGCCCACAAATCCAACCCCCGCTTCCAAGCCGCCTACCAAT
>Ga0315284_10007289_pt1 | contig 15783 bp, 18 predicted proteins | sample YL17G09_16_MG_FD_203696 | JGI IMG/M metagenome (GOLD analysis project Ga0315284, IMG submission 203696) | Sediment microbial communities from Yellowstone Lake, YNP, Wyoming, USA - YL17G09_16 | ecosystem: Environmental > Aquatic > Freshwater > Lake > Sediment | place: USA: Wyoming | collected... | reverse complement strand
GAACGTGCCCTTGTCCACGACGACCTGGATGAAGTTCGCACCGGGCGTCCAGGTGATCTTCCGCTGCCCCAGAGCAGGCGTCGAGTAGCTGCCCTGGTTCAGTACGTTGCTCTCGTCTCCGAATGAGAAGATCGACAGCACGCCGGGTGAGCCGACGGGATCGAACTCCACGACCATGTTCAGGTACGGCAGACTCACCGGCCCGACGATCTCCGGCGAGAGGCGCTCGTAGGTGAACTCCACGCTCGCCACCGCCGAGAGCAGGAGCGGGGCCGAGAGCCAGTGCCCGACGATGCCCTTGTTCCCGACGCCGCCGCCGTTGTAACCGCCCGCCAGATTCAGCGTGGTGTTCGTCCGCAGGATGCACGGCGTCTTCGTGAAGTCGTCGCACGCGCCGTCATTGACCGAGTGGTCGCGTCGGTCAGGGACCGTGACTCCGCCACCCCCGCCGCCTGTCCCAGCCGGTACCCAGATCGCAGCGCCGAGGGTCGGGTCGATGCAGAGGTAGAGACCTGGCGTCGGGCCGACGGTCACCCAGGCAAGGTCCCCGCGCTGCACGTTCGGTACGCCGAACTGGTACGGCGAGCCTGCCGAGTTCGGAAGGTCAGCGAACAGATCGACCTGCCCCTGCCAGTTCGAGTTCCGTAGCGACCACGGGCGCTGATTCGGTGTGTAACCCATGTGTGCTGCTCCTACATCGCCGCCAGGATGCCGCCGAGGCCGCCGAGGTACGGCGCGACGCGATCGTACATCGGGCCGCGAACGCCTGCGGGACGACGCGCCATGATCGGCTCGCGCACGTAGCCGATGTGGTGCGTGTAGTTCATGGGCATGCCGACGTTGAAGTCGGGCCCCCATCCGTAGGGCGAGTAGATCGAGTTCGGCCGCGCCATGCGCGTCGCGTACGGGTCGACCGCCTGCGCGAAGGCCTGCGTCGAAGAGAACGAGGGGAGCCCGAGGCCGGTGCGGTGGTAGCTCATGGGCGCATCTTACCTCGAAGAGTAGTTTTTGCCTTGAACCGTCGGAACGTACGTGCCGTCCTCGTGCGCCTTGGCCCAACGCCGCATCATCTTCCACACGCGGTCGCTCATGACCTTGCCGAAGTCGACGCTGACCGCTCCGCCGGCCTGAGCCGCTAGCATGAACCGATCGAGCAGATCGGCGCCCAGCCTCTGCTCCCGCATGTCCGGCCTGACCGCCATGTACCAGATGTAGACGTGGCGGTTTTCCTTCGGTCCATGCTCGCTGTACCTGGGCGTAGGACGAAAGAACGCGTTCAGGTACTTCCCGTCGTTGATCTCGTAGTCGATGAACGCGACGGTGTTCTCTGGGGCGCCGGGGACCACGAGCTTCGGCTTCTTCAGCTTCGTCGATGGCTTCCACTCGCCTTGCTGCGGGTGCCCCTTGGGGTATCGGACACGGCGCTGGAAGATCTCGAACTGCGGGACGAAGTATCTGTACGAGCTGCCGCTCTTGGGCAGCGGAGCTTCCGTTTCGACGAGCGCCATGCGCGACAGCGCGCCGGGAGGAACTCCCACGTCGGCGTAGTCGAGCGGCGAGATGTACGTCGTCCACTGCCGCTCGTTCGGAACGATATGCCGGCTCGTCCGACGTCTGCTGCTGCGCCTGGTCATCATCGCCGACGGCTCGTCCTGCGCTTGCTCCCGCGCCGCTTGCTCGACTTCCGCTTGCTCGATCGCCGGTTCTGTCTGACAGCGCGTCGGTACGGTAGGTCGAAGCCGGTGCAGACCTCGCCCGCATTCGGCTGCATCTGACCTCGCGCTCCGGCCGGCGGCGGCGGGTACGGCGACCACGCCGCTGAAAAATCCTGCACCTCCAAGGGGTCGGCGCCGAGCTGTTTGAGGGCGTTGACCCAGAAGATCACTTCGTCGGGGAACTTGATGTCGCCGGTCTTGCGCACGTCCGCGAAGCCCGGCGTGCGGTTCGCCTTGCCCTTGAGCTGCTTGATGGCGGCGCCGCGGTGCTCTCCAGCAACCGACTTCAGGTAGTCAGACCCGGGGACCGACCTAGTCATCCCTTCGGCCTGGTAGAAATCACTGTCGACCTCCAGCGTGAAGCGCGGCTTGTTGTCGCGGGAGCGGAGGGACCAGATCTCGATCTCGCCCTTCTTCACCGCGTCGATGTAGCCCATGCCCTTCTCGCCGACGCAGTGATTCATCAGTCGGCTCTCGTTGCGCAGGTCCGGCGCATGAAGCTTGATGAGCTTCCACGGAGCATTCTCGAAGAGCGTGCCCTTCGTGATGCCCATGTCCACGATGTCCTGCTTGGACCACTCGGCGATGACCTCGTTCGGCTCGCCCGTCGGCGTGACCGCAAGGACGAACTCTTTGATGGTCTCGTACGCCTCGTCTTGGTTGGAAAACCACTGCGACGTCAGGTCAGCTAGCTCCTCGTCCGGCAGCTTCGCCTCTCTCAGCGAGTCAGCGAGCTTGCTGTCCATGCTGCCTAGCTGATCGAAGAAGGTCTTTCTTGCCAGCGCCGGATCTCTGCTGACAAGGTCGTCGTAATACTCCGCGATGACATCGCGGCACCATTCTCTGAAATCGTCTTCGTCAGCGCAAACGTAGACGGGGTCGCCTTCACCGTGGGCCCAGTTATCGCCGTCAACACGATCGGTGTGCTCCCATTCGAGGCGATAGCTGAGGTCCTTCCAGAAGCTCTCTGCGATGTCCTCCGGGATGAACTCGGCATTGTCCGGCGCCCAGTGGCTTGCGAAGTAGTACGTGACCGACGTTGGGACCGTGTAGTCGAAACCTCGGCAGCCGTGGTCGTTGAGATAGAATGGCCCGGCCTGCTTGCCGCGACCGCCGCCTCTACGCTCACGCATGTTGTTCAGGGAGCTGGCGACTTCAGCGGGCGGAATGCTCGACAGTTCGTAATCGCTAGGGCTCTGCCGGATTACCTCTTCAGCGAACTCGTCAGTTCTGACTGCGTCAAAGAGATTGGTCTGATCTTCCGCATCATGGTCGACCGGATCGCGCTCCCAGCGACGCTTCGCTTCCTTCAGCCCGTCCTCGATGTCGTCGAGCAGCTCCTCGTCGCCGTCCGCGAGGGCGGCGGCGACCTGTTCCTTCGAGGTGGCGTCCTTGAGCAGCATGACGATCAGTACCCGAAGGTCGCATCCAGCAGGATGTTCGCCGGGACGGGCGGGGGCGGCAGTCCAAACGAGACCAACGGCGCTGCCTGACCGCCGGCTTGATTGATGAGCGGGTTTGGGACGACGCCTGGCGTGATGCCCGCGTCGTACCGGTCGGACGTCTTGCCTGGGATGGCCTGAGCCGCGGGCGGATTCGCGTAGCGGGTCGCGGAGAACCAATCTTGGATCTCCTGCGTCGTCGGCAGCGCGTTCCCGCCGGCCAAGCTGTTGAAGAGTCCTCGGCTCGGTTCGATGCGCAGTTTGAGGAGTGCTGGCCCATACGGAGTCTTCTTTACGATCGTCTCGCGAACGGTTCCGTCAACCCACAGCGTCGCCCGGAATCCTGTCAGGTACGGCTCGACCACGAGCATCTGCACGACGGCTCTGACCTGAACGGGAGAAAGCGGCGGGTTGAGCTGGTTCACCACCGGATCCATCTGCACTCCCTGTATCGACGCAAAGGCCTTGAGCAGATCTACAATGGGGTTTGAAATGGGAGCGGGAAGCCACTTCAGGTCTTGTACCCAAGTCGAACGCCCTACAAGAGATGATGCGCCTGTGACCGGCAGGAGATAGCTGCCCTGAATCGTCCCCACCCAAAACGGAGGAGCGGCGTCGCCGATCGACGGAGCCGCGAGAGGCTGCTCGTACAACAGGCCGCTGGAGAGCACCGTGAACCCGGAGAAGAACCACATCGGTACGCGCTGCCCGGCGCCGATCTCCGGCTTCTGCCGTCGCCACGAAGTCTTCCAGAGTGTCCCGCGCTTGGCCGTCATGCTCGCCTCATCTGTTGCTGGTGCTCGTCTGCGTCGCTACCTCGCAGCGCTTGACGCCACATCGTCTCGACGCGAGCGATCATCGCATTCACGTCCTTGCGCTGCTCCACCGTCAGGTGACGCCGAAGCGTCCCGAGGTGCTCCAGCGGTTCCGCCGCTGCAAGGAGCGACGACATCGCGAAGCGCCAGTGCTTCCGCTCGACGTACTCCTCCGCCTCCGCAAGCTCACGAGCTGCGTGGCGGAGATCGATGTCGATGGAAGCGGCCCAGGTCATCGCCGACTCGTGCGGCGCCTGTTGCGACGCTTGCGATTCCGCGTCGGCGCCGCGCTGTCCATCATGTCGGCCTCGTCGTCCGTGATGAAGCCGAACCGGGCAAGCGTTTGCCAATCGCCCCGCTCCAGGTCTCGCTCCGTATCGATGACAGCCTGCGCGTAGTGCTTCGCATCGCGCTCTGCCTTCGCGGCTTCCCTTTGAAGAGCCGTGATCGACTCACGGACCTTGGCGCGGATTTCTCCCGAAGTCTTCATGCCGCCTTCTCCTCGATGCCTGCGCGCTTCAGCGCGTCCTCGACCCTGTACACCGTGCGGCCGCCCGCGCCGTAGCGCCTGACGACCACGGGCCACTCGCCGTCCCAGTCGATGACCGATACCTCGACGTCGTCGCCGGCCACCTTCCGCATGCCAGCCGCCGCCGACTCGGCGTCCTGCATGGCCTCGGCCAGGCTGCCGCGGACCGACGGGGCATCCGAGCACCGGATGACGTACTGGGCCCGCACGAGCTTCTGGAGGGACCGGCGGGCGCCGTTGGGCAGCCGCTGCGCCAGCTCGGACTCTCGGGCCTGGACGACGGCAGCCTGGACCTTGGCGATCGTCACGAGCGCCGGGTCGACCGGCCGCTCGGCCGAAAGAATCTTTGTGAAAATCTCCGATTCTGCGGATTCCGGTGTCAGTCCCAGCGGCATCGCCCGTCCAGGAGAGGGGGGAGCTGCGGGCTCGGGACTCATGATGACCACGGTCGGCGACGGGGTCGGATCTGCGACGATCCTGGCTGCCCGGAGCCGCAGCTCGCGCTCGGCGAGGGCTTCCAGCTCGACCACCCGGGCGAGGGCCACGACGTGTCGCCGCTCCAGCTCGCGAGCGTCCCAGGGCTGCCAGAAGACGTCCGGCTCGGCGAAGTCGTGCAGCATCTGCGGGGCCTTGACCATCCCCTCGGCGATGAGCGCGTCCACGGCGGCTGTCTTGAGGGTCTTGGCGACCGACAGCGCTTCGATCGGCACGCCCAGCTCGTCGCTCAGGCCGCGCAGGTTCGGCGGGTAGGGCATCTCGTCGAGCGAGACGACCAGGAAGACGCCGTCGGCGTAGCCGTAGACCCGCTCGTGGAACCGGAGCGCGCGACCGGTGTACTCCAAGACGGCGCTGTTCGTGGCGCGGTCGAGCCGGCGGCTGACGTCGATGCGAGAAAGGGCGCGAGGCTTGATCTGGGTCGACATGGATCTCTCGGAGGGTTCATCGGTCCGCGGAAGCGAGGTCAGTGCTCCTGCTACGGGCTGGGCGCCTGGGTGCAACCGAAGATCCTTGGGTGGAGTCGGACACCGAAACACTGGCCCCGCTTCCGCGGACCGAGGAAGCGTATCACTCCGAGAGGGCGTTGATCATCCTGTCCAGTTCTACCTCGTCGGCCAGCCACCCGCTCAGCTCCACGCTGAAGAAGCGGACGTCGAAGTTGGGTTCGCGCAAGACGGTCACGCTCGCGTAAATCTGCTCGCCAGGGCGAATGTAGCTCGCGAACGGATCGGCAGAGAGATGCGGCGTGATGAGTCCGGAGAACGGGTAAAGACGACCGTCGCCGGGAGTCACGCCGGCCTGTCCGAGGCTGGCTTTCAAGTTCGCCGCGACGGCGCCCGTGTTGCCTGGGTCTGGCGAGACGTTGGTGTTGTAGTCGGTCATGCCTCGGTTGCCGACGCGCACGGAGAAGCCGAAGGTGCTCGCGGACCTGGACGGCGGCGTCTCGATGTAGTCGTCCACGCCGATGCCGGAGTGCTGGAAGACCTTGAAAGCTGCCGCACGCAGGATGATGCACTGCTGCTGTGGGGCCAGGATGGTCGCGACCGGCAGTTGGACGGGGAACGGGTTGCCGAGGCCCTTCTGGATCGGATGCGGCATCTGCGCGAAGTACACGCGCTGGAAGAAGATGCGGCTCCGCCCCGGCAACTGCGAGGTGAAGCCATGCACGATCCTGATCGGGGAAACTTTCGACATCGGCCTCAGCGGAACAGTACCAACGATCTGTCAGCGCCGCGACGTGCGACGACGATTCTTGGTGGTGCGACGACGATTGCGCGTCGAGCGACGACGCGAGCCGCGGCGACGGTTGGCGGTCATCAGCGCCAGCTCGGCCCGACGCAAGGAGGAACGCGCTGCGGCCTTGTCCGAGGGAGAGCCGAACTGCGAAATGAAAAGAATGGCAGCCTGCATGTCGGCCAGCTTGCCCTTCGAGACGGTCTTGGTACTGCCGCTCTGATGGAGGCGCGTCATCTGCGACGTCACCTCCCGGACCAGCCCGAGCGCCTTGATGAGGCCGGGGCGGTAGAAGTTCCTGATCTTCGCCCCGCCCGTACTCCGGCGTCTGACACGCCTCTTCTTCGCGTACGCCATCTGCTTCCTTCTTTCCGTTTCAGCTCAGACCGCCGGGCTCTGCGCCTGGAGGATCTTGTAGCCGAGCATGGTGAAGTACAGCGTGCCGCCGAGCGCCACGATCATACGGCCGCTATCGGTCGGGTTGTTCGCGATCGGATCGGGCGGCGGGCTCACGCCGCCCTCCTGGAAGCCGTTCGGCAGCGTCGCGTAGTTGATCTCGGCGAAGCCGATGTCACGCGTCAGCGTGGCAGAGAAGCGGATGGCCGAACCGCGCTCGAACCAGTCCGAGACCGGCAGGTAGAGCGGACGATCGAACTCGCTGAAGAGGTAGCGACTCGGAATCGGAACCTGATTTTGCCGCAGGCGGTCCACGCCCTCATCCGCGACCTCGAAGAGGAAGTCGATGATGCCGGGCCGGAACGTCTGCACGGCCTGCGCTGCCGCGACGTTCGCCGCCGCTGCCGGGATGCCGCCGATGCCCGGTCCGATGTACGCGCCCGAGAACGGGTCCGCACTCGACGACACGGGCCGGAAGCGGCCGCTGAGAGGCGTGCTGACCTCCGAGCCGACACCGGGGTCATTCGGACGACCGACAGCGTCATCGCCGTCGTACGGCCCGATGGAGAAGGTGCGGAGCAGGAACGCGCTCAGGTACGTCGTGGCGACGAACGGGCCGTCCTGGCTGACCTGTTTCGTGTCGCTCAGACGTGAGCCCGTGAGCGAAACCGTCGGGTTCGACTGACCCGGGACCTGAATCTGGAAGCCGAGGAAGTAGGGCACGCGCTTGCCCGGGATGTCCTCGATGTAGCGGATGCGCGAAGCGGCCTTCTTGAGAGCCTGCCCGAGCCGCCTCAGCTCGATCTTGTCGTCCTCGGCCGCGGCGGCCATGCGCTGGTAGCGGTCGTTCAGCGCTTCCATCTGCGCTTCGACACGCTGCTGCTTGGTCGCCATGCGGCGCAGATAGGCGGCGACTTCCGGGTCGTTCGGATCGATCGGCATCTACTGTCTCCTGAGTTCTGGTTGCGCCGCTGGACTCATCGTCCTTGGTCAACCGGTCGGAACTACACACCCAAGGGGTGGTCGGCTACTGATCTTTCGCCGTCTCTGAATCCGAGCTGTCTCGGGCGCAGAGACCGCGAGGCGGTCCCTTGCGGGGCCGCCTCAGCAGTCGCTCCTCAGAGCACGTCGCGCGAGTGGATGCCGTCGATCAGGTACTTCACGTCCTTCTCGATGTCGTCCTTGCCGGTGACCGAGAGGCCGGTGCCGGTGCCCGCAGGCGCTGCCGGATTGGCGGTGCCAGTGATCGTGCCGTTCGCGCCGTTGCCCCACGGATCGTTGTCCGGCACGAGGCCGTTGAGCTGCTCGATGACCGACGAGCCGCTCGACTGGCCGATCGGCGACGCGATCGCGATCACCACGAAGCCCTGGCGGGGCGGGATGAGGATCGGACGCGCAAGGCGCATGAGCGCCGAGCTGGTGGGCACGCCGTTGTTGGCGCGCGGGAGGCGGCTGTCCGCGAAGAAGCCGTCGAGGCCGCCCGCGAACGGCGTGTACGCCGTGTAGGTCGTGAGCTGCGGCTTGTCGCCCGCCTGGAACTGCCAGAAGAGCTGGTTCTGCGTCTGGTGGTAGAGCTTGTGGACGCGCGCGATGCGGTCCCCGCTCACGGTGCCGACCGAGCCGACGGGCGACGACGCGCCACCGTTGATCGGCGGGAACAGCGGCGTGTTGGCGTTCGCCGAGCTGCGCGGCGACTCCGAGTTGAACCGGAAGTACGTCCAGACGCGGACGGCGAGCGTCACGAACGTCTGGTCGGACGGGAAGAAGCCGCCCGTGGTCAGGTTGCTGACGGCGATGTCCGCGCCCTGCTTGGTGAAGAGCTGCGAGCGGGCCTGGACCGACCCGAACACCCCGACGTTCGCGGCGCGAAGGTCGCCCGCGCCATCGACGCGGATGAGGGAGTCGTAGAACGGCTGATGGATGCGCTCGCGAGTACCGACGATCTTGGGCATGTGCTTTTCTCTCTCTATGTGCCGGCTCGCTCGCCGACACCCGTCTCGCTGCTCAGGGACTCGGCGGCAACATTGCCATCGAGCCCCGTGTCCAGAACCCCGCAGCGGTACGGGGCTTTCGCCCGTCAGCTACTGGACACGAGAACTGTTACTGGGGCTGCCGATCAGCCCACCATCCCGGAGAAGATGGTCCGGGCGAACATGCCGCCCGCGTAGCCGCTGTCCCCGTTGCCGGGACCAGAAGCGAAGGGCGTCGTGACGGCGTTGACCTGCGGCCGCATCCGAGCGCGGAGAGCGAGGTCAGTGGGGATGATGGTCGAGATCGACTCCATGCGGTTCATGGAGTTGTCGACCGCTCCCTGATCGCCAGGGGCTCCGAGATCGCCGATGCCGGAGATCCCGTCACCCGAGTCGCCAAGGCCGCTCATCGGCTGATCGACGTACTCGCCGACGCCAGCCGCCGCGTACATCGCCGCCTGGCCGAGGCCGAGCATGCCCTGGTAGGGCGCGCCCGCATGCGAGAGGTCGTAGCCGCGGCCGAGACCGCTGACCGAGTTGTAGTAGGAGCCGATGCCAGCGGCCGGCGTGCCCGGGGCCGACGGACCAGCCGCGATGAGTGCCGCACTCGGAGCGCCGCCGAGGAGTGGCGTGTTGCGGAGGAAGGACTCGGCCGCGGCCAGGCCGATGCCGAGAACCGCCGCTCCCGCGTTCTGCCGAATCATGCCCGGGTACATCCGCGCCGCCGCGAACGCCGCCGGGATGAGCACGGCCGCCGCCGCGAGCTTGCCGTAGCGCGGGTCCGCAAGCTGCGGAACCCGAGCCGAGAGCATGTTGCCCGCGTACCGAGCGGCGACGAAGCCGACCGTGCCGCCGATGACCGGAGTCACCACGTCACGCATGACGTCGGCGCCGAAGATGTTCCGCAGCACCCTGCGAGCGTTGCGGTGAACCCGACGACGGCGCCTGTTGGAGCGCACCGTAGATCGTCGGCTGTGTCGGCGTCGTGCCATGATTCAGTTCTCCTGAGATTAGTTCAGTGGGAGGCGAGCTGCGGCTCAGAACATCCCGCCGAAGAGGTTCCGGGCGAAGAGGCCGCCCGCGAATCCCTTGCCTTCCGGCGTGGAGAGAGAGCCGACCTTGGCCTCGGGAGTGACGAGCGAGGTCTGGATGTTGCGATCCAGCGGCAGCGTCGCCGTGACCGGCAGCGCGACACCTTCAGGCATGAAGGTCGACGTGAACGGGGGCCGATTCTTGCCCCACATGGCGTTGAGCCTCGCGTCCACTTCGCCCATGCCAGCCGCCGCCTGCTCGACGCCCTCCATGCCGTTCAGCATGGCTTCGACGTTCTCCTGGTCGCCCGGGTCGACGCCCTCGGCGTACTGGCCGACGCCGGCCGCCGCGAACATCGTCTGGCCGAGGCCACTCATCGGCTGATCGACGTACTCGCCGATGCCCGCCGCCGCGTACATCGCCGCCTGGCCGAGGCCGCTCATCGGCTGATCGACGTACTCGCCGAAGCCGTTCATCGGCTGATCGACGTACTCGCCGAGGTAGTTGGCGTAGCTCGGGTTCGAGGCGGCGAAGCGCTGGATGAGCCGGTCGGTGAGCGCGAGGCCCATGCCGGTCACGAGCGCGCCGCGGTTCTGCCGGATGATGCCGACCTTCGTGCTGAGCCCGAGGGTCGCCGCGATCCCGAGGAGGTTCGCTGCGATCTTCGTGTTCGACGCGCCGGCCGCATCCGTGGCGCCGCTGTCGAGCATCCCGCGGAGCTGCGCCACGTTCGCCAGGCTGTTCGAGAGAACGCGAGCGGCGATGAAGCCGACCGTGCCGCCGATGACCGGAGTCACCACGTCACGCATCAGATCGGCACCGCCGAGAACGGCCGAAAGTCCGGCGTTGCGACGAACCCGACGATGACGACGGTTCGCCTTGACCCAGTGCTGATTCCTTCGCATCGACGACCTCTTTCTCGACGAGCGCCTGTTCGCCGTCATCTTCTTCCGACTGGACTTCCTGGTGAACGAAGCCGGCGGCTTGCGCCATCGGCTGTAGCGCCTGCGCTCTGCATACCCGCCCGCCTTGGCGCGTGCATGAGCGTCCTTCGCGGCCCCGCCGAAGCGGAACTTGCGGACGTACGAGAACCGCGAGACGTGCGGCGGCACGAGAACCGGGTAGCCCGCGTGGCGGTACTTGCGGCCGCTCTTCGGGCCGAACTCGACGAGCTGGTAGGTCCGGCCCTTCGGAGTGCCCACCCGGTGCGAGCCCGAGCCCCTGTACTTGAGCTTCGAGACGGCGAGCATGTTGCGCGTCATCCGGCGGCGCGAACCACGGCGGCGCGAACTCCGGCGCGACCGACGACGACCGTTCCTGACGACGGCCCACGTCTGATTGCGACTCATCCGACGGCGGCTGCCGCGGCGACGCGAGTTCCGGCGCGACCGACGGCGATTCATCACGACGTAGCCACGGCGCGATCCGCGCCGACGGCTGTTGCGACGCGACCGACGACGACGACCATTCGCCGTTGCGTACTGGACGGCGGCGTTGCGGCTCATCCGGCGGCGGCTGCCACGGCGGCGGCTGCCGAGGCGCGAACCGCGACGGCTGCTGCGACGCGACCGGCGACGACCGTTGCGGCTCACGCGCCGACGCGAGTTCCGGCGCGACCGACGACGACGATTCGCCGCGAGAGCGGTCATGCGGCGCTTCTTGCGCCCGCGGTACGTTGCTCCCACCGCGTAGCCGCGGCGCGAGCTGCCGCGCACCGACTTGCTGGACGAGAGACGGCCGATCCCGCGCGGAATCGGGTACGTCATGATCGACGGGCGGCCCGAACGGCTCAGCGGAAGCCGGCCGATGCGAGTGATCGTCGGCATGAGGCCCTTGGTCAGGTACTTGTCGATGTACTCGCGACCCGTGAGGCGGGCCCTGCGGCCGTGGAAGTAGGAGCGCTTGCCCATGCCGCGCCTGCTCGACCGACGCTTGCTCGACCGACGGCTGCCACGACGACTCCCGCCGCGCTTGCTCGCGTTCCGCTTGCGCGTCCGAGCCGCCTTCTTCGCCGACGCCGAGCGCTGTGCCTTCGTCCGCTTGGACCCACCGCGCTTGCTCGTGCGCCGCCTGCTCGTGCGCGGCTTGCTCGTGCGAGCCGCCGCCGCCTTCCGCTTGCGCGTTCGCGCGCCCTTCTTGGCCGACAGGTGACGAGCGCGAGCCCGCACATGAGCATCGCGCTGCCCTGTCGCCGTACGCCGCTTGCGCGGCCTGCTGCCCGATGACGCGATGGTCATCCCGCCGGAGCTGGCGGACTCGCTCGGCCCCGAGGAGCGACGACGCGGCTTGCTCCCGCCAGTGTCGCTGGCGCGTGCCGCCGTGAGCAACGACTGCGTGCCCTCGCTGCCGGCGTAGTTCGCGCGCATCGCGCGTCGCAGGGCTCCGATGTTGTAGGCCATTCCGCTTCTCCTCGTAGGATTCTTGAGCAGTCTTTTGGGGATCGCTCGGGTCAGAACCGTTCCGTACTCGTCAGTCGCGTAGAGCCTCGCTCGGCCGCGACCCTTCAGATCATCCGGATGGTTGCCCATCCACCTCTTCGCACCGCGAAGGTCCCGATACTGAGGACTCATGTGGATGTGCTGCTTGCGGCCGCCGATCCACTGAAAAGGATTCGCCTTCGGTGCCCGACCACTCGCTCGACCACTCGGGCGGCTGCTCGCTCGGCCACTCAGGAAACGGCCGTCCCGATCGCGAGGACGTCCCGAGTTCACAACGGTCAGCGCATTCACGCCTGGGTTCGAGCGCAGTCCGCGATTCGACTCCATGCCGGACGATCTCTCGTACCGGCGAGCCGAGTTCTTGGTACTTCGCTTGTAGACCAGAGCCATTGAGCACGCACGTCTCCCACTCGACCCGCCGTAGCAGGGAGGGGCACGCCCCAGGTCTTCGAGGGTGAAGTTACAGGGCCTAGAACGAGGTGTCAACAGAACATGAGGCGATGATGCCTTTTTTCTATTGACTTGTCTGACAGGCGGTCAGACAGGCTTCTTTGTTCTCGCCGTGTCGTCGTCTGGAGAGACTGCGCGGCGAAGTGACTGCGCGCTCGCCTTCGAGTCTCTTATGATGCGACGCCCTTCGGTGAGTTCTTCACCGAGCTGCGCTGCGGCTCCCACGACGCTTGCTGGAACGACGCGTCGTTCGATCGGAGGCGCGTCGATCGCTTCTTCGACACGGCTTTCAAGGCGGCCGACTCGCCCAACGAGCATGAAGATCTCCCGGCGCAGTTCGGATAGCTCCGTGAGAATGTCTTCCGTCGTTTTCGTTCCGATCACCTTGCGCCGCGCCTGAGTTCCAGCAGCAACTCGCTCATCTTGTCGAGCTTCCCGTCCAACATGCTGGTGTTCGTCACGAGCTGCATGACGTGGCCTTTCATCTCGGCGACCTCGTGCTTGAGGGCGAAGAGTTCCTTCGACCGCTCACGCTCCTTGTCGAGCGCCTCCGAGATGAGCCTGGCTACTGCAACCTCATGGCTTGCTGTCACAGCATCCTTCTCTTTCTCAATCGCTTCCGCGATGAGTTTCGCCGTCTTTCTCTCGTGAATGGCGCTCACGGCAGCAAGCACGATGGGTCCGCTCACGATCGAAATGACGAACGAGGCGATGGCGATCCACTGAAGATCCATTTTACTTCTGCTTGCTTTCGATGACGGCTAGCCGTCGATTCCGTCTTTGAGTACGCGTAGGCCGCCGCCGGCCATGATCATCAGGAAGCCGATCGATCCGTCGGGCTGCTTGTCGGGCGAATAGACCGCGAGCATGTCGCCCTTCGGCGAGCTGAACAGATAGCAGCCGCGCGGGCTGATCTCGTAGACCTCATTGTCGTCGAAGCGCTGCACGAAGACGCCGAGGCAGTAGCCGAGCAGCGAGAGAGCGCCGGGCGCATGGACGGGTAGGCGTACCGCTTTCTCCACCTGCGCCTTCCCTCGCTTGCCGCCGCCTTCGACGCGGCTTTTGCTTACTTCACGGGCGGGCTCGTAGGCGATGACGCCCTTGCCGAACTCGTACTCCTTGTCCTTGCCGCCGCGGCTGTTGTCGTGGACGTGCTTGTAGTCTTCGTCGTCGCCATCCTCGTGCCACTTGTCGGTGCGGTACATCGTGGAGATGACCTGACCGACGGGGACGACAGAGGTGGGAAGGTCGTGGGGCAGCTCGACGGTACGAAGCGGCCGCTTGGCATGGAACGTCTCGTACCGGTCCATCGCCGCGTCGAGTTCCTTGCCGCGCCTGCCGGAGTACCGGTCCGGATCGACCTCGCGGCCGACGCGGCTCGTGTCCATCGAAGAACGGCCTCCGAGCGTCGTTGCCGTACGGTTCGGTTCGAGGCTGTCTTCGTCCGACGTCTCTTCCTCTTCTTCCTCTTCTTCCTCGTCAGGCGCAGGGATCCAACCATGTCCATGACAGGCGCGGCAGCTCTGATCTCCCGACCTGCCCTCACAGTCGCGGCACTCGATGCGATCGTTGTCGTCCGGCTGCATCGTCCGGTCGGAGTCGACGGTCGAGCCACCTCTGCGCACGAGTCTCATCGACGTCTCCCGTTCTTCTTCGGACGCTTCTTCTTCCAAGCGTAGTACGCAACGACTGCGCCTGCTCCCGCCGCAAACATGACCAGCGGCTGCGTCCAGAAGTCGCCGCCGCTCCCGGCGTCATCGCCGAGATCGAACATCCCGCCGCCTAGGCGTCGAATCTCGCCGCGCGCGAGCAGGTCGTAGCCGATGAACTTCGCGCCCGACGGCAGCGGCTTGACGTCCGTGTCTGGGTTCGCGCCGATCGGACTGATGCCCGTGGGCTTCGGCGGAACCGGATCGTCGCCGACAGAAACGTGCGTCGGCGTCGTGTAGACGCGGTAGCTGTTCCTGTTCCAGTCCCAGACGCTGTAGAGGGCCATGAAGTTTCCGCAGCTCCGGCACCAGGCGCCCGCCGCTAACGTAGCATCGTTACGGCAGCGCCGGCCAGCGGACGATGCGGGAGATCTCCTCGTTCAGTTCGCGCTTGCCGTGCCGCATGAGCGCGACCATGCCGAAGTGCAGCGGCTTCGGAAGGTCGAGAAGCGAAAACCAGCCAGCGTCCTCGCTCTCCCAGTCGAGCTGCACCGAGAACTCGCGCTCGACGTAGGCGAAGTAGGTCGAGAACTCCAGGTTGCTGCCTCTGTAGACGAAGAGCGGATCTTTCAACACTGTGAGCTGACCCTCGTAGCCGGTCTCCTCTTCCAGTTCACGGGCCGCCGCAGCGCGTGGCGTCTCGCCCGGTTCGATCTTGCCGCCCGGCACCGCCCACTTCAGCGGCTCGCTGACCTCTTCGCTCCGCTGGAGCAGAAGCACGCGCTCGGTGCGGCGAGCGATGAGCAAGATGCCCGCGGCGTGGATCATCGGCGGCTCGTGCGGCGCCTGCTCGTGCGGCGCTTGTTGCGCAAGATCGGATCGTGGATTTTCAGCCGCTTCTTGTGCCAGGCGGCGACCTGCATCTTCATGTTCTTGCTGTGAGCGATCTCGTCCGGGTCTACGTTGGTCTCGAAGTCGACGACCGTTGGGCGCCCATGCAGAGGCAGCCATCCGCGATACGCGACGAACCAGTCCTTGAGTCGCTCGGGAGAGACGTCGTGAGTCGCGGCGTAGACGGTGCCACCACGTCGGGCATGAGACTCGGCTCGGTTCACGCCGCTCTTGAGCCAACCGCTCTTGACGATCTTCCGCGCGTTCTCCGGGCTCGACACGTGAAGGTAGCGCGCGTTCCTGCTTGTGCGCCGTGCGTTCTTCACGGGGATGCGAAGGCGCGTCTGAAACTGCTTGGCGATCTCGTCCGCCTTCTCGGTCGCGCCGAGCTTGCGAAGATCGTCCAGGCAGGACTGCGCGGTCCAGATCCAGTACGCCTTCCCCTTCGCCTCCGTCGGCGCGGAGTCGTCCTGACCGCGCTGTCGCTTGCCCTCCTCCTCGTCCGCAGACCACGAGTAGAACATCTCGTCGAGGGACTCTTCTCCCTCTCTGCGGTGGATCTGGTAGTTGTGCCACATCGTCCGCAGTTCATTGACGAGCGACTTGATCCGCGCCTCGGTGCTGGCCGGCGTCATCGGCGGAAGCGAAGGCCCTCTGCCTCCTCCCGTTCGCGCGTTCCCGGTCCCGCCGCAGTCGAAGCAGACGCCCTGGGCGTAGTGACCGAA
>Ga0315284_10007288_pt1 | contig 15784 bp, 20 predicted proteins | sample YL17G09_16_MG_FD_203696 | JGI IMG/M metagenome (GOLD analysis project Ga0315284, IMG submission 203696) | Sediment microbial communities from Yellowstone Lake, YNP, Wyoming, USA - YL17G09_16 | ecosystem: Environmental > Aquatic > Freshwater > Lake > Sediment | place: USA: Wyoming | collected... | reverse complement strand
GTAATCTGGCATCATGGAGAAAGAACATTCCCGAATACATTAACTACTACAATACCGAACGACCGCACCTGGGACTTAATATGCAATCACCGCTTCAGGTGTTGCGAAGGTATTGAGCTAAAAACATCGATTTATCTAAAGCAAGCTTTCTTGCTTTGCGTCCAGCGCCTGATTGACCAATCTGTCCGCCTCTTTGTTCTGTTCGCGCGGCACGGCCACAAATTTTATGTTTCCGAAATCAAGCATCAAATTCCAAACTCGCAAAAACAGCGGCTGCAGATTAGTTTCCATTATTTTATATTCGTGGTTGAGCTGTTTGGCGATCAACTCCGAATCCATTCTAATTTCCAGCGCCATTTGCTTAGTTTTATCTTTACCGTAAAGCGCTTTAACTTTTTTTAGCGCAAAAATCACAGCTTGATATTCGGCTTCGTTATTGGTGGTTTCCTCTATCGCCTGGCTGTATTTTTTGATTGGCTTTTTCTGCTCATCACAAATTACCACGCCAATCGCTGCCGGACCGGGGTTGCCGCGGGAACCCCCGTCAGTGTAGATAATTAGCTTCATGAATTATGATTTACGATTTAAGATTTACGAATTGAATTTATTCATAAATCATAAATCTTAATTCTTAAATCTTTTTTAGGTCTGTAATCTTTAATTGCAGGTTTCTGGTCCCGTTCCATTCATCCGTGATCAGCTCAAAAACGATATCTACTTTGTCACCTACTTTTAAACTATCATTACCGTTTTTATTAGCAAGACTGAAACCGATAGCGCGAAAAACTTTATCGGCTAATTTAGAACTGACCAATTCTAACTTTAAATGCCGCTGGCCGTTGCCGACCAAACGCACGTTAGAAATTTCTAAATCCCTAAGCAAAAATTTGGGGTGTTCGTTGCCAATACCAAAAGGCTCAAATCGCTCCAATTCGTCAAATAACTCCCAATTAATATCGGCGGGCTGAAGCTGTGAATCTATTTCTAGTTTGGGCGTTAAGTCTTCGTCGGTTAATTTTTTTCGAGCCAGTTCGTTTATTTTCTCTTTAAAGGCCGCGTAATTTTTATTAGCCAGCGACACGCCGGCAGCGGCCGGATGTCCCCCAAATTCCTTGAGCAATGACGCGCATTCAGAGATGGCCGCCATAATATCAAAGCCGGGAACGGAACGGGCCGAGCCGCGGCTAATTTCGCTGTCTTCTTTAAAAATGATGGTGGGGCGGTGATGTCGGTCGCAAATTTTTCCCGCCACCAAACCCACGACCCCGGGCGACCAATTTTTATCAATCTCCACAATCACGGGGCGCGTTTTATCTTTCAAGTAACTTTCAATTCTAGTTTCAATTTCCGCCACGATTTCATCGGTTATTTTTTGGCGCTGGCGATTATGCTCGTTGATTTTTTCAGCTAAACTGCCGGCCTCGCCCTGACTTTGAGCCATTAAAAGCTCAAAGGCTAAACTAGCGTGTTTCATGCGGCCGGCTGCGTTAAGGCGCGGCGCTAAAATAAAACCCAAAGAATAAGTATCCAGATTAGTTTTTAGCGTTTCTGCTTCAAAAATAGGATTGAGTCGCGCGATTTTCATCAACTCTTGCAAGCCAATTCTTTTAGTTTGGGCCAGCACAATTAAACCGTAGCGAACCAGGGTCCTATTTTCTCCCAACATCGGCATCGAATCAGCCACGGTTGAAAGCGCCACTAAATCCAGCAGCCACTTTTCCCAGCCCGGTTTAATTTCTGATTTTTTTATCAACGCTTGCACCAATTTAAAAGCCACGCCCGCGCCTGATAATTCTTTAAATGGATATTTGTCCCGTTTCTGCCAAGGGTCGATAATCACATCGGCCGCCGGCAACTTGGGACCCAACCGATGGTGGTCGATTACAATCACGTCTATCTTTAAAGATTTAGCCAGTTTAATTTCTGCTACATCCGAGATGCCGCAGTCAACCGTTAAAATTAAATCTGTCTTCTGGTCGGCTAATTTTCTTATGGCCGGAATATTCAAACCGTAACCCTCAATAATGCGGTCGGGGATATAAACGCCGCCGCTCAAATCTGCTCCCAATTCCTCTAAAATTGTTTTTAAAATCACTGCGCCGCAGACGCCGTCGCAGTCATAATCGCCAAAAATAGCGATTTTTTCCCTCTTTTTTATTGCCTGACCAATCCGCCTGACTGCCTGGCGAACGCCCAACATTAAAAAAGGATCGTGAAGATCCTGATCAAAATCCGGATTAAAGAATTCTTCAATTTGCTGTTGCGTGCGCAGACCGCGGCTATAAAGCAGTTGCAAAACTATCGGCTGATATTCGGGAAACTGTTTGATGAATTCGTCCGGTATCTTTGGCTTTATTTGCCAAACCATAAAAGATTCCAATTAAAAAATTAGCCTAAAAAAACTAGAACTATTTTATCAATTTGCCATTAAAAAGTTATTAAAAAATCACTCTCTTCGCTGAATAAAAACGCTATCCATTTTCTAAAGCAGTGAGTCCGGGCAATTTCTCACCCGCCAAAAATTCCAGCATCGCGCCCCCGCCCGTGGAAACAAAAGAAAATTTATCAACCAAGCCAATTTTTTCCAAATACGCCACCGTTTCTCCGCCACCAACAATGGAGTAGGCGGCCGAGCCGGCCATCGCCTCGGCGATGGCTTTGGTGCCAGAAGCAAATGCCTCTACTTCAAAAAGTCCCATCGGGCCGTTCCAGACAATCATCTTGGAAGAATTGATTACCCGCGAAAAAAGTTTTTGTGAATCAAAACCGATATCAAAAATTGATTCGTTCTGCTGCATCATACCGATGGGCCCGGGATGGCAACTTGATACGTCTTCTTTACTGGAACAGACTAAAGCGTCAACTGGTAAATGAATTTTGGTATCAGTTACCTCAAGTTTGTTGATTTCTGGCACCATTGATTCCTCAATAATTGATTTGCCCACCGCTATACCTTTGGCGTGCAAAACGGTGTTGGCCAGTGCTCCGCCCAAAATAATATTTTCTGCCTTGTCTAAAAAAGTTTGAATTAATTTTATTTTAGTTGACATTTTGGCTCCACCAATTATGACGGTTAAGGGATGGTCCGGATTGTCGCGAGCACGCAGGAGATTATCTAGCTCTTTACTCAATAAAAACCCGGCAAAGCTGGGTAGAAATCTCGTGATGGCTTCAACCGAGGCATGCGCTCGGTGCGAAACTGCAAAAGCGTCGTTAACATAAATTTCACCCATTTCCGCCAGACTCCTGGCAAAACTTTCGTCATTGGCTTCCTCGCCCTGATGAAATCTCAAATTTTCCAGCATTAAAATTTCACCGGGCTCAAGTCGCATGGCGAGCTCTCTGATACCTTCGCCGATACAATCGGGTGCTAATTTGATTTCTCTTTGTAACAATTCCACCAATCTATTAGCTACTGGTTTTAAACTAAATCTTTCTCTTAGGTCGGTGAGGTCGCTGCGACCGCCTTGATTTTGGAGAGGTCTGCCCAGATGAGCCAATAAAATGATTTTGGCACCCTTTTCTATTAAATATTGAAGGGTCGGCATTGTGGCGCGAATCCTAAAATCGTCGATCACATTACCCTGCTTATCCAGCGAAACATTAAAATCACCGCGAATCAGTACGCGCTTATCAGCCACATCGATATCTTTGACAGTCTTCATTATTTAGTTGTAATGGGATAATCTTAATTTAATACACCTGTTTTATAATTTTTATAAACTCTTCTACCTCCAAACTCGCCCCGCCGACCAGCAATCCGCTCATGTTGGCAATCTTTATATAATCAAGTGCGTTTTTTGCCTCAACGCTGCCGCCATAAAGAACCGGGGTTTTTTCCGCCAAAAAGCGACTGTAAAGCTTGGTTAAAATCCTTTTAATAAATAGCGTGGCGCTGAGGGCGTTGTCGGGCAGGCAGGGCCGGCCCGTGCCGATCGCCCAGACCGGCTCATAGGCAATAATTAATTCTTTCATTTGATTAACGTTGAGCCCCATTAAATCTTTATCTAGCTGCTCCTCAACCACCAAATTCATCTCTTCTCCATCTTTTTCCCCAACACACAAAATTGGCCTTAACTCGGTTTTGAGTGTGGTTTTGATTTTTAAGTTAATAATCGCATCGGTTTCGCCCATAAATTGACGTCGCTCGGAATGTCCCAAAATAACATATTTTGCGCCCGACTCGGCCAACATTGCTGCCGAAACTTCACCCGTGTAGGCACCGCTCAATTCCCAGTGGCAATTTTGCGCGCCGAAAGCCAATCCCTTTTTGTTTTTAAATTCTGCAGACAAATCCGAAAGCCACAAAAAAGGAGGGCAGATGATAATTTCTGTCTCCTTAACTTTAGCTGATTGGACTTCTTTTGCCACAGCAGCCAAAATTTTTTTTGCCTCAACCAGTTTTGCCGGATTCATCTTCCAATTGGCGACAATTAATTTCTTTTCCATAAAGATTCACTTTCTGCCGATTTTGTCCAAATTTTTATTTTTGTTACAAAATCGAGCATCCCGTTGAATTTGCTGCAGGCAAATTTTTTCGGGGCAATTTGCGACGATATATTTTTTCCTATAATTTATACTTTTTTTATAGTCTTTTTATGAACGTGCCGCCAAGCCCACCAAACAATACCAGCGATAACTAAAATCACAAAAACAATGTCAAAACGATGAAAGTATGTTTTAAGATAATCCCAATTCTCCCCTGCTTTAAAACCGATAAACGCCAACGCAAATGACCAAGGCAGAGAACCCAACAGCGTATACAAACAAAATTTTCTAAAATCCATTCGTGAGATTCCGGCCGGAAATGAAATGAACGTTCTGATTACCGGCATCAGTCGGCTGAAAAAAACCGCGCTTTGGCCGTATTTTTTAAACCAGCGATCAGCCAATTCTAATTCCGCTTCGGAAATCAGAATATATTTGCCGTATCTGACAATTAGCCGCCGCCCGCCATAAAAGCCAACCCAATAGGCAACGGCTGAACCAATTAAATTACCGACCGCTCCCCACAAAACCACTTGCCATATGACAAATCTCCCCGTAGCGACCAGATAACCGGAGAATGGCATAATCACCTCTGATGGTATAGGAATACAAGCGCTCTCCAAAGCCATTAAAACTGCTATTCCGGCATAACCCCAGGCAGATATTGCATTGATTATAAAAACTCCTATCCAGGATAATATTGCGTCAATCATTTGCTATATTTCTTAAATATTCAGCGGCTTTTTCCGGCTCAATCGTTGATATTTCAATCCCCGCTCCCAGCTCAAAACCCGCCCAGGTTGAAGTCTTTGGCAAAATTTCAAAATGCCAGTGATAATGACCGTAATCTTTGCCGTCGCAGGGCGCGGTGTGAATAAAAAAGTTATAAGCCGAATCGTTTAATCCTATAAAAAATTTTTTCAAAGCAGCCTGAACCGCCTCGGCCAACAAATCTTTTTCGTTATCTTTAATCCTTTCAAAATAAGCATGGTGCTCTCTGGGATAAATCCTGACTTCAAAAGCGACCCGCGAAGCAAATGGTGCCAAAACAACAAACTCTTTGTTGGCAAAAATAATCCGCCGACCGTCTTCCAAGTCCCATTCCAGCATTTGGCAGTGCACGCACTCTCCCTGATTTTCAAAAAAGACGCGAGAGCCATTAATGCTGCGCTGTAGGTCAGGATCGATTAAGGGTATCGCGATTATTTGTGAATGAGGGTGGGCGACCGATGCGCCAGCCTCGCGGCCATGATTGTGAAAAATAGAAACGTAGTTAACAAATTTTTCGTTAGCTAATTCTAAATATCTTTCCTGATAAGCATCGATTACCCGCCGAACCTGTGCTAGCGGTAACTCGGCTAAAGATTTTTGATGATCGTGAGTAATTACTAATTCGTGGAACCCAACGCCGTCCATTAGGGAATAAGGCCCCTCGGCTCGTTCGTGCAGACTGTCGGAGTGCGAAAAAGCGGGATATTTGTTTGGGATAACCACCACTTGCCACTCGCCCGCATCGTCCTTGTATTCCAAAACTGGTTTTTCTTGAATTTCTAAATGACAAAAAAAGCAGTCCTTCTCCGGCACTTGTTCTTTAAATCTTTCCAGTTTAGCGAAAGTTTCCGGCCGCTTAGCCCGGCCGGTCGCAATCACCACCCAGTCTTTGGAAACCAGGTCAAATCGCAGTTCCGAAAGAGACTTAGCTGAATTTTGCTCCACAGACATAAAAAATTAAAAATCTTTTATTTTTTAATAATATGATATTCGCTGCAAACTTCAAACTTATAATTTATATTTATTGGTCAGCAACCACCACCAAATCTGAAACAATTCTTTGAAGGTTAAAATATAACCTTTCATATTAACGGTGCTGTAGGGATCATTAACCCAATAAACCGGGACAATGGCAATTTTATATTTAAGGCGGCGCGCCAAAGCCAAAGCCTCAATATCAAATCCCCAGCGATCAATTTTAGCTCGCGAAAAAATATCTTTGGCTGCTCGTTCCGAAAAAGCTTTAAAACCGCATTGGGTGTCCCAGATGCCGGGCACCGCAAAAATTTGAATTAAAATATTGCCGGTGTTGCCCAATTGCCGTTTAAAAAACGACTGCGGCACGGCTTGGCTGGCACCCTTGGCATCTTTGGCGTCCCGAGTGCCAATCGCCACATCCATTCCTTGCTCAAAATAGGGTCTCATTTTATCAAAATGGTCCAGGGTGGTGGAATTATCGGCATCCATAAAAAGCCGAATCTGACCTTGCGCGGCCAGCATACCTTGGCGCACCACCCAGCCCTTGCCGTGATTTTCTTTGTTATCAATGACTTTTAAATTTTTAATCTGGCGTTCAAAATCTTTTACAATCTCGACGGTTTTGTCTTTGGCGCCGTCGGAAACGACAATGATTTCATATTCATACGGTTGCTTTTGCAAATATTGATCTATTGCGAGCAAGGTTTTACTAATGCGCTTTTCCTCGTTGTAAGAAGGGATAATAACAGACAAATAGGGTTGATTTTCCATACCAGGTAGTAGAAATTCGACTAATTATTCATCTTGCGATGTAATAATAGCCTTCATTTAATTATCGAGTTTAATATTATTATTTTTGCCAGGCGGTTTCAATAAACTGTCGAATTTTCACTACCTGGCATAGAAGTAATCGCGAATATACCTGCCCGCCGATAACCAAAGCTTGATTAGTTGACTCTACCTGTTTGGCAAACTCAAGTTCGCTTTAATTGGTATACCAGCTAATCATTATCGAGCTTTAGCAGGCGCGGCGAATCGTAAATAATATACGAATTCGTATATTTACAACTATTTGTATATTAATAATTACTCCTATTATATCACATATTTAAAAAAAGAAAATCCCCGCCGGAAAAATCCGACGGGGGCTAAGGAAAAACAAAAAATAAAAGGGGCGACCAGCTTGGCTGATGCGCCCCATAAAATAGGATGCCCCTAGTCTAGCTGATAGCCAGGTTCAGCAGTCTCCGGAAACTGCTTACTTCGGAGGTATGCTCCTCCTTCCAGGCTATTCTCCCAGATAAGAGTGGTGTTTCAGTGGCGACTAAGCTGGTCCAGCCGGGCGATTGGGTGCCTCCTTGTCTCCCACTTTTCTACACAATACCTTTGCCAGCTAGACGGAAACGGAGGGAATCGAACCCTCGCTCGTCACAATAGATAGCAATCCGCTTGCCTAAGGCGAACGCGACTCTATCGCAGGTGCCTTCCTTACGAACCCCCAACGGCGTCCCAGGGCAACTTTATTATTAAAATTACACCCACAGTCTAATCCGTTATTCCAATTTCGTCAACACTTCACATTCTTTCTGCGTCACCGCCACCGTGTGTTCAAAATGCGCGGCTAAAGATTTATCTTCGGTTTCATAGCCGAATTTATCTTTAAACTTTTTGACGCGCCAAGAGCCGGCGCTGACCATCGGCTCAATTGCCAAAACCATGCCTTCTTTTAAAATAACGTCCTTAAAATTACTGCCGGCGAAATTTGGGATTTCTGGTGCCTCGTGCAACTCGCAGCCGATGCCATGCCCCACCAATTCCCTAATGACCGAGAAACCGGAATTTTCAACATATTTTTGAATAGCTCCTGCAATATCGCTTAATTTTCTTCCCGGTTTAATTTTTGCGGTTGCTTCGTTAAGCGCGCCACGAGCTACTTCTATGAGTTTTTGGGCTTGGGCGCTGATTTTTCCGACGGCAACTGTGACCGCCGCATCCGTATACATTCCTTGCTGCCCGCCGCAGCCTTGGGCCTTGGGACAGGAGCTGCATTTTTCCGGCGGGAAAAGCACGCCTAAATCCAAACCGACAATATCGCCTTCTTTAAGTTTTCTTTCTGAAGGCAAAGCGTGAACGATTTCTTCGTTCACCGAAGTGCATAAAGTTGCCGGATAGCCGTCGAAGCCTTTAAATCCGGGCAGCGCGCCGTGCTTATAGATTAAGCGCTCCGCCAGCTCGTCCAAAGATCGCGTTGTCACGCCCGGCTTCACTGCTTTGACTACCTCAGATAAAACAATCGCCAAGATCTTTCCACCTTGGCGCATAATTTCTATTTCTTGTGGAGATTTGATTGGAATCATTTATATTTTCATCAAAATTTCCTTATGAACATCTTCAATTGACTGCTCCCCATTAATACTTATCAATAATCCTTTTTTTTCATAAAACTCAACGACTAATTGCACTTCTTGCTCATACAAATCTAGCCGTAAATTTATTGCTTCGGGCGTATCATCGGCGCGCACTTCCAGCTCCCCGCCGCATTTGTCGCATTTTTCTAAATCTCTGTAATGACCAACAAAGAGAATTAATTGTCCGCAACCCTGGCAGATCCGTCTTTTGGTTAAGCGGTTAAACGCTTCCTGGCGTGAAATATCGATGAGTAAAACTTTCATTTTTTTATCCCATTCATACCATTTCAAAGCCTCGTCCAAAAGTTGAGCTTCATTCATTTTACGAGGACTGCCGTCAAAAATCAAACCATTAAAATCATCGTCCTGGCTTTTTTTTATTTCTTCCAGCCGATTAATCCAAAGCATAAAAATTAAACTTGTGGGAACCAACTCGCCGGTTTTCATTATGGCATTAGTTTTCTGTCCAGTAAAATCTGCTGTTTGGGCCCGTGCGCGCAGTGACTCGCCGCTGCCAATATAAATTAAACCGAGCTTTTTAACCAAAAGCTCGGCCTGCGTCCCTTTGCCGGAACCGGCCCGACCCAGAAAAATGAAAATTTGAGGATTGCTCATATATTTAGAACTTGCCTGCGCAGCAGGCATTTATTGAAAATTGCTAAATTGAAAATTGAAAATTTCTAGAATCCTTCGTACTCCCTCATCGTCAACTGTGATTCAATTTGGCGCAATGTTTCCAAAATAACCGAAACAACGATCAAAATGGATGTGCCGCCGATCTGAAAAGTCGTAACGCCGGTAGCAGCCTGAACAATGGTCGGCGCCACCGCAATCACGCCAAGAAAAATGGCACCGATCAGTAGAACTCGATTTAAAATAAAATTTAAAAATTGAGTTGTGGGCGGGCCCGGCCTGATGCCCGGAATGAAACCGCCCATTTTTTGTAAATTTTCAGAAATATTTTTGGGGTCAAAGGTTACGGCCGTATAGAAATATGTAAAGATAACCACCAATAAAAAATAAATAATTCCATAGGTTAGCTGGCCGCTCTGAAAAAGATCTCGTAAAAATCGTGCCACTGTCGCCACCCAATGATTTTGCGCGTTGGCCAAAAAACTGCCGATCATGCCGGGCAACAAAATGAATGACAAAGCGAAGATAATTGGCATCACACCCGCCGGGTTAACGTTCATTGGCAGATAAGTGGATACACCGCCGTATATTTTGTTGCCGCGAACCCGCTTGGCATAAGAAACCGGGATGTTTCGCCGACCTTCGGTTATGATGACCACGCCCACAATTACTATTACAGCGATTGCCAAAAAACCGATGTAGGAAGGTATACTAGCCGAATCCCAGTTTACTAGTGTTTGTCGAAATGAATTAGGAAAACTAGCAACAATACCTGCAAATATCAGCAATGAAACCCCGTTACCAATTCCTTTTTCTGAAATCAATTCTCCCAACCACATCAAAAACAGCGTTCCGGCCGTGATCACCGAAATGGTTGTCACCAGCTGAAAAACGCTTAGCGCGCCAAAAATTTGCTGGCTTTTAAAAAGCATTATCATGCTGTAGGCCTGCAGCGCCGCCAAGGGCACGGTCAAAATGCGTCCGTATTGATTGAATTTCTGGCGGCCCGCCTCGCCCTCCTCTTTATAAAGTGCTTCCAGTCGCGGAAAAATCATCGTCAGCAGCTGCATAATGATGACGGCCGTGATATAAGGCCCTAAACCCAACATGGCAATTGATAGATTTTTCATCGCTCCGCCGGTAAATAAATTCAGTAATCCGAAAAGCTGATTGCTTTCAAAAAACGATTTTAGTCTTTCGGCGTCGATGCCCGGCACCGGAATACTTGCCGTCAGGCGAAAGATAACAAAAATCACCAAAATAAATAAAATTTTATTTCGCAGCTCCCTGATCTTAACAATTTGTAAAATCTTCTGCCACATAATTAAAATGCAAATTTATTTAGCTGATTAGGCCGCCTGCTTTAGTGATTTTTTGTTTAGCTCCTTGCGAAATCGCCAGTCCTTTAAAATCCAATTTTTTGCTGAGATCACCCGAGCCTAAAACCTTGATTTCTGGTAATCTATCCTTTATTTTAATGATTAATCCTTTGTTTAACAAGGTACGAGCCGTGACCAGCTCGTTTTCCTTAAAAGCGATGTTTAATTGTTCCAAATTAACGACCTGGGGTTTTACCTGAAGACTTTTAAAACGATAACCTCGGCGCTTTGGTATGCGCTTCAAAACATCCCGCCATTCGGGCCGGAGTTTTCTGCCGGCGCGGGACTTTTGACCTTTAACGCCGCGACCCGAAAACGTTCCGTGTTTGCCGCCGCGCCCCACGCGCTTTTTATTTTTTTGATATTTTTGTGAAGAAAATTGATGCAGCTGCATTTTTTTAAAAAGTCTTTAATTTATTCAGCGCCTCCAGCGTTGCTCTAGCATTATTTAATTTATTGGTGGATTTACTCAGGATTTTAGATGAGATATTTTCAATTCCGGCTAAATTACAGATTATTCTCACCGCCCCGCCGGCGACCAAACCTCTACCTCGGGTTGCGGGTTTGAGAAAAACTCGAGCGGCCGCATATTTGGCCGAAACTTCATGGGGAATGGTACCTTCTTTTAAAGGAAAAACCAGCATATGTTTTTTAGCCTCAGCCGCGGCTTTCTCGACCGCTTGCGAAACATCCAGGCCTTTTGCCACACCGATGCCAACTCTGCCTTTTTTGTTACCCAAAACCACCACCGCTCGAAAACTAAAACGCCGCCCGCCAGCCACCACGCGCGTGACGCGAGCCACATCTAAAACTCTTTGGTCATATTCTGATTTTTCTTTTTCGAATCTTTGTCTGGGCATATTTATAATTTATTTAAAATCTAAAATTTTAATCCCCCTTTTCTGGCGCCCTCTGCCACTGCTTTGACCAGGCCGTGATATTTATAGGCGCGCTTATCAAAAATGACTTCTTTTATTTTTAGCTCGGCTGCTTTTTTGGCGATTAGCTGGCCGACTAAACTGGCCGTCGCAATTTTTCCTTTGGTTGATTTTTTAATTTCCAAATCAGCGGCGCTGGCAATTGTCTTTCCTTTTTCATCATCGATTAACTGAACGTAGATATGCTGATTGCTGCGAAAAACAGATAGCCGCGGCCGATTTGCCACGCCAAAAATTTTTGCCCTAATTCTTCGGGCCCTTTTTTGTCTTTTGGCTCTTTTCGTCTTAAACCGATCTTTCATAATTTTAAAACCCGCCTTTTACCGCTTTCTTGCCGGCTTTACGCTTAATAACTTCTCCTAGATAGTGAATCCCTTTCCCTTTATAAGGTTCGGGCGGCCGCAGTTCCCTGATGTCGGCGGAGACCTGCCCTACCAATTCTTTGTCTATACCGGAAACTGTAATCGTATTTTTTTCCACTTTAAAATCGATGCCGGGCAAAGTATTAAACTCAATGGGATGCGAAAATCCAAGGTTTAGAAATAAATTTTTTCCCTGCAGAGCAACTTTATAACCCACGCCTTCAAGCTCAAGTTTTTTTTCATATCCTCGATTTACGCCTTCAACCATATTGGCGATCAACATCCGGCTCAATCCCCAGAGGGCCGAGGTCTTTTTTGTCTTTTTTGCCGGTGTCAAAATTAACTGCCTTTCGCTAATTTCTATTTTAATTTCCGAAGGAATATTCTTTTTCAGTTCACCTTTAGGCCCCGTAACCATAATCAAATTTCCATCAAGCTGCACTTGAGTTCCCGCCGGAATAATAATTGGTTGATTTCCGATTTTACTCATAAAAAATCAAGTGTTTTACCAGATTTCACAAATTATCTCTCCCCCCAATCTTTTTTTCTTTGCCTCTTTATCGCTCATCAATCCCTGAGAAGTAGAAACAATCGCGATTCCGTATCCTTGTTTAACTAATTTTATTTTTTGCGCTGCGATATAAATTCGCCGACTGGGTTTGCTGATACGCTTCAACCCCTGAATCGCCGGTACGCCCTTATCATACTTCAGTCTAATTTCCAATTTTTCTTTATTTTTAGCTCCCTTTTTCTCCGCGCCGCCCAAAAATCCTTCTTTTTCTAAAATCTTTACAATAGCAAATTTAACCTTTGAAAAAGGTGTCTCAACTATTTCATGCCCAATGCTTTGAGCATTTTTTATTCTAACCAATAAATCGGCGATTGAATCCATGCCAATGTTGTTTAAAAATTATTAGGCGGAGCTTATGCGTAGCTAATAATTTTTAGCTACAACATTGAGCACCCCGCACCTTTTCTATCCAAGTTTCTTGGTATTACTTATTGTAAGCCGCAAGGCGGCTTCGCCTTACAAAAATTATATTACAATCCTTCTTGGATGGAAAAGGTGCGGGGTAAAGGTTTTGTCACCAAATCTTCTGCTCCCGCTGACGCGGGATTGAAAATTTGCACAAAGCCCTTTACCAGCTTGATTTTTTAATTCCCGGTATCTCTCCTCTGTTGGCCAATTCTCTAAAACATATTCTGCATAAATCAAAATCTCGCATGTAACCTCTTTTGCGGCCGCAACGGAAACAGCGTCTCGTCACGCGAGATGAATACTTTGCTTTTTTCTTTGATTTGGCAATTTGTGCTTCGGTAGCCATATCTGCGTTTGTTGTCTAAAATTTATTAGCGGGGTTCAGACCAGGGTTTTGTTACCAGAATTCATAAGCCTTAGCGCCTCAATTTTGAAGCTTGGACTAAGCTCTTTATCGGAAAACCTAACAGCTTAAACAATTCCACGCCTTCTTCTTTGTTTTTGGCATCGGCTGTGACCGAAATTTCTAAACCAAAAATCGTTTTGACGTGCTCGTGCGAAATTTCCGGAAAAATTATTTGCTCGCGAATACCGATATTTAAATTCCCCTTTTGATCAATCGTTGTCGAAGGCAGACCCCGAAAATCGCGTGCTCTCGGTAACGCCAAACTAATTAACCTATCAATAAAATCATACATCCGCCTGCCCCGTAATGTCACTTTTAAACCGACGGGCTGGCCAGCTCGAGTCTTAAAAGAGGAAATGGCCTTTTTTGCCCGAGTGAAAACCGCCTTCTGGCCGGTAATCAAAGCTAAATCTTTTTCAATTTCCTCAATTGTTTTTTGTTCCTGAAGATATTTACCGATGCCGCTATTAACATTAACTTTCAAAATTTTTGGGACGGCTAAATTATTTTTATAACCAAAACGCTCCTTCATTTTAGGGATAACTTCTTTTATATATTTTTCTTGAATTCGATTTTTATTCATACCCCGTAGAAGAATTTCGAATGGATTTTGTCCATAACGAAAAACTTTTTTATCTAACATCTCTTTTTTTATTTTTTTCATATTTGCCCCGCATAATTTCTTTTATTTTTCGAAATTTCTCTACGGGGTCATATCTCCTGCTGGCATTTTTTACAAATTCTAAATTTTTCTGTTTCGGTTATTTTATAGCCCACCCTGGTCGCCGCCCCGCATTTAGGACAGATTAATTCAACTTTAGATATATGTAAAGGTTTGGAGATTTCAATTACTTGCCCCTTTTCTCCTTGGCGGCGAGGCTTGCGGTGCTTTTTCACTAAATTAATGTTTTCTACCATAACTTTTTGCGCCATAGGAAAAACTTCCAGCACCTTTCCTTTTTTGCCTTTGTCCTTACCTGAAAGTATTAAAACTTGATCATTCTTTTTGATTTTCATGCCAATTTTGTCTAAAATTATGAGCTCGTTTTGTAGCGAAATAATTTTTAGCTACAAAATTGAGCACCCCGCACCATTTCTTTCCAAGTTCTGTGTAATTCCTTGAACGGAGAGAGAAACGGCTTCGCCTTACTTTTGTTATTAATACCAAGTCCTTGGACGGAAATGGTGCGGGGTAAAGGTTTTGTTACCAAAATTCATGCGCCTTTCGGCTTTGAATTTTGGACAAAGCCCTTTAAACTACTTCCGGTGCCAAAGAAATTATTGTCGCAAATCCCTTATCTCTCAACTCTCGCGCCACCGGCCCGAATATCCGGCCGCCTCTGGGCTCCACTCCTTCTACCAGTACCACCGCGTTATCATCAAATCTGATATAAGAACCGTCGGCCCGGCGGTAGGACTTTCGCTGTCTGATAATCACTGCGCGTACCACATCGCCTTTTTTAACCAATTTGCGGGGCTCGGCGTTCCGAACCGAACAAACAATGATGTCGCCCAACTGCGCCCAGCGTCGGCGAGTGCCGCCCAAAACCTTAAAACACCGAACGATTTTAGCGCCGCTATTATCCGCTACTTTTAAAATGGATCGGGGTTGAATCATAATAATTTAAACTTTTTTAATTATCCGCCAGCATTTATCTTTACTGATGGGCCGACATTCCTGAATAATAACTTTGTCGCCGATTTGATATTCGTTTTTTTCATCATGGACCTTATAATGATCGGTAACTTTATACTGCTTTTTATATTTTTTATGCAGCTTTAAACGATTAACGGCCACCACCGCAGTTTTGGACATCTTATTGGAGATAACGACACCCTTTAATTCACGTTTGTTCATATGCTATTTACCTTTTTTAAAAATCGTTAAAATTTGGGCAATTTGTCTTTTAATAAATTTAATTTCATTAACATTCTTCAATTTCTTGCTGGCGGCATCAAACTTAAGCTGGCGCAGTTTTTCGCGATTTTGCTTAACCATTATTTGCAGCTCGCTTTCAGATTTTTGCCTTAACTCTTTTATTTTTATCTGCATACCAGGTAGTAGAAATTTAACTTATAAATTAATCCTTTTTGAAGAATTTTTTATTTTACCAGATAATGAAAGTTTTAATAAGTGAGTTCTTTATTAGAATGCTGTGTCAAATTTTCACTACCTGGCATAAATTATTTCAAAATAAATTTTGTTGCCACCGGCAATTTGTAAGCCGCCAACCTCATGGCTTCTTTGGCGATCTCTTGGGTCACGCCGTCCATTTCAAATAAAATTCGACCCGGTTTGATAACAACTACATAATGGTCAACACTGCCTTTTCCCCCGCCCATCGGTACCTCGGCTCCCTTTCGGGTTATGGGTTTATCCGGAAAAACTCTCAGCCAAATTTTGCCGCCTCGCTGCACGGATCTGGTCTTCGCGCGCCTGGC
>Ga0315284_10007287_pt1 | contig 15785 bp, 12 predicted proteins | sample YL17G09_16_MG_FD_203696 | JGI IMG/M metagenome (GOLD analysis project Ga0315284, IMG submission 203696) | Sediment microbial communities from Yellowstone Lake, YNP, Wyoming, USA - YL17G09_16 | ecosystem: Environmental > Aquatic > Freshwater > Lake > Sediment | place: USA: Wyoming | collected... | reverse complement strand
ATAACAGAGTATATTGATCCCGTCTACCTATCTCTTGACCTTGCTGGTCAGTTTATGAGTACTCGGGAAATTAAACTTGGCGATGTTTATACAAAGCAGTTTAAGGGTAAGTACCATGTTCAGCAGATCGTTCCCGGTCAAATCACCCTTGGTGAGCAGATCACGATCCGCAACAAGGCTATCTCTTACAACCTTGATATTCTTAGCGCTAAGGCAAAGTATAATGAACTTGAACTAGCCCACGGTGGGCCAGCCTATCGCCCAGAGACAGTTAGATCAGACGTTCGCGCAGCACTAAATGAGAAACTAGTTATGCGTGGATGGAATGCTCTTTCTAATATCTGGTCTGTAGGAAATGCAGGGGCTTTGACATATAGTGGATCATCTGTATCAAATTATCTTGATGCTGGTGGACCTCTTACATCAACAGCACTTGATAGCGCGATTGACCATGTTAACTACTGGAGCCCCGGCGTTCGTACCATTATTGGTACGGAACAGGCTCTAGCACCACTTTCAACTTTCGGACAGTACCGATTGATTTCTGGCACATTAAGTGACAACTATGTTACACTTGATGGACGACCAGAGGGCACATTCCAGAATGTTTCACCGTATGCTGGATCACAGGGTGTCGAAAATTATCGTGGCGTTAGCAATATTGTTCGCCTAAAGCAGATCTTTGACGAGACAGAGTATCCTAAGCGCCCACTTCTTCCAACAGACTTCGTTCTAGTAATAGGCGAGGATATTGGAGAATTCATCACTTATGGTGGAGCCCAGACAAAGGAATGGACCGACATGGAGCCAACTCCTCCATATTGGAACTACGAGACTTGGCTACAGTTTGGTATGATGATTTGGAACGCTAAGGGCCTTGTTAAAATCAAGGTTACAAGCACTACACCTTAATCTAAAGCCCCACCTAGTGGGTAGATAGAGGGTTATTAAGTGGGGTCAATCGATCTTCGGTTGGCCCCACTTATTTTTGGCATAAGCCAGTACAAGGAGAAGGAAATGGCAGATACAATAGCACCTAAGATTACGTATTACCAGAAAACTGTTGGCTACACTGTAGGTGGAAGAATGTTTTCTGGTGATCCACTAGGATTTGTTCTTACAAAGGAAACACCTTGGGTAGCGGTTCGTGAGGAGCAATTACGTAACTTTAAAATTGCAAACAAGCGTATAATTATTGAGGGATTAATTATTGAAGTAGAGGAACCTAGTATAGACTGGGAAACACCTAATACTTTTACAGATGAGCAAATAGATGCTGTTCTAAAGAATTATCTTACCCTAAAGAAAACTTTAGCCGAGGTAACGTCTGTTGCCACAGTCTCAAGGATGCTTGAAAGGGCTAAGACACAACGACGCCCAGAAAAAACAATTGAACTATTAGAAAATCATCTTGAAGAAATTGATGATGAGAAAGTTGATCTTGAAAATGTAGAACGTGCGCTAAACGCATAGGGGAGTGACATAGATGAATTTGTTGGTTTTAGTACCAGTTCTTGAAAGGCATTTACGTCAGTATAAGAAGGTGGATGATACTGCCTCTATACTTGCTGGTTATCTAGCAGATAGCGTTCAAGCGCTTGAGTATCGCTGGGATCGTACCTATGTAGTTACATATATAGCACCAGCAACCTATTCTGTATCCCCAGATATATTATCAAAGGATATAAGAACCATTATACTAATGGCATCTATTATCTATAAATCAGGTAATGTAGGTCAGGCAAGTTTTTCTGATGGGGATTTTTCATATAATCCAGTAAGAAGTGTTATTATGCCAGATATTACAGAAATAAGAGAAAGACTTCCTGCTGTACGATTGGCACAAGGAAGAACAGCACCTATGCGTGGATTTAATAATATCTATAATAGGGAGAACTATGATTGGACTCCTTGCCTAGATTTGATTGCGTAGATGAGATTACTAGATTTATTTTGTGGCGCTGGTGGGGCATCAATGGGATATCATAGGCTAGGATTTGAGATTGTAGGTGTAGATATTAATCGTCAACTACATTATCCTTTTGAATTTTATCAAGCAGATGCTATGGAATTTCCATTAGAGGGATTTGATGTAATACATGCTAGCCCACCCTGCCAATTGTACACCAAAAAAAACTATAATTGGGGTAGGAAGAGAACTTCTCATATCGAGCATCCCGATCTATTGTCTCCTATAAGGGAAAGACTTAATCTTTCACATGTTCCCTATATAATAGAAAACGTTCCGGGTGCCCCATTAAAGGCATCCATGCTTTTATGTGGAACAATGTTTGGATTATCTCTTACCAAGCATAGATTATTTGAAGCAAATTGGCCCTTAGGAATTCTTTCACCGCAAGGGTGCAATCATGAAAATGTTTATAATCCGTGGAAGGGGGAAGGAAGATCAGCAGAAAAATTTAGAGAAGCACAACAAACTCCTTGGATTCCAACTAGTGGGGGTGCTAGTAGGAAAAGAGGGGATACAGGGGATCTTTACAACGCCATACCTCCAGTTTATACGGAATGGATAGGTCTACAACTTTTAGATTATTTTAAAGGAGAGGAATGGAAAAGGACGTAACTGTTTTAATACCTACTTATTATGGAAACTATATGCTTACAACATGTATAAGTTCTTTAATGAAAGCATGTGCTGGGGTTAAGATACTACTTTATAAAAATGATGTAGGTTGGCTACAAGCATGTAATGAATTAATGGCTTCAGTTCAAACAGATGTTATCTTACTTAATGATGATACAATTATTATTTCAGATATACTGCAAAGTATGCGTAATATGGCATACTCCGCAGATTCTATAGGAATTGTGGGAGGAAAAGCACTTTCATTAGACGAGAATACTATTATCAACTATGGTATTTATGTAGGACCGGATGGAAACACTGCTCATAGGTATTACGGTCAGCCACGAGCCTCTGTGAAGGCTGAGAGACAGCAAGCCGTCGAGGGTTCTTGCATGTATATCAAGAGAGAAGTTTTAGATAAGATAGGATATTTTGATGAGGGCTATGGGTTTGGATTCCGTGAGGAAGTTGACCTTTGCTTTAGAGCCCGCGAGGCGGGATATCAGATAGTAAGTACCCCAGAAGCGGAATACATTCACCTTGTAAGTCAGACTACGGGACCGCTGGGCATAGGAAACATGACTTTCGACTACTTTATGGAAAAGTGGGGAGAAAAACTTAGAAGAGGAAAGGTATAGGAATATGAGTAAGTTAAAGATTGCTTTTTATTATGGGGACAAGCGTAATACTGGTCAGTACGACAATGGGATCTGGATGGATATTCTAGGAATTCCATTTATACAAAAGATTGATGAAGCCGCAAATTATGATGTAATTATTCGCACGCTATGGATGGAGTCTACTGTACAGGGCTGGAGTAGAGAGATACGCAAGCGCTGGCCCCAAAAAATATTGATCGGATTAAACGATCATCCACTCTCCACCCATATTTCTAAGATGCCCTCAAACCAACAGGTTGCGTACCTACAGGATTTGGCATTCCTAGATGGGCTGATGGCTCTTACAGAAGAAGAGAGGCAATGGTATCAGGTTGCCGTACCTAATATTCCTGTAATAAAATCAGGACTTCCATTTCCACACCAATCTTATACTGAAAAGTATAGTGACTTCTTGGATAGTAAGAAGTACTTTATAGGTCTTGGAGTCGGCGCTTCTGATAACGATAGAAACTTTGTTAGTTCTGCATTAGTGATGAATAAGTTGCGCGAAACAGATCCTGATCTAAAGGGATTATTCCTATCACTACCATCTTATCAACTTTCACCTACTTCTGTTTATGCTGATTATTTTGGAGGAATATTCCTTCATGAGAGAACAGAGATGGCAGGATTCTATGAGAGACTTTCGCAGTGTATATTTGTTATTAATTTAGCAGATAGAAATACACCGGGTAGAATTCAAGGCGAGGGAGCATTTTTTGGTGTTCCAGTCATCGGTTCAAACAGACTAGAATTACAGAATGAGTTATTTCCTGATCTTGCGACAACACCATACTGTTTAGAAGATGTTGTTGGGAAGGCAGAATTCTTACTACAAAATCAGGATGCAATTGATAAGTATGTAAAATATGCTAGAACTAATCTTGAGAAGTATAACTATAGAAGAAGTCGTAGTAAGTTTAACAAGTTATTAAATACTATACTTGAAAAGAAAACCGTTCAGGGGGTTTAAAGCATGGCACTTCAGGACATAAATGCTGACTATATCAAACAGCAAATAGATGCTGTTAGGAATGAAATAGGTCGTGAAGTTTCTATATACACGCCTATTAGATCAGCGTGTGTACGATGTACTGTAAGTGGCCTCTATGATTCTTTAACAGATCACTCTATATTTTTTACCTGCCCAGAGTGCAAGGGCACCTTTTGGAAAGATGCATTAGAAGAAACAGTTATTTTGGCTAGGGTACATTGGACCTCAAACGAGGCTATCAATGTTACCGCTGGTGGAAAATATTACTCTGGAGATTCTTATATTCATGTTGATCCTTCTTATCATAGTTTACTTAAGACCGCAATGGATGGTGGAAAAGTAATTATAGATAGTCAAGAAATGAGTATAATTAAAATAAATCCTATGGGAACTCCCCATATAAATAGATATAAGGCAATACTAAAAGGAAACGGTTCATCGCCACAAGGATAGGAGAGGAATTAAATGACAGAACCTATATATAAGGCATCAAGTATAACATGTCCAACATGTGGTACTTCTTTTGAGAATAATAAAATAAATGGCATAGCACTTATACAAACGATACAGAATATAGATGCTAGAAAACGTATGTATTGTAAACTATCTCTTAATGACTTAGAAAGACTTAGTGCTACAACAGGCAGTATACCATTCTCCGAGGTTAAGAAGATTATTTTAGATAATTTTAATGATTTTGTTCGGGATATACAGGTTATTATGGGATTAGGGGCAGACGCCGAGTAAATTGGTGGTGATTTAATGTGGGTCAGCGCGTATATAGGGTAAGAATTAATCTTGGACAACGTAGGGTTACTGAAGCTGAGTGGGAAAGAAAATTAGAGCAAATTAAAAGCTTAGGAAATAAAGCATTATATGCATCGTATTTAGCTAGAAAAGCAGGATTTACGGCTCTTGATCAGCAGGAAATGTATCTTATAAGAGTAGCCATTGAAACGTCTAAGAGAAAATATAGAGTACAAAAAGATTTTTTCCAAATGCTTGCCGCAGTAAGAGCGGATATGGAAAAAAATATTGCTATTGTTGGAGATTCAGTCTTTAAAACTATTGATACGCGCGCTGGTCTTGACGTTATGCTACAAAATCTCCAAAGGGGTCTTGGAAAAAGAGGATTTAATCTATACGTTTGGGATGGCGGCGAAAGTATGGCGGCTGGACTACAGCAAAGAATTGCAAGTCTGGGTCCAGAGATTAGAGATAGTGTAGAGTTGGCTGTATATGAATCTTTAAAACAATCTTTTATTGATGCTTGGGGTACAATAAAAGATATAAATGCTTTTCCCTTGGAATATAGGACCGCTATTCTAGAAAGAATTGAATGGTTATGGCAGAATAGGGTTTTAAAAATTGGGGGGAGCATATCAGCCACTACTTGGATTTTACAAATAGATTTTGGTAAAATATTTGGAGACTACTATAAATTATATGAGGGATTCCACTATCAGGCTTTGGAGGAGGGTGGAACAAGTAAGGTTAAACTTCCTTATCGTAGCCAACGACTTAAAAACTCTGGTGCCTCAAAAGCAACAGGACCACAGCGTAAGTACGGAGAAGCACAAGCAGATGAGGGTAATGAATTAAATCGATATAGATTTTGGCACATTCTTTGGACAAGAACAGGACAAAAATTCTATTATCCCTATGGGGGGAGAGGCCCAATTACTAGTGGTAAATCTATGAGAGATATTCGTTTAAAGCAACTGAGGAAACTAGTAGATGGCGCAGAAGAACGAGGGGATTATAATAAAAAAAGAGGTTTTAAGTATGACGAGGACTATGATAAAGCCAAGGGATATGCTGATGATATTGTTAAAATTAATGAGGGTCTTTCAGGCAAAAAGAAAAATCTTCCTAAAGGTATACCTATACCCCCAAATGCTAGAAAGGCAACAATCGAGGCTAGACTAGCTGCTTGGTTTCCTTATACCCCCTTTTGGCTATATCTTGAATTTGGTCAGTTTAAATGGGCACCTCGTATTCCTCCACGCGGAGTTTTTATGCGCTTTTATGCTAAATTAAGGGCTATGATAAAAATAATTGTAGAGGATGCCTATAGGGCAAGATTTGGTAAAGGGATAACAGATCCCATACGAAATCCTAGTAGACGTGGTGGATATAAAATTGCAGTTACTGTTTATGGTCACAGTGATCCACTAAAAACGGGTACAGATAGTTTAAGAGCCTTTAATAAAAGTAAAAAGAAAATTTATAGAACAGTCTATAGAACTGCGCAAGAGGCTGAAAGAGTGGCTGGTAGATTCTCTAATAAACAAGCCTCTAGGCAAATATTATCCCTTGAGCAACTAAACGAGAGATTAGCACAAGCTAATTATGATAACGCAGCCCGAGATTTCTTCCGTCCTCCAACTACTAGTAGAGAAGCCTATCCGGGTCTTTTTGGAATGATGCGTAGTGGTACCTCTAGCGTTTATCAAACCTCTACGCCTGTTTATAGTAGGTTTAGAGGTAAACCCGGTTACTCTATTCGTGGTAGTAAGGGTAGATTTAAAGGTAGTACACCCGGAATTTACGGATATAGTTAAGGTGGTGAATTTTAGTGGCAACTAGTAGATTTTTTGAAAGACGCTCCATCCGTAATCAACTTAAAATATACCTAGAAAAAAAAGGTTGGACAGATTTAACATGGTCTGAGGGGTTTAGTGCCCTAAGTTTAGCAACTGTTGAACCACCTTTTATTTCCGTAATTCTTGAGGATTTAGGAAAGGCTACTTTGGAAATGGGTAATAATGCAGAGAACAATAAATTATTTAATCGAAGGGCTCAAATAAATGTATATATGGAAAGTGCTGATAGAGTAGATGCGCTTATGGATGAAATTGGAGATTTTATGGATATGGAGGCTATTATTATAAAAGATAATAATAATAATATTTTAGGCTCTATGATATCAGATACTGAAACTATTTTAATGACCTCTATACCTCCAGATACTGCGGGAGAAGCAGATTTAGAGTGGCACGGCATCGTAGCCTGTTTATATGAGACATATTATCCATAAATAAGGCTGCGCCCATACAGTAGAAATGCAGTATAGTAATATTAGGGGACATAGTTAATACTTTTGACACATATAATAGGCAAAAGTAATTAGGTAAAGGATATTCTAATAAAAGAATTTTAAAGGAGGACGATTTCCTTGGCAAGACGAGCAAGAGTACACTCAAGAGATGTACAGTTACAAATCGCTACCCCAAAGGCAAAATTTGCTGCCGCGAGAGTTCAGAGACTGGACTTTCCTTGGTCTGCTAGCATTCAGAATATCGATGAATTAGGACGTAAACTACGAGTAGGTACGACCACCGATATTCCAGAGGTTACAGTAACATTCGAAGCCTTTGATGTTAGCCATAATATTTATTCCTATCTTACAGGATATACACCAGCAACATTTCCAGCATCAGGTGTGTCCGTAACAGAATTTAAAAATGTTGACCTAATTGGTCAAATACGAGATACCTCAAGTACTAATATCGTAAACGCTATCTACGTTAAGCGTGGTATTGTTACAGGCATGGATGCATCCTTTGGTGTTAGAGATAACTCAACAGTTTCTTATACTGTTGGGGCTAACTCAAAGAAAGAGTTTAAGCAGCCCGTATTCTATGATTCCTTTACAGCTTCAGGAAATCAGGCTACATTCACACTTGCAAAGACTCCAACATATTTAACTAGAACCAGTGGATATATTATCAATGCCTATCAGACAACTGTATTGACAAATGGTGGGTCATACTTAAACGCTGGTACAGATTTTAACGTAACAGGCTCAACTATAACACTTACGGCTGCTGCAACCGTAAATGATATTTATTGGTTTACATATTGTTCAGCAAATACTACAACAGTATTTGATGGCCTTGATACAACTGCACCGGCAGCCATTCAAGGTAAATATGTTCCACTAACAATTTCTGTTAATAGTATTCCAAGAGTCCAGAGTGCTTCAATTAGAGCTTCAATGCAGTCAGAAACCATTCTTGAAATGGGTGGACTTGGACAGCCAGTAGGCTATGAAATTGGTATTCCTGATGTTACAGGAGATATCTCAGTTCTAAAGACAGATAATGAATTAATATCAATCCTTGAGGGTACAGGAACAGGTGCTAACACACCAATAGAGCAGGATCTAGAATTTGCTCTATCAACACTACCACTTAAGGTTCAACTAAAAGATCCAGCCAACCCAACAAGAGTTGTGCTAACTTACTACGTTCCTTCTATCACAATTAGTTCGAACGGTGATGATTCTAGTGTTAACCAGTCAATGAATGAAACCTTTGCATGGTCCTCAACAACAGGTGAACTGTTTATTGCATCCGGCAATGGTCCTTGGGCATAATATTTAGATAAAATTGGATGCGGATAAACCGCAGAAAGGGGAAGTCCTGATTATTTTAGGACTTCCCCTTTTTATTTATTAGAAACAGGTGGAGGAAAAGTAATGGCAAGTTTAGTAGATTTATTACGCTATAAGAAAGAGATAGAAATTATTGATCCACGTACAGATAAGGTTATTAAAAAAGTTTGGATTCGGATCTTAGGAGATTTGGATTTACAAAGGGCTTATAAAGCCTCCCGATTAGCCTCAGCTTTAAAACGAGCAGCGTTACGTGATCCAGAATCGGAGGATTATAAGGATGAAGTTTTAGGGGTTGCTGATTTAAGTACAGAGGAGCAAATGGATGTCATTAGGACTGCAAAACTATCAAATATTATCTCAGAGGCTACCTTAGCAGTTATTCGCCCCGATCTTCCAGAATTAGATGAAATTGCAGTCGAACCAGATGCAGCATCCCTAGAGGAATTAGAAAAATTTGATACAGAGGAAATAAAAGTAGAAAAAGACTATCAAACAAAAATAGATGAATATATTGAATTAAGAACACAAGAATTAACAGTACAATTAAATCTTTTAACTAAAGAGGAACTTCAAAAGGAAGCAATGGAGCAAGTAAGTGTTCTTATTCCATTCTCTATCTTTATGTCAGAGCTAAATGTTCAAAAAGTTTTTTATGGTACTTTTCAGGATCAGGCATGTAAGTTAAAAGAATTTGAAATACTTGATGATGTAAAACAACTTCCTAAAAATATACAGGAAGATATAGCAATGGCTATAAGTCAGTTAGAAATAAGTGGTGCGGAAATAAAAAACTAGCAGAGGGGCCAGTCTTTGCGCTATACCTAGCTCTTTATAAGGTGGCAGGAATCCCACTTGCAGAGGGTCTTGATTCTGCGCAGGATTTGCCCCACACTCTTACACAAGCCATTATGTATAGGGCTAAGATAGATTCTTTGCAGGAACTACCAGAGGACAAAAAGCCGCCCAGAAATCTATGGGATAAACCTTATGCTCTAAAGGACTATTTGGATACTGTTTGGGATACTGATAAAAATAAGGGTAAGGGAAAAGATTACTTGGAACTTAATTATGAGGATGTGGAATAGAAATTGTCTAACGAGTTTAGAGTACGTGCTGTATGGGATATAGGAAATGCAGCGCAATTTTCTCAGTCGATAAAATCAACATTTGCGTCAATAAAAAGCGCTTCTAGAACATCCTCATCCCCATCTTCTGCTAGTACGGGCGCACCTAGCTTAAATCTGGGTAGAGTTACTAGTCAAATAGATTCCTACAATAATACTCTTACTACATCTGGTCAGGTTTTTCACAGATATGTGGTAGGCTTTGAGGCCGACCTTAAAAAACTTGCTGTAGCTGAAGCGCGTCTTGGAACGGCTGGGAAGGCTTTTGCAAGCCCTGCCTCCCTAACGAATCCTGCGGGATTATCCTCTTATGGAACGAGTAAAAGCAAAACGGGAAGAGCGCAAGTATCTAAAGCCGATCTAATACCTATTTATGATGAAATAGCAACAGGCGAAACTACTAAACGATATGCTAATAATAGAAAGATACAAGCGGCTCAACTTGCCCTGATACCCGCCGAGAAAGAGTTTTTAGCCCTTGAGCAAAAGCGAGTTCTAGGTCTAGCAAAATATGAGGCAATGGCAAAAACAGACATGGAATCTCTTGTTGCGCTTGATAAGCAGCGGATAAGAGCGCAAGCACAACTTAATTCTATGTACACTAGGTACGGTGGTACAGCCCCTGTCGCACCTGTGGGTGGAATTGGCCCAATAATGCCAGCAGTTTTACAGCCGGGTAAGAAAGATAAAGGTCTTAAAGATCTTACAGATGCTTCAGGAAATAGATACTTTGCCGATGATATGGCCTATGCTGCATCTATAGGAAGAAATAAAGCGCAACCTTTAGGGGACCCCGCAATGCAGGGCGCTTTGCGCCAATTAAGAGGGTTGGGTGATATTGAGGCGCAGTGGAATGGCCTAGTTACATCAACCCTTGGAACAAAGCAAGCTCTTGAACTTACAAGTAAAAAAGCGCAAGCATTTGCAAGAAAATTAGAAAGGCTACGAGGAAAACTTGGGGCAAAATGGGCACCACAAACTTCAGCATTAGATGCAGCCAAAGTTTCTACGCCTGACATTGGAACAGACTTGGATCAATTTCTTGGTCAATCCAAAGGATTTAGAAGAGAATTTATTCAAGCAATGCAGATGCAAAATCCCTATGTAGCCCCAGCAACTGCTAAGACAAGTGCTAAAGATAGGGCTGGAATTGAGAGGCAAAGAGAAGCCTTTTCAAACGAACTCTTAAGCAAGGGGGTAAATCCTGATTCTGTAAAGGCTGTTTATGATTATGAAAAGGGTGTTTATAGATTAAGTGGTACAATAACAGATGCTAATGGTAGACAAGGGCAATGGAATCGGACTATAGATCGTTTTGGTAATACCATTGAAAATAATAATGGAAGACTTGGGCGACAGTCAGGGTTCCTAAGACAAACTGGTAAAGACTTTTCTAAGGTTATCGAATGGACTGTAGCAACAACCTTAGTCTTTGGTGCTTTAGGCATGGCAATGGGTAGTGTTGGTAAAATAAATCAAGCAAATAAAGATTTAGCAAAATTTTCTATTACTGCTAAAGCAACTGGGGCAGAAACAAAACAAGCCTTTCAAGATATTGCTAGTATTGCCTATAGAACCGCTACCCCCCTTACAGAGATGACAGCGGTAATGGATGATATTGCTTTGGCTACTCGTCGTTCTGGTCAAACAGCAGGACAGTGGAAAGAGGCAATGAACTCTATGGCAGAGGCTGTAGGTACTTTTACTAATCTTACAGGAGTAGATACAGTAAGAGCCACAGATTTACTTAGTGCGGCATATAAGCAGTTAGGAATAGCACCTTCCCAAATCATGGACGTTCTTAATAAGGTAACTGCCGTAGCAGGAGGAAATGCTAAGTCAATTGAGGAAATTACTCAAGCCCTTGGTACTGTTTCTGAGGCTGCTAAATCTGCTGGAATGAGTCTAGATCAACAGATTGCTTCTGTTCAGGCTTTATCACAGGTTACAAATAAATCAGCGGCAGATATAGCAACGTCCTTCAAGAATCTATTCGGATCTATTAGTTCTGTAGGTTCAGTTAAAATTTTAACGAAGTTTGGAATTCCTGTAAGAGATGCACAAGGGCAATTACGTGATTTCCTCGATATCTATAAGGATATCTACGATGCAAAAAAGGCAGGAAGAATTAGTGAGGGGGAACTTCAGGATGTTATAAAGGGCATCGCGGGTGGACCTAGAAGGGCTCCAGACGCCGCTGCCTTGCTAGAGGCTATGCCACTTATCTTTGAGCAAATTGGAAAGGCTGCTGGCGCATCTAACGAGGCGCTTATAGCACAGGCAAGAATTTTAGAGACAAATAGTGCTAAATTGCAGCAAATGAAAACTTCATTTGATGCGGCCTTAATTCAAACTTTCAGTGACTCTATTAATAAGTTAGTTAAAGCTTTTACTGATCTGGGAAGTATTTTTAAGGGAATATCTGGTGACGGGACACTAGTTGCTCTAATAACACAATTTGCCGTTATATCTTTAGGTACTTTAGGGCTCTTAAAAGTAATTACAATGCTCAAGGGTGGAATAAGAGGAATTCGCTCTGAACTTTTTAAGTTTGGTAAAGATTCTCAGATGACAGGTACTCGGCTAGATAAATTTAGTAATCCATATAGAGCTTTAAGTAAAAGTACCCTACCCTATGCAACCTCCCCTATAAGTATGATTCCTGCTACACCAGCGCCATCTTCTAGGATTCCTATAAGAAAGGGAGTTGTACCAAAGACAACTATACCAAGGCCCGCCCCTATAGTAAGGCCATCCCCACCACCTACTCCAATTTTACCACCGCGCACAAGTATACCACGTCCAACTTTTGCTCGTATGCCCTCATTGGCTACTACCAGAGCAATGGGAAGAGTTATAGCAGGACCCTTTAATTATGACACAATACCTATTACTCCCCCTATAGTTCCGAGTACTCCTAGTCCTATAGGTAATAGGGAGTGGCGTAGATCCGCAGCAGGAAAAGCCTATGCCGCTGCTGTATTAAGAGGTCAACCCCCAATTATATCCCCCGGTACTTCAGTAGGAATGAATCCAGCAGCGGGTAGACAACCTGTAGGGGTTATAAATCCTGCTGCTGAACTAATTTCTCTAAAACAACAGGTAATTGAGGAAGCTAAAATTAGGAAGGTTCAAGCGCAAATTATGGCTACGGGCCTAAAAGAAAGGGCAGCACAAATCTCTGTTTATACAAGGGATCGTACACTTAAGGAAATTACAGATAGAAAAGTTCAATTAGCCTCATCGTCGTCAACAAACAAACAAATACTTATGGGAGAAATGGGATTTGCAAAACAACGATTATCTACATGGTCTACATATTATAAAGAGCGACTACTTCAAACAGTAACGTCGGCAAAACAACAAATAGCGGCAGAAGCTAAATATAGGGGTAGTCAACTTCTTGGAACATCTAAAGGAAGAGCGATATTAGGTGCTGGGGCTGGATTAGCCGTAGGTGGGGCTATGGCCGCTGCCGGGGCTTCAGGGGCAGTAGATTTAGGAACACTTTCATCTGTTGGTACAATGGCAGGAATGGGAATGGTATTCTCAGGAATTGCGCCAGTAATGGCGGCAGGGGCTGCTATTGCTGGAGTTTCCTTGCTTCTTGGGAAATTTAATGAGGAACAAATAAAAGCAAAAGACGCAGCAAGTAATGCACGTACTGCTGTATATGATGAAATTGGAGTTCTTACGGAGCAACGTAAAGCTTTAGATGAAGCAACAAAAGCAAGAGATGAATCCTTAGAAACAATAAATAAACTTTCTAGTAAGACTAATAAAACTAAAGATGATACAGAAAAACTTAGTACAGCAAATAATACATATGTTGATTCTCTATTTGCAATGTCTGATGCGCAGATACAAATTGTTGATTCTACCCAGAGATTAATTACGGCTACCTCAGAGTTATCTGGTAGTTATAAAGACATGGCTGAAACAGCAAGAACGGGTGGATATAGTCCAGAGGCTCTTCAAACACTATCTGCTGGATTAGCGTCTGGAATTCTTAATATTAAGGACCCCGGCAACAAGGGTTATAATTTTAACGAAATTTCCTCTACTTCTAAAGCTATTGTGGGTACAACTAAAAGTGCTGGTGAAATAGCTGCTCAAGCTCAGTCGGGTTCTGTATACGGTATAAAAACAATGGGTAAGGAGGATTTCTTTAAATTAATTGCAGGTACAACACCTAAAGATTTAATATCGCTGTTAAAAGGTAATAATATAGGTGATGGAGGATTTGGGGCAGAATTAAGTAGTGATACCGCTTCTCTAATAAGCAGTATGCTTCGTGGTATGTCGGAACAAGTAAAAAGTGGAGAAATAAGTCAAGAAGATTTTAATAAAGCCGTAGAGAACTTTGGAAAATGGACAGAAAATCTTTATGCGCCACAATTACAGATGTCTCAGAATTTATCAGCAAATGAGGCTATCGTTCAAGCACAAACTGCTCTTGGAATGCTTAAAGGGGAGGATGCAATAAATGCAGGGGGAAGATCACGTATTGGAGCAGATATACAACAGTATATAGGTTCTGGTGCAATAGAAGCCTCTATAAAGAGTCAGCCGGGTTGGGGGCGCGGTAGATCGGATGATTTTGATAAGGAACTTGCGGGTAGAACCGCGCGACTAAATAAGATGATCTTTGGCGAAGGTGGGAAGGGAGGATTTGTTGGTGGATCTAATGGACCAAATACCGCAAAAATAACAGGCGCTGAGGCTAGAGGAATGTTTGATGAGGTTATGAAGCTAAATCCTGCATTTAAGGATCTTGTTAAGGGCACAGAAAATTATAATGTGGCAGTATATAAATATTTTAGTAGGAATAAAATAGAAATAGATGAACTTAAAAATAGTATTCAGGATCTATCTCAGATTTATGCCGAAGAATTTGCAGCCATAGATGCGCAGGTAAAGTCTGGGCGCGCTAGTATTGCAGAGGAACTTCTTAATTTACAGGCGCGAAAGCAGGGCGGGGAATTTAAATCTACGAATACTAATGCCAAGGAACGAGCTAAGGAACAGGCTGCTCTAACTAAGGAATATAACTTAACAAAAGATCAACTTAAAGCACTTAGTGATGCCTATCTGGTTGTAGGGGATGTTGCTAAATCTGCCCAAGGAAATATTGCAGGATTCCAAGAGGAACTAAGCAATATGAACTCTCTAATAGGTATCGAATTTAAAAATACAGATGAACTTACTGTCGCCTTAATGGGTTGGATGAGAACTCTAGGTTTATCAGGCGATCAAATTAGAGAAGTAACAAAACAAATATCTATAATGGGAAAGAATTTAGATGCTATTTCTAAAATACGGGCTCAATTTAAAATTAGTGCTGACGCTACACAGGCATTAAAGACGCTAAAAGCTTTATATACGGCTCTTAAAATTCCTATGAGTAGATATTCAGGAAAAGCCGGACTAGGGGGAGGATTTGGTACTAATCTTACAGAACTAGAAAATGCTATAGCATATTTAGAAGCTCAAATAAAAGCAGATGATATTGCTGCTCATGGTGCCGGAACAGGTTTTGGAAAACCCCCTCCTAGTAGTAGCGGAGGAGGAGGAGGAGGTAGTAAACCTAAAGCCGGAATGCTTGATATTCCAGAGGAGTTCAAGCAAGATCAAAATAGAACAGTTTCTGAATTAATTGCTCTTTCTATTAAGAATGCCAAATTAGTACAGTCTAAAATTCCCGGTGAAACTAAAGCAAATAGAAATGCTGTTGTTGCCATCATGGATGGTATAATAAAACTTAAGCAAACCAAGGGAATAGGAGAAGAGTATCTAAGGCGCGAAATGGAGAGACTTACAGCCGAAATTAAGAAGCAGAATGATCTTCTGCTAAAGACAGATAAAATGAGCCAGATTAGGGTGGGAGCGGGTAGTTTTGCAGCGATTGCAAACGTCCCAATGAGTGCTATGGGTATCAGTACCGGAGGGCCGGGTCAACCTATCAATGTTAACTTGAGTGTTAATGGGCAGATACTTACTCCTGCACAATTAGACCAAT
>Ga0315284_10007285_pt1 | contig 15787 bp, 29 predicted proteins | sample YL17G09_16_MG_FD_203696 | JGI IMG/M metagenome (GOLD analysis project Ga0315284, IMG submission 203696) | Sediment microbial communities from Yellowstone Lake, YNP, Wyoming, USA - YL17G09_16 | ecosystem: Environmental > Aquatic > Freshwater > Lake > Sediment | place: USA: Wyoming | collected... | reverse complement strand
ACATGAATGATAACATAGCTGACCTACTACTAACTACAAGTTTTCTCGGCACTATTGCCCACTACTCGTCACTTATGCAACCTATCGTGAGTTTACTCGCTGGACTAATTGCAATTGTATCAGGTGTTTTTGCAATAAGATACTATTATTTAAAATCAAAAAATGGCTAAAGTAAAAACAATCACAAATTCTTTCAGAAAAAAAGCTAAAAAGAACGGAAAAGGAATCCATTCTAAAAACAATAAACCATTAAAGAAGTATAGGGGGCAAGGCAAATGTCGTTAAGAAAGACAAATACACCAAAATGGTTAAGTATAACCAGGAAGATAATGATTTACATAGGAGGGGCAACTTTCCTGCCTATGCTATTTGGTAAAATAGGAATCAAGGATGTTGAGTTCGCGCTTCAATGTTGGCTCGGTGCTTTAGGGTTGTTGCAACTTTACATAGATTCTAAGTATAAAAAAGAACAAGACATTTACAAAGCATGATTGACCAAATAACTTTAGACCGAATAGAGCTTCTACATCCGAAGATAAAAGAAGAGGCTAAGGCTTTATACTCCGAGATATGTCAAACGCTCTCTAATGGGGTTATATGCCGTTTCTCGCACACATTAAGAACTATTGAAGAGCAGAACGCTTTATATTCTAAAGGGCGTTCAATTAAAGGGCAGGTTGTAACTAATGCAAAAGGCGGACAATCGTTTCATAATTTTGGCTTAGCCATAGATATAGTTTTGATCGTGGACGGTAAGGCAACTTGGGAGAGAGGTAAGGACTTTGACAAAGACGGTCAGGCAGATTGGATGGAAGTTGTAAAGATATTTGAAAAATACGGATGGTTTTGGGGTGGCAAATTTCGAACTTTCAAAGATTATCCGCATTTTGAAAAGACATTTGGGTTGACAACTAAACAATTAAATAACAAAGAAAAAATAGGAAACTATCCAAAATTATAATTACATTTGAAGTGTAAATAGTTGTTGTTTTTTCATAAGTAAAAGAGCCTCTCAGGAATGGGGGGTTTTTTTATGTCACAATATTTTTTAGAATTGTGAATGCAAATGCGTATAATATCATACATTAAGCTACTTTTTATACGTTATTGCATAGTTTATCATACAAATATTGCGTATTGCAATTTAAAATATATTTTGTTTTGTAAGTTTAAAATTGTAATATTGCAAAATGATTAAGAACTTAATAACAGTTAGAAACTTTGCCCTCGCCAATGGTAAGACTACACAATGGGCGTATGACCAAGTCAAAAAAAAGACAGTTAAATCGGTGGAAATTGATGGAGTTAAATTTATAGTACGATGACCGAGAACGAATACATCAGTCTAATTGAAACCGAACTTAAGAAAAAATACTCAATGGTCAAAACGGTTGAATACCAGTGGCGATATACAGTTCACTTTGGACAAACCGATTTTGTATCGTTTGCGAATCTTCAAAAGTCAACAATCAAACCTTTAATGTCTGAGGGTGTTATACCTTTGACAATTAGAAACCTTTTAAAGTGAGCAGTAAAAACAATGCAAAGTGCGACATATAGCACAAAAGAATATAATGTGTAGTAAAAGAAATATAAAGGTAAGCAATAGTGCAATATATAACACAATAACTCGGTAATTATCCGAATACAAACCAATAATTTCACAATATTTACAAAAAACCAAACCAATGACTTCGTATATTTGCGAATCATAGCGTATCAAAAAACAAAATAAATGAGCAATAAAAACATGACGGCAGTCGAATGGTTAGTTGACCAATTAGAAAAATGGGAAATTTATTCTAAAATATCTTTCCAATGTTTAAAGGAAATTGAACAAGCAAAAGAAATGGAGAAGGAGCAAATCATCGATGCGCATATAGAAGGTCAAAGAGTGTTTGACAATTATCAACACACTCAATGGACAACTGACCAATCAGAACAATATTATTTAGAAACTTATGAAAAATAAATTAATCTTAGCACTAATCTGCTTACTGGCATCGTGCCAAAGTTACCGAGCTGAACGCAAAATAAACAAGCTCAAGTCTTGGGGTTACCTATCAGACTCAACCATTACCCGATATGACACGATTAGAGGGTGGTCTCACGATACTTTTATTAAGTTTGATACAATCAATCGCATTGATACAATAACAACGCTTAAAAACGGAATTAAAGTGGTTACTTATATTAAATGGAAAGAAAGAGAAGTCACTCAAATCGTAAGTCAAAAGGATACAATCTTTGAACATAAGTTTACAACCAAAGTAATTAAGCAACCTGTTAAGTGGTGGAATCGATTTAAAATTGGTTTAATCTTTGGAATCATTTTAACAATTTCAATGTTTTACTTAACTTATAAATATGCTAAATCAAATAACTAAGGACATGGATGCAGGGTTTATTTACCTTATCCCGACCTTTACTTTTTATAGGAATAAAAACTTAAAAATGCTTTTGATCGGGTTTAGATTTTTAAACTTTGGTTACACCTACCACCATAGGCAAAATAAACACATCCGATATAACGGTAATAAACACACTTGCTTTGAATCTTCTCAATTTGATTGCAGATGCCAGGATAAGTGCGAACGTAACCCCTCATACTTATGATTTACTTATCTTTATACCTGATTGGGGCGGTTTTGTGCGTCGGTTTCATTGCTCAAGATGATTCAATCTAAAAAATAATTGTTTGATTTACACATAGTTAGACTAAATTACTAAAAATATTTAGTTTATAGTTTTAAATTGTCAATTAATAATATATCTTTGCTCCCATGAAAGACAAATTACAAACCATCGCCTTAGGTATCTTTACCATTGGACTACTTTTCGTTTATGTTTTTAACCTTTTAATCAGAATCGTATGACATACACACCTAAAAACAACTGGCACTTCAACAATGTAGTTAATACTTGTTTTACCGAAGAGCAGTTCAAAGAGCTTGAGGAAGAATACGAGTTCTCAGGCGAAAATATCTTTATAAATTATCTTTACTGTAACGCATTCGGACATTTTAATTATGACTTTGAATTTAAAGGCGTTAAATTCTCAGGCGTTAGAAAGTTACATAAAGAAAACCAAGCCGTTTGGTCTGATGAATCAAGAGAATGGATTGAGTTTCAGATGTGCCTTGAATTACTTTCCTGCGATTTAATGAATGAACTATTTGAAAATCACGAACAATACAAATAATGAAAATAACAATAATAAAAACAATCAAAGAAGAAGTTGAACTACCTAAATTTTGGGAGTCTGACTCAGGCAGTTATTACCACAAACTTTTAGACGATGGCAATGTACTGGAGGTGGCTTATAACCATCTTAAACTAACAAGTATTCAAGGCGGAGCTTGTTCAGGTGTAAATGAAATATCTGAAGAAACCTTTAACCTAAAACTTAACGAAATCAAATTAATTTTAAACCTTTAAGCTAATGAGCAACCTACCAACAATACAAGAATTACACGAAGAAAATGCTTTGGTTAGCTACAAGAATGACCAATTGAATCTCTTATTAAACCAAGAGCCAAAAAAAGAATGGGTTAAGGAGCATCCATTTGTTAAAGGTCATAAATATATCCCCATTGACAAAGTGGAGTTTATGCTCCGCAAGATATTCAAGAAGTATTCAATCGAAATTACCAATCAAGGCACTTCTTTTAATGGAGTTTGGGTTACAGTCAGAGTACATTACTTTCATCCAACGGAAGCTACTATGATGTATCACGATGGCATCGGTGCGGTGCAATTGCAAACTGCAAAAGGGACTTCTCCTGCTGACTTAGCAAATATAAACAACGGAGCTTTGTCAATGGCTTATCCGATTGCTAAAACCTTAGCCATTAAGGATGCCTGTGACCACTTTGGAAAGTTATTTGGATGTGACCTTAACCGAAAGGATACAATGGCGTTTAAAGTGGATGCAAACCCATTAGAATCAAAAGAAACTTTAGTAGCATTGTTTGACCTTATGCAAGATTTAGTACCTTTAGATAAACGAGAGCATATAGAGAGAATAATTAATACCAGTGAAGTAAAGAACTACAAGAAAACAATCGATTATTTAGAATCATTATGAGCATACAACTAAATAAAAACCGCATCGGTAATATTTCATCTTCAAACATTCATAGATTAATGGGAAGCAAGAAGCCGAAAGAAACCTACCTGACCGAGTTATCTTATGAACGTAGATTAGGCAGGTCATTGAGCAACGAGACAACATCCAAGCCGACATCTTGGGGGCATCTACTTGAGGGTATAGTTTTCAATCAGTTAGGACTTGAATATTCCCTTGTATCGGATGAAACGATTAAACATCCCGAGTATTCTCATTGGTGTGGAAGTCCTGACGGTTACACGATTGACTCAGTTATTGACATTAAATGTCCGTTTACTTTAAAATCGTTTGTAGAACTTGTCGACATTAAAGATATTGAAACTTTAAAATACGAGCGACCTGAGTATTACTGGCAATTAGTAAGCAATAGTATTCTTTTAGGGAAACAATTTGCAGAATTAATCGTATATTGCCCTTATGAAGATGACTTGGGGTTGATTAAACACCAAGCGCAGAATGTGGATGCGCAAGACCTATATAAATACTATTGGTTGGCATCAGCTACAAACGAAGAGATACCCTACATTATACCAGGCGAAGAGTTTATCGATTTAAATATCTTTAAATTTGAAGTACCGCAAGAAGACAAAGACCTTTTAACCGAAACAATTAAACAAATTAAATTATAAATCATGGCAGAAATTTTAAGCGGTTCAATTAACTTGAACCTAATCAAAAAAGAAAACATCAAAGAAGTAACTTTGAAAGACGGCTCAACCGCCAAGTTCTTAAACATCAACATTTCAATCAACAATGAAGTAGACCAGTATGGAAATGTTGCAGGTTTAACCATCTCTCAGAGTCAAGAGGAAAGACAAGCCAAGACTAAAAAAGTTTACTTAGGTAACCTTAAAAGAGTTTGGAGCGACACGCCTCCTGCATTGGAAGTGACAATTAAAGACGAGGACATTTCAGATTTACCATTTTAATCTAATCTTATGAACTTACAACAACTATCTAACCCAAACAAACTATCCTCAGGCATTACGCTTGAGGGTGTTTGTCTGCAACATCTAAACAACATCAGAGCTGAGATTCTTACTTCTAAAAACTTTGCTAAGTGGCGCAAATCAATTAAACAAGAACTTAATAAAATTCAAAATGCACATAACAGTTAAAAAAATCGGAATGTTCTTCAACACCATTAAAGAAAAAGGACAAGACTTGGCTACTTCAAAAGAAAAAACATTGAAGCAAGACCAAATAATTCTAAACGCTTTTAAGCCTAATGGGATGAACAGTGCTTGGCTTATGTATAATGCAAATGTATTGCCCCACGGAACGCCCATAACATCTTATCGCAGAAGTTTTAATACTTTACACGAGCAAGGTAAAATAGAAAGAGTCGGCGCAAGAATCGGCAACCTGGATAAAAAAGAATTTACCTATAAATTAAATTTGGAAAGTTAAATATTTAGTTTATCTTTGCACCGTTATGAAGGGTAGAAGACTTCAATTAAATAACAAAGATATTAGCCACGTTTACAAGTTGCACTTCTACTGTACTTGTGAATAGTGGCTTTTTTTTACAACAAAATAAACAAAATAACATAATGGAATTATTTGATTACGATTATGGCCTTAATACCGACCAAGTAGACAACACTGAAATTACAACAACAATTTTGTACTTCAGCAAAGATGAACTTAAAGAATTTAAGGCTTTATGCAAAACTGGTATTAAAAAAGAATACAACCAAGACTTTCAACAAAAGGGCAACTTGCCTGATTTATTATTACAATTATTAAGAAAAGAATATGGAAACAATTAAATTAAAACAAGTAATACTTGAGCAAAAAATTGCTAATTTAAAAGGTAAATTTCTTGATGACAATAGTTATGATAGGGTTATAACTGAAGATTGTGATGCCTATGACATTAATGGTAAATTATTGTTTAGATATCGTAAAAATGCAATACCTTTAGAAACTTTGCAACTTGGTTATAATGCTTTTAAAGATAGCATTACTTTAACCGATGGAAGGGGAACTGCAAGTGGAAGCAGTCATAAACGAATCAGGAAAGATGGTAGTATAAGTAATATTACCATTGGCAATAAAGTTTTCAGTGGTAATGTTGGTTACATGGATGCAGGTGCAATGGTTCACTATTGTAGGAAGACTGCTTTTGCAAGGGACTATTTTGATAAGTTCAAACAAGGTCTACCTTTTGTAGAATTTATAGACAAGAAATATGAAGAACTTTGCCCAGTCCATTACAAAAAACAGATTGCAATCGCCAAAGGTACAAATAGAAATTATAGGCTTGGTGAAACATCTTTTACAACTGTCACAGTCAATAGAAACTTCCAAACTGCTATACATAAAGATGCAGGTGATTTACCCGATGGCTTTGGCAACCTAATTGTTTATAGAGAGGGCAATTATACTGGCAGTTATTTTTGCTTACCAGAATATAGGGTTGCTATTGATATGCAGAATTGTGATATACTTTTTGCAGATGTGCATAGATGGCATGGCAACACTCCATTTAAAGATTGCAGTGAAGATTTTATGCGTATTGCCTTTGTGTTGTACTATAGGGAATATATGTATAAATGTAAACAACCTGCAGAAGAATTATTTGATATTAAAATGAAGGAAAACGGCTTTTTTACTTTATAAATTATGGGATCATTAAATATATTTGTACCAACAAAAAACAGAGTTAACAATTCTACTTTACTAAAGTATGCACAAGAAGTTAACCAACCTATAATCGCAGTTGTAGAACCACAAGAATACGAACAATACAAGTTGAAATACCCTAATTTTACTTATTTGATTTTACCTATAAATAATGGTGGCATTACCTATGTAAGAAACTTCATAAAACAATATACTGAAGAAAATGGAATTGCAAACTTTTGGCAATTAGACGATGATATTACTGGCTTATTTTATAGGGAAGGGACAAAGTTAATAAGAACTGATTTTAATGCACTTTTAAAATCGCAATTACAATTTATAAATAATGCGGTTGCATTGGGTTCATTAGAATATAGGCAGTTTGCCTGGTCTGCAACTAAAGATATTATCTATAATAGTTTTTGTGATTCTTGTGTATTTATAGACAACACTAAGACACTCAATTTAAGGTATAGAGTTTATGTAGAAGGCAAAGAAGACAGAGATTTTGCAATGCAGGTAGTGAAGTCAGGACAAAAAACTGCAAGGATAACATTGTTTGCATTTTCAAGTCCTGCTAATGGAACAAATGCAGGTGGGTTAAAAGAAATATTTTATGACCTTGGGAAAGAACAAATATGTGTTTCAAGGATGATTGAATTATGGGGTGAAAATATTTGTGTACCAATAATAAAAGAAAATGGCAGGAATGATGTTAAAATTTACTGGAATAATATCAATAATACTCAAAAAACATTATTTTAATTATGGCGAAGAGATTAACTGATACGGATAAATGGAAGAAACCCTTTGTAAGGGACTTAGATGCTCCTTACAAACTCCTTTGGTTTTATATTTTAGATGACTGCGACCATGCTGGAGTATGGCAAGTTGACGAAGATGTTGCTAAAATTAGAGTAGATAAAAGTTTAGATTTTAAAATCGCTAAAGAACTTTTTAAAGAACAAATACAAGTAATTGACAACGGCAATAAGTGGTTTATTTTTGATTTTGTAGAGTTTCAATATGGTCAATTAAATCCTGATAATAGAGTTCATAAATCAGTTTTAGACATATTAAATAAATATAAAATTAAGCCCCTTAGAAGCCCCTTAAAAGGTGCTATGGATAAAGATAAAGATAAAGACAAGGATAAGGACAAAGAAAAAGAGACAAAAACTTTGTTTGATTTAACCTTTGAAAGTTACTTAGACATGAGGGTAAAAATAAAAAAACCTGCAACCGATTTAGCAATGGAATTAATTAAAAAAGATTTAAATAACTTTGCACCTGGAGATGAGCCTAAACAAATTTTAATTTTAGAACAATCAATTAAAAATAATTGGGCAGGAGTTTTCCAATTAAAACAAGAACAAATATTAGAACCTAAAACAAACAACCTTAAAGAATACAAACCAAGATGAACAACGCAATAGACATAGAACACGCAGTTATCGGAGTGCTAATGATTGATACAACTTCTTTAAGTAGATGCACGGTAACACCTGAGATGATGTTTGACCAAAATAATAAAGTTATTTTAAAAGCAATATTAGAACTCGCAGAACAAAACAAACCGACTGACTTACTATCGGTTAACGAAAAAACTGGAGGTAAGTTACTTAATGAGTTAGTTGAAATTACTTCTAAGGTAGCCTCAAAAGCAAACTTAGAATATCATTGCTCAATCTTAATTCAGAAGTACATAAGCAGAGAATTAATGATGCTATGCCAAAGAAGTATAAGCGAGATTAACAATACCGACAACGATGTATTTCAAACGATACAAAAAATAAATTTAGAGATTGAAACTTTTAGTATTAAAAACGCAAAGGATTTTAAAGAGTTTAAAACAGTAGCTTACGAAATGATTAAGAAGATTGAAACTATGCAGTTAAGTGGCAATAAGATAGTAGGATTAGACACTGGGTTTGCCAGGTTAAATGCTATTTCAAACGGTTGGCATAGTCCTGACCTTGTAATTATTTCAGCAAGACCTGCGACGGGCAAGACTGCCTTTGCTTTGAACTTAGCCGTTAACTTAGCAAAACAAAATATACCAGTTGCGTTCTTTAGTTTAGAAATGAGCACAGAACAATTAGCAATGAGGGTAATCAGCTCCATGACTGGCATCTATTCTAACTACTTAACTAAGGCAGAGATTCATGAGGGTAATTGGAAGACATTATTAAGTACTGATTTCAATTTACCTTTGTATGTTGACGATACTGCAAGTTTAAACTTATTAGACTTTAAAGAAAAAGTCCGCAAGGCAAAAAAGAAATGGGGCATTAAAGCGGTGTTTGTGGACTATCTTCAATTGATGACTGTTTACGGAAAGGGTAATCGAGAACAAGAGATAAGTACTATTTCAAGAACTCTAAAGGCAATGGCTAAAGAGTTAGATATTCCAATAATTGCACTGGCTCAGTTAAGCAGAGATGTCGAAAAGAGAAACGGAGAACCAAGATTAAGCGATTTAAGAGAGTCGGGAGCTATTGAGCAGGATGCTGATATAGTAATCGCATTACACAATGAAGAACCTGAAAGCGATAATCCATTAATAAAAGTATTATATTTGAAGCATCGAAACGGAGAGACTGGGTTTATCAGACTTCAATTTGAAAAAGGAAAACAAACATTTAGAGATACATTATAAAAAAACAACATACAACAATGACAACCGCAACGGATTCCAAACAGTACACCGAAAGCCAGTATAAGAGATTATACAATCGACTTTTAAATGACCACGAAAATTTAAAGATTAGATACACTAAACAATTAAATGAAAACAAACTTTTAATTGCTAAAATAGAACGCCCTAAAAGAATAGAATTACCAACGGACTTGCAAAGAGTCAAGGACATTATAAATAATGAATTAGGAGTTGATATTGATGTGAGCATAAGACAAAGGGATGTTGTAGATTCAAGGTCAATGTATTACTACTGGGTAAGACATAACACTTTGATGAGTTTAAAAAAGATTGCAAGTACTTTAGAAACAAACCACGATCATTCAACCCTGATTCATAGCATCAGTATGCACGAAGACAATATGCAGTATGACAAAGTTTACAAGGCAAAGTATGAAATTATTTTAACTAAGATTGCAGAACTAAATACTCAAACTGAAGCTAATGGAAACCAATAAAATATATTGCGAGAATAATTTAGAGACAATGGCTAAAATGCAAGATAATACTATTGATTGCGTTATAACTTCGCCTCCATACTGGCAATTAAGAGATTACGGATACGATGGGCAATGGGGTTTAGAACCTACATTTAACGAATACCTTAAAAATTTATGGAGTATGATGGATGAAATTTATAGAGTATTAAAACCATCAGGAACAGTTTGGATAAATTTAGGGGATACTTATGAAAGGTCAAGCAAATGTCTTTTATTAATACCTCATAGATTTGCTATTGGTTGTATTGATAGGGGTTGGACTATGAGAAATGATATAGTTTGGGCAAAGCCTAATGGGATGCCTGAAAGCTGCAAAGATAGGTTTACTAAAAAACATGAGTATTTTTTCTTTATGGTTAAGTCAGAATCTTATTATTTTGATTTAGATTCAATTAGAGACCCTATAAAAGAAATAAGTTTAGAAAGATACAAATATTCCTTTACAGGTCAAGAGGGAGGTAACTCAAGTATTTTTAAAGGCAATAAATCACATTTAATACCACAAAGCAAATATCAAACTATTGATATAGAAAAAGAACATAGACAAGGAATGCACCAAAATAGGGGAGAAAATGTAATTGAAAAAAGACCAAACTTACCAGAGCAAAAAGAGTTTGTAAATTTTTTAAGAGAAAGAATAAAAATGAATGTTTTAGTTGATAGCGTTAATATTCCAAAAACGACTGTTGAGCATTGGTATAGAAATGATGTTAAAGGTTTTGCATTTCCATCAATAGAACATTGGAATATGATAAAAGATTTATTAGATAATTGGGATAGTGAATTTGAATTAATGAATTTTAAAATGACCGATGTAATATTTGAAACCGATGACATAAATAAAAATAATCAAAAAGGTAAAAATCCAGGCGATGTCTCAGACTTTTGGGCGATAACTACAAAGCCATCAACAAACGAGCATTATGCTTCTTATAACGAAGAACTAATAAGAAAGCCAATACTTGCAGGATGTCCTGAGGGTGGAGTTATTTACGATCCGTTTATGGGGACTGGGAGTACGGCTGAATCATGCTTAAGGTCTAATCGACAATATATAGGTAGTGAAATGAATCCTAAATATGTAGAGATAGCAAATAAAAGACTTGAGCCATTTATAAAACAAACTAAACTATTTTAAAATGAAGACCTGCAAAATATGTCTGAATAAATTTGAGCCTGTTAGAGCTTTAATGGTTACCTGCTCTTATTCCTGCGCTTTGGCTTATAGTAGGGGCAAGATTGCAAAGGTGGTTAAGGCAGAGAACAAAGTTAAAAAGGAGAGAATGAAGACCAAGAGCCAACACTTAAAGGAGCTTCAAACTATTTTTAACAAGTATATTCGGCTTAGAGATAAGGGTAAACCATGTGTTTCTTGTGGTTGTGACTTCAGGGATTCACCACAAGCTTCTCACTATTTCTCGGTTGGTTCACATCCTGCATTAAGGTTTAATGAATTTAATGTACATGGTAGTTGTGAACAATGCAATGTTTTCTTACATGGAAACCTAATTGAATATTCAATAAGATTACCATGGAGAATTGGTATTGATAACTATAATGAGTTAATAGAATCGAGGGGCATAAAAAAACAATACTCAATACCTGAAATAGATGAATTTAAAACACTTTATAAACAAAAGATAAAAGACCTCATTTAAAAATAATTAGGTTTATTCAAATTTTAAATTTAATATTGTAAAATAATGTCAGACTTAATTAACAACTATATTGACAACTTAGTCTTTAAAATAGCCGCTAAAGAGGGCGGATGTTCAAGGAATCGTAAACCTGAGAAGGTAGAGTTTTGGATATATCGACCTAACTACACAACGGTAGTCACTGTGACTTATGTAGAGCTTGAACGGTGTATGATGTTAGCGACTTACCCCGAACACTTAAGAAAATACATTGAGTGAGAGATTCAACATACTGCTGATTGAGTTTAATGACTCAAAAATCTTCAACGATTATTGCAAGAAGTACGGACATAATAACTACCAAGAATTAAAGAGCGAAGTCTTATCTATACTCTTAGAACTACCCGACCATAAGAAAGAGACAATCGCAGAGAACAACTACTTAACCCCTTACGCTTTGCAGATTCTTAAATTTCAAGTTTCACATTGCAACTGGACTGCCTTTAGGAAAAAGTTTGGCAATAGAGAGAAGTTAATAATGTTTGATGATATTAATATAGGGGGAGGATGTGATAGGAATAATGATATAACCGATAAATTTGTAGTATGGCGAAATTTGTTTGATATTCCTATGTATGACTTACACGATTTAGACGAAGAGTTTATTGATACGGAAAAGGTAGTTAAGAAAATTGAACAGGATATGCTTGACCAAAACAATAAATACTTTTATCATTCAAGGTTACTAAACGAGCTTATTATAACTGGAGTAAACACAAAACAATTAAGCCGAGATATTGGAATCCCTTACACATCAGTAAGACACGCTATAAAAGAATATAGACAACACTTAAGAGAATGGTTAAAATAATATACATTAACGAGAAGGATTCAGGCGTAGGCTATCATAGGTTACAAATACCTTTTGCAAACTTAGACGAAGACTATAAGGACTTAGATATAAAGGGAACAAATGGGTTTACACTTGAGTTTCATCCACGCCAATTTGATATAGTGGTTTTAAATAGGATGTACAAGCATGACGAAGACTATTTACTCAAGGCTAAAAATAGCGGTTGCAAGATTATCCTGGATATTGACGATTGGATTAAGCTTCCTGGATACCATTATAAAGACGGAGTTAAAGATTCAATATTAGAGCAAAGGATATTAGATGCTATTGGATACGCTGATGTCATTTGGACTGCCTCAGCGTTTCTTAAGGAGTGTTTAAAAGACTACCATTCCAACATAGTGTACATCCCTAACGCAATAGACTTTACGCAACCTCAGTTTATTCCTAATAAGAAACCTCAGGAGAAATATACAATCGGTTGGATAGGGGCTAACAACCACCATTTAGATTTAAAGAAGTTGGCAGAACCGTTTACCAAGTTACTAAAGAATAAGAATCATTCCCTTTTGTTAGGTGGCTACAACGATAGTTCAAGCGAATACTATCAATTAATCGAAAGTTACTTTACATCTAATTTTCAGCGACCACCAAACCAATACATGAGAGTTGAGTGGATGGATGTAATGAATTATGCACTTATGTATAATTTAATGGACTGCGCTTTAGCTCCTTTAGGTTCTGACAAGTTTAGCCAGTGCAAGAGTAATCTTAAAGTTTTGGAAGCAGGAGCGTTTAGTTTACCAATTATATGTTCAAATGTAGAGCCTTACAAAGAGTTTATTGAACAAGGCTTAGTACTTACACCGAAAGGCGATTGGGATGGCGTAATGAAAGGATTAATCAGCAACCCAAAGAAAGGAATTGAACTTGGCGCAAAGCTTCACAAATACGTTAAGGAAAAATATAACATTAAAACAATTAATATAAAACGATATGACAGTATTATCAGCACTTTGGATTAGTGGATGCTCTCTTGGATTGCATGAAATTTTCCAATTTTTAATAAGTAAGTTTCCTAATAGGAAACTAAAGAAACCATTTTCTTGTCCAACTTGTTTATCCTTTTGGATTGGGTTATTGGGTTCGGTTATTCTTTTCGATCCCTTGTTAATTTTCTTACCTTTCGTGTTTACAAAAGTAATTAATAGGTATCTATGGAGCTGAGCAAAACTCAATACGAATTAATAGTTGACTCAATAGGTCGCTACCGTTTAACAATGGAACATCGCTTTATGGTTTACAATGATGAGGACATACACAAAGCAAACGTATTAAGAAAGGACTTAGGTATAACCGAGCCATTGCCTAAGTGTAGTTCATGCGACGGGTTGGCATATAGTGAGGCTTTATTTGGAGAGTTAAATAAATTAGTAATAGAATATGAAAAATTATATAAAAGTTAAGCATTCTGGAAACGCAGGAGATATTATTTACTCATTGAGTAGTATGCACCAATACTGCGAAGACAATAAGTGCAAAGTAGTCTACTACATTAAAATAGGTGTGCCAAGTGGATTTACCGATGAAACACATCCAACAGGTGCAGTAATGATGAATGATTTTATGTTTGATTTTCTTGCCCCACTATTAAAGGCTCAACCTTATATTCATGAGGTTATAAAAGTCGGCAAGGATGAAAATGTTTTAGTAGATTATGACTTAGACTTGTTCAGAAAAGAATACAAGAACTTGTCAGCAGGGAATATTCAGAATTGGATAGCAAACGCCTATCACGAATTTAGACCGAACCTAAGTAAACAATGTATATTTTTACCTGAGAACATTGGCAACAATTACATTATAGTAAACAGGACTACAAGATACAATAACTTTTTTATTGATTACACCCAATTAGAGCAATACGATAATGTATACTTTGTGGGTACTGAGAAGGAGTTTAAGAGGTTTGCAATTCACAACGATAAGATACAACATTTAAAAGTTAATAACGCCTTAGAATTAGCCGTAGCAATTAATGGTTGCAAGTTATTTATTGGCGGTCAGAGTTTAGCATTCTCAATCGCAGAACAATTAAAAGTAAAACGGATTTTAGAGCAATACTTATACGCACCGAATGTCATTCCACAAGGTGGCAAGTGGTTTACCTTTCACACCAACGAACAATTTAAAAACATTTTAGATAAAACATTATGATTGACGAATACGAAAAAATAGGCAACTCATACAAGAGTAAAGTCTTTGGTAACCCTCAAGACATTTACACTGACAACTATTGGAGTACACCGATAAGGTCTTCCATCGATGAACAAGTATCTAATGTTGTAGACAAAAATAGACTTGTTATTGAGAACTTAACCCACATTGAGCCAAAGATGAGTTTAGAGATTGCTTGTTCGCCAGGTATCCTATTAGGCGAGATGTGTGATTTAGGCTTTGAGTGCATAGGGATTGAAGTAGATTCAAAGTACAAACACGAGATTCAAAAGTATTCTAAAGATGCTGAGTTACACTTTGGTTTCTTTCCTCAGATATCAAAACAATGGGCAAGGTATCAATTTAGCAACATAATCGCCTTAGATGTCTTTGAACATATTGAAGATAGTATTGGATTCTTAGAAGAGTGCAATAGGCTTATGGTTCAAGGTGGGCATTTAATAATTCAAAGTCCTATAATCCTTGAGGACGGTCAAATGGATGACAAAATGTTTAACGGCTTAGAACATATTTGGATATATGGCATTGAGGATTTAAAACAATTACTTAACGGACATGGCTTTGAAGTTTTAAAAATAGATAGGCATCAAGTCGGACACGAACAAATAACCGCTAAAAAAATATAATCATGGCAGAAACAAGCAAATCAAGACCACGCAGAGAAGCTTCAGGATTCTTTGACAAGTATGTCCAAGGCAAAGTCATTGACATTGGAGTAGGTAGAATAGATACACACGATGGCTTAGACCCCTTAACTGATTGGTGCGAGACTTGGGATAAAGATAACGGCAACGCAGAACTTATGGAGTCAGTCGAGGACAATACCTATGACTTAGTCTACAATTCACACTTGTTACAACACTTAGACCGTCCCGAGTTAGCGATAATGAATTGGATGCGTATAACTAAGCCAGGCGGTTACCTTATCATGGCAGTTCCACACCGAGATTTGTATGAAAGAAAAACCAAGATGCCGAGCAAAAGGAATTTAGACCATAAATTCTTTTTAATGCCTGACGAAGAAACCTTGCCCGACACCCGAAGTCTTAAACACCTTATTGAAGTAGGGTGCAGGAATTTTAAGTATAAAATAATCAGCATTGA
>Ga0315284_10007284_pt1 | contig 15788 bp, 18 predicted proteins | sample YL17G09_16_MG_FD_203696 | JGI IMG/M metagenome (GOLD analysis project Ga0315284, IMG submission 203696) | Sediment microbial communities from Yellowstone Lake, YNP, Wyoming, USA - YL17G09_16 | ecosystem: Environmental > Aquatic > Freshwater > Lake > Sediment | place: USA: Wyoming | collected... | reverse complement strand
GAACTCGTACCCGCCCAGCGTATGCTGGGCCAGCACCAGGTAGTCGAGCAACCCTTCCTTCATCCAGCGCGCGATATCGCAGCCCCACTGCCGGTATTCCCGCCAGTCCACCCGGGCGGAAAGCCCCAGCCGCCGGCCTTTGCGCGCCCCGGCCTCGTCCAGCAGCTTGCGCACCGAGCGCACGAAGTCGGTCATCACCTCAGCGCGCAGGTCCAGCCAGCGCGGGTCGTCCGCCGGGAGCGCGCGGGGGTCCTGACCGTAACGGCGCTGGAACTCGGCCAGCAGCGGCTCGTCGTAGCCCAGGAAGTCCGGGTGGCGCAGGAAGTCCATGTTGATCCCGTCAATGTCGTGCGCCGCCAGCTCCCGCAGGAAGCGCAGCCGCCACTGGCGCACCTGGGGATAGGCGTAGGAGAGCTTGGTCAGGTCCTCCCCCTGGCGCCCCCGCAGGCGCAGCTCGGGGTGCTGCCACCAGAAGTTGCTGTTGAACATGCGGGGGATGCCTTCCCCCATCCAGCTCGCCGGGTAGTCGCCGTTCATGCGCACGGAGGCGTAGCAGGGGAGGCCCACCTCCCGGCAGGCGGAGCACACCACCGCCAGGGTGTCCACCCCCTGCGCAGCGAGCTGGTGCAGTACCTCGCAGGCCAGCTTGTCCCCCCGGCGGGGGTACTCGGTCATCCCCTCGCCGATGATCTCGGTGACCCGGGAAGGGAAGTTGGTGCGGCTGCCGGCGGTGACGCACCACTCGAACACCGCCAGCTGCGTGTCCCGGTAGCCCAGGATCTTTTGGCGGATAGACTCCGCCGAGGTGTAGCGCCCGGCATAGAAGCCGCCGTGCCCGTCCTCGTTCACCACCACCGCCTTGGGCGCGTGCCGGGGCGAGGGGGCCGCGGCCGCCGACAGCGAGAGCGCCAGCAAGGCGAAAAAGGCCGCCCCCAGACCCGCCAGGTGCATCCACATCTCCTCCTGCAGCCAGTTCCCTGCTCGCTTCGGGGGAGCGGCGATTTCCCCTGCCCGCCGGCCCCCCTTACCGGCGCCGGCAGCCCGGCAGGCCTGCTGGCAGCCCGCCTCGGCTTGACACTGGCCCCGGGCGGTGCTATCTTTACGGGGCTTCCGGCCACCGCCGGGCTATGTTGCATCCCTGGGCGACACCGACAGCGCGCGCTGTCGGTCACTGTTAGATAGGGCATTGGCACGGGCCATGAAGCTCGACTTCAGCGAGATCGCCCGCACCCCCGGTGCGCGCGTTACCCATAGCTTCAGCGAGCAGGTTCCCGAGTCGGAGGGGCTGGTGCCGCGGGGGCCGTTCACCGGCACGCTCACCGTGACCAACACCGGCCTGTTGCTGTTGGTGGAGGGGCGCTTCTCCGGCGAGGTGGAGCTTCCCTGCGGCCGCTGCCTGGAGCCCTACGTGAGCCGGGTGGAGGCGACCATCAGCGAGCAGTTCAGTGCGGCCGGCCCCCTGGCGGCGGCCGAGAACGAAACCATCGAAGCTGAGGAGCCGGAGGCGGCGGCCTACCAGGACTACGAGCTGGACCTGACGGAGCTGCTCCGCCAGCAGATGCTGATCTCGCTGCCCATGCGCCCGCTGTGCCGGGAGGAATGCCGGGGCCTATGTCCCACCTGTGGCGCCAACCTCAACACCGAGCAGTGTGACTGCCTGGTGGAGGAGCCGGAATCGCCGCTGGGGAAACTGAAGTCCTTGCTCGAGCGCCACCAATAACGGGCTTCGGCCCGATGGAGGAAATGATGCCCCTACCCAAGCGACGACACTCCCATGCCCGCCAGGCCAAGCGGCGGGCAAACTGGAAGCTGGAGGCCCCCAATATGGAGCTCTGCCCGCAGTGCCGCCGGGCTGGCAACACCAACTATAAGCTCCCCCACCACGCCTGTCCCGCCTGCGGCTACTATGACGGCCGCCAGGTGGTGGAGATCAAAGAGAAGACAAAGAAGGCCTCCTGACCTTGGCAGTCCCCCTAGTTATCGCGGTTGATGCCATGGGTGGCGATCACGCCCCCGCCGCCATTGTGGAAGGGGCCGTGGCGGCCCTCGACCAGGGCCTGGGCCCGATCGTGCTTGCCGGCGACCGCGAGCAGATCAGCGGCCACCTGGCCGGTCGGGAACCCCCGGGCCTGGAGATCCGCCACTGCACCCAGGTGGTGGAGATGGCGGAATCGCCCAGCCAGGCCCTGCGCCGCAAGCCCGACTCCTCCATCAGCGTAGCCGCCGGCCTGGTGCGCGCGGGCCAGGCGGCCGCCGTGGTCAGCGCGGGCAACTCGGGCGCGGCGATGGGGGCGGCGCTGCTCACCATCGGCACCATCCCCGGCGTGGAGCGCCCGGCCATCGCCACCCTGCTCCCCGCCAAGAAGGGCCGGGTGGTGCTGCTCGACGCCGGGGCCAACAGCGACTGCAAGCCCTCCCACTTGCTGCAGTTTGCCCGCATGGGCGCTATCTACGCCCAGGCGGTGATGGGCGTCCCCCAGCCTCGCATCGGCCTGCTCTCCATCGGCGAGGAGGCGAGCAAGGGGAATGAGCTCACCAAGATCACCCACGCCATGATGGCCGCCTCCGTGCCCACCTTCACCGGCAACGTGGAGGGTAAGGACGTGTTCAGCCACGCGGTGGACGTGGTGGTGTGCGACGGGTTCGTGGGCAACGTGGTGCTCAAGGCCGGCGAGGGTTTTGCCGACCTCTTCGCCGCCCTGCTGCAGCAGGAGCTGGCCCGCTTCCCGGAGCTAGAGGCCAACGAACAGCTCCGCCAGGCGCTGGAGCGCTTTGGCCGCACCATCGACTACGCCGAATACGGCGGCGCCTTGCTGCTGGGGGTGAAGGGGGTGTGCGTGATCTGCCACGGCCGCTCCGGCCCCAAGGCCATCGCCCAGGCCATCCACGTCGCCCACGAGGCGGCTGCCGGTGGAGTCACCGACAAGATCGCCGCCTCCTTCGGGCAGCCGGCCTAGCCGGAGTACCGCCCACCACGAGGTGACACCCACATGCGCGCTGGCAGCCCGGTAGCCGTGCTTTTCCCCGGCCAGGGGGCGCAGCAGCCGGGCATGGGAGCCTGGCTGCTCGAGCGTCCCGCGGCCCGGCGCATCTTCGCCCTCGCTTCCTGCGCCGCCGGGGAGGATCTGGCCGCCCTCTGCCGGCAGGGACCCCCGGAGCGCCTCCAGGACACCCGGCTGGCCCAGCCCGCCCTGCTCGCGGTCAGCCTTTCCTGCTGGGAGCTGGTGCGGGAGGCGGGCGTGACCCCAGCTGCGGCCGCCGGGCACAGCCTGGGCGAGTTCGGTGCCTGGGTAGTGAGCGGGTTGCTGGATGAGGAGACCGCCTGTTACCTGGTAGCCGAGCGCGGGCGGCTGATGGCCAAGGCGGCGGCCGAAACCCCCGGCGGGATGGCAGCGGTGCTGGGGCTGGCCGAGGAGCAAGTGGCCGAGCTCTGCCGCCAGGCCTCTGGGCCGGAGCTGGTGGTACCTGCCAACTACAACTGCCCCGGGCAGGTGGTGATCTCCGGGGCCGCCCCTGCCCTGGAGCGGGCGCTGGCCCTGGTGGCGCAGGCGGGAGGCAAGGCCATGCCCCTGCCGGTGGCCGGAGCCTTCCATTCCCCGCTCATGGAGCCGGCTTCCCTCGGCTTTGCAAAAGTGCTAAAATCCGTCCGCCTTGGGCAGGTAAGGGTGCCGGTAGCGGCAAACCTGAGTGGAGCCCTGGTCGCCGACCGGGAGGCTGCCTGCGCGGCCCTGCAGGGGCAAATGCTGGGGGCGGTTCGCTGGGAGGCGGCGATGCGCGCCCTGCTGGCGCAGGGGATCACCCGTTTCCTGGAGTTGGCCCCCGGGCGCTCCCTGGCCGGGCTGATGCGCCGCATCGCCCCCCAGGCCCAGGTACTCTCGGTGGACGACCAGAAGGCGCTGCAGGCGCTCTAAGCGCACAGGAGGCAAGGTATGGATCTGTCAGGCAAAGTGGCGCTGGTCACCGGCAGCAGGCGAGGGTTGGGCAAGCAGATGGCCCTGCGCTTGGCGCAGGCCGGGGCGGATATGGTGGTCAACGACGTCGCGGAAGGGGCCCAGGAGGCCAAGGAAACCGCCGCCGAGATCCAGGCGCTGGGGCGCGACGCCACTGTGATCCTGGCCAACATCGCCGATTCCCAGGAGGCCGAGCGGCTGATCAGCGAGGCCGCGGCCTGGAAGGGGCATCTCGACGTGCTGGTCAACAATGCGGGCATCACCCGCGACCAGCTCCTCTTCCGCATGAGCGACGAGTCCTGGCAGCAAGTGATCGACGTCAACCTGAGCGGCACCTTCTACTGCCTGCGGGCGGCCGCCCAGGTGATGGGCAAGCAGCAGTCCGGGAGCATCATCAACGTGAGCTCGGTGTCGGGCCTGATGGGCAACCGCGGCCAGGCCAACTACTCGGCCTCCAAGGCCGGGGTGGTGGGGCTGGCCATGACCGCGGCCAAGGAGCTGGCCGCCCGCAACGTGCGGGTGAACGCGGTGGCCCCCGGGGTGATCAAGAGCGCGATGAGCGACGCCATCCCCGACAACATCAAGATGATGATGCTGGCCATCATCCCCCTGCAGCGCCTGGGCACCGCGGAAGAGGTGGCCGATGCCGTGCTGTTCTTGGCCTCGGATGCCTCCCGCTACATCACCGGGCAAGTGCTGCGGGTGGATGGCGGACTGATGATGGGTTGATCCCAGCCGCAGGGAGCAAGGGCGCCCTGTCACCAGAACTAAGGGAGGTAAACCAGAAGGTGAACGAAGAAATCTTTGCCAAGGTGCGACGCCTGGTAGCCGAGGAACTGAACATCGACGAATCCGAGATCACTCCCGAGGCCTCCTTCCAAGACGACCTGGGAGCCGACTCCCTGGCGCTGGTCGAGCTGATCATGGCCTTTGAGGAGAAGTTCGAGATAGACAACATCCCCGATGAGGACGCCGAGAAGATCACCACCGTCCGCCATGCCGTCGAGTACATTGAGAGGCGCCGGGCGGCGCAGGCATGACCCCCGCCCCACGGGCGGAGCAGGGCGGGCAGGGGCCATCCCCTGCCCGCTTGGTTAAAGAGAGACGATGACACGCACCCAGCAGCGCCGAGTGGTGGTCACCGGCCTTGGCGCGGTTACCCCCATCGGCACCGGGAAGGACCAGTTCTGGCAGGCCACCCTGGCCGGAGTGGCGGCCGGGGGGCCGATCCAGGCCTTCGATGCCACCGGCTACACCACCACCATCGCCGCCGAGGTGCCCCAATTCGACCCCACCCTGTGGCTGGACCGGCGGGAAGCCCGGCATATGGACCGCTTCACCCAGTTCGGCCTGGTGGCCGCCCTGCTGGCGGTGGAGGATGCCAAGCTCGCCGTCACCCCCGCCAACTGCTACCGGGTGGGCTCGGTGATCGGGTCCGGCATCGGTGGGGTGTGGACCTGGGAGAACCAGCACGACACCCTGCGCGACCGGGGACCCCGTCGCATCTCCCCCTACATGGTGCCGATGATGATCAGCAACATGGCCTCCGGGCAGCTCGGTATCCTGCTCGGGGCCAAGGGGCCCAGCTTCTCCGTCACCAGTGCCTGTGCCACCGGTAACCATGCCATCGGCGAGGCTTGGGAGCTGATCCGGCGGGACCTGGCCGACGCCATGATCGCCGGCGGGGCGGAGGCGGCCATCAGCCCGCTGGGGGTGGCCGGCTTCTGTGCCCTGCGGGCGATGACCACCCGCAACGACGACCCCACCCATGCCAGCCGGCCCTTCGACCTGGGCCGGGACGGGTTCCTGATGGGGGAGGGCGGCGGCGCCCTGGTGCTGGAGGAGCTCGGCCATGCCACCCGGCGGGGTGCCCAGATCTACGGGGAGGTGGTGGGCTACGGGATGACCTGCGATGCCTACCACATCACCGCCCCCGATCCGGACGGCGACGGCGCCCTCCGGGCCATGGCCCTGGCCCTGGGCAGCGCCGGCATCTGCCCGGAAGAGGTGGACTACATCAACGCCCACGGCACCTCCACCGCGCTCAATGACGTTTCCGAGACCAAGGCCATCAAGCGCACCTTCGGGGACCACGCTTACCGGCTGGCGGTGAGCTCCAGCAAGTCCCAGATGGGCCACCTGCTGGGGGCAGCCGGGGCGGTGGAGGCGGTGGCCTGCCTGCTCGCGCTGCGCGACCAGGTGCTGCCTCCCACGGTCAACCTGGAGCAGCCCGACCCGGAGTGCGACCTGGATTACGTGCCGGGGCAGGCCCGCGCGGGCACGGTGCGGGTGGCGATGTCGAACGCCTTTGGCTTCGGCGGCCAGAACGCCGTCGTGGTGCTTCGCCAATTCGCAGGCTGAGGGGGGTTGCCATGGAGGTCAAGCCCCGTTACCTGGTGCACCAGGGCCGTCCCACCTACCTTATCGGCGTCAACTACTGGGCGCGCTCGGGCGGGCCGCTGATGTGGCGGCACTGGCAGCCTGAGGAGGTGGAGGCCGAGCTGCGCCAGATGCGCGAGCTGGGCATGAACACCTGCCGGTCCTTTCTTTACTGGCCCGACTTCATGCCCGGCCCCTACACTCTCGATCAGCGCATGCTCGACCGGCTGGACCGGTTCCTGGAGCTGTGCCGGTCGGCCGACATGCTCACCATTCCCTCCTTCTTCGTGGGGCACATGTCCGGGGAGAACTGGGACGTCCCCTGGCGGGAGGGCCGGGACTTCTACCGCGACCCCTGGATGCTGGAGCGGGAGCGCTGGTACGTGCGGGAGGTGGCCGGCCGCTACCGGGACCAGCCCGCCCTGGTGGGGTGGCTGCTCTCCAACGAGATCCCGCTCTACGCCGGCGCCACCAGCGTGCCGGCGGCGGTGTCCTGGACCCGGGCCATGGTGGCGGCGATCCGCGAGGTGGACCCCTCCCGCCCCATCGGCGTGGGCGACGGGGCCTGGCAGGCGGGGGGGAGTGACAACGGGTTCGCCCTGGAGCCCATTGCCGAGGTGGTGGACTTCCTGGGGCCGCACGTCTACCCCACGGAGCACGATTCCCTGCGCCATTCCTACCTGCCTACCTTCTACATCCTGGCCACCAGCCTGGGCAAGCCCACCCTGATGGAGGAGTTTGGGTGCTCCACCGCCCATGCCGGCTACCAGCAGCAGGCCGACTACTACCGCACCACCTACCACAGCGTGTTTGCCAATGGCGGGGCCGGCACCCTGGGCTGGTGCTACACCGACTTTGACCTGCCCTACCAGCGGCCTTACTCTCATCACCCCTTCGAGCTGCTGTTCGGGGTGACCACGGTGGACGGTCAGGCCAAGCCCGCCGGCCTGGAGATCAAGCGCTTCTCAGCGCTGGTGGAACGGCTGGACTTGGCCCAGGTGGAGCTCCCCCGGCGCGAGTGCATGCTGGTGGTGCCTTCCTACTACCGCGAAGCCTACCCCTTCACCGCGGTGGATCGCCAGGCCATGCAGCGCCGGCTGGTGGAGGGGCTGGTGCTGGCCAAGCAGGGCCAGCTCCCCGTGGGGCTGTGGTGGGAGCCGACCATCCGCACCGGGGTGGCAGAGGAGATCATGGATCCCACTCCGGTCCAGCTTCCCGAGTGCCGCCTGCTGCTCTTGCCCCACGAGCAGGCGGTCACCGCCCCTACGGCGGAGGCGTTGGTTGAATTCGCGGCCAATGGGGGTACAGTATACTGGTCGTACCACCATCCGCTCTGGATTCACAACTGCGAGCGGTTGTTCGGCGCCATCCAGCACCTGCGTTACGGGCTGGCCGAGGCGCCCGGGGAGCGGCTGGAGCTGCGCTTCCTGCAGCCGCTGGGCAGCATCGGGGAGGGGACGACGCTGCAGCTGGCGGCCGGGGGCAGCCTGCCCGCCGCCGGCTTTTGCCCGCTGACCCCCCGGGAGGCGCAGGTGGTGGCCGTGGACGGGGCCGGGCGGCCGGCCCTGCTGGCCCACCGCATCGGGGCCGGGCAGGTGGTGTTCTGCACCTATCCGCTCGAATACTACTGCACCCTGCGGCCGGAGGAGCACGGCGGCGACGGGTCGGCCGAGGGCCGGGACCATTACCTGCCGGCGCAGCTTTACCGGGCGTTGCGGGAGCTGGCCGGGGTGCAGGTGCCGTTCGACAACGACAACCGCTTCGTGGAGACGGTGCCGGTGGGAGTGGGCCCGGGCCGCTATTGGCTCTGGCTGATCAACCACTCCTGGGGGCCGACCGAGGGTACCATCACCCCGGCGGCGCCGCTCAGCTCGGCGCTGGACGCCGAGACCGGCAGGAATCTGCTCGCGGCAGGCGGAATTGACTATAGGTTAGAGGCCAAGCAGGTGCTGGTGGTGGAGATCGGCCTGGCCGGCTAGCAGGAGACGAGCATGCACATCTGTCCTCGGTGCGGTGCCGAAAACCGTGGCAACAAGGCAGCCTGCTGGAATTGCTGGAGCCCGCTGGATGCGCCGGGCGAGGGTGCCCTGGCGCAGGAGCGGGTGAAGGCCGGGGGGCCGTCCCTACGCGTGCCCTGGAAGCTGCTGTTGGTGGTGATCCTGATCGCGGCCGTGGGCGGCGGCGCGTACTTCTTCAAGTTCTACTCGCGGCCTGATGACGTGGCTACCGCCTACCTGGATGCAGTGCTGAACGGTATGACCGAGCGCCGGGACCAGCTCACCAGCAGCACCAGCAGCGGCCAGAACCTGCTGCCCGGGGCGCTGCGCCTGTACCGGGCGGAGGGCAATCCGCCCGCTACCGTGGCCGGGGACACCGCCACCATGTCCGCCACCGTGGAGCTGACCATTGACGGAGACCAAGTTACGGCCGAAAATGCAGCATCCGCAGTGAGAATCCTCCAGGTGCTGCAACGGCAGCTCCCCATGGAGGTGTGCCTGGTAAAGGAAGGCTCGAAGTGGAAGGTGGACCAGGACGGCACCCGCGCCTCCCTGCTCGCCAATGCCGCCAGGCTGGCGCCGGCCGAGCTGCAGCCGTTGGTCCGCACCGGCACCATCCCCAAGGTGATCGCACCACCACCGCCGCCGCCCGGCATGCCCGCCCCCGCCAGCGCGACGCGAGCCCCGGCTGCACCAGCCACCCCCACGCCCTAGCAGTCGCCCGCCCATCCGGCCACCCCAGGGAGCACGCAAGTGCTCCCTTTTCGCGGAGGGGACCATGACCAAGCGTGGCCCCCGCCGGCCTGGCGCTCTCGGCCTGCAAGCAAGCGGAGCAGGGAGACAACCTGGTGGTGCGGGTGTACAATACCACTAACGAAGAACTGGACGGGCGCCTCACCTTCGGCGTACCGGTCCAATCTGCGCGCTTCGTGAACCTAAACGAGGAACCGACCGGCGACGCGGCCCAGGTGGAGGGCAGCCAGGTGCTGGTGCCCGCTCGTCCCTTCCGGGTGCTCGCCCTGGAGGTCAGGCGGTCGCCGGTTGCACCCGCCACGAGGTGAACAGGGATGAGCTCGATCTGGATTCTGGCTGGTGCCCTGGGCGTTTTCGCGCTCGCCTACCGCTACTACTCGGCGTTCCTGGCGGCGCGGGTGCTGATGGTGGACCCCAAGCGGGAAACCCCCGCCCACCGCCTGCACGACGGACGGGACTACGTACCCACCAACCGCTGGGTGCTCTTCGGCCACCACTTTGCGGCCATCTCCGGGGCCGGGCCGCTCCTGGGGCCGGTGCTTGCCACCCAGTTCGGCTATGCCCCGGGCGCCCTGTGGATCATCTTCGGGGCGGTGCTGGCGGGCGCGGTGCACGACTTCGTGACCTTGTTCGCCTCCGTGCGCCATGACGGCAAGTCGCTCAGCTTCATCGCCCGCCAGAACATCAACCGGCTCTCCGGCGCGGTGGCCAGCCTGGCGGTGCTCTTCATCATCGTCACCGCCCTCGCCGGCCTGGCTATCGCAGTGGTGAAGGCGCTCGCCGCCAGCCCCTGGGGCACCTTCACTATCGCCGCCACCATCCCCGCCGCCCTGCTGGTGGGGCTGTACCTGCACGTGCTGCGCCCGGGCCGGGTGGTGGAGGCGAGCGCCCTGGCGGTGGGCATGGCGGACATCTTCTCCAAGCTGCCGGGGATGAAGAGCCTGCTCGCCTACTGGTACCACTACGTAGTCATGTTCGAGGCGCTGTTCATCCTCACCGCGGTGGATACCGGCACCCGGGTGGCCCGCTTCATCGTGCAGGAGGCGTTCTTCGGCAAGGTGGCGCCGGGGGCGGCGCGGAGCAAGGCGGTGAGCTGGGTGGTGACCGTAGTCGCCAGCGCCATCGCCTGCCTGGCCTGGGGCTACCTGCTCTACCACAACGACATCAGCACCATCTGGCCCATGTTCGGGGTGGCCAACCAGCTCCTGGCGGCGGTGGCCCTGGCCATCGGCACCACGCTCATCCTGCGCACCAACCGCGCCCGCTATGCCCTGGTCACCTTCCTGCCGCTGTGCTTCGTGCTGGTGACCACCCTGGACGCCGGCTGGCAGAACATGATGGGCTACCTGGCCAAGGGCACGGCCCAGGATCACTTGAATCTCGCGCTCACCGCGGCGATGACGGTGATGGTGATCGTGATCACCGCCGACGCCGGCCGGGCGTGGCTGCGGCTGCTGCGGGAGAAGCGGTCCCAGCCGGCGGAGCAACCTATTGAGGCCTGAGTGGCTGCGGTTGGTTACCGCGTTGGTGTGTGACTTCGACGGCACCATCGTCCGTGCCAGCTACGACTTCGCCTCCATGCGCGCCCAGGCCCTGGACCTGGCCGGCGAGTACGGGGTGGCGGCCCAGGTGTTCGAAGGGCTGTTCACCCTGGAGGGGATCGAGCGGGCGGCCGCGCTGCTGGGCGAGCGAGGCCGGGAGTTTCGCACCCGCGCCCATGCCGCCCTCAGCCGCTATGAGCTGGAGGGGGCGCGGGCGGCCCGGGTGATGCCGGAGGCGATGGCGGCGCTGGGGTTGCTGGCCGGGGCGGGTTACCGGGTGGCGGTGGTCACTGGCAACTGCCGGGAGGCGCTGGAGCTGATCCTGGGCGAGTGGGAGCGGCCCTGGCACGGACTGCTCACCAGGGACGACGTGCCCTTGCCCAAGCCCCACCCGGACCATGCCCTGCGCGCCCTGGCCGCGGTGGGGGCCCCGGCGGAGGGCGCGCTGATGGTGGGCGATCATGCCCTGGATATCGAGACCGGCAAGCGAGCCGGGCTGCACACGGTCGGGGTGTTGACCGGAGCGGGTACTACCGAGTCCCTGGCCGACGCCGGTGCGGACCTGGTGGTGCCCGACCTGGCCCACCTGGCCAGACTACTGCTAGGGGAGAGTGATCATGCCTGTGCTTGAGCTGGAGAGAACCGTCCCCGCCCCCCGGGAGCGGGTGTATGCCGTGGCCAAGGATATCGAGCGCTTCCCGGAGTTCATGCCCAGTGTCAGCTCCGTGCGCATCGTCGAGCACGGCGAGCGCCAGGTGAGCGAGTGGGTGGGCTACATCGAGGAGTTCAAGCGCCAGCTCAAGTGGACCGAGGAAGACTACTGGGACGACACCGCCCAGCGCTGCCGCTTCCGGGCCATCGCCGGGGACTGGGACCGGTACGAGGGGACCTGGGAGTTCCTACCGGCCGGGGAGGGCACGCTGATGCGGCTGCGGGTGGACTACGACTTCAACGTCCCGCTCATCGGCGCCCTGATCAAGGGCCTGCTCGCCAAGCTGGTGCGCAAGAATTCCGAAGAGATGATGGAGGGAATCGCGCGCCAAGCCGCCGCCGCCAGCAGTTGACAAAGGCCAAGCGTCTGGTATGATGCCCCTAGGAGCCATGCAGGCAGGAGGTGCGCTACCATGGAATCTCGCACGCCGCCGACGCTGGTTTTCGACTGCAACTCCGACTCGTTCCGTGACCTCCATCACCGTTTGCACGAGAAGGCGCCCCCCGGCAGCCAGGTCCGGCTGATCGTGCACCTCAAGAATGGCACCACCTACGTCGGGGAGCTGGCCTACTTCGACGCCACCCGCCTGCGCCTGGAGCCCCTCTACGGCCGCCCGGTCGAGCTTTGGATCCGGGACCTGGCGCACGTGCTGGCACTGTCGGGTGAGGTGCGGGTGTAGCCGTCTCGCCCGCCTATCCGGCCTGGGCGTCCGTCACCAGTACCCGCCCGCAGTTGTCGCAGAAGGTGAGGTCTGCGGCGGCCTTGGCTCGCCGCATCAGGTCCACGGACACGCTCACGTGGCAGCCGCCGCACATGTTGCCCCCGGCGTGCACCACGGCCACGCCCCCCTTGCGGGTGCGCAGCTCCTCGTACTTGCGCAACAGCAGGGGAGCTACCTCGGCCGCCACCTGTTTACGGGCCGCGGCCTGGGCGGCCATCGCCTCCTTGAGCCGGGCGGTCTCCACTTGGTAGCGGGCCGCGATCTCGGCCGCCTCTTGCTCGCACTGCTGCCAGGTGGCTGCCAGCTTGTCTGCCTCCTGGCGCGCCCCCTCCAGCTCGTCTATCAGCAGCAGCACCTTGTCCGCCGTCCGATCCGCGCCCGCCTGCAGCAGGCCGACCTCCTTCTCCATCCCTTCCAGCTCTTTCAGGTTGCGCACCTGGCCGGAGGCCATGCGCTTCTCGTACTGCTTGCGTTTGGCCTCCATGCCCTGCATCTCTTCCTCGGCATACTTGCGCTCATGCTCCAGGTCGCGGGCGCGCTTGGCCGCCTGCTCGCTCTGGGCGTGCGCCTGCTCCGCCCGCTTGCGGCTCTGGGTGCCGTCGTCAAGCTGGCTGGCCTCCCGCTCGAGCTGGCGCAGGGCCAGGTCGATCTCCTGCAGCCGGCACAGGACCAGCAGTTGCTCTCTCAACTTGCCCCCTTCTCTCCCGGCCTGTCCAGGGTATAGCTACTAGCTCCAGTATACCCTTTACCTGTCCGCCTGCGCGCCCCTACTCCCGGCTCCAGGGCGGGGCCGCCGGGTGCTCGTGCACGGCCAGGCCGGGGAAGGCCTCCCGGCACCACCGGGCGATTAGTGCCACCGCCGGGATCTCGGTTTGGTAGTGGCCGGCCACCACCAGCAGCACCCCCAGCTGGCAGGCCCGCAGCGCGTCGTGGTGGCTGGCCTCGCCGGTCACCAGCGCCTCCGCCCCTGCCTGGGCCGCTTCCGTGACGTACCTGCCGGCGCCTCCGGGGATGACCGCCACCCGCTCCACCTGTGCCCGCTCCCCGGCTGCGCGCACGGGGCCGCCCAGCACCCGGGTGACGTGGTCCAGCAGCTCCTGGGCGCTCATGGGGCCAGGCAGCCGCCCCAGCGCGCCCAGCCCGGCCCCGGGCCAGGGGTTCTCCAGCGCGTACAGGTCGAAGGCCACCTCCTCGTAGGGGTGAGCCGCAAGCATGGCCTTGATCACCCGGCCGGCGATGGCCTTGGGCACCACGGTCTCCAGCCGCACCTCGGTCGCCCGCGCGATCTCCCCCACCTGCCCCAGGAACGGTTGCGCCCCGGGCAGTGCCCGGAACGTCCCGGTGCCGGGGGTGGAGAAGGAGCAGTAGTCGTACTTGCCGATCACCCCGGCTCCGGCGTCGGCGATGGCGGCCAGCATCTGTTCCCGGTGGGTCTCCGGGACGAAGACCACCAGCTTCTGCAGCGCGCCCATTTCCACCGGCACCACCGGGGACAGCCCAGTCAGCCCCAGCCTGCCGGCCACCTCGCATCCCAGCCCGCCGGGGGCCAGGTCCAGGTTGGTGTGCAGGCAGATCACGGACAAGCCGGCCGCGACCGCCCACACCGCGGCCGCGGTGTCCAGACCGTCGGCGGTGAAGGCGCGCTGGGGCTGGATGAACAGGGGATGGTGCGAGATTACCAGGTTGGCGCCGAGGCGCGCGGCCTCCTGCAGCGCCTCCGGGGTGGGGTCCAGGCAGACCAGGGCCCCGGCCGCCTCCTGCCCTGAGTCGCCGCAGAGCAGCCCCACGTTATCCCACGGCTCGGCCAGCTCCCGGGGCGCCAGCCGCAGCAGCTCCCCGAGCACAACTGCCACCTTGGGCATGGCGAGCTCCTTTGCCGGAGCCGGGCAGGAAGAGGGTGCGGTGGTACAGGCGGTGATTCCCTCCCCGCCGGTGCACGCCGGCGCAGGAGCGGTTCGCCGCCAGGCGGCGGCGTTCCTGTCAGGGGCAGCAGGGCTAGCGGCCGGCGGTCTCCAGGAAGTTGATGAAGGAGTGGTAGCTCTCGAAGTTCACGCACTCCCGGAAGACCCGGGTCTGCTTGATCTGGGGGCGCTTGGCGGGGACGCTGCCCATGAGCATGGCGAGCAGCAGGATGTGGGCCACCGCCACCCCGCTCGCCAGTCCCAGGAACAGGCCGAACACGCTATCGAAGGCGTCCAAGGAGATCAGCGTGATGTCGTAGAGAAAGCGGGCGGCAAACACGAACGCCGTCCCCAGCACTGCCGCAAAGGCCACCAGCAGGGCCGCCTCGTTGCCCGTCCCGCTGGCGAACAGATGCACATTGGGAGCCAGGGCGAAAGCCAGCGTGCGAGACAGCTTGACGGTGAGAATGGCCCCCGCCAGGTCAAACAACCCCCGGCCAAAGCCGCGCTTGCCCTCAATCAGCGCCACCAGGGCGACGAGCAACAAGACCAGCGTTTCCAGAAGCGGCATCCCTAACGCTCTCCTGCCTGTGCGTAGAGGGCCACGGCCGCGTAGCCGACCACCTGGTCGTGGTCCCCCGAGATGTCCCCCGAGTTGTAGTAGGTGAGCAGGGCGGCGGAGTGCGCCTCCCCGGACAGGGCGCGGATCACCAGGGCCACCGGCAGCGCCCCGCACATGGTGATCTGCTGCTCGTCCACCACCTCCAGCAGCCGGTCGGCCTGCAGCGACACGATCTCGCTAGTGGCCAGCATGTCCTTGGCGTGCGCCTGGCTGGCCGAGACGTAGTGCGACAGGTCGCTAGTGGCCAGCATCACCACGTTGCGGTCCACGGTCAGCGCCTCCAGCCCTTCCGCCAATCGCTCCAGGCGCATGGCCCGGGCGGAGCGCACCATGGACTCGCCGCTCATCCCCAGCACCACCGGCAGCACCGGCGGCACCCGGTCCCCATAGAGAAACTGCAGGAAAGGAAGCTGCACCTCGAGCGCATGCTCGAAGCGGTGGGCCAGCTCATCCACCTGGTAGCCGTAGCGGGCAAGCTGCTCGGCCTCGCTGCGGGCGACGGGAACAGTGCCCAGGGGCGTGCGCCATGCTTCGGCATCGCTGACGGCCGCGGGCGCACCCATCCCGGTGTGGTTGGGGCCTACCAGCACCACCAGCTCCGGGGTGCCGTCGCGCGCCAGCTCCCCATAGGCCCAGGCGGCAGCCGGCCCGGAATACATCAGGCCGGCATGCGGAACCACCAGCCCTATCACCCGCGTGGTCGGGCCTGGGACTACCGTGGGTAGGCCGCCGGGCCCCAGCTCGTGAAGGAAGCAGGACTCCACCTGGCGACGCAGGGCCTCTGGCTGGCCGGCATAGAATGTGCCGGCCCGGGCAGGCTCTCGCACTGCGGGCATCGGTGCACCTCCGTCCCGTAAGATAATTATTCCATATCGGGACCTGGCGCTGGATGGATACGCCAGCACTTCCGGAGCGCTTGGACAACTGCGGACGCGGCATCACTGCGGGTTACAACAGGAGCGCTGGCGGCGCTACCGGCCCGCGAGCTGCTCTTCCACGATCCGGTTGAACTGGAGCGGCTGCTCGTTGTGGGGCAGCATCCCGGCGTCGTCCACCACGGTGAGCTCCGCATTCGGGTTCAGATCCAGCCAGGCGGCGGCGTCGGCCAGGGGGGCGTAGGTGGCCTGGGCGCCCCAGACCAGCTTCACCGGGAGCGCCAAGGAGGCGAAGGCCTCCGCCACGTCCAAGTTCAGCCGGCCCCCGACGAAGGCG
>Ga0315284_10007283_pt1 | contig 15788 bp, 15 predicted proteins | sample YL17G09_16_MG_FD_203696 | JGI IMG/M metagenome (GOLD analysis project Ga0315284, IMG submission 203696) | Sediment microbial communities from Yellowstone Lake, YNP, Wyoming, USA - YL17G09_16 | ecosystem: Environmental > Aquatic > Freshwater > Lake > Sediment | place: USA: Wyoming | collected... | reverse complement strand
CGGATGGCGACCTCGCGGCTGCCCACCTCCCGGCCGCGCGCGTTCTTCGGGAACTCCGGCGCCGGGCCGGCCGGCAGTTTCTCGAAGGCCCGGGCCGCGCGCTCCAGGGCCTTGTCGGAGTCCACGCCGCCGAAGACCGCCACGACCACGTTGCCGGCGGTGACGAGTTTCTTGTGCCACGTGGCAAGGTCCTGGCGCGTCATCGCGCGGACGACCTCGGGTCGGCCCTGGACGGGGAACCGGTAAGGCGATTCCTTGAAGAAGGACCTGAGGAAGAAGAGTTCGGCCTCGCCCTGGGGGGTGTCCTCCATCTGATCGAGTTCCGCGAGCATTTGGGTGCGGACCTTCTCGATCTCGTCCGCATCGAGCGACGGCTCAAGGAGCGACGCCGCCGCAAGGTCCAGCGTCTCCTGGAAGTCCCCTGCGAGGCACTGGGCCGAGAGGTAGATGGTGTTGCGGCCGCTCGAGGCGTGCATCTCGGCGCCCATCACGTCAACGGCCCGGGCCACGTCGGCCGCCGATTTCGAGCCGGTCCCTTTGAGGAGCATCCGCGCGAGGAACTGGCTGGTGCCGGCGTCCTTCTCGGACTCGATCGACAGGCCCCCGCGCAGGCACATCTGGATGCTGACGGTCGGATAGCCCTCGACCGGGCAGAGGAGGACCCGCACGCCGTTGGGGAGCGTCTTTAAAGAGACCGTGGGCCGGACCTCCTTGGCGGCAGGTTCGGCCGGGCCGCCCGCGCCGGCCGGGCGTCCCCCCGGCGTAGCCGGGCTATGCCCTGGCGAAGCCGGCCCGGGCCGCGCCTCCGGCTTGACGACCGTTTCGCAAAGGACTTCCGGGCGCAGGTACCGGGCGGCCACGCGCTTCACGTCGGCGGCCGTGACCTTCTGGATGTTCTCGACGTAATGGTCGGAGAAGTGGGCGTCGCCGACCAGGAGGAGGTTGGAGCCCATGTCGGTGGCGATATCCTCGCAGGTCTGGAGGCCGAAGGCCTGCTCGCTGATTTTCTGGCGTTTGGCGCGGGCGAGTTCCTCCTCGGTAATGCCGCCCTCGGCCACGCGATACAGTTGGGCGAGGGCCGCCTCGCGGGCCTCGGCGGCCTTCCCGGGCTCCGAGACCATGTAGACGGCGAACCGGCCGCCGTCGTACCCGGCCGGCGTATCGCTCCAGCACGCGACGGTCTGGACCAGGCTGCGCGCCTCGCGGAGGTCCGCGACCAGCCGCGACGACCTCCCCTCCCCGAGGACGAACGCCAGGATGTCCAGCGGGTAGAGGTCGGGGTGCGTCAGGCGGACCGTCGGGAACTCAAGGATGCGCCGGACGCTTGCGACGTCCATCCGGCGTTCGGCGTAGCGGGGCGCGACCTGGGGCATGCGGTCCGGCAGGACGGTGACGGGCGATCGGTTCCTCGCCCAGCCGCCCATCGTCTCGCGGATGACCTTCATGACTTCGGCCCCGTCGAAATCGCCCACGGCCACGGCGACGGCGCTGTCGGGGGCCGCCACGCGCTTGTAATAGTCCCAGACGTCGTTTCGCGAGAGGCCCCTGAAGACCTCGGGATAGCCGAGGACGGGGTTTCGGGCCGGGTGGTCGAGGAAGAACGTCTCGTCGGCCAGCCGGCCGAGCATGTGGTCGGGGTCGGTCTCGGCCCGCTCGATCTCGCGCTGGACGACCTTGAACTCGCGGTCGAACGCGATGAGCGCCAACCGGCAGTTCATCACGTACTCAGCGATCGTCTGGACAAGGTCCTTGACGTGGTCGGCGCCGGCCTCGCCGAAGTAGCAGACGAACTGCTTGGTCGTGTAGGCGTTGGTCTGGGCGCCGATGGCGCTGAGGGCGTCGCGGATCTGGTCCTCGCTCCTGGAGTTCGTGGCGCCGCCCGACACCACGTGTTCCAGGAGGTGCGAGACGCCGGAGCCGCTGAGCGGCCCCTCGTTGAGGCTGCCGGCCGCCAGGTAGATCCGGAAGGACGCCACGCCGCCCATGTGCCGCTCGCGGACGATGACGCGAAGGCCGTTCGGTAGCGTCTCGATCCGCTCGGCGCCGAGGTCCGGCCTTGCCACAAGCCCCGCGACCGGCGCCGCAGGCGCCGCCAACGCCGGCGCGGGCGCCTCGCCCGAAGGCGACGGCGCCGCACAGCCGGCCAACGCCACGGCCGCCGCCAGGACCAGAATGCCCTGGCACAAGCGGGTCGCAAATCGATGTATCATGTGCGCCTGGCCTCCACGGCCACCCGCAAGAACCCGACCACATGTGCCGGAGGCAGCCCAACGGGCCGTGACAAGTGCCGGAGGCACGTTTGTACTCTAGCCACGGGCGCAAGCCCGTGGAATGGATGCGCCGCGCAAACACCTTTCCTTTTATGTTGGAGCCCCGGTAGGGGCGATTGACCCGGTTCAAGCGCCCCTGCGGGGCTTGAAACAAAATAAAAGTTGGGTGGGTACGCCCGTTTCCACGGGCTTGCGCCCGTGGCTAGAGAACAATTCGCCCCTGCCGGGGCGAACCAAGATACTGGGCCATGCCGGAATCCACGGGCACACCCGCGGCGTATAGGTTGAGGGTTCATAAACCTCCTATCCTCCGGAAGCCAGGTCCCAGACGACCAGGGCCATGACCTCGGCGAAGCGGGCAAGTTCTTCGAGGGCGACCCACTCGCCCGCCATGTGGGCGACGCCCTCCGGCCCGCAGACAAACCCGGCCGCCGGGATCCCCGCCAGGTTCAGAAACTTGGCGACCGTCGCGCCGGACATGCCGAACTGCACCGGCCGCGCGCCCGTCACCTCGAAAGTCCGGGCCTCGATCCGCTCGATGAGGCGGTCATCGCCCTGGATGAGCGACGGGAGTTGATGCGAGAGCACCTCCATCGCAAGGTGTACCCCGTCGGCGGCCGCCTCGACCCGGCGGAGTTGCCCACGGAGGTCCTCGAGGACCGCATCGCCGTCGGTGCCGGGGAGGTAACGGACGTCGATGAGTGCCTCGCACTTGCCCGGGACGATGTTCGCGACGGTGCCCGCGTGGATCGCGCCGACGTTGACGGTGGGCGGCGTAAAGAGGTCGGACTCGGGGGCGGGCGGCCGCCACGAACGCAGACCCTGGAGGAAGTCCACGACCGGCCAGAGGGCGCTCCGGCCGCGCTCCGGCTCCGAGCCGTGGGCCTGGCGGCCGGTCGCCGTGACCTTCAGGAACAGCACCCCCTTTTCGCCGACGTCGATCCGCTGCATCGAGTAGCCGGCGTCGGGGACGATGGCGAGGTCGGCCTCCAGGCCGCACTCCTCCAGGAGGTACTGCATGCCGAGTTCGCTCCCGGCCTCTTCGTCGGCGGCGGCCACGAGGACCAACTCGCCCGCGAAGTCCGCTTCGCGCCGCTTCAGGTACAGCGCCGCCAGCATGCACGCGGCCAGGGGGCCTTTGTCGTCGACCGCGCCGCGGCCGATGATGCGGCCGTCGCGCTCGACCGGCCCGAACGGGTCGGTCTCCCAGCCGTCGCCCGCCGGCACGACGTCCAGGTGCAGGCCGAGGAGGATGCGCGGCCGGCCGGAGCCGACGCGCGCAACGACGTTGGTGCGGCCGGGCTCCTTCTCAAAGGTCTCGCAGCGGATGCCGTTGGCCTTGCAGAACCGCGTGACGACTTCGGCGGCAAGGTGCTCCTGGCCGGGGGGATTGACCGTGCGGGCGCGGATGAGGTCGAACGTCCAGGAGCGGAGGTCGGCGGTGCGCTTCTCGACAAACCGGCGGACGTCGGCGGGATCAATTCGGCGCTTGGGTTCGCTCATGGTGTCTCGGCCCCCGGCCGCCGCACAGAAGGACGTGTGCCTTTCTTCGGGCGACGGCGCGCGGCGCTACGGCTACCCTTCGGTCTCTGCGCCGCGGGCCTGGTCCACTTCCTCCAGGTACGCCAGGGTCCGGTCGAGTTCGTTCTGGAGGTGGCGGACCTTCAGGAGGCTCCGCACGCGCGTCAGGAGTTCCCACTTGTTGATCGGCTTGGAGAGGAAGTCGTCGGTGCCCGCCTCGACCGCGCGCTCGATGTCGCCGGCCTCGTGCAGCGCGGTCACCATGCAGATCGGGATGGCGGCGGTGGCCGGGTCGCCCTTGAGTTGGCGGCAGATTTCGTAGCCGGAGACCTTCGGCATCATGATGTCCAGCAGAACGAGGTCGGGCTTCTCGGCGGCCACCTTCTCGAGGGTCTCGTGGCCGTCGCAGGCCGTGATGACGCGGCAGCCGAGGTCGTCGAGATAGGCCTGGAGGAGTTCGACGTTTTGCTCGTTGTCGTCGGCGATGAGGACGACGGAGTTTCGGACTTCCTGCTCGAAATCGGTCGCCATGGCCATCCTTTCGCGCAAGGGCCGCAGTGCCGCGCTTGACGCCTCGGGCGCCTCGGGCGCGCTCGCCTTCCGCCGTCGCCCTACGGGCTATGGCGGACACGTCGGCTCGCGGCCAAATGCTACTCCGTCTGCCGAAGTCTCTGGAGCAGCGTCTGCGTCCGCCGCGGCACGAGATCGTTCCCGGCGACCTCCAGGGCCCGCAGGTGGCTCGCCAGCAGGTCCAGCCCGGCCCGGTCCTCCACCTCGTACCAGTACGGCACGAGGCCGAGGATCAGGCCGAACGCCTCGACGCGGTCCACCAGGGCGTCGAAGACCGGGCCGCTGAAGTCCAGGCCGAGAAACAGTTCCGGCCGCTCCAGGCTCAGCCCCACCAGGTACACCCCGCCCGCCGTCGTCGGACCCAGGACCACGTCGGCCACCAGGAGCCGGTCGAATGCCTCCACAACGGCCGCATCCGGCACCGTCGGGCAATCCGACATCTGGACGACCACCCGCTGGTGGCCCGCGCGAAAGGCCTGCTCGAAGAGGCCTGCCAACGCGCGCCCGAGGCCGGGGCCCTGCTGCTGCACCAACCGCCAGTGCCGCGATGCCAGCAGGCCAACGCTCTTTCTTGCGCCGCGCGGCCGGTAGGCCAGGACGCGGCTCCGGACGCTCAGGGAAGCGAACCGCTCACACAGATCCATCAGGAAGGAGCGACACAATTTGGCGGCCGCAGGCGCACCGAGGACCTCGGCCAGGCCGGGCTTGGCGCGGCCGGGTTTCGGGTCCTCCGCCAACAATATGAACTGGGTGGACACGACCTCCACCTTCCTTCGTGCGGCAATGCCTGCTGGTCCACGGCAGCCTCTTCCTGAAGAGCGTCCTCGCGCCGCAGCCTGCTCGGACCGGAACCGTCTGGCGGGATTATAGGGGCGGCTCGCGGAGGGTGTCCACGAAAAAAGGAGGCGACGACGCCCCCCGCGGCCTCTACAATGGGGGTGCAGCCGATTGGAGCAAGGCCCATGGGGCATGGCGGCTATCGCGTGGCGCTGGGCGGCATGGCCGCGTTGGTCCTGGCGGCCCTTATCGCCCTGGCGGCACCGACGGCCGGGGCCGCCGCCGACCTCCGGATCGAAGGCACGGCCGGCGATGCCGCGCTCACGGCCGACGTCCGGGCCGTCCTCGGTGACGTCCTTCGGGTCTACGAGACGAAGGTCGCGGCCCAGCCGCCCCTCGGCGCCAAGCCCATCGTCGTCTGCCAGGCCCCCGACGGCGAGCCGCGCGCCTGCCTCGACCGCCTCCCCCGAGAGTACCAGATCAACCTGACGAACCTCTTCGCCCGCTTCTATTCCCAGCAGGTCTACCAGTTCGGCCACGAACTCGCGCACGTCTGGGCCGACCCGCGCCGGAGCAACTGGTTCGTCGAGTCCGTCGCGACGACGATGTCGCTCGTCAGCCTCTCGGAACTCGCCGAGAAGTGGGAGACGCAGCCGCCCCGCCCCGCCTGGAAGGACTACGCCAAGCCGTTCCGCGCGTACCGCGAGGACACGATCAAGGGACACCTCGAAAAACTCGGCCTCTCGTCGAACGATGCCGTCCGCGAGTGGGCCAAAGCCGGCCTCGTGGACCTTGTGCGCGAAGGCAAGGTCGGCCGCGACGCCCAGCACGCCTGCGCCCTGCTCATCGAAGAGGCCCTGGGGAACCACCCCAAGGCCTGGGGCGCGATCACCTCGCTCGGCGCAGCCACCACGGACGGCCGGACCGACCTGGCCAAGTGGAAGACGCTGGCGAAGCCTGAAGAGCGGCCGCTGGTCGATGACTTGGCGGAAACCTTCGGCCCGGCCCTCGAGGCCCGGCCCGAGAAGGCGGCCGAGGCCGCCAAGCCCGAGAAGTGACGCCGCGGCGCAGAGGACATGCGCGGGCCAGGTTATCTGCCCGGCCCGCCACGGCGGGTAAACTTGCCGGGCGCGCTCGCCTCAGGTTTCGCCATTAAACCTCGCGGCGAGCCGCGCCCCGTCTTGAGGACTGCTGTTCGGAGGTCCGGCATCTTGCAGTCGCAGACATCGGGGGGTACAATCTGCGCGCTGAGGCCCTGGTGGGCAAATCGTCCGGCGGTGGGGGCTCCTCCGCAGACGCCGAGGCGAAGATCGCCCAAGCCCGCATCTACGCCGCGCCTCGGACGGAGGCAAAAGCCGCCATCGGGCGTGAGGAAGAGACGCCATAGGCCCTACTTCGCATGAAAACAACCGACTCTAGAACGGATAAGGCAAACAGGGTCACCTGGGTAGGGTTTTACACCAACCTGGCGTTGACCGCGTTCAAGTTGGCCGCGGGCATCATCGGCCACAGCGCTGCCATGATAGCGGACGCCGTTCACTCCCTGTCGGACTTTGCCACCGACATCGTGGTCCTCCTTAGTTTTAGAGTCATCGGCAAACCTGCAGACAAGGACCATGACTACGCGCACGGGAAATACGAGACCTTGGCGTCCTTTGTGATCGGCCTTGCCCTTCTTCTCGTTGGGGCAGGCATTCTCTGGAGCGGAGCGAAGAAGATCTGGCTCAGCCTGAGCGGCACCCCTGTCGAAACCCCGGGCGCCATCGCGCTCATCGCGGCCGTGGTGTCCATCGTAAGCAAGGAATGGCTGTACCGATATACAGCCGAAGCCGGAAGAGACATCAACAGCCAGGCCGTGATCGCCAATGCATGGCATCATCGGTCCGACGCCTTTTCGTCCATTGGCACCATGCTCGGCATCGGCGGGGCCATTCTGTTGGGCAAGAAGTGGCACATCCTGGACCCTATGGCCGCCGTGATCGTCAGTTTCTTCATCCTGAAAGTCGCCGTGACCATCGTTGCGGGCGGTGTTCGCGAGTTGACAGAGGGGTCGCTGGACGAGGCCATTGAGGAGAAAATAATAGCGACCGTTGCAGGAGTCAAAGGGACGATCGAGCCACACGACCTGAGAACGAGACGAATCGGGAATACGATTGCCATCGACCTTCATGTTTACGTTGACAGCGCGATGAGCGTTGTCGATGCGCACGAAATCGCCTCACGGGTGGAGGCGGCGCTTCGCGAGATGTGCGGGCAGGAAACGTTTGTTTCGGTGCACATTGAGCCGGACAGGACGAAGCCGGACGGTCCGGCTGGGAGTCCATGAAAGCAAGGAGGCCGTGGGTGGGGGTTCGCCGGGTTCCTGCCGCGAAGTTGGCGACAGGGGGCGGACCACCGACCTCCTGAAGCGGAAGGACGCCGCCAAGGCCGAGAAGTGACGCGGCGGCCGGGGCTCACTCCGCGGCGAAGAACAACGCGCGCGGGCCAAGGCCCGCGGCTGACCAGGCGCCTCCGGCGCCCTTTCATTCCGCGTTCCGCGTTCCGCGTTTACTCCACGAGTTCAAGCATCTTGTCGTAGAACGCGCGGTAATCGTCGCGCCGGTCGCCCTTCAGCAGGGCCATGGCGGCGCGCGGATGCTGGTTCAGCATCCCGGTGATCATGTAGGGAACCATATAGCCCCATTCGAGTTGGCTCTGCATGGGGCGGATGGTCTGGGCCACGCAGTCGAGGATCGGCCGGATGTTGAACTTCGGGTTCTTCAGGAACCCGAGGAGGAGTTCCAGGGGGCAGTTGCCGGCAGCGCGGCCGAGGCCGTAGATCGTCCCGTCCAGGAAGTTCGCGCCCTGGATGATCCCCTCGATCGTGTTGGCGAACGCCAGTTGCTGGTTGTTGTGGGCGTGGATGCCCACCTCCTTGCCCTTGAGGATCCGCTGGTACTTCTTGACGAAGAAATCGATCTGCTCGCTGTAGAGCGCCCCGAAGGAATCGACGACGTAGCAGGCGACGATGCCCGTCTCGTTCTGGATCTGCTCGAGGGCCGGGTCGAGTTCCCAGTCGGACTCGATCGAGATCGCCATCATGTTGATCGTCGTCTCGTAGCCCTTCTCGCGGGCCACGTTCTCCAGGCGGATCGCCTTGTCGACGTCCTTGACGTAGGTGGCCACCCGCACCGTGTTGACCACCGACTCGGACTTCGGCAGCAGGTCCTGGGGCTCGGCCTTGTGGGCGTCCATCATGACGGCGATCTTCGTGCCGGGGTTTTCGATGCCGTCGGTTGCGGCGCGCAGGTCCTTCTCGTCGCAGAACCGCCACGGGCCGAACTCCTTGGGCGAGAACATGGCCTTGGAGTTCCGGTACCCGAGTTCGACGTAATCGATGTGGGCGTCGCAGCACGCCTTGTAGATCGCGCGGACGGTCTGGAGGTCGAAATAGGAGTCGTTCGCCAGTCCGCCGTCCCGGATCGTGCAGTCCAGGACCTTGATTTCCGGTCTGAACACGCCTGGTCCTCCTTTAAGTCGCCTTGATGCCGCCCCTAGTCTGATGAATCGGTCTGGCTTGCTACTCTGCGAAGTAGCCTTCGCTACGTAGCACGAGTCGGGCGGCTGCATTCGGCCCTGGCGGCGTCGCCCTGCATCGGCGATTCAGAAACGAATCGCCTGCTTCGGGCTCCTGGCCAGGGCCGAATTCGCTCGCCCTCGGGCCGACGCCCGATTCATCAGACCTAGGGCGGGCGAGGTCGGGGGGAAGCGGCAGAACCCCGCGTTCTTTGTGTTTTCGGCTTTTTTCCCTTGGTGGTCGCCCGTTTTGCATCGTATGGTAATAGGGAGCGGTCGAGGGCGGGGGTACGGGGTACAGCCCTTGGCCCCGTTTCCGGGTTTCGAAGGGACGGGGTCTTTATGGCCAAGGCGGTTGCTGTAACGGTCGGAGTGCTTGAAGGGGCACGACAAAGCGCTGCGGCCGATTACGATGTGCAGTTGATGCTGGCCTTCCAAAAGGGTGACGAACAGGCGTTCGAGGAACTCCTCGAACGCAACCACAGCCGCCTCATAGGATTGGTCTATCGGTTCGTCACCGACGCTGCCGACGCCGAAGACCTTGCCCAGGAAGTGTTCCTGCGGATCTACCGGGCGAGGTTGTCCTACAAGCCGACGGCAAAGTTCTCGACGTGGATGTTCCGCATTGCCGCCAACGTGAGCCTGAACGCCCTTCGTGCTCGCGCCAACCGCGGCGACGACGTCTCCATGGAGCAACTCGGCCACTCGCACGACGGGCCGCAGAGCATTCCGGATCCCGGGGCCCGTTCGCCCGACCATAACATCCAGCGGACGGAACTCCAGAAGAAGGTCCAGGAAGCCGTTCACGAACTCCCCGACAAGCAGAAGGTCGCCGTCATCCTCAACAAGTACGAGGGCATGAGTTACGCCGACATCGCCCAGACGCTCGGGTGCAGCACGATGGCCGTCAAGAGCCTCCTGGCGCGCGCCAGGGAGAATCTCAAGAACCGCCTCCTGCTGTATCTGCGGACGGGCCGACAGCGCCAGCGCATCAGGTCGTAGCCCTCCTTTCCTCCTGCCTGCAATTCCCCATAACCCCGCCGTCCTCGACTGTGTTTAAAGGTTCGGAGAGCCGAACGCCGAGGAATTCTCAAGCGGCGTGCGGCAGGAAACAACACATATGGGCAAGACAGTCTGTGGCTGGGTCAGGAGCGTGCTGGTCGCGTACATGGACGGCGAACTGAAAGCGCCGTCGGCGCGGGCGGTGCGTCGGCACCTCGAGAAGTGCGAATCCTGCCGCGCCCAGTTCCGCCTTCTCAATGCCACCTGGAGCGCCTTGGCCGCCTCCGATGCTCCTGCGACGCGCGGCGGGTTCGCCTCGCGGATGATGGCGCGGATCGCCGAGGAAAAGGAGATCGAGAGACTCGAGGCCAGGCTTCGTTCCAGGCGGCGGGTGGCCGGGGCCCTGGCGGCCCTGGCCGGCCTTGCCGCCGGCCTCGTCGTCGGCCTCTGCCTGTACCTGTGGACGGGGCGGCTGAGCGAGCCGAACAGCCTCGTCGAACGCGAGATAGCGGAGCACGTGACCTTCCTCGAAGACGCGCCGCTGATTGACAATGTGGTCGTCATCAAGGCCATCGAGCGCCTGGCCGCCGAACCCGCCGGCCCGGAGGGATCCTAGGGTGGACTCGCGCCGCGAACAACTCCTGCGCATGCTGCGGCGCCACCGCTGGCGGCTGATCGCCGTGTGCGTCGGCACGGCCCTGGCATGTGGCACGGCGGTCGCCCTGACCGCGCCGCAAGGTCTGATCGGCGGCGAACACCGGGCCGGCGCTCCGGTTGCCGCAGTCCGCGAGATCCCGGCCGCGGGCCTTCCCGGCGACACCGGACCGCTCCGCCTTTCCGCCGAGATCGAGATGGACCCGCGCGAAGTTCGCAGCAACCTTCAGCGGTGGGCCGGGATGTCCCAGGGCCGGCGCGAGGCCCTCTTCGAGCGGTACTGGCGGCTTGCCGAACTCCCCGAAACCCAGCGGAAGGAACTCACCGACCAGTACCGGGCCTTCCGCAAGGAATCGAAGGCGCGGCAGGAGTTCCTGCGGAGCCGCGCCAAGGAGTTGCAGGCCTTCCTGGATTCCCTCAGCCCCCAGGACCAGGCCGTCCTGAAGGGCATGGCTCCTGAGCAGCGAGCCAGGCGGCTCCTGGAACTCTGGACCGCCCGATACGGGAAGTGGTAGGACACCAGTGTACCTATGGGCGTGCGTCATGTTGGGGCGCACGCCCTTTTTCTGCGCGTCCTCAGTACTTGCCCAGGCGCCCTTCCAGCAGCACGTCCGGGCCGAGTTGATCGACCGTGAGGTCCTCCAGCGGCACCGCGTCGGCCAAGGCGCGGCTGTCGGGACCCGCCACGGGGCCCAGTGCCCCGGCGGCCCCGAGGACCCGCGGGTTGATGAACACCATGACCCTGTCCACCAGCCCGTCAAGGAAGAAGGACGCGAAGACGCGGGCTCCGCCTTCGACCAGGACCCGCGACATGCCGCGCAGCCCCAGGTCCTCTACCACGGCCCGGGCCGACACGCCGATCTGGCCGCGCTCGACCGGGACCAGCGTGCAGCCGACCGCCTGGAGAGCCCGGACGCGCTCGGCCTGGCGGGCAATGCGCTCGGCCGTCGTGTAAACGAGCACCGGGACCTCGCGCGCCGAGGCCGCCGGCTCCGACGCCGGGTCGATCGCAAGCGCCTCGTCCAGGATGACCCGGGTCGGCTGGCCGCGCTCCGGCAGCGGCGACACGTGGCGGACGGTCAACTGCGGGGCATCCTTCAGGACGGTCCCCGCGCCGACGATCACGGCGTCGGCCACGCGGCGGACCTCGTGGACGCGGCGGCGGCTCTGCTCGGAGGAAATCCATCGGCTGTCGCCGGAGGCCGTGGCGATGCGGCCGTCGAGGGTCATCGCCCACTTGGCGATGACGAGCGGCAGGCCGGTTTCCTGGCGCTTGAAATAGGCCCCGTTCAGGCGGCGGGCCTGTTCTTCCAGCAGGCCCACTTCGACTTCGACGCCGGCTTCGCGCAGCCGGGCGATCCCTTTGCCGCCTACCTCCGGAAACGGGTCCTGGACGGCAGCGACGACGCGCCCGATGCCGGCGGCAAGGATCGCGTCGGTGCAGGGGGGCGTCTTGCCGAAGTGGCAGCACGGCTCGAGCGACACGAACAGATCCGCCCCGCGAGCGCTCGAGCGGGCTTTTTCGAGGGCGACGACCTCGGCGTGCGGCCCGCCGAACCGCTCGTGGTACCCTTCGCTGATGACTCGCGTCCCCCGGGCGACGACCGCGCCGACCATCGGGTTGGGCTCGACGCGGCCGATTCCCCGGGCCGCCAGTTCCAGCGCCCGCCGCATCAGGCGCGTATCACGCTCGTTTGGGGGCACGGTGCGCCTCCGCCGGCGGCGGCTTCCCGCACGGCCTGTTGTTTCCTTCCGCTTGCGGCTTGGCGCCGGGCGACCGGGTGAACAGGCACGCCGCAGCCACGCCCAGGACGCCCATGACCAGGTACAGGTCCGCTATGTTGAAGACGTACGGCCACGCCAGCGTCCGGCCGAAGAGCGTCACGTGGCCCGAGATCTGGAGGAAGTCGCGGACGTAGCCGAACGCGAGCCGATCATAAAGATTGCCCAGCGCGCCGGCCAGCACGAGCCCTGAAAGGACATGGAGCCATCGCTGCGACGGCCGTGACACGGCGAACAGGTAGAAGATGAAGCCGCACGTTGCGGCAGTCAGGGCGATAGTCACCGCGCGCCCCCAGCCCGGGCCGAAGCCGAGGGCGTGGGCGAAGTCGAACCCGAAGACGATCCCGGGGTTCTCGCTGGTGACAAGTTGGAGCCAGCCGGGGACCAGGTCGAGGGGGGCGCCGCGGCCGCCGCTTTCAGGCGGGGGGCCGAGGAATCGCCAGGCTACGTGCTTGCCGGCGAGGTCGATGAGCAGTCCGATCCCGACCACCAGCCACAGGCGAAGGTGGCTGCGCCCATGGCCTAAACTGCAAGCGGCGCCAAGCCTCTTGCCGGGCTTGCCGCCTACAGCAAGCCCTTTTCTTCCAGGCGTTTGCATTTGATGCAGAGCTTCGCGTGGGGGATCGCTTTCAGACGGGCCTTGGGGATCTGCTCGCCGCATGAGATGCACGCGCCGTACACTTTCTTCTCGACCCGGCTGAGGGCCTCTTCGACCTCCTCAAGGGTCGCCTGCTCCGTCTCGATGAGGCCCAGGGTGAACTCTTGCTCGTAATTGTCGGACCCGATGTCGGCCATGTCGTGGGGCATCTTCGAGAGGTCGCCGGAAGCGTCCTGGCGGTTCTTCTGAAGGGCGGCTTTCTCCAGGGCCGTCACGTCGCCCAGCAGCAGCCGCCGCTGCTCAAGGAGGATCTTCTTGAACACGTTGAGGTCTCTTGCCCGCATGCTGCCCTTTCCCTTAGCGGCCAGGCGTGCCGTCGGCTTGCTGACGGCTGCCCATTGGGGCCCAAAAAGCACAGGAGTATAGGGCCCGCGCCCGCGGCTGTCAAGCGCGGACTCGGCAGCATCATGCGCCAAAGCGCGCCAGCGGTCCCGCGCCGCCTGCGGCTTCGGCCGTCGGCCCGGCTTCGCCTGACGGGCTTCGCCGGGGCGAAGCCCGAAGCCAGAACCCTTGATTTACGGGGGCGCGGCCTTATGATGCTGTTTCCGGCTATCGGGTACTATCGGCCGGCAGGACAGGGCGGCATGAGGCAGCCTATCGGCATCTTCGATTCCGGGCTGGGTGGCCTGACCGTCGTTCGGGCGGTCCGGCGTCGGCTCCCGGCCGAATCGATCGTCTACTTCGGCGACACCGCGCGCGTCCCCTACGGGATCAAGAGCGGCGAGACGGTCACCCGCTTTGCGATGGAGGACTGCGGGTTCCTCTGCCGCTGGGACCCGAAGTTCATCGTGGTGGCGTGCAACACGGCGAGCGCGGCCGCGCTTCCGGCCCTGGAGCAGAAGTTCAGCCTGCCGATCCTGGGCGTCATCGAGCCGGGGGCGCGGGCGGCCGTCCAGGTTGCCGGCGACCGGCCGATCGGCGTCGTCGGAACGGAAGCCACCATCGCGAGCGGCGCCTACCGGCGCGCCATCCGGCGCCTGGCCCCGGCGGCGGTGCTCGTCGAGAAGGCGTGCCCGCTCCTCGTGCCGATGGTCGAAGAGGGCCGCGGACCGGACGACCACCTGGTCCGGGCCGCACTCCAGGAATACCTGGGGCCGCTGCGCGAGTCCGGGGTCGGCGCGGTCGTCCTGGGCTGCACGCATTACCCGCTGCTCGCCGAGGGAATCCAGGAGGTTATCGGCCCCGGGGTGGCGCTGGTGGACTCGGCCGAGGCAGTGGCCGAAGAGGTGGCGCGACGGCTCGCCGCCGCAGGGCTCCAGGCCGAAGGCGGTCCGGGCGACGCCCCGGCGAAGCCGGGCTATGCCCGGGCGGAGCCGGGAACCGTCCGCTGGTTCGTCAGCGATAACCCAAGCCGATTCCGGACGGTCGGCCAGCGGTTCCTCGGCGAGCCCATCGAGGCGGTGACCCTGGTTTCGCCTGAGGTTTTTCTGGACCCATCGCAGGGCGGGTCGGCGCGGCCCGCCAGGATGACACAGGCCGTGGAGGAAAGCCAGTGACCGGTCGCACGATACTTGCCGGGTTGCTGTTCGGAGCGGCCCTTGCCGCCTGCGCCGCACTCTGCGGAGGGTGCACGTCGCTCGCCACGAACGTCCGCCAGGTCGAGAGCAATGACCCGAACGTTCGTCGCCAGGGCGTCGAGTCCATCGCCCGGAACCCGGGCGCGAAACGCTATCCGAAGGTCAGGGAACTGCTCTGCCTGGTCGCCCGCAGCGACCCCGACCCCCAGGTCCGCGGCGCCGCCTGCCGGGCCCTCGGCAGGAACGAGGGCGAAGGGGTCATCGACACGTTGACCCATGTCCTCGAGAACGACCGCGAGCCGTACGTGCGGGTGGATGCAGTCGCCGGGTTGGCGATGCATCGCGGCCCGGAGGCGATCCCCCCGATCGCGAAGGCCCTCGCCCAGGACCCGAGCCTCGACGTCCAGGTCGCGGCGGCCCAGGCGCTGCGCAAGTACAAGGAGCGCTCGGCGGCCGACGCCCTGGTCGGGGGGGTCGGCGCGTCGAACATCGCGGTGGCCCAGAACTCCTGGGAGAGCCTTCGCTACATGACCGGCCAGAACCTGCCGCGCGACCCCGACCCGTGGAAGCAGTATCTGAAATCCACGCAGAAGCCGTTCGCCCGCTATGGGCGCCCGCCGCCGCTCCCCAAGGGCGAAGACCAACGGCCCTTCGTCGTCCGCGGTCCGGCCGACGCCGTCAAGGACCTCTTCAAAGAGGACGTCCGCGAGGGCGAACTGAAGTAGCACGCGGGCGGGAGCAAAGTCGCGTGAAGGCCCGGACCAAACCGCTGACGGTCGCTCTGGTGAGCGGCGGCATGGATTCGTGCGTGGCGCTCGGGTGGGCGGCCGCGCGCTATCGCGTCGCCATGCTCCACGTCAACTACGGCCAGCGGACCGAGGCGAAGGAACTGGAGTGCTTCGGGCGGCTCGTCGGGCACTTCCGGCCCGAGACCTCGCTCGTGGTGGACGCGCCGCACCTCGGTCGGATCGGCGGGAGCAGCCTGACGGACAGGCGCATCGCCGTCCCCAGCGACGATGAGCCGGGCGAGATCCCGACGACGTACGTGCCGTTCCGCAACGCGAACCTCCTGGCCATTGCGACCTCATGGGCCGAGACGATCGGCGCCGAAAGGATCGTCATCGGCGCCGTCGAGCAGGACGCCCCCGGCTACCCGGACTGCCGGCCGGCGTTTTACGAGGCGGCCAACCGCCTGATCGCCTTGGGGACGCGACCCGATACGCACATCACCGTCGAGACGCCGCTTATCGCCATGCGAAAGGCCGACGTCGTCCGTCTTGGCGCGGAACTGGGGGCGCCGCTCGGCCTGACGTGGTCCTGCTACCAGAACGAGTCGGCGCCGTGCCGCCAGTGCGCCAGTTGCCGGCGCCGGGCCGAAGCGTTCGAGGAGGCGGGGGCGGCCGATCCGCTGGACGGTCTCCGGTAGGTCGCTCGTCTTGCTCCCGGGCGGGCTAAAAAAAGCAGGGCCTCCCGGCCCTGCTT
>Ga0315284_10007281_pt1 | contig 15792 bp, 13 predicted proteins | sample YL17G09_16_MG_FD_203696 | JGI IMG/M metagenome (GOLD analysis project Ga0315284, IMG submission 203696) | Sediment microbial communities from Yellowstone Lake, YNP, Wyoming, USA - YL17G09_16 | ecosystem: Environmental > Aquatic > Freshwater > Lake > Sediment | place: USA: Wyoming | collected... | reverse complement strand
TCTCGTTGATGATGGGAATGATATCCATATCGAGCAATTTATGCAAGGTCCTTTTGGCATTCTGATTTCGGGAAGGGATGGACACCACATCTTTGGTAAGCAGGACCTGGGCAACGGTCTGGTTGTACTCTTCAAAAAATTTTTGGTAGATTTTCATTAGTTCTGCCTGGCCAACAGCAGCCAAAGCCTGCTTTTTGGCAAGCTGCGGCGGCCGTTGTGTCAGCCCCAGGCGTCCTGCCCCCACCCCAATAGCACCTGAAGTGACCAAAATGACCTGTACGCCTCTCCGCCGAACTGCACTCAGTACATAGGCCAATTTTTCAATGCTGTGAAAATTCATTCTGCCATTCGGATAAGAAAGCGAGGATGTACCGATCTTTACTACAATCCGATGCTTATTTTTTAAAACTTTTCTGTAATCCATAATCACATCTGTCACCATCACTTCACAATGTTATTAAAATACAATCTCCCTTATAGAAGCCGGGAAATGAGCCTCACCTGGGGTTTCACCGGGGATCATTACATGGCAGACCGATTCCAGCTTTTCCTGAAGTTCAGTTTCACCGTCGACCACTATGGCTGAAATATTACCGCCCGGAACAATCAAGTACTTACCGTTTGTTTCCATTTTAATTACAATGAAATCTGCCTGTGCGATTTTAGCCACAATCAAGGCAAGGGGATAATTGTCGTCAAATTCAATATCCGATGTTGAGACCGGGTCGTTCTCATTAATAATGGGAATTATGCTCATTTCCAGCAAGGTATTGAAAGTGTTCCGGGTATTTTTAACCCGTTGGGGATAATCAATAATATCACTGGTAAGCAATACCTGTGCGACGATTTGACTGTACTCATCAAAAGAGCGCTTGTACCACCGCATTAGTTCGGCCTGGCCAACCGCAGCGGTTGCTTGCATATCAAGCTGCGTATCCGGCAAGTTCTGAAGTTTTAATTTCTCGGCTCCCAGTATAATAGCTCCTGAAGTAACAACCAGAACCTGTTTTCCACTGTTGTGCAAGTTGGTAATAACCATGGCCAGCCGGTCCATTTTTCTCCGGCTGATCTTACCATTCTGGCCCAGCATGGTAGATATTTCCACTCGTATAACTATTGTCTCTTTTCCCATCTCAACTTTATACCCTTAATAATTCCTTGTATGCATTATCTTTATTTTCAAAGTGGAAGAGCCTGATCAACAATTCCATTTTATCGGCAATTTTATCATTGCATAAATTACCGATACTACCTTCGTGTGTGTGATGAACGCTTATATCGGGCCGATATGATCCGTCCTGTATCTTTTTGGCTATCTGTTTATAAGCGTCTCTGAAAGGTATGCCTTTAAGAACAAGTTTATTTACCTCCTCTACCGAAAAGATATACTGATACTTATTATCTGAAAGAATATTGGGGACTGGTTCAATTCTCGCAACAGCATAGGAAAGCATGCTGATACAATTCTTCAACTCCACAAAAACGGGCAAAAATGATTCTTTGATAATTTGCATATCCCGAAAATATCCCGAGGTCAGGTTTATCCATATATGATCGATTTCGTTGGGAAGAGCCTGAATTTTATTGCATTTTGCCCGGATCAGCTCAAACACATCGGGATTCTTTTTATGGGGCATGATACTCGAACCCGTCGTAAGCTCTTCGGGCAGGGTCAGGAATCCAAAATTCTGGCTCGCGAACAAGCAGATATCACCTGCCATTTTCGACAAGGTACCTGCCAGTGTTGACAACGCATAAGAGGTGATTCGTTCGGTTTTACCCCGACTCATCTGTGCATTAATTACATTAAAATGCATGCGTTCGAAGCCCAGTAAATCCGTCGTCATTTGTCGGTTGATCGGAAAGGACGAGCCATATCCTGCTGCTGAACCCAGCGGATTTTGATCCGCGATCCGGTATGCGCCAAGCAACATCTGCAGGTCATCGGTAAGCGATTCTGCATAAGCGCCAAACCAGAGGCCAAACGAAGATGGCATGGCAACCTGCAGGTGCGTATAGCCGGGTATCAGCAGGTGTTTATACCGTTCACTTTGGGTAATCAGTACCTGAAACAGGTCATTCATGCCTTCCACCACCTGGTGTAATTCTTCGCGGATGAAAAGTTTGATATCGAGCAATACCTGGTCATTCCGCGACCGGGCAGCATGGATCTTCTTCCCGGTTTCTCCCAATTTACGGGTAAGCAACAGTTCTACCTGTGAATGAACATCCTCAATACCTTCTTCAATAAGAAAATCTCCCCGAATGATCGTATCATGGATGATAATAAGTTCTTTGTGAAGCGCAATCCGTTCGGAGGAAGTTACCAGACCAACACGCTCGAGCATGACGATATGGGCTATAGATCCGAGTACATCGTACCTGGCCAATATCAAATCGAGTTCCCGGTCTTTACCGACCGTGAACCGTTCGATTAGCTTATCCGTCTGAATATCCTTGTCCCAAAGTTTCATGACAATAAAGTTTAACCTTCCGGAATGTCCTGAAGTGTTAATATCCCTGAAAAAAATCACCCGGAATGCTTCAGGATTATTAACCCTGCCTTTTTGTAATGGCATGGTGCGCCATCAGCCTGATAGCATTGATCTTTATAAAACCTGCGCTGTCCTTTTGATCGAAACCACCGGCTATGTCCATACTTGAGAGATCTTTGTTATAGAGTGAACTAGGCGATTCTCGACCGTTGATGATAACGTTGCCCTTGTACAATGACAGGTACACAATACCATCGATAAGTTCCTGGCTTTTATCGATTGCAGCACGCAGGAAATCCATTTCTGGACTGAACCAGAAACCATTGTAAACAATTTCAGCAAATACAGGAGACAGCATATTGCGGAGCCGCATAACTTCCCGGTCCATTGCAATCCCTTCAATATCCATATGAGCATGTAAAAGGATTGTCCCAGCAGGAGTTTCATAAACTCCCCGTGATTTGATGCCGACGAAACGGTTTTCAACCATGTCCAGCAATCCTATCCCATTTTCACCCCCCACCTTATTCAGGTAAACAAACAATGCCAGCGGATCGGTAATACTAATTTTTGCCTTCTTGTTCACTACCTTCACCGGGATCCCGTCTTTAAAATGAATGTCGATCTGTGTTTCCCGATCCGGAGCATGTTGTGGAGGAACAATTTTGGTGAACATGTCCATTTCTGGCTTGTAACTGGGATCTTCAAGAATGCCGGCTTCGTGGCTGATATGCATCAGATTATCGTCCTCGCTGTAAGGTTTTTTAACCGTTGCCTTAACGGGGATGTTATTCTCCTGGGCATAATTCAGCATGTCGGTTCTGCCCTTAAACTGGTCAAGAAACTCCTGCATTTTCCAGGGTGCAAGAACTTTAATTTTTGGATTCAGGGCATAATACGACAATTCAAAGCGTACCTGGTCGTTTCCTTTTCCAGTAGCGCCATGGGAAACATATTCAGCTTTCTCTTCCTGAGCAATCTGTATCTGGTATTTTGCAATTACGGGCCTGGCCAGTGAGGTACCCAGAAGATAACGGTTCTCATAAACAGCGTTTGCCTTGAGTGCCGGAAATATATAATCCGTGACAAATTCCCTTTTCAGATCCCTGATATATACTTTTGATGCGCCAATTTTGAGTGCCTTTTTTTCCACTTTTTTAAAATCATCATCCTGTCCTACATCAGCCACATAGGCAATAACTTCATATCCTTTTTTAATCAGCCATTGCAGTATAACCGAAGTGTCCAATCCGCCACTGTAGGCCAGTATAACTTTCCCCTTCTTCATTGCTATTTACTTAATTTTATCCTTTAATTCAGGAATTATAATTATCAACGTATTAATAATATCCTTCTCAGTAACATTATCGTGGGGTATAATCAGAATGGTATCATCCCCTGCCAGAGTACCCACGATTTCAAAGGGATTTACCTTATCAATAAGCGATGCTATGCTGGGGGCATAACCGGGCATGGTCTTGATAATCCCGAGTTTATTGGCAAACTGAATGGAAACGAATCCCTGTGCTGCGTAGCTTTCCGCGAGCTCCTGACCCGGTATATGATGCTGATCGGGAAGCTCATAAATATAACCCTTCTCCGTGTCAGAAATTTTGTTGACTTTGAGGAACTTTAAATCTCTTGAAAGGGTTGCCTGTGTGTAGTTCAATCCTTTTTTCTCTAGCAGGTCCAGCAATTCCTCCTGACTGGATACTTTCTGCGATGAGATGATGTTTCTGATGGCTAGAAGCCTTTCTGTCCTGTTTCCCATGATGAATAGTTATTCATATTAGATGCAAATATATGCACTTTTTTATAAGTATGCAAGATGAATTTAAAAATATTTGTATTTTTGAGCCAAATATAGAACTAATTTTTTTTGAGGTTTGAAAAAAGATGGACAAATCAATCAGGAAAGTCATTGTACTGGGTTCCGGTGCCCTAAAAATCGGAGAAGCAGGAGAGTTTGATTATTCTGGCTCACAGGCATTAAAGGCCTTGCGGCAAGAAGGCATCAAAACTGTTTTAATTAATCCAAACATCGCTACTGTTCAAACCTCTGAAGGGATTGCTGACACCATTTACTTTCTGCCCATCACCCCTTATTTTGTTGAAAGGGTCATTGAAAAAGAAAAACCTGACGGAATACTGCTGTCGTTTGGGGGACAAACTGCACTTAATTGTGGGATAGCCCTGTTTAGAAGCGGCGCCCTGGAAAGGCATAATGTGCGTGTGTTGGGTACGCCGGTAAAGGCCATCATGGATACTGAGGACCGGGATTTGTTCATTAAAAAACTGGATGAAATACAGGTAAAAACCATCCAGAGTTTCGCCGTTACCAACACAGAAGATGCTGTGAAAGCAGCCAGTGAGCTTGGTTATCCTGTCATTATCAGGGCTGCTTATACTCTTGGCGGACAGGGTAGCGGTTTCTGCAACAATGCAACTGAAATGAGAAAAAGGGCTGAAAAGGCCTTTTCCTATGCGCCGCAAATATTGGTTGAAAAATCGCTCAAGGGATGGAAAGAAGTTGAATACGAGGTAGTGCGGGACTGCTACGACAATTGCATTACCGTTTGCAACATGGAGAATTTTGATCCACTGGGGATTCATACCGGTGAAAGCATCGTAGTGGCACCGTCACAAACTCTTACAAATTCAGAATACCATGTTCTCCGCCAGCTTGCCATCAAAATAATCCGGCATATCGGCATTATCGGCGAATGCAATATTCAATATGCACTTGATCCTTATTCCGAAGATTACCGTGTAATCGAGGTCAATGCCCGGTTGTCACGTTCCAGCGCCCTGGCCTCCAAAGCCACAGGTTATCCCTTGGCCTTTGTGGCCGCCAAACTATCAGTTGGTTACGGCCTGCATGAAATAAAAAACTCTATCACCAAAACCACTTCCGCCTTTTTCGAACCCGCACTTGATTATATTGTCTGCAAGATTCCCCGCTGGGATCTGAATAAATTTATCGGAGTTTCCAAGCAGATAGGCAGCAGCATGAAAAGTGTTGGCGAAGTAATGGCCATTGGCCGTACTTTTGAAGAGGTCATCCAAAAAGGTTTGCGGATGATCGGACAAGGCATGCATGGCTTTGTCGGTAACCGCGATCTTGAATTTGAAGACATTGAAAAGGAGCTGTCCGAGCCCACCGATATGCGAATTTTTGTAATTGCGGATGCCTTTTCCAAGGGCTGGTCGATTGAAAAAATCCACGAACTCACCCGGATTGATTCCTGGTTTCTCTATAAACTGAAAAACATTTTCAACCTTAAAAACGAGCTTGAACAATACAATTCTTTGGTTGATCTGCCTGTACGCCTGCTCCGGTCGGCCAAGATCCTCGGCTTTTCTGATTTCCAGATTGCCCGATCGGTGTTGAAGGATATTCAGGAACACATGCAGGAGGGATTGCTTGAGGTGCGGGAACTTCGTAAAAAATTGGACATTGTCCCCGTTGTTAAGCAAATCGATACCCTGGCCGCCGAATATCCGGCGATGACCAATTACCTTTACCTTACCTATAGTGGCACTACAAATGATGTTGAATATAAAGGTGATCATAAATCGGTTATAGTTCTTGGCTCTGGAGCTTATCGTATCGGCAGCAGTGTTGAATTCGACTGGTGCAGTGTAAATGCCATAAATACCATCAACAAAGAGGGCTATCGTTCGGTAATGATCAACTATAATCCTGAGACGGTAAGTACGGATTATGATATTTGCGACAGGTTGTATTTTGATGAGCTGTCGTTTGAACGGGTTATGGACATTATTGAGCTGGAAAACCCTCATGGGGTTATATTGTCCATGGGCGGTCAGATACCCAACAACTTAGCCATGCGACTTTACAGCCAGCAGGTAAATATTTTGGGTACCTCCCCACTTTCCATCGACAATGCTGAGGACCGTCACAAGTTTTCAACTTTATGTGACGACTTAAAAATTGACCAACCCCGGTGGAGAGAACTGACCAGTATCCGCGAGATTTATGATTTTGTGGATGAAGTTGGCTTTCCGGTGCTTATCCGGCCATCTTATGTTCTTTCAGGTGCCGCCATGAACGTGGTTTCTAACAAGGAAGAAATGGAGCATTACCTCAATCTGGCCGCCAAAGTTTCCAGACAGTATCCGGTTGTCGTATCAGAATTTATCGAACAGGCCAAGGAAATAGAGCTTGATGCTGTTGCCAGTAAGGGAGAACTTATAGCCTATGCCATTAGTGAACACGTGGAATTTGCCGGTGTACATTCAGGTGATGCCACCATCGTTTTCCCGGCCCAGAAAATTTACTTTGAGACCATGCGCCGGATAAAGCGTATTTCTCGTCAGATCGCCAGGGAGCTGGATATTACAGGACCTTTTAATATTCAGTTTTTAGCCAAGGACAATGACATCAAAGTTATTGAATGCAACCTGAGGGCTTCCCGCAGCTTCCCCTTTGTTTCCAAAGTATTGAAGGTGAATTTTATTGAACTGGCTACGCAGGTTATTCTGGGTAAACAGGTTGAAAAGCCGAGTAAGTCGGTATTTGATCTTGATTGTATTGGTGTAAAGGCTCCGCAATTTTCATTTTCCCGCCTGCAAAAAGCCGATCCCATTCTTGGGGTGGACATGGCCTCAACTGGTGAAGTTGGCTGCATCGGGGAGAACTTTTACGAGGCTATTCTTACATCAATGCTTTCAGTAGGATATTCTTACCCTAAGAAAAACATATTGTTATCCACAGGACCCATGCGTTCTAAAGTTGAGTTGGTGAATAGCTGTAAACTCCTGTCGGAAAAGGGCTATAATCTTTTTGCCACCCGTGGAACGGCTCAGTTTCTGGAAATGAACGGGATACCCTGCACCATGTTGCATTGGCCCGACGAAGATAAAAAGCCCAATACGCTGGATTACCTCAGGAATAAAATAATCGATCTGGTCATTAATATTCCCAAAGATTTGTCCAAGACTGAATTAAGCAATGATTACCACATACGCCGAAGTGCAATTGATTTTAATATCCCGCTGATCACAAACGCCCGGTTGGCCAGCGCCTTTCTTACGGCCGTGTGCAAACTTTCGATTGAAGATATTGCTATTAAAAGCTGGGGCGAGTATTAGTTCCCAGCTGTCATGCTGAGCTCCGATAGCTATCGGAGTCGAAGCATGACGAAAAGGATATTTCAATCACAAATTGCTGCTTTCAACGGATCGTTTTTGTATTCAAACATCAACCTGATCTGCTCTTCTGTTATCCTGGGCCCCGACAATGGGGGCAGCTCATCCAGTCCAAAAAATCCCGTTTCGCTGGTTTCCATGCCGTTTTGCAAAGTGCCTCCCCGCTCTTCGCAATGGATAAATATTTTGTAGATATGATACAAGTCCGGCGGATGGTTGTGGCATTTTTTGTCAAGTACCGCCAGTAACCTTATTGGTGAAACCTCCAATCCGGCTTCTTCATAAACTTCTTTTCTGGCTACTTCATAAGGAGTAAGACCAACATCTGCCCAACCGCCTGGGACGGACCATCGGCCATCGATCGTCTCCTTCACCATCAGTATCTTGTCGCCCCGGAATACCACTCCACGTACATCCACCTTGGGGGTCTGATAACCCTTTTCCGAAGCAAATACATCTACAAGCCTATCCATGGGTAATTCAGTAAAATCATGCATCATCTCAACACTTAACTTCCTGATTTGGTTATACCGGTCAATGTCGTATTTGTTGTCTGAATATTCCAGCCCTGCCTGTGCTAACGCCTGTAATCGCTTGGCTATTTCCAACCAGGGAAATACTGCTTTTGTTCCCATTCTGTAAGTTATAACAGTTTATTCCGTCTCATGATGTATAACATAATGGATTGTTACTAATTTAATTCTTACAAAATTATGCTTTTTGTTGAATCCCAAACACCTCCTGCAGCACCGCAAATGATTTCAACCGCGAAAATCCATCTACGTGCAGGGAGTAATGCCGGATGAGCCTTTCGAGCAGCAATGTGCGGCTATGATTTGAAAGCTTTATGCTTTTCGGCGGTCCCTGAGGGCTTTCAATCAGACTATTTAAAGCTGCATATGTTTCTGCAGGCATCTCATAAAAAATTTCCGTGTCCGCAGAAATTCCATGCCCCCAGAACACCTCCGAAACAACTGGCAGAATACCAAGAAACCTTGAATAATGCAACATAAACCAGATGTGAAAATTGGCCACTCCTTTTTCCTGGGTATCGAGCAGCTGAAAGGCATGAAACAAAAATGAGAACAATGTCGGGTTGCCTTCTTCCTCACGAAGGGTGAGATACATAACTTCTGCCAGAAATAAAGCTATGGTACTTTTAGAAATATTAAACGGAATAGTAGTATAGTGATATGAACAGGAAGCCTCTTTGAGCCGCTGCAGGTCACGGTTTTCGCGGTAATACAAATCTGTCTCCAGCAAAGAAAGGGGTTGAAAAAGGGTTGCCGGGAACTTCGATTTTTTTGAACGGACACCACTCACCATGCAGGTTAAACGGCCATGCTTTTCGGTATACAGTGTCACGATCAGGCTAGATTCACCGTATTTAATATGATGAAGAACTATGGCCCGGGTTTTATTAAGCATGGCTTAACAGTTTTATACGGAATGTGTTAATGAATAAAGAGCAATTTCGTTACATGCGTTTTGGAACCATCATCATTGGTGCAAAACACAAGATATATGCCTGTTTGTACACGGTCACCCCTGAAATTTTTACCATTCCAGATAGCCTGGCCTCCTAATGAAGTAGTTTCGAAAACGATGTTTCCGCTGATATCCGTAATCTTTACGTTTACATTTCCCACCAGGCCGGTAATGGTAATATCGCCATAATAATCTTCCCGTACCGGATTCGGGAAAACATACACTTTTCCGAAATCATCACTTCCTTCTGTTGCTCTTCCTCTGAAAGAAATAATCCCTTTATCGGTACCAAAAAAAACCTCGCCGGTTTTGTCATTGACTGCTACTGTTTGCACGTTATTGGAAAAGAGAGGGCTATTCTCTTCCGAGAAGTGGTAGATTTCCTTTTTACCATCGGCTGAAACCAGAAAAACCCCGGATTTTTCTGTTGCCAGCCACTTCTGGTTGGCCCCGTCAACAGCAATAGCATTAATTTTTTCTGTCGACAGCAAGAGGTCAACAAAAGAAGTACCATCATTTCGGGGTATTTCGGGTTGGTATCCCGTGACAGCTTCTTCCTCAATTATTCCGGCAGGATTATAATAAATCACCGGCCCTTTGTTAGTGCCCACCCAGATATCTCCCTCTTTATCTTCCGCGACGGAATATACACGATCGAGCAGATTAGGTACCTGGTTCCGTACACTGAAAAACTTTTCCTGCAAAGGACCCTCACTATTTTCTTGTAATACCAGTATTCCCTTGTTTTCGATTGCTAACCAAACCTGCCCCGCTGAGCTGGCCATTATTTCTCCTGTGAAGGTAGTGAAACCAAATCCGTCATAATCAAGCTGCACTGCCTCCAAAGCACTGCCTGGTTTTCTCCTGTATACAGCCTGCTCGCTGTTTGAAGTGCCAATCCAAAGATTTCCGTTGTTGTCAAAATCCGTACCGGTAACCCGTACATAACCATGACCATAACCAGTAACCGGTTGAAGTACACCATCAGTTTCGTCGATTATATCTACTAATTTACCATTTTCAAACTCAGCTATTCCATACCCATATGATCCACCAATAATATGACCATTGTCCAACGGATCGATAGATATCTCCGAAATATTTAGAAAATTAATCAATTCCGGGATCGTACTTCCGTTATAGCTCACCCAATCCTCGTTAATGAAGGAATACGCCCCATAGCCGGCCCATTTTGAAGCCTCTGTACCACCTCCCGCCCAAAGTTTTCCTCCAAGGATTTCAATATCTCCGGCATCCCGGTATGCAGGTCCATGAGGAAAAATAACCGTACCATTTCCGGCCGCATCAAGCTTGACCAGCCCGTTCACCGGATCGGCGTACCATAAACGCTGTTTGGAGTCAAATAATGCATGCCTGGCATAATAGGTAAGAACATCTCTGATCAATTGTTCCTGCCCATTATATACTTGGGTCCGGAGTAAGGAGGAGCATACCAGATAACCACCCTGTTCGCCGAGATATTTAAAATTGTCATCATAATTATGAGTCCACACGTCCCAATCCGAATCAGAAATGGTGATTATTTCATCGAATCCTGAAACCGGATTATGATACAAGGTGAATAAGTGATTATTGAACCAGGCGAGAAAACGGTAATCTGAATCAGGATCGGGCAGATATTCCATGTGCTGCCAGGAATTGAAATCAACCAAGTTCGGATTGTTTATATCTGCCTTGTAAATACCCTGTGCGGTAGCAGCATATAAAAACTGGCCGTCAAAAGCAATATCATTAACGACAATTTGTGTTCCTCCAGGACCAAAAGTGTAGGAATCTTTTATTTCCCGCCTGTTTAAGTCACAAAGAACGATCCCGAATCCACAAGCCAGGTAGGCAAACTGATCTTTAAAAAAAACATTGTTGATTGATTTTCCACCAGCGATCATTTTTCGCTTAATATCAGGGATGTTGATAATGCTGTCACCAGACACCAGGTCAATATTACCGTTGTTATATCCGATGAGGAATGTGTGAGTAATATCAGAATACCCGATTGTTGAAATGTCGGCATCGGACAAACCTGTTACCTTGGAATATTTTTTAGTACTGTTATCCCGGGTATTGTATGAAAATAAGCCGCCTCCCAGTGTTGCACAGAATATCCGGTCGCCATACTCCGCTAATCGATTGCCCTGGTTATAGGGTAAGTGATCACGCCAGGCGCCATTCGGAATTTGGGAATGACTGAAAGTACAATGCAGACTGAGCAACAAGTAAAAGAAAACAGTCAAACCGGTTTTCATGATAGTCACAGATTTCGTGAAAAATACTTGAGCAGTTCGTAAATCGCAAGCGCCCTGTGGGATATTAAATTTTTATCTGACAATGACATTTCTGCAAAAGTTTGATGATAACCATCCGGCTGGAAAATTGGGTCATACCCAAATCCTCCCAGTCCACGCCTTTCCGAAATTATCCTTCCCTTGATTTTGCCCTGGAAGATCGTCAGCTGTCCATTTTCGACCAAAGCAATTACTGTGTGGAAACTGGCTTTTCGATTGGTTTTACCGGTCATTTTCAGTAAAACCTTTTTCACATTATCCTCAAAAGTACAATTTTCACCGGCATACCGGGCTGAGAAAACCCCTGGTTCACCGTGCAGGGATTCTATTTCAAGTCCGGTATCATCAGCAAAACAATTGATTCCGTATTGGTTATAAATAAAAGAAGCTTTTTGTGCGGCATTGCCTTCGAGGGTATCCTGCTTCTCAGGAATTTCTCCTTTAAAACCTATATCTGCCAGGTTTTGCAAATCAACTTTATCTCCAATCACATGCTTGATTTCCTCAAATTTATGCTTGTTATTCGTGGCGAAAACCAACCGGGGTTTTTTTGTATTGTACATTATTCAAGTAGTAACAATATGCATAAAAAAAACAAAAACAAGGATTTTTCCTTGTTTTCGCTATATCTTACTAAAGACAGGAATGCGATTGCTTAACCGCCGCTGGCGCTGAATCCTCCACCAAGTTTGGCCGGGCGGGGATTAATACAAATCACAGGTATTCTTTCGCTGTTGGCAATGATATATTGTTCCTGAGGACCTAAAACGTAATCGGCAAAACCGATGTCGCGGGTGGTCATCAGTAGAATTGCATCGGCGTCGACGGTTTTAGCATAAAGAACGGTCTCTTTGCCGAAATCATTTTCTCCGACAGCCATATGCGATTCAAACCGGACAGTTTTGCTGTTAAAATACTTGGTAATGAAAAACATGTTGGACTCCACTCCCTTGCGAAAATTACTGTCAGAATATTTGGCCCGGAAGAGGTGAAATTTTGTCCCAAACTTTTTCGAAAAGAAATGCGTCCACGATACGCATTCTTTAGTCTCACGTTTATAATTGATCGGTAAGACAATGTTTTTCATAGCTTCACCTTTGGGTGACTCTTGCACTACAATAAAAGGAGCCTTTGAACTGACTATTACCTTGAGTGCCCAACTGCCAAGTAACTTCTGCATTCCAACGATGCCATGCGTTCCCATCACCACGAGCAAGGCATTCAGTTCCGTTGCAAGTTCCCCGATGGTGTGAAAGATGGTGCCAGTACGGACGATAAAAGAAAATTTCAGCGTTGGATCATTAAATCGGCGCATGATCTCTTCAGCCATCCGTTTTTCAGCATCGGCGCTTTCCTGGTCTTTTTTGACTATGTGAACTACTGCTATTTCACCCTTCATCATGGATGACATCTGAACAGCGTGCTCAACGGCATACACGGACTTTTCAGTGAAGTCCCATGTAACCATAATCAAGTTTTTTTCATGTTCCATGCTTACGGCATATTTTTCATAAAACTATAAAATTATTAGTTTATTTTGAATATCAGGTTAAAAATCATGAAAATTTATTGATTTTATGACTTTAGCCAATTGGCAGAACGCTACGAAATACCTATTTTTGAAATCGAATCACATATAACTATATCATGGAAACTTTCGACTGGAAAAACATGCCTTTTGGCTATGTAAAAACCGATTACAATGTACGATGTTTTTACAGGAACGGTGAATGGGGTGAAATTGAAATCTCCTCTTCTGAATATATTCACCTGCATATGGCAGCTACCTCCCTGCATTATGGTCAGGAAGCCTTTGAAGGACTGAAGTCATTTAAAGGTAAAGATGGTAAAATCCGTGTTTTCAGGTGGAATGAAAATGCCAAACGTATGCACATCACCGCCGAAGGTATTAAAATGGCTCCCGTACCCGTTGAAATCTTCAAGAAAGCCGTATTTACCGCTGTCAAATTGAATGAAAAATATATTCCGCCATACGGCTTTGGGGCATCCCTCTATATCAGGCCTCTTCTCATTGGTACTGGTGCGGAAGTAGGCGTAAAACCCGCCAAGGAATACATGTTTATGGTTTTTGTGACTCCGGTTGGCCCCTATTTCAAAGAAGGATTTAAACCAGTGGACATTATGGTCTGCAGAGGATTTGATCGGGCTGCTCCTTTGGGAACAGGCTGTTACAAAGTTGGTGGAAATTATGCTGCCAGTCTCAGCTCGCTGGAACTAGCCCATCATCAAGGCTTTTCCACTACCCTTTATCTCGATCCGAAAGAAAAGAAATACATTGATGAAGCCGGGCCTGCCAATTTTTTTGCCATCCGGGATAATTGCTACATAACCCCTGAATCAAAGTCCATTCTCCCATCCATTACCAACATGAGCTTGCAGGAATTGTGCAGAGATCTGGGGATTAAGGTTGAGCGGAGACCTGTTCTGTTTGACGAATTGTCTTCGTTTGAGGAAGTCGGTGCCTGCGGTACTGCTGCCGTGATCACTCCCATCCGTAAAATTGTGGATCCGGATAATAATAAAATTTACGAATATTGTCGCGACGGCAAACCTGGTCCTGTTTCAACCCGGTTGTACAATAAACTGGTTGCCATTCAGAACGGGGAAGAACCAGACTTGCATGGATGGGCGGAATTGGTGGATTAGTTTTATCTTTGGGGCGAAAATGAACAGCATATGCAGGGAAAAGACAATACCATTCAGCGCCGGCTGACAGCTTCCTATTTTACTTCTGTTGTAAGTATTACCCTGGTTTTATTTTTACTGGGCCTGGCAGGAATTCTTATCCTGAATGCCAAAAAACTTTCCGATTATGTGAAGGAAAATATAGGCATCTCCGTATATCTAAATGATGATGCCCGTGAGGTAGATATTTTCAGTTTGCAAAAAACACTCGATGCAAAAAAATACGTGAAAGAAACCCGTTATATCACACGGGAAAAAGCTGCAGAAGACTTCAAAAAAGAACTGGGTGATGATTTTGTGGAATTTCTCGGTTACAATCCGCTTCCTTCCTCCATTGATGTCAGGCTTCATGCCTCTTATGCTAATCCTGATAGTTTTGCAATACTTGAAAAGGAATTCCGGGCATACCCTCAGGTTGCAGACGTAGCTTATCAAAAGGATCTCATTTATGCAGTGAATTTAAACATCAGGAAAATCAGTCTGGCCATTCTGGTTTTCAGTGTTCTTCTCTTTTTAATTGCCATTACACTTATCAACAACACCATACGGCTTACGGTTTATTCAAAGCGTTTCATCATCCGGACCATGCAGTTGGTTGGCGCCCACAATTATCTTATCAGACGACCGTTCCTTATAAAAGGTGTAACCCAGGGCATTGTTGCTGCAGTGTTCGCCATGATTTTACTGGTTGCTGCTATCTTAACGGCTGAGAATCAACTGGAAGGCCTTTTTAGTTTTCAGGATTTTCGTATTCTGGGCATTATATTTGCCATTATTCTGGTAATCGGCGTGCTGATAGCCTGGTTCTCAACCCTGCTTTCGGTTAATAAATACCTGAATATGAAAACGGATAATTTGTACACTTAATTTATACACTTATGGTAAAAAAATCCGAAGTTAAAGAAACTAGTCCCGGGTTTGCGCTGAGCCGCGAAAATTACATTTACCTGATTATTGGATTTGTGATTATAATCGCAGGCTTTTTACTCATGATGGGGGGAAAATCACCCGATCCCAATTCGTTTAACGCAAAAGAAATATTCAGTTTCAGGCGGATAACCCTGGCCCCTGTGGTTGTTTTAATCGGATTTGCTTTTGAAATCTGGGCCATAATGAAAAAACCCAAGGGATCAGGTAAAGCATAAGCAATCTGCCACCATTCCGGAATTTACTGTTATGGACATTACTGCATTGTCGGAGGAACTTTCAACAGGTAAGGTATTGCTTTTTAACAAGCCTATTTACTGGACCTCCTTCGATCTGGTAAACAAGGTTAAGAACATTATCCGGCAAAAGCTTAACCTGAAAAAACTGAAGGTCGGGCATGCCGGAACCCTCGATCCCCTGGCGACAGGATTATTGATACTGTGTACCGGAAAAGAAACCCGGAACATAGATAAATATCAGGCGCAACCCAAGGAATATATTGCCCGGATAAAACTGGGCGCAACCACTCCTTCATTTGATCTTGAAACAGATATCGATGCCCGATATCCTTTTGAACACATCCAAAAATCGGATGTTGAAAAAACACTTGAAGGTTTTATCGGAGTCCAGTTGCAGGCACCTCCGCACTACTCAGCCAGGTTTGTCAATGGAACTAGGGCCTATAAATTAGCCCGGAAAGG
>Ga0315284_10007280_pt1 | contig 15794 bp, 12 predicted proteins | sample YL17G09_16_MG_FD_203696 | JGI IMG/M metagenome (GOLD analysis project Ga0315284, IMG submission 203696) | Sediment microbial communities from Yellowstone Lake, YNP, Wyoming, USA - YL17G09_16 | ecosystem: Environmental > Aquatic > Freshwater > Lake > Sediment | place: USA: Wyoming | collected... | reverse complement strand
AAACCAAGTTTTACCTTTGTCAGGAGACGTTGCTCCTGTGCTATCCAAGGAGGAAACCAATGTTGCCTCAGACGTATTGTCAAATATGCCAAGTCCTAAGGTCTTAGCTGTATTTAATGTGACGTTGCCAGCATTGGTGATTGCTTGGCCGTTCATGTTTAGGGTTCCGGTCATCGAATCGCCAGCTCTACTGAGCGGAGTAAATCCAAGGGCTGAGATCACGTCCGATGATCCCGCAGCCGTAAGAGCTTTGGATCCATTAGTTTTCAGCAGCGAGTTTGCCGTTGCGCCGCTTACCGTAAGACCTGTGAAGTTTGGCGTAGCAGATGTCCTTATATCCTGCACGGTACCTAGTACAATGCCGCTGCCGCTGCTAGTGACTGAAACGCCTTGATTAGCACCTGAACTGATGCCGCCGAGGCTGTAGCCAGTACCATTACCGACCAAAATTTGGCCACTGGTTGGTACTGAAGAAATTCCCAAGCCACCGTTTGCGGTAGGTAAGACTCCTGATACCGCAGACGACGAGCCAAGATTAACCTGCCCAAATCCAGGCTGACCACCCGAGCCCGCGACAAATACGTTATACTGCACGCCCGCTGCTGTTGACGACAGCGCACTGCCAGAGCCAATTACGACTCCGTTGTTGGTAAACCCAGTCACTCCCGTACCACCATTTGGTACACCTAAAGTGCCAGCGTTAATCAGTAAGGCACTGTGCGAGGGCAAATCACTGGCGCTGAGATTGGCGCCACTGATCACGCGGCCTTTACCGTCAGTGGTCACTTTGGTGTAAGTGCCCGATGTGCCAACACTCGCTAAACTTGGGCTTGGGTAGTTACCAGTGAGGTCACCGCTGGCTGCACCGGTGGGAGGTAGCGACGAAGTCCAGCTCAGAGTTCCCGCGCCGTTCGTAGTAAGAACCTGACCGTTGGTTCCGACAGAATCCGGCAGTTCCCAAGTGTAGGACGTGGTGATTGTATCGGGCGCTTTGAGAGATACTGATTTAGTGGAGTCTTTATCGTTTAAGACGAGCTTGTTCGCAGTTGTATTGTTGCCCTGAATCGTGACATTACCCTGGGAACTCACGGTTGCCGCAGTCAGCGCCCCAGTCATTGCAGTTCCGGTCGTATTAATCGTTGCTGATCCAGCGATGCTAGATGCACCACTTATGATTGCACCAGATAACGTTTTGTTTGTGAGTGTCTCGGTGGCATCCCGTGTGACGACGAAACCAGAGCCTGGAAATGTGGCTGTAGAACTGATCCCGGTACCACCGTTAGCAGATGAAAGTTGCCCAGTAGTAATCTTGCCCGCATCCAAATTGGGAATGTCACCGGCACTCAGTGAATCGCCAGCCAGCACTTGGCCTTGCGCGTTTGTAGTCACTTTAGCGTAAGTGCCCGCTGTACCTACAGAGTTTAAGCTTACCGTTGCGGTCCCATTTGTTGCGGAAACCGAAACTCCAGCACCCGCAGCGACACCGCTGAGTTTGCTGCTAAAGCTCGCATAATCACTATTAGAAATCACCCCGCCTGTAACACCAACAGCCGAAGCTAACGGAACATTAATTGTATGAACCGTGCCTGATGAGTTAATCGCAGGACTTGTGCCAGCTGTTCCCGAGGTGAAAGTTTGAGTGTTACCAGTCAGCCCGTTTAGATTTGTGAGTCCAGCGCCTGAAACTCCTAAGGCCAGCACCGAGGACCCGTTCCAATATTTAATCTGATTGGTGGAGCTGTTAAACCAGGTTTTACCAGCATCAGCCGCCGTTAGGCTGCTCGGGTCACTGCTATTATTACTCAGCAGGAAAGTCTTAGCAGCAGCCATGCTGATATTGCCTGCGTTAGTGAGGTCACTGCTACCCATACTGAGAGCGCCGGACATGGAATCACCGGCTTTGTTCAGCGGAGAGAAACCGAGAGCGTTTTGTTTACCGTTGAACGTCGTCCAATCTGCAGAGCTCAAATACCCATTCGACGAGCCACTAGCCAGCGCCAGCAAAAGCTGGCCAGAATTAGTATCGTAGGAAAGAGGAGCGGATGCAGACACGGAAGCGCGGGCCCGCGCATCCGTGTAGTAAAGATTGGTACCGCTCTCCGAAACAACCGCTGTGGTCAGGCTTTGCCACGCCTTGGTTCCGGATAGAAACTGGGTCGATGTCCCGCCCGTCGGCAGCGCCGGTTCTTTTCCAGCCAGATTAGAACTCAAACCCGCAATCTTACTTTCAGCGATGGCTGCACTAGGTGAAATATCATCGTTACCGATAAGCATCGCACTTTGCGCCGCAGTGATGCGTCCCGTGGCATCTACGGTGATGTTAGCGCGAGTATAACTGCCGGGGCTTACCGAGGTATTAGCTAGGCTGATCGTTCCACCGTTAGTAATCGATCCACCGGTTAGACCGGATCCCGCATTAAAACTTACCGACGATAGCGGCGTAAATCCTAGCGCACCTGTGACATCCGCAGCAGCAAGTGACAAACCCTGCGTCACCCGGCCCTGAGCATCGGTCACTACTTTGAGATACGTTCCAGCAGTACCGACATTCGGTAAGCTAGCTGATCCTGAGGCGGTCATCGTTTGCGGCACCCACTGGCCGCCGATAAATTGCAACACCTGGCCAGAACTCGGCTGGGTGCTCGCGATGTTTTGTCCCTGCAAATTGGTGACTGCGGGACTACCCCACGCTAGGCGACCACTCGTATCTTTCGTCAGGAATTGATTACTAGCGGGCAGACCGCTAACAGAAAGGCTTAGGTTACCATTACTGTCGAACGCAAGAGTTTTACCGTCGACTGGGACGCGCAGGGCGTATGGAACGAAACTATACTGCTGGCGTGGGTAGGTTTTACCGGCAGCAGTGATTTCGATAAATACCGGACTTACGCCGTCGCCGAAGATTTGCTGAACCTGATCGGCGCTCAGTTCAAGTGGGAGGCTAAACACGCCACTATTAAGGTCTACTGCTGTGAACTCGATAGGAGCAGAGAGAGTGTTACCACTGACAGCAGCGTTCCAAAACTTTACCGAGATATCGACTGGTCCATCGACTGGAGCACCCGTTGGCTGCGTAAGGCGCCCGCTGTAGGACACCGAAAAAGGGGCCGCGTAAGCTTGCGAAAGAGAGATCGAGCTCGCCGCAAATGCCAAACTAAACACGTATAATCGGGCGCTGAGTGAGGCCCTCATCGTGCACAAGGCTAATTGTTTAAAAGTCGACATAAGCAGACCCAAGATTTGTTAACGGGGAATCTTCTCTGTTATACATCCCCCTGTTCGTCAACAAGTTCCTAAAACTTGAGAAAAAAAGGCAATAATCCAATATTATTGGTATTCATGAGACCGTTTTTTGTAACGGAAAGACCGCTTCCTTAGGTAAACAAAAAAATACAATCGTTACGGGCACATGCGTAGCCCCTGAGATAGTGGTGCGGCGAGCTCTTTCCTTTTCATCTTTGTAGGTAATAGTCACGACGGGGGTAATTCTTGAGTACTTTGTTCTCTCGATTTATCGGTAGGTTACGACGGCACGGAGCCCCGAATCCAAAGCCAGTCTTGGGACGGCGGATATGGCGTAAAATCATTTAAATACGATAGCTTAGAATAAATATCAGAAGAGATTGACGAATTCCCAAAGTAGTCATGCGTGATCGAACTCATGGGGCTGCCTAAAAGTCCGCGTCCGACATGGATCTAAGTCGTTGGCCACATCTCCCGCCTTCACTCATGCTGAACATGGATGAGAGACCTTTCGTTTGAATTGCCAAGTACACCTGCAAGGTGTACTATCAATTAGCTTTGCGGAAGATGTTGTGGCCATTCATGATGTGGAGTTATCCCGTAAGGCTGCAGAAGCAGCTCCGAAGGGTGCCAGCTCACATAGTGGAAAAGTTACAGGAATGGGTGCATGCGGTGGGTCAGTACTCACTAGAAGAAGTACGTAAACGCCCGGGTTACCACGACGAAGTGCTAAAAGGTCAGAGAGAGGGACAGAGGTCTATGCGATTATCGAGGGGGTATCGTGCGATCTACATCATCAAAGAGCAAAGGGCGATCGAGTTCGTTCGAGTCGAGGAAGTCCACCTCTACGACTATTAAGAACAGCCGCCCTCGTCGCACTGACGCCGAGGATTTTCTTGAAAAATTGGTCGGCAAGATTACATTTGCAAAAGTCATCCGCTCGACACGTGTTGGTGACGACCTCAGCCAGCAGGATTTTGCCCAAAAGCTTGGCATCTCTAAACAACATCTATGTGACATCGAAAAGGGACGCAAAACTGTGAGTCCAGCCCGTGCTTGGGCGTGGGCAAATAAACTTGGCTATCACCCTAAACAATGGGCCGAGCTCGCTTTGCAGGATCTAGTCGACAAAGAGGGACTGAAGGGCGTCACCGTTCGTCTCGAGGTGGCGTAGCTGGTTTATTGCTGATCGGCCGATAGCATTTTCCGTAGGTGGTCACAAAGTCCTGCCATGGACCAAATCACCACCCGTATGGCTCTAGCTACCGAAGGTTATCTACTCACCCGCGAACTGCACCCCGCCGCACGATCGCCGCTAACTTACGGAACGGTTCACCCAACTCGCCGTCGCTCAGTGCCACTGGTTGGCCACTGTCGCCGCCGGCGCGTATGGGAGCGGCGAGGGGCACGTGTGCCAACAAAGGCAACTTGCGAGTCTTCGCCATGAGTTCGCCGCCGCCGCTGGCAAAGATCGGTTCGTGGTGGCCGCAGTTCGGGCAGATAAACTCGCTCATGTTTTCCACTAGCCCGAGTACTGGCACATCGAGTTTTTCAAACATCGTGAGTGCCTTGTGGGCATCAAGCAAGGCGACGTTTTGCGGGGTCGTCACAATCAACGCGGCGTGCACAGGTAGCGTTTCAATCAAAGCCAACTGGATATCGCCAGTGCCTGGCGGTAGATCGATCACCAAGTAATCGAGTTCGCCCCAGTTGACGTCGTAACAGAGTTGTTGGAATGCCTTGGACACTAGGGGGCCGCGCCAGATGACAGGTTGCGCAGTATCCGTCAGGAAGCCAAAGCTGACGGCCTTGACCCCGTGGGCAATGAGGGGCATTAATTTGTCGCCTTCGGTGACCGGCATCTGGCCAGCCAACCCGAGCATCAGGGGTACCGATGGGCCGTAGATATCGGCATCGAGGATACCGACACGGGCGCCGGTAGCGGCAAGAGCTACGGCGAGGTTGACGCTGACAGTCGATTTGCCGACACCGCCTTTACCCGAGGCGACGACAATGACCTCGGTCACGCCAGGGATGGCTCTTTTGGATATTTTGAGTCCGAATGGCGACGTTTTTTCCGGCAGCGGTGCAGGTCCGTTGTCGGCCGGAGCGTCTGGAAGCTGCTTTTCTCTTTTAAAGCGGACTTCGACCTTCTGGGTCGGCAGGACTGATTTAAGGCCCCGCTCTATGGTCAGCTTTTGCTCTATACTCAGCCCATCCGAGGCCATTTTTATCAGGAAGCCCCTGGTGCCCATGGGTTCTACAGTGAGCCTGGCCAAGGTCTCGGCCTCGCATTCCTGCTCAAGTCCGGCAGCGGCCCTTAGGCCTAAAAGGGCAGAGCTAAGATCAGCTTGCATGCTTTTCCTCACACTCAGGTTTATAATCTAGACTATCGCCGAGGGGCTACCCGCGGCTTTGCTTATAACTTTGCTAGGGACATCAAGTCATGCAGGAAATTACCGTATACACAACAGTGGTTTGCAGCTACTGCAACGCCGCCAAACGGCTACTCACCCAGCGTGGCTACGATTACAAAGAGGTTGACCTCACCAACAACCCTGAACTCAGGCAACAGCTTTCGGCCGCCAACAGCGGCTATCGTACAGTACCTATGATCTTTATCGGCAAAGAATTTATTGGCGGGTACACAGAACTCGCCGCTCTCGATAAACATGGCACTTTGGCGGCTAAGGTCAGTGCGCCTTAAGCTGCTCGCGCTCGCAATGGGCGTAGCAGGTGGGATCGCCTACGCCACATGGCCAGGGCACAGTGGGTGCGCGGGCGGGTCCTGTGCATCAAGCGTACAAGCCCAGGCTTCGTCCCAGCCTTTGATCGAGGGAGGCGCCGATGCCGCTCAGAAGGTGATGACATTGCCAGCTGCTGGTGGCATGTCGCCCACCGACGAGGCGGCGATGCAGCGGATTTATGCTGCGTTCGCGACGGGAGATTTTGTTGGCGCCTTGACGCAGGCAGATAGCGCGGCAAGCGCGACAGACTTTTCTGCAGAATTCCGCCGGTGGTTAGGGCAGCAGATGCCCTCACTGCTTATCAGTGCGGGCTGGGCCAAGCTTCGTCTAGGTGATTGTGATCAGAGTATCGAGTGGCTGCGGCGCGCTGCGGCTATTGAGCCGGCGGCGTCTGCCGTTAAGGGTCTTGCCGTTTGCTATTACAAACAGAAACATATGATGCAGGCGCGAGAGTATTTCCTAACATACATAGCAGAACAACCGAGCGATAGTGAAATGCTACTACTTTACACGGACGTGCTCGAATCAGAGGGTCGCTTCACGGATGCGGTTGAGATTCTTAAGCAGCTCGTGGCTCTAGCCGATAAGCCCGGATCAAACTTAGATAAAGCCACTTTGAGTCAACGACTGACCAGCATGCAAGGACGTGAGCGTGAAAGTTCAGCGATGCAAACGGAGGCATCGCGCAATTTTCGTCTCACCTTCCGTAGCGGCGATCATGAAGACCTGGTGGCATTTGTCATGCAAGCCCTTGAGGATGCGGTTGACGAATACCATGAGAGTTATGGCCTGCCGGCACCCCAAAGCCCGATTGAAGTGGTGTTGTACCCATCTAATGCATTTCAGAGTGTCACGGCCGGTGGGCCGTCCTGGGCCGAGGGGCTTTACGACGGACGAATACGTATTCCCGTGCGTCAGGCATCTCAGACTACCGATAGGGCCGATTTAGATGTGGTGTTACGCCATGAGCTAGTGCATGCGCTACTCGCTTTGGTGGACGATAGTCGTAGTCTGCCTTCTTGGTTTAGCGAGGGTATTGCGCAGCGCCTGTCGTGTGCAAATCGTGCCTGCGCCGGCTTTCAGTTCCCGCCTACAGCCGGCGGTTTTCTGCCGCAGGATTCTTTCATTACTTCATACCTAGCTCTGTCGGCGGTGAATGCTGGTCGCGCTTATCAACAAAGTTTGTTTATGGTGATGGCCATCGAGGCACTCAAGGGTGAGCAGGCACTGCGTCAGATTTTGACTAATCTGACCACAAATAGCGATTTGAGCTCGGACGGACTCATGGCACCTATTGGGCTGAATTTTTCAGCGCTTTATAACTCATCATCGGACTACTGGAAGCGCCGGCAGGGGCCGAGCAGTAGGTGAGCGTTAGGTCGTGCTCGGCAAGCGTTTATTGGATTCTCTAAGGCCTAAAATTCTCAAGCCACTTAGCCCAGTAAAGTGCGTCCAAGTGCCAAAGTTGAAGTCGACTAGCACTTAGGTGGCTAAGGAGCTGTGCTTGGTACGCAGGATTTGCCGCAATCTGATTTAATTCAGCCGCGCTCACGGCCAACGCCAGACCTTGGTTGTCAAAGCGAAACCTATAAGTCACCCCATCTAGTTCCTGACGATAAAGCGGAACGTCATCGCCAACGGGGCGTACCGTCACACAAAGCTTACCCGACAGATCGAGTGAAGGCTGGCTCCAGCGCTCGCAGGTGGGTTGCGCGATCGCAGGCAACGTGCTGAATATAAAAGCGAAAAAACTTATTAACCAAAGCTTAATGAAACACTTGTTTCGTGCCACACTGCACCTTCCTTATATTACGCACCCTGAGTTCTGCGGTTTAGCAGAACTTATGAACCTTGTCGACAAAGGTGCCCATGCTGACACGCTCACTACTTTGCCTACTGACGCTAGCAATATGCGGCTGTGGTGACACTCTAGCGTCTGCGCCTAAGACTTTTTCGCCACTTGGATATGTGGCGATCATATCTGACTCAGCATTTGAAGGTGAAATGCCAGACCGCCCACGCCTGAGTTTTCGCAGCGAAAGGCAGATCGTCCACAGTAATGCACTCCAGTTAGTCCTAAAGTTAGGGTGGGACTATCTTGGCGTCAGCGCGGAAATTGGCCGCTCACTTAATACGACAGCAGCTAGCCTGCTCGACGTATCTAAACATGCTCGCGGACCTGACAGTAGAATTTTCAAAGATGAAAATGGGCATTTCGATGTGAGTCCAGAAGAACCAATGTTCGGACACTGTGAATATTTGATGGCCGCGCAAATGCGTCTGGCGACAGAGGCATATATTACCGTTGCCGGGGTGCGCGTCGAGTCCGAAGGGAGCGAAGCGAAACTTGTCGAGGTGGCAGTTGCCGACCAGTTTTTCCCCATCGAGGCGGATAAGTCGCTCGCTGATTATGAAGAGCAATGTCGGCAGGGTTTCGGCGCATATGCCTTGCAGATGCAGCAAGACCTGACCTTGTCTCTACGTTCCAAGGTCGTAGTCAACGCCGTAGGTGATAGTCGCATCGACGCACTGCAAGCAGTGCTTTCCGATAAAGACGCAAACTTCAACGCAGCCGGCCATAAGTGGCACCTAGTGCCTCTGCATGTTGTAAAGGCCGAGGGCAAAACCATAGTCAGTGGACGACTTGAGAAAAAGACCCTGCTTGGGGCTGAGGCTTACGAATTCAGACACACCTTCGCTGGCTCAGATTTGACGCTGCAAGATCTCCAGATGACACCACGCGGAGTTGATCCATCATCGATGGCAGCATTGGAACTGTCGGCGTTTTATGCCAGAAATGCGGCTTTACATGCGGCAAGCCAGGGACAAAAATTTACGCTTGATACGGATTTGCTCCCCGCAATTTAATTAGTTGCCAGGTAGTTGATAATCACCGTGGCGGATTAGAAAAGGAGTTGCAGCGCCTGTGCCCATGATAGGCATTTCACGCCATCGATCTCCTGGGAATCAGGGTCTTGTGAAATCCAGATTGGGATAACTTTTTTACTAAATTTAAGATCCCTAACGGCGCTCGCAAAGCGACGAACTCTTACCGGGTCGACATGCGTTGCCGACTTGATTTCCAACAAATAATGCGTTGTAGCATTGGAAAGAATCAGATCTATCTCTACGCCATCTTTGGTGGCGTAGTAGCTTAATTTATAGTCCTTATCGCCATATGAGTTAAGGCGGTGGCACTCGGTAACAAAAAATGACTCGAAATCGAGCCCATAACTAGAAGTTCGAGGGTTAATGCTGCGGTCAAGGTTACGCGTTAGGGCATAGGTTACTCCCAAATCGAACAAATAAAATTTAGGATGTATGAGTTGACTCTTGCGTAATGACTCATGAAAACTCGGAAGATAAAAACCTAGATAGGTTTCCTCAAGAATCGCAAAGTAGGATTGCACGGTTTTATAGTCTACGTTTGCCTCACGGGCTATTTGCGAATGGTTTATAATTTTGGTGTTCATTTGCGCGCATATTTCTAAAAACAAACGAAATGGACCGAGATTCCTTACTAGTTGCTCTACAAGGATTTCTTCTTTGAGGTAAACTTGAGTATAAGCCTTGAGAATTGCGCGGCGTTCTCTGTCGTCCTCTGACAAGTAAACTTCTGGCAAAGTTCCCCACTTTAGGGCCTTTTCCAGAGAAAAAAGCTCACCCAGCTCCCTTGTGGTGAGTGGATGCATTGCACAAATTTGCGCCCGTCCTCCGAGCAAGTTTGCCCCACCTCTTTTCAATTTACGTGCACTTGAACCGGATAGGATGAATTTGGTTTTCTTCTTGACGATCATGCGGTGGCATACGTCTAGCAGTTTGGGAATCTTCTGCACTTCGTCGATGAAAATCCATCCGTTAGCGACATCAGTGTCTAGCACCAGCCTTTCTAACAACTTGGGATCTCGCGAATATTTTTCCTCTTGATCGGGATCCAACAGATCAATGGTGAAGATATTTGCCTTTTTGTCGAACTGCTCTGTGATAAAGGTGGTTTTGCCAGTCCCCCGTGCGCCTAGTAAAAAAAAGCTACGATTTAATAGGGGGTTACAAATACGCTGGATCATCATTCTATTTAACCCGACAATTTAGGAGTATCATCCATAGCTTTAGTATAGATAGAAAATTCGTAAAGTCAAAATGCGGTCACATCCATATCAGTTGTCCTTGGCAGCAGCGCAGCAGCGCAGCAGCATGTTTAAACCTATGCCGAAACGGCCGAAAACTCAGCCAAGTGGCCGAAAATTGAGTGCGCGTGCCCACATTTGCCGGGCCTAGCGTTGGTCCGTTGAAAAACAAATCCCAAGTATTTCGGATATCTGTGCTTAGTCCCTAAAAAGGCACGAGTATTGCAGCGTGCAGAAAATCACCCGGCTATGGCCGGCCTTCGTTCGAGGGACTCGCCAGCCAATGTCCTCAGCCCGCCCAAATAGGATTCTGTAACCGATGACACATCTACTGCTCCTAACTATCTTTTGCACGACGCTCTTTGGCTGCGGTCCCGAGCCGCATTCGAGTCATTCTCAAACCAAGGGCATTGGTGCCTGTATCGAGGGCCATTTGGCGAATCAGTGTGTAAATCAGAAGGTGTGTAAGGTCGTTTGCTCGGTCGCTGGTACTGTGGTCGGAGCAAAATCGGCAAGTACGAGTGGCAAAATCGGTGCCGCTACAGGCGGCGAAGTTTGTAACGAGTTGTGCGAGCTAGTTCCGGAATGCTCAGATATTTATGTTTGCTACCGCTACGAGAGAGGCGGACCTTAATTTACAAGATCACTGATTTTTGTTTAATTGCTGCCAGAGATCTTCCATGTCCGGCGGCATCACTGCCTCGATGCGCACTTCTTTCTTAGTGTCTGGATGCACAAATTCCAGAGCTGCCGCGTGCAAACAGAGTCGTGGCCAGCCCGTCTTTTCGACGACGTTTGCCGTCAGGCCATCAGCGAAGTATTCAAGGAAGATGCTTTCGTCGGGGTGATAAGTCTTGTCCCCGAAGATCACATGACCCGCGTGCGCTGCGTGAATGCGAATTTGATTGGTGCGGCCGGTCTTCGGGCGTGCCTGCAGTAAGCAGGAATTTGCCGCTGTACCCAGCACGGAAAACTGGGTGAACGCACTCAGTCCATCTGGTACGACCCATTTCTTGATCCTAATCGCGCTGTCTGCAAGATCCCCGATACTTCCATCGGCCGTCCAATGCGGCTGTTCAGGGCAGCCTCGGGCTATGGCCAGATACTCTTTGCGCACGTGCCTGTCGGCGAAATCACAAGACAGGCGACTGCGCATGCTGGGTGTGGACCCGCAGATCACAATGCCGCTGGTCTCCCGGTCTAGCCGATGTACGGCCGACCACTCGCGACCTAGTTCCTGCCAGACGATTTCGGTGAAGGTGTTCTTACGGTAAGGACCGTTCTCATGCATCGGCAGATTGCCGGGCTTAAAGACGGCCATGACGGCGCCCTCTTGCCAAAGGACCCGAATGCCTCGGTCTACCTCGGGCTCGACAGTTTTGGGTGCATACAGGCTAAGAATTTCGCCTAATTTTAGCCGCGTAGCGTTCTTGACTATGCGTCCACTCACTAGCAGCCTGTGGGTGCCAAGGCGTTGCTGCCAGCCGCTGCGCGACAGGAAGGGGAACTGGCGTGCCAGGTAGTCATCCACGCGCTGACCCACGGCATCCTGGGCTACCGGGCCGCCGAGGCTGCGGTACTCATGGGTGTTGTCGTCATTGGTTGATGTAGGCATGGCGTGCATGTGTTAAATATTGATCCCGGCTTATAGTCGCGAGGCCGCCAGAGCATAGTACGGAGCCCATGGAAAATAAAATCATTACTAGTAACCGCAAGGCCTTTCACGAGTATACGGTGAGCGACCGGTATGAGGCCGGGATCGTCTTGACGGGAACCGAGGTCAAAGCTGCACGTGCCGGGAAAGTGAATCTGAACGACGGTTGGGTGGCGATCGACGACTTTGGCGAAGCTTATCTACACGACGCCCACATTGCCAAGTACAGCCATGGTAGCCACATGAACCATGTCGAGGTGCGTCCCCGCAAGCTACTGCTAAACCGTAAGGAATTAACCAAGTTGGCGGAGCTGACGGAAGAAAAGGGTTACACCATCATTCCCCTCAAGATGTACTTTCTTGGGCAGCACATAAAGCTGGAAATCGGCGTCGCCAAAGGCAAAAAGCTCCACGACAAACGCGACAGTGCCGCCGCCAAAGAGGCGACGCGCTCCATCCAACGAGCGATGAAGCACCGTAATTAGTCGCTGGCGCTTTTCGCGCCAGCGACTAATTAATCCAAGCTCTACGCCCCAAAACTGAGCTACCAATCTGGTACTGTTCTTGCTTGATGCTATGTCGAAGCGATGACTCAGGACTCACCGACACCTTTATTTTTTCTCAACTACTTGAAATTAATGTGAAAGTTTCATGGGTGGCGAGGTGGGGTCAGGCGCCAGACCAGGCCAGGGTGGTATAAAAATGACACTTGATCGAAGCATCATCAGCCAATCTCAGGCAGCACCGGCACCGGCACCGGCACCGGCACCGGCACCGGCACTAGACCTGCGCTATGCTCCGGAGTGGAAGGCATTTAGCTTTGAGACCGGCCACTTTCTTTTGCATGTGCCGTCGTCCCATGTACTGGATGTGCCTTCAGCACTAGCGGCTCTGGTCCGCGGCGAGACTTCGGATCTGGTTGCAGCCGCCGAATTGACGCGCCTCTCAGCGGTCTTGCCGCGTCCTCCAGTGCGCACCATTGTGCCCGATATTCGTGCCATCTCTCTCAATATGGCGCAGGGGTGTAACCTCCGCTGTACCTACTGTTTTGCCGGTGAGGGTGACTACGGATCCAAAGGTTTGATGAGTTTTGCCACGGCCACGGCAGCGATCAAACTGCTCGCTGCGGGCAAACCAAATTTTCACGTCGTGTTTTTTGGCGGTGAGCCTATGCTCAACTTCGCCGTGATAGAGCAAGTCGTGGCTTGGTGTGAGACGGAGCAACCGTCGGTGACCTTCTCCATGACCACCAACGGCACACTGCTGACAGCTGATAAAGTGGCATGGCTGCGCAGTAAGAATTTCGCCCTTAATTTGTCGTACGATGGTAAAGGCGTCCACGCTAAACAGCGTCTCAATAAAAATAAAGTGAGCAACTCAGAAGCGCTGGTAGAGCGCAAGATTGCCGCATTTGGTGATCAGTTGTCGGCACTGCGCGAATTTCGCTTGCGTGCGACCGTGACGAAAGAGGCTTTGCCAATTTTGGAGGCATCGTTGGTCGAAACACTGACGACCAAAAACTACAAACTGTTCGTGGCGCATCACGCCACATCCGAGCGCGGTGTGGAGTTTAGCAGCGATGATATCGATTTTTTGGGCCAAGTCTTTAAGCGAGTGATTGATCGTTTTCTCGCATCCAGCGATTACGCGTGCCTGCTGAAATTAGAAAATATTCAACAGGCTGTACGTCAGATTCACCGCGGTAAGACGGGCGGTATGACTTGCGGCGCTGGGATTAATTATTTAACGGTGTCTGTCGGCGGTAGTTTTTACCTTTGTCACCGCTTTAATGAAGATGAGGGCGAGCGTCTTGGTGGCATTGATGGCGGACTGGATGAAGAAAAGTTAGCTGAGGTAGCTACCTTTCGCAGTGCCAAGCAAGCACCCTGTAATACCTGCTGGATGCGCGAGTGGTGCGCCGGCGGTTGTATGCACGAGCACAAAAGTGCTCAGGGTGATAAGTTCGCTATTGATCCTCGTTTTTGTCAGTTGCAAAACTTAGAGCTTGAGCAAGCGATGCGGGTATATACAGTGCTCCTAGAAAAGGCGCCGCATTTACTGACGAGTCATGCCACATGAAGCGTCCCGTAAAAGTAGTTACGATGAATTTATTTTTCGTCGCTGTGGTGGCCCTATTTGTCTACGTTTTTTATGCGTCTGAGTTACGTGAGCGATGTGAGAATCGATTGTATGATCTGAGGACACGACTAGCTCCAGCATTAGTGCCCAGTAGTCCAGTGATTCTGTTGACAATGGATGATGACACGGCTGCTTCCATCAATACGATGCCGCCACTTCGGCCATGGGACACTGGTAAAAGTGATGAGTTGAGTATTCCTACTCTGCTACAGATTGTGCGAACTGCAGCCGCAACTAAAGCTCGAATGATCGCGGTGGTTATGCCTCCTCAGGTCTTCAATTACGATGATCCAGAGCTGGATCCACTGGCAGTGATGGCGCAAAATGATAAGCGAATTTTTTTAGGCACCTTTGGTCAGTCTACAACCGGTGATGGCGAGCGCACTAGACCTAGTCGCTTAGTTCTAACTGCCGCAAGTCGTCTGTTTAAGGCCGATATAAAGCGTGATTTTCGCCGCGAGATCGTTCGCCGCATGATCATCCAAGAGCCTAGCGAAATGCCATATTTGCTATCCGGAATGATGGAGAAGCTGAAGCCTGAGGCAGCGCAAGAACTTGCCTCATCAAATAGGTCTGAAACTCTCAGTTTTGAATTAAATTATGCCTACAAAAATCAATTTGCGCAGCTTCCTGCGACAATCCTGGTAAGTAACTCAGAGGCTATTGATCTAAACGATGCCATCGTTTTGATTGGATTCACGAGCTATCGTCCCTTCACTTTTGATGAGCGCGAAGCTACCTTTGTGAACACCCCTTGGCAGCCTGATGGGGAAGACGTGGCGACAGGGTCGCCGCTCATCGACGTGCAGGCAATTGGTCTGCTGAATTTACTCGAAGGCACTTGGCTGCGACCCGCGCCACTGTGGATTAACGTCGCGCAAACTGTTCTTATATCTACATTGGCAATGATAGTTTGGTCCTTCAACATCACGATTGCTTGCCTAATATTTGCTGTCGGGTGGTTAGGCTTACTTTGGGCACATTCTCTAGTATTTTCCTATTTGAATCTTCATGTGCCATTAGCAGACACGGCCATGTGGTCGTCACTGGCTACGCTTAGTGGCGCATTCTGGCGTCTGCGGTTCGAGGCTATTTGGCGCTCTGATCAGATTGAAAAACTGCGGACCGACGAAGAGTTAGTCCAGGTGCAGGATCAATTTCTCAGCCGTTTTGCAGCCGAACTTTTGTCCATGAACGATAGGTTGATCTCGGAGCTAAATCATATGGACACTGAGCTGGTCGGGACTGCGGCCACTGCTCATGCGCGTGCCTTAAGTAGTGCTGAGGAACTTCGCGAGTATCTTACGGGAATGCGGCAAGTGGGATATTTGAATCGCAACGATGCTGTTAAACCCACGCTGCAAGATGTTGCGGTAGGAGAGGTTGTAGTCGATATTTTGCGCCTTTTTGAAAGTAAGGCGCATGACGCTAAGGTGAGTTTCCTAGTTAGTTTGACTCCCGCAGCCATGGTTTTAGCAGACCGGACCTTGGTGGCTCAGATTCTTTACAATTTGATTGGCAATGCCATCAAGTATTCGCCACCTGGAAGTCAAATCACCGTCGAGGCTTTGCGATACAAAAATCAAGTAATGATGCGGGTGAAGGATCAAGGGCCGGGTATTGCACCCGAGTTTCAAGAGCGAATTTTTGAAAAGTTTTATCGAGTCAAGGACGATTTCGTTTATAAAAGTAAGGGTCACGGACTAGGACTTTATTTAAGCCGATATTTTGCTCAGCAGATGGGGGCGGATATTTCTGTATCATCCACAGTGGGTGAGGGCGCTTGTTTCGTGCTGGCACTGCGCGCTGCAGTAAAAAAGACGAGTGATAAATCCCGAGTGAAGCATAAACCTGAATGAAACTTAAACGAAGAAATCTCAGCAA
>Ga0315284_10007279_pt1 | contig 15795 bp, 9 predicted proteins | sample YL17G09_16_MG_FD_203696 | JGI IMG/M metagenome (GOLD analysis project Ga0315284, IMG submission 203696) | Sediment microbial communities from Yellowstone Lake, YNP, Wyoming, USA - YL17G09_16 | ecosystem: Environmental > Aquatic > Freshwater > Lake > Sediment | place: USA: Wyoming | collected... | reverse complement strand
TGGTGCGGGTGTGGTTCCCGCGGCGCTTCATGGCCGACGTGCCCCGGGCACTCATGCGCAGGTGGGATGAGCTGAACCGGCTCTCCTTTGTCAGCGCAATCGGCGGCGTGGATGCCCACACGCGCAAGTACGGCCTCGGCCTGATGTCCTTCACTGTGTTCCCCATCAAAGTTGAACTCAAAGGCATTCGTACGCATGTCTACATTGACAGGCCGTTGCCGCAGGACGATCCTGTGCGTGCCGGTCGCATCCTGCGTGAGGCGCTGCGGGATGGGCATGGGTTCTTCAGCAACTTCCGGCGCGGAAATGCGCGAGGCGCCGAGCTGTCCATTCGCTACGGCGACGGCGCGGTGCTGGCGCCGGGCAGGGCCGGGGAGCCGCATCCGCTCCCAGCGACGATCTCGGTGAAAGTGCCGCTTGAAGGGAGAATCCGTCTCATGCGCAACGGAGTGCGGGTGGACAAGCGCACGGGAACCGCAGCAGAGTTCATTGTCGATGCTCCCGGCGTCTACCGAATCGAGGTACGGCGCAGGAGGAAGGCGTGGATCTACTCCAACCCGTTTCCCGTGGGCACGTATCCGCTCTGATGCGCCGCGATCGCGCTGCAGACCACTTCCTCTGCGGGGCCACGTGCCAACGGTCACACGGCACCCCCGATTTTTCGGAGGCAACTCCCTGAAGCCTCAATAGGTCCGGAAGATGTATTTTTCGTGGCTGTTCGCATACTACTTGCGGGGGTAGCATGAAGGAAAACGACGCCCGGGTCGACTTTCCCGATCACCAGATGGTGTTGTACGTCGAGAAGGCCGACGGATCGTACGAATCCATGCAAACAGGTTCGTACCTGACGCGCAACTACTTCGACGACTACCAGGGCAAGCGCGCCCGGCTCGAGGAGACGTACCGCGGGAAGCTGCTCGCCGGTCAGATCACGCCAGTCGAGTACTACATGGTGCTCACCGAAATGGGCATCGGCGATCTCTCGTCGCGCGTTGGTCTGTCGGTATCGAAGATCAAGCGGCAGATGACACCGTCCGGATTCGCCTCAATGCGCATTCGCGATGCGCAGCGATACGCAGACGTCTTTGGCATTGCGCTGTCCGAGATCTTCCACATTTGTGAGCAACCGGCGTCGGGCGGGCGTATCCGCGATGTGAAGACCGCCAATCCCTTTGTCACGAAGGCCGAGTTTGTCAAGGATTCTCAATGAATACAATCTCGTCGTTTACGCATAAGATGGCAGCGCACTGCGAGTCGGGCACGGTTGCGGCGCTGCTCGCGCACAAGGGCCTGGCTCTCTCCGAGCCCATGGTCTTCGGGGTGTCGGCCGGCATCTTTTTCGCGTACCTCGACTCGCGCAACCTGCCATTCCCCATGTTCGTGATGCGCAATCGACCCGGCATCATACCCCGCAAGCTCTGCAAGCGCATTGGGGCCGACTTTGCCATGACGAAGTTCCGCGATCCGGCAAAGGCTGAGTCGGCTCTTCGCGGCCTCATTGACAAGGGAGTACCGGTTGCGGTGCAGGTCGACATCTTCGAGATGTCGTACTTCCCCGCGCACATGCGGGTGCACTTCAACGGGCATTTCGTCACGGTGACAGGCTACGACGACACGAGCTACACACTGAGCGACTGTTACGCCCCAGGCCCCACAGTTGTGCCGCGCGAGGCGCTGAACAAGGCGCGCTTTGCCCGCGGCATGATGGCGCCGCATGGCTTCATGTTCCATGCGCGCGGAGTTCCCACCACGCCGAACCTGCCGGCTGCCATCGTCAAGGGCATCAAAGAGGCGTCGTTCAACATGGTCAAGCTCCCGGTGCCCTTCGTTGGTGTGCGGGGCATGCGGCTCTTCTCCCGCAAGGTGCTTGATTGGCCGCAGAGGGCACGCGACATCGACCACCTGTCTCACGAGATCATGAAGATCCACATTTTTCTCGAGGAGCAGGGCACTGGCGGGGGTGGGTTCCGGTTCATGTACGCCACGTTCCTGCAGCAGGCAGCTACGTTGCTTAAACGCGACGATCTTGCGGAGTTCTCCAAAGAGATGATGAACATCGGCGACAAGTGGCGCGAGATTTCGCTCTTTGTCGCGCGCATCGGCAAGAAGCGCGACCTGGGTCTCGACCGGCTGAAGGAACTCTCCGCCATGCTCGTCGAGCGCGCGGATGCGGAGCAGGCGTTCTTTGTGCGACTGCTGAAGGCCGTCAAGTAGCGGGCAGTGCGAGATCTGTCGCGCCCCTTCCCGCAAGGCGCATGCGCGTCAAGTAGTTAGTGACATTCAGCTCCGGAGCGCGCGGACGGAAGCTGTCTGTGGCCTGAGCGCCGTAGGCGCGGCACATCTGTAGTAATTGGCAGCCAACAAGGTGCTCAGGAGTCCCGTAGGGACGGCACCAGCACAACGCGTCAGAGCAGGTGCCGCCCCTAACGGGGCTCATGGCCGCATTCTCTCGACCGACTACTACAGAGGTGCCGGCCCTAACGGGCCTCAATGCCCGCAATCCGTACGCTAACTTGACGCGCATGCGCATGCCGGAACCAGCGGTCAGAGAGCAATGGAGTACGGAACAGACGAATTGCACAACGGAGCGCCGAAAGCACCACCATGGATAACGCATCTCCCCAACTCAAGCTCGAAATCAAGAAGCTCATTGTCGAGGCCCTCAAGATCACCGACGTTGCTGCTGAGGCAATCAAGGACGACCTGTCGCTGTTTGAGGGTGGCAATACAATTCAGATCGACTCGGTTGACGCACTGGAAATCGTGATGGCTCTCCAGCGCACGTACAAGGTCCATATCGACGACCAGAACGTTGGCCGGTTCATCATCAAGTCGGTGGATACGATTGCGGAATTCATTGCCAAGGAGTTGGGGAAGAGGGCGGACAGTTGAGGGCGGACAGTTGAGGGTTGAGAGGTGAGGGTTGAGAGGTCGGGATCGATTTCGATGACATCACTCTTCGCTTGCACTCGTAACTCGTAACTCGCTTGCTCGTAACTCGTCACTGCGCTCCCACACTCCGACCAGGCCTCCTCGTCCCGCCATTTCCCGCAAGCTCTCTCGCCTCCTGCCGGATCTCCTCCATGGCCTCGTAGCTCCATCCGGGTAGTTGACTGACGAAGAATGCATCGTTGTGCCACAGTGGGTCTTCGGTGAGTTGGGGGAACATGGCCGCATAGTGGTCAAAGACTGCTGTGCGCGGGACTGGTGAGAGGAATACCGGCTTCGGCCTTGCTCCCAGAGACGCGACGAAGCGCAGCTCTTCGCGTACGTGCGCGGGCAATTGGTCGGGGAGTCCGGCCATCACGTAGACCCCGAGGTCTGTCGCCGGGAACCCGGCCTCCGTGACCACCTCAACCATGGTGGCCAGCGACTGCCGGCTCGCCTTGGAGCAGGTGGCGTCGTGGTGCGAGCTGCTCTCGTAGCCGAAGCGCATGGTCCGGAATCCTGCCGATTTCATGGCGGTGGCAGTTGCCGGGGTCATCCACTTGACGTGGAGGCCATTGGGCGTGTGGAATCGGCAGGTGAGTCCCGCCTCCGCGACACCTCTGAGCAGCGGAAACAGGACTTCTTCCGGACGGTACAGCAGTGCATCGTCGTAGAAGGCGAAGTCTTCCACACCGAACAGGCGGGCCCACGCAATCTCATGCACTACCTGCGCAATCGGACGCTGGACGAACTGGCCCTGCAGCGCGTGTGACGCGCAGTACGCGCACCGCATGGAGCATCCCAGTGTTGCCAGGACTGGTGCATGGCGGAGCGTGGTGCTCGCAAGGAGCCCCAGGGTCAGGTCTGACACCCACCCTTGCGCGGTCAGTCGGGACAGGCACGGGATGGCGTCTTTGCCGGGACCGATGGCGTCAAGCAACGGACCTTCGCACACATGTGCGTCCGGCACGAGTCGTCGAAGCGAAGGCGCGGCCAGTGTTGCTCCCACCCCGCCAATGACCACCGCAACGTCGGGGAACACCGTCCGCACCGCTGCCACGGCTTCTGCCACGCCATGCAGCCAGTAGGTCATGCCACTGCCAACGAAGATCACGTCGGGCGTTCTCTGGAGGCTCAGCCACGACGTCATCGCGTCGAAGGGCACGCCGAACCGCCGGTAGTACCGATGGATGCTGCGGTAGATCGGTGGTTTGTCAACCTGGACAGACGGGAAGTCGCCGGTGCCGAAGTGCTTGTCTTTGGTGAGGAGCCCGCGATCAAGGCAGTTGAAGTATGCGGTGTCCACGCCGTTGTGGCGGAGCAGAGAGGTCAGCAGGTAGAGCCCGAGCGGATGCATCCACTCGTCGTAGAGCTTGAAGTCGATGACCCAGGGGTTGATGATGAGGGCTCGGGGCATGGTGGGGGGACGGAGGTTCCGCTGTGACGCCAATTGAGGGGCATTTGTCTCGCCCCTCCCACCGCGTGTGCCACGGTCGCCCTCGACCGTGCTGTCTCAGGTAAGGACTCCGGGATCTCGTTCGTCTCTCGGTGCAAGCAGGACCACGGTCCGGGGGGGGGCCGTGGCACTCCGAGCACACCCATGGCCCTGTCTTCGCCCGCTTGTCCCGCCCGCAATCGCACTACTTCTTCTTATACTCGCCAACCGTCAATTCTTCCCACGTCATGAACCGGTTCTTCGCAACAGTCGAGTCCTTGTACGTGGCGCCCTTGGCGTCAACCCACTTCTTCTTTCCGTCAACAATCTTCAGGTTGGAGTAGTTTTGCCGTTCACAGCTCTCTTTGGTGACGAAGAGGTACACGGTGTCGGCGATATTGTCCCAGGTTCCCGACGAAACGAACTTCCAGTCTTCTTTGAACGCCTCGTTGCTGAGCCCCTTCTTTTCCTCTGCGGTTTTGAGGACGCCATCCTTGGCAAATGTGAAAGCCTCCTTGCGCACTGCCCCGGTCTCGTCCTGTTCGCTGCGCGACCAGGTGCCGATGAACTTGGGCCGCATCTCGACGGTCTTCTTCTGGCTTTCGAGCATCCCCGGCATCCACGCGACCAGTTGATCGCATTCCTTCTTGGCATCGAGGAGATGGTTTGTGCGTGCGAGTGAATCGACGAGCGCAAGTACGCTGTCAACCGGTTCGAGCAACATGCCGGTGAGCGGCTTCTTGCTTTCGCCCACTGCGGCGACCACCGAGTCGACATACGGTTTGAAGCTGGCGAGCGCGGCGGAGAATCCGGCTTCGGCGCGCGCGAGTGCAGAGGTCAGAGAATCGTAGTACGTGCGTGCAGTCGAGTTCTGTCCGAGCTTGTTGGCAGTGCGTATCTGGAAGATGTAGACCTTCACCTCGGTAATGGCGGAGTCGGGGAGCCCTTTCTCCTGGAGCGTCTTGACCTTGGCCTCTGCGGCTGTCAACTGCTTCTCGCTTACACCGCACCCGGCCACCATGAGTGCAGTGGCCATGGGAACCACACAACACATGACAATGCGCGTTACTCGTGCCTTCATACCGCAACCTCCGTGGGTGGGGGAGTGGTGAGCGTGACGTGGACTGTGTTGTCGAATATAGCCGATTTCCTTTTCATTTGGCAAGTATCCAGGTGTGCCAGTGCCGCAAGTTCAGCAGCACGTCTTGGGTGGCAAAGCCGGGCGCCGCACTGAGCCCCGTCGAATGTGTGGCGCGTCGTGCAGCGGTGCCAAGCCTCAACCACCCGGTGCGCGACACCCTCGAGCATCGTGCCCGGCGGGCAAGACCAACGGCTTCGTCACTTCCCGGCGTGACGTTCCGTGGTATGCCATTGTTCTCGACGGAGGGTTGTATTTTTCGAAGTTGTCCGGACAGCGCGCAGTTCTCCACCATGGAGGCAGCGCCCCCGCCTCAAGCCCACCGAGCCGCAGCGTTCGGGCGGTCGGGAGTCAAAAGGCTTGGGCCCGACCGTGGGAGGAAAAGGCCCGGCTGCAGGACCCCTCTTGCGCGGGTGTGGGGGCGCGGAGTCCCCACGCGACTGTTCGCCCATCGCATCCAGCAGCGACCCGACGTCGGCTCCCGGCACTCGCCGCTCGTCTCTCAGGAATTCAAAAACACCACGGAGGCCCCCATCCCATGGCACACAACATCGTCCAGAAAATCCTCGACTCCCACATCGTCGAAGGCACCCCGACCCCCGGCGCCGAGGTGGGCATCCGCATCGATCAGACCCTCACGCAGGATGCCACCGGCACCATGGCGTATCTCCAATTCGAGGCCATGGGCTTCGACCGAGTCAAGACCGACGTGTCGGTATCCTACGTTGACCACAACACTGTGCAGGAAGGCTTCGAGAACGCCGACGACCATGCGTATCTGGCAAGTGTTGCGGCGAAGTACGGGATCCGCTTCTCCCGGGCCGGAAACGGCATTTGCCATCAGGTGCACCTGGAGCGGTTCGGGGCTCCCGGCACCACCCTCCTGGGTAGCGATTCGCACACGCCCACTGGCGGCGGCATCGGCCAGATCGCCATTGGCGCAGGAGGGCTCGACGTGGCTGTGGCCATGGGCGGGGGCGCCTTCTTCCTGACATACCCGCGTGTTGTCAAAGTGGAACTATCCGGACACCTGCGCCCCTGGGTATCGGCAAAAGACGTCATCCTCAAGGTGCTGGAGATCGTTTCGACAAAGGGGAATGTCGGGTGCGTGCTGGAGTACGGTGGCGCCGGCGTCGCATCGCTCTCTGTCCCCCAGCGTGCCACCATCACCAACATGGGTGCCGAGACCGGTGTGACGACCTCGGTGTTCCCCTCCGACGAGCAGACACTGCGGTTTCTCAAGGCTCAGGGCCGTGACGCGTGCTACAAGCCGTTGAGCGCGGATAGCGGCGCCTCGTACGACCGGGTCATCTCCATCGACATGTCGACGCTTGAGCCGCTGACGGCGTGTCCTCATTCGCCTGGAAATGTCAAGACTGTGCGCGAGCTTGCCGGCATGAAGGTGGATCAGGTTCTTGTCGGGTCCTGCACCAACGCATCGTATCGCGACCTCATGATCGTGGCGTCTGCCCTTGCGGGCAAGAAGGTCGCGGCGGGCGTCTCCTTCGGCGTGGCGCCCGGTTCGCGTCAGGTGCTGTCGATGATTGCCGAAAACGGGGCACTGGCAAAGATCGTTGCGTCCGGCGCACGCATCCTCGAAAGCGCGTGCGGTTTCTGCATCGGAAACTCGCAGGCCCCCAAATCCGCCGGAGTGTCATTGCGCACCAACAATCGGAACTTCGAGGGACGCAGCGGCACCGCCGACGCGCAGGTGTATCTGGTGTCTCCAGAGACAGCCGTAGCCTCGGTGCTTGCCGGAGAGTTGACCGATCCCACGCGGTATTTCTCCGCCAACGAGTACCCGTCGATCGAGGTCCCTGCGCAATTCGCGTTGGACGACAGCATGATCAGCGAACCCTCGCAGGAATCCTCTGCCGCAATCGTGCGAGGCCCCAATATTGGTGCTCCGCCGAGCAACGACGCCATGCCCGGCGCCATCCACGGCATTGTGACGATTCGTCTGGGTGACAAGATCACCACCGATCACATCATGCCTGCGGGCAACCGGCTGAAGTACCGATCCAACATCCCCAAGTACGCGGAGTTTGTCTTCGAGCGCAACGATCCGGAGTTTGCTCACCGGGCGCTGGCGAATAAGGCGCAGGGTCTTCACAACGTGGTAGTTGCCGGTGAGTCGTACGGTCAGGGCTCGTCGCGGGAACATGCGGCAATCTGCCCGATGTTCCTTGGTGTCAAGATGATCATTGCCAAGTCCATGGAGCGCATCCATCGCGCCAACCTGGTGAATTTCGGGATTGTGCCGGCGTTCTTCGCGGACCCGGCTGACTACGAACGCATTGAGGCTGGCGATCGCATTGAGGTCAAAGACATTCGGTCGGCGCTGGAACGTGGTGCTGCGATTGTTGCCCGAAATGCCACCAAGGGAATTGACATTTGCCTCGACGTGAAGCTTTCGGACCGCGAGCGCACCATGCTCCTGGCAGGCGGTCTCATCAATGCCGTGGCAGGGAAGTAGTGCGGCGATTCCGTGAATGGGGAGGTCGATGCCCGACCCTCCCGTGCAGGGCCGCAGGTCTTGGCAGGAAGTCAACTCCTCTTTCTGCGGATGGTATTTTGTAGCATAGGGTTGAGGGTTGTGTTCCTCTGTTCGAAGGATGAATGCCTCGATGAAACACGCTATGGTTGCGCTCACGCTGACTGTATTCGTTGCACAGGGCATAGCCGAAACCCATCTTCAGGGGATCGTTTCTCATGGCACCGTTCTTGAGAAGAGTGGCAATCCGTATATCATCGATCAGGATTACATCGTTCCGGCTGGCAAAGAACTCGTCATCAGGCAGGGATGCATCCTTCTCTTCCAGGCGTTCACAGGCCTGCGTATCGAAGGAAAGCTATTGGTCGACGGATCTCCCGAACATCCCGTCGTATTTACGTCTCAGAATGATGCCGATTACAATCCTGCGAGCACCCAATTGGCCAACCCATTCGACTGGAATGGCATTATCGTCGCCAAGACAGGTGCCGGCACGGTCATGAACAATTTTGTGCTCCGATACTCGGCGTATGGTCTGAACGCACAGAATCCGAACATGATCGTGCGTGGCGGTGTCTTTCGGCAGAATGGACAACTGCATTTTGCCACCGACGGAAAGATGCAGTTTGTCCAGGACGGAGTTGCTTTCTCATACGGTACATCGGCGGAGGCACATAGCGCAACAGCTCAGGGTCCCCCTGATGGCGCAGACTCTCCTGCATCCCTCAGTTCTGCGAGCCCTGCGGTATCGGATGGTGCCGCAAAACAAGGCTCTTCCTCGACTTCTGCCAAGACGCGCAGACGCCATGTGGTAGTCAGGATCGCCACAGGCGCTGTTGCGGTGGGAGCGCTGGGAACGGGACTTTATTTCAATAGTATTGTGAAAGCCCGAACCGCCGAGGTTGATGATCTCTACGCCCAGTATGTCAATGCCGCCGGCGGAATGGATCAGGCTACGTACCTCAGCCGTTCGCGGGCGCTGAAAGACAAGGCTCAGTCTGCCTCGATCGGACGGACGGTTTCGTATATTGCTGCCGGATTGAGTGCTGCTGGATTTGCGTTGACAATTGTCTTCTAATCTGAATCCGTCACTCTCAACCGGGGCTGAATTCCCGCAGAACTCACACGGTTACCATCGAGGATCGAGCGCGATGAAACATCTCCATGCTGGTCAACGGCTTGTTGCACTGCTCGGTATTGTCGCGAGCATGATTACGTGCACGCCTGTGCCCAACGAAGCCGATCGCCCATTGCTTGACTTCAAGCCGACCTTCTCGTTGGGGCTTCCCGGGGTCGTTCGTGTCATTGAAGAACGCGACACCACGCTTTCGATCGACGCTATCGGCACACCTCCTATCAGGTATGCATGGTATCGTCGTGGCACCTGCATCGGCGACTCAACGCGCGATTCGCTTCGCTTGCATGCCATCGCGCTCTCGCAGGCCGACACCTACTCGGTTGTTGCCACTAACGACTATGGCGCCGACACCAGCGCAACCGTTCTGGTTGTCGACTCACTCTTCTATTCAATTTCGGTCTCGGTTGAAGGGAACGGCGTGCTCTTTCCGGCCGGAGACAGCGGAAGAGTCCGGGTACGGCCGCTCGCCAGGCCGACGTTCACGTTCGCCCCGGATTCCGGCAATCACGTCGACTCTGTATTTGTCAACGGTACAAGCCAGGCCGCGGCCCCAACACTGTCACAATACACGTTCGCGTCTGTTACAAGCAACGGCTCGTTCCGCGTAGTCTTCAAGGGCGCGGCGTACGCTCTGAACGTTATCACGCCGATCAACGGCCGGGTTCTGCCCAACCCGCTGCCCCGCGCAACGTTTTCCTACGGCGACACCATTGCGCTGACTGCCGTGGCAGACAGTCACTACTACTTCGGTGGATGGGGTGGCGACGCGAGCGGCACGGATCCGGTTCTTCACCTCGTCATGAACGCGAACAAGACCATCTCGGCCACCTTCGCTGGTGTCAACGAATTTTCTCTGACGGCGACATCGCTCAACGGTCACGTGACACTCAATCCGCCCGGCGGGGCGTACAGCAGTGGTACGTGGGTGAGGTTGACGGCAACACCCAACAGCGGATACGTCTTCTCCTCGTGGAGCGATAGTGCAAGTGGCAGGGCAGACACGGTCTCGGTTCTTATGAACCACAGCAAGGTGGTCACCGCAAATTTCTCGCCGGTTACGTATCGCTTATTTGTTATGTCAACTGTGGGCGGTTCGGTGACGACGCCTTCGACCGTGAGCGAGACGGTGAACTCCGGAGTCGCATACCCGATTGTTGCCACTGCGCAAACGGGGTACACGTTCGAGCGTTGGCAGGTGGACAGCGGAGCCGCGGAAATCGCGGTAGCCGGAAACGCGTCGACTACGGTGACGTTGCCAAACGGCGATGCAAGGATTCAGGCGGTGTTTACGGCCAATAGCTACACGCTGACACTCCAGAGAACTAGCGCAGGCGATACGCTGCTGCCATTTCCCTACGCCACGGTACAGTATGGCGTTGCGGCGACTATTGCCGCCAAGGCCTATCGTGGATCACACTTTGTCAATTGGACGGTTGTGGATGGACCTGTCACAATCGCCGACAGCATGCAATCGGCAACTACCGTGACGCTCGGGGCCGACAATGCCACCATTCTCGCAGTCACTGCCCCCGATCGGTACACGTTGGGACTCACACACGACAATGGCACAATTGCAGTACTTCCAGCGGGCAAGACAGTGTTCGCCTACGGCGACACCGCGCGCCTGATTGCCCAACCCGATATCGGACATCTCTTCACCGGGTGGTCGGGTGACACTCTGCTCACCGATACGCTTCAGACTTCGATCCGTGTTACATTCGTCCGAAGCCGAAACATTGTCGCCAATTTCACAAGGATCGGCACCTACTCGCTGATTCTATCGGCGGCAGGCGGAAGCATCGCGAAGGATCCGGACAGTGCGTCTTACTCCTACGGCGATAGGGTTCTGCTGACTGCGGTCCCCGATAGCGTGCATGCTTTTGTCGGATGGAGTGGTGACGCACATGGTACTGCGAATCCGTGCACGGTTACCGTGGATGGTAACAAGAACGTGACTGCTTCTTTCGCATACAAGAAATTCGTGCTTACGATGCAGGGCGGTGGCCATGCGACGACTGTTCCCGCCGCGACGGATTCGATTACCGTTGGCACACCCTACGCCATCTCGGCATCGCCTGGTACCGGGTACCGCTTCGTCAACTGGTCAGTAGCGCCGGTCAACGCCGCGACGATCCTCCGCGACACATCGGCGACTACCGCAATGGTAACGCTTGCTGCGGCAAGAAACATCATCGTCTCGGCAAGTTGCGTCTTGAAGACGTATCAGTTGTCGGCTTCTGCCGGAGCCGGAGGAAGCATTTCTGCGCCTGCGGTTTCGCCTGTTGCGGTGAACCATGGCGCCGCAACAACCCTTATTGCTGTTTCGGGCACTGGATTCAGCTTCAACAAGTGGACGGTGACCACCGGGTCGGCCACCTTCGCCGACTCCACGGCATCGTCAACCACCGCAACACTCATCTCCGGGGATGCAACGATTGTGGCCGTGTTCGCGCGCAGATCTTTCGCTGTAAGGGTATTGTCTGCGGCCGGTGGAACGGCGAGCCCGGCAGGTACGAACAATGTCTCCTTTGGAGATTCACTCACGATCTCGGCAACGCCCGCCGCGAAGTACCTGTTTGCCAAGTGGACAAGGACGAATGGCCTGAGCGTACGAGACTCCACTGCAGCGTCAACCAAAGTAGCGGGCGTGGCAGACAGCGGCAGCGTCACTGCTGTCTTCACCCCTCCAGACACTGTTCGCTTCAACAGCAACGGCGGCAGCCCGGTCGACAGCCAGGTGGTGACCCACAATACGGTTGCCGTTGCCCCGACCGCGCCAACGCGCAGTGGATTCGCGTTTCGGGGATGGTTCACCGATCAGACCACACTCACCAGTTCCTTTGCCTTCTCAACTCCCATCACGTCCAGTGTGAGGCTCTATGCGAAGTGGGCACAATTGTATTCGGTGGTCTACGATCCTAATGGCGCTCCCGGTGGAAGTGTGCCTGTTGACAATGCGCAATATGCAACGGGTGATAGCGTCACGGTTCTCGCTAATACCGGGAGTTTGACAAGAACGTATTACACATTCTCGGCTTGGAACGTAAGCGCAACGGGTGCAGGAACTGTGCGAACGCCAGGATTCAAGTTCGCCATGGGCAGCGCGAATGTGAGGATATACGCTCGATGGACCCTCGATCCGCCGGTGATTACACTCGATCCCCTACCGAGAACTGTTGCAGTAGGTAGCTCGGTTAGTTTCAGTGTTGGGGCAACCGGCGACAGTCTGACCTACCGGTGGCAGAAGAACGGAGGGGATATTGGCGGTGCTCAGTCCGCCACATACACGAAGACCAACGTCGTGCTCGGTGACGCTGGGAGCTACCGATGTTTTGTTCAGAATAGTGCGGGGCGTGTGGGAAGTGCGGCAGCCGCGCTGAACGTCTACACGGTTGACCCCGGGATGCGATTAATTGCCGGCGGCACTTTTCAGATGGGCCAGGTGGGGATCGCGGAGCCGGTTCACTCGGTAACCCTTTCGCCATTCTACATGGATACCACACTCGTGACGCAAGCGGATTACACTGTGCTTATGGGGGTGAATCCTTCCGACAGCCGATGGCTCAGCGATGCCAATCCGGTCAACAGAGTCACCTGGTTTGATGTAGCACTCTACTGCAACAAACGAAGCAAACGTGACGGGCTTGACACAATGTACAGCTACTCAAGTGTCTCCGGGAGTCCGGGAAACGGGTGCATGGGACTCGGGGGATTGGTCGTTGACACAATCAAGAAAGGCTACCGTATGCCCACCGAAGCGGAGTGGGAGTACGCCTGTCGGGCTGGATCTACGACCATTTGCTTCTGGGGGGATGATGTGAATGCTGGTAGTTCCTATGCGTGGGCAGCAAACTCTGGCGGAGCGCTTCATCCGGTTGCGTTGAAGGCACCCAATGCGTGGGGGCTCTATGATATGGTAGGAAACCTGTGGCAGGTCATCAACGACTGGATCGCCCCATATTCCTCCAACGCGGTAACCAACCCCTTTGGCCCAGGCTCTCAAACCAGTGATGGAAGGGGGTATCGAGGTGGTTCGTTTAGCGATCCTGACAACAACTTTCTTCCTTCAGCCAACCGGGGCAGCGGTTCCCCGAGCCAGACTGAGCCCTACGTTGGATGCAGACTCGTTCGCTCTTTCTAGCTGAGTGCGCAAAGCCTAAAGTGGAGACAACTGTGCTATGTACTACGACAGCAACTTTGCTATAGTCGTTCCGATGGCCAACGAGGAGAAAGAGTTCGACGTTTTCGCGCTGGAACTCAGGAACATATTGACCAAGCTGCATGCAGGCATGATATATTTCATCGTCGACAATGCTTCAAAGGATCGGACAATTGAGCTTTGTCAAGAGCTCTCAAAACAGGACTCGCGATTCATCACGGTTTACGCCCCCGAGAACAAGAACGTCGTAGATGCGTATCTGAGGGGGTACCGGGAGGCATACAATCGCGGACACGATATTGTCGTCGAAATGGACGCTGGGCTTTCGCACGATCCTAAGGCGATTCCCATGTTTCTTCGTGTTCTTGACGAAGGAAACGAGTGCGCCTTCGGAAGTCGATTCATCAATGGCGGCTCGATACAGGATTCCAATATCTACAGGTATTTCCTCTCAAAATTCGGAACAATCCTCTCCAATGGCCTCCTGGGGACCAGAATGCGCGATATGACATCGGGCTTCCAGGCCTTCCACCGGCACATCGTCAAGGAGATCATCGATCACCCATTTCGCTCCAAGGCCCACTTCTTTCAGACAGAGCTGAGATATCTTCTACGAAGGAAGCGATTCGCCGAGGTCCCGATCCACTACAGCTCTCCATCACCGCGTGTGTCAAGAAAAGCCGTGAGAAATGCGGTTTCCGTTCTCCTGTACTATTTCTTCAAGCGCGTCACCTTGCACGGTGGACGGTAAGATGAAGGTCGCTGCGCTCACTGGTGGGTCCGGACACATCGGATTCAATGTTGCTGCTCTGTTGCTCAGCAAAGGATACCGCGTCGTTCTGCTTGGTCGGAAAGAAAACCAGAACGTCGAGATGCTGAAGCAAGGGGGTGCTCTCTCGCACATCTGTGATCTGTTCGATGAAACAGCTTTCGGCGACAAACTCGTCGGATGCGATGTCTTGTTTCACTGCGCCGCCGAGAATACCACCGCAACCGATGACCGGCAGAGAGTCCTCAGAAATACCAATGGCCTCGCGGTGTCGGTGATTTCTGCAGCAGTCAACGCCCGGGTTCCCACAATAGTCTACACCAGCTCGGTAGTCGTGCTTGGAAGAAGCACTCGGCGCGATCGGTTGCTGAACGAAATGTCGCGTATTCACAGCGGTGAGAGCCCGTACGTAGAAGGCAAGCTTCAGAGCGAATTGTTCGTACAGCAGCTTGTGAGTGAGTCGAATGTCGATATTCGAAGGGTCTATCCATGCTGGGTTGTTGGCCACGGCGACATTAGGGGCACGCCTCCACATAGGATGATCGAAGCCGCCTATGTGAAGGGAGCGCGCGCCTACTTTGACGGTGGAATCTCCGTGGCAGACGTGAGTGATATTGCGCAGGGGCACGTCGCGGCCTACGAGGTTGGGCTACGTGGCGGAGCGTATGTGCTCGGAGGAGACAATATCACCTTTAAAGAGTTCTACTCAACCATATCGACCCTATCCCGACGACCAATGCCCTTCATTGGTCTTCCCAAGTGGGCGATCTGTCTTGGAGCATCTGTGCTCAAGAGGGTCTGCGGCGCTATTGGAAAGACCTCGCCTATCGATCCGGCCTATGCGAGGGCGGTGATTGGCGCCTATAGCTGGTACGACTCAACGAAGGCGAAGACTGAGCTGGGCTACCGCATCAGGCCCGCTCGGGAATCGATTTGCGGAGCAGTTGCCGAGATCGTCGGCAGACGCGCAGGTACCCAGTTTCTTGGTGTGAAACGCTCTGCCGTTGCAATTGCGGGGTCGACACCACCCGGCGGTGTACTCCTGATCACGGGCGTCCCAGGCTGGCTCGGGAACCGCATGGTCGATATTCTGATAAACGGCGATCGCCTCGGACGGTATGCATCGGATAGAAAAGTCCGTCTCCTGGTTGAGGAGCGATATCGTGGGCTTCTGCGGCTTTCCGACAACTTCGAGATAGTCTACGGAGATGTCACAAGACGGGAGTCGCTATCGGGCGCTTTTCGCGACGTCGTTGCAGTGTTCCACATCGCCGGGGCTATTTATCCGCAGCGAATACGGACACTCTATGAAGTCAACTACAGCGGCACCCGTAATGTAGTTGACGAATGCATTGCACAGGGCGTCCGGCGCCTCATATACATGAGCACCGATTCAGTCTGCGGCAAAGCACGACGAGGCGTGCGGATCCTCGACGAGTCTTCGCCACCGACCCCGTACAAGAATTACGGTCGCAGCAAGTACTTGGCAGAGAAGTATATCTTCGAAAAAACTCGCGAGGGAGTACTCGACGGGACCGCGTTGCGTGGATTCTGGTTCTTCGGGCCGTTTGCACCACCTCGCCAAATCGGGTTTCTCAATATGTTCCGCTGGCCTCGTCAAGTCGTGTTTGGCAATGGCAGGAACCTGCGCAGCATCTCACATGTCGATGACACTATATCCGCCTTCTTTGAAGCGGAGAACAACCGAGCCACCGTCGGCAACTGGTACTGGAT
>Ga0315284_10007278_pt1 | contig 15796 bp, 13 predicted proteins | sample YL17G09_16_MG_FD_203696 | JGI IMG/M metagenome (GOLD analysis project Ga0315284, IMG submission 203696) | Sediment microbial communities from Yellowstone Lake, YNP, Wyoming, USA - YL17G09_16 | ecosystem: Environmental > Aquatic > Freshwater > Lake > Sediment | place: USA: Wyoming | collected... | reverse complement strand
CACCTGCGCCTTGATCACCACCGCCTTGGCCAGCCTCTCGGCGATGGCGCGGGCCTCCTCCGGCGTCCGGGCCACTTCGCCGTTGTTCATCGGGATACCGTAGCGGGCGAACAGCTCCCGCGCCTGATACTCGTGGATCTTCACAGCGCTCCTCCCTCGGGCGATTGCCGCCGCGATTATAGCGCGCGGGCATTCCCGGCGTGGCGAAGCCGAGCGCGGCGTCTGATACTATCAGCGCATGTCGGCCTCTCCGGATTCCCGCGAGCATCCGCTGGTGTCCCGCCGATCTTCCGCTATGCCCCGCTCCTCTATCCGGCGCATCTTCAATGCCGTCGAGCGTCTGCGCTCGCAGGGAACCTACGTCTACCCGCTGCACATCGGCGATCCGTACTTCGCGATGCCGCAGCGGATGGCGCAGGGCATTACGGCGGCGCTGGCCGCGGGGCGGACGCACTACTCGCCGACGCCGGGCATACCGGAGCTGCGCCGGGGCATCGCCGCCCACGTCGCGCGTAGGCTGCAAATCGGGACGGCCGATGAGCTAGCGCCGTGCGTCGTGTGCAGCCAGGGCGCGACTCAGGCGCTGAACGCATGCCTGCAACTCACCTGCGACTCCGGCGACTCGATGCTGTTTCCGGAGGTGCACTTCCCCAACTACATGCAGCAGTGTTGCCTGGCCGGGGTGGAGGCTCGCCTCTACCCGCTGGACGCGCACTTCCAGCCGGACCTGGGCCGACTAGAGGTGCTCATCGACTCCACGACCATGGCGCTCCTCATCAACTCGCCGTCCAATCCTACAGGCGCGGTGTTCCATCCAGAGACGATCGCCGCACTCTACGAAATCGCCGCACGCCACAGCTTATGGGTGATAACTGACGAAGCGTACATCGACTACGTGTACGACGGGGAGTACCGCTCGCCGCTCGCCTACGACTGGGAGCGTGCGCCGGAGGAGCGACGTGTGCTGGGCGTCTTCAGTTTCTCGAAAAGCTTCGCCGCCACCGGCCTGCGCATGGGGTGGACGGTGTGCCCGCGCGAGGATGTCGCGATCCAGCTCGGGCTGATGAATGACCCGCTCACGGGCAGTCTCACTACGCCCCTGCAGTACGGCATGATCGCGGCGCTCGAGGGAGACGACGTGCAGGAGAGGCGCAGCGCGCTTTCCCGGCAGCGGGACCTGGCCGTAGCGCTGCTGGCGAGCAACGGCTGGGAGATCGTGCCGCCAGGGGGCGGGATGTTCTGCTTTCTTGACGTGTCGCACACGGGTCTCGGCTCGGACGAGTTTGCGGACCGGCTCCTCGCAGAGGAGCATGTGGCGGTGGTGCCGGGCAGCGGCTTCGGCCTCGTGCCGACGCGTGACCGGTCTGGCGGCTTGGCGTATTCGCCCGGCGAGCTTGCCAGCCGCTGCGTGCGCGTCTGCTTTGCGATTCAGGAGAGCGACCTGCGGGAGGGCGTCACGCGGCTGGGGCGGTTCGTCCGCCGCCTCGCCAGCGGCGCTTGAGCAGCGCCCAGGGCATTAACCCTGAGTCAGGCTGGGCGCTCCCTGTGCTAGAATCGCCCTCCAATGATTGTCCACAGCCGCTGGCGCCTGCCAGCCGGGGGATGATCCAGCCACGACTTCGCCGCACTTGTTGCGGCTGCGAGGTGCACGATGGAATTCGTCGTCCTGGTGAAAGTGGTACCGGACACCGAGGCGCGCATCATGCTCAAGGATGGCCGCCCCGACCTGTCCGACTCCGCCATGGTGATCAACCCGTACGACGAGTACGCGATCGAGGAAGTGCTGCGCCAGGCCGAGAAGCGCCCGGGGAGCACCGTCACGCTGGTGATGGTCGGCGGCGAGTCCAGCCGCAAGAACATCGTCAACGCGCTTGCACTGGGCGTGGACAAGGCGGTGTTGATCAGCGATCCGGCGATGGTGGGGAGCGACGCGCTGCAGACGGCGCTAGTGCTGAAGGCAGCTGTCGAGCAGATCAAGCCAGACGTGATCCTTGCCGGCAAGCAGGGCGTGGACTACGACTTCGGGCTGACGACGATCGCCGTGGCCGAGATGCTGGGCATGCCACACGTTGGAATCATCACCAAGCTCGAGCTGAGCGACACCTCGTTCCGGGCGGAGAGCGACGGCGACGACGGCAAGCTGATCACCGAGGGCAAGCTGCCCGCGGTGTTCACCGCCGAGAAGGCTCTTAACGAGCCGCGCTATGCCTCGCTGAGGGGCATCATGGCGGCGAAGAAGAAGCCCCTCGAGGTGAAGACCCTTGGCGATCTGGGGCTGGCGGCGGCCGAGTTTGGTGCTGCCAAGGCGAAGGTGCAGATGCTCGGCTGCGAATACCCGAAGCGCAAGCCGCCGGGGCGCATGATCGAGGGCGAGACGGTGGCGGAGAAGGTGGCGGGGCTGGTCAAGGCGTTGCGCGAAGAAGCCAAGGTGATCTAGAGGCGAGGCATGGTGAAGGTGCTGATAGTCGGCGAGTTCATTGGCGGGCAGCTCAAGCGCTCGGTAGGCGAGCTGGCTGGCGCAGCGGGCATCATGGGCGGGGAACTGCACGGGGCGCTGCTCGGACCAGGAAGCGCGGCGGTGTGCCCAAGCCTGGGCCGCTACGGCGTCGCGCAGGCGTTTGCGCTCGACGGCGGAGTCCCGGCATATTCCAGCGACGGCTATCCCGCCGCGCTGGCGGAGCTGGTGCGGGCCCACGGCTACGACTACGTTCTGCTGATGCAGAGCCAGTTCGGCCGCGATCTGGGCGCTCGGCTCTCGGCGCGGCTCGGCGGCGGATGGCTGAACGACGTGACGGGGCTGGAGGTGACATCCGACGGGGTGGTGGCGACGAAGCCGCTGTACGCCGGCAAGGTGATCAGCAAGCAGCGATTCACCGGCTCCGGGCCGAATGTCATCACGCTGCGCCCGAAGATCTTCACTCCCGTGGAGCCGCATGAAGGCTGCGTGTCGGCTGAGGCGATCGCCCCGCCCGCCGCATGCATGTCACAGGTTGTGGGGCTCGTGCCGAAGGAGGCAGGTCAGATTGACCTGAAGGAGGCGGACATCATCATTACCGGCGGTCGCGGCGTTGGCGGGCCGGAGGGCTTCGCTCCGCTGCGCGAGTTCGCCAAGGCCGTTGGCTGCGCGCTCGGCTCGTCGCGGGCCGCAGTGGATGCCGGCTGGATCCCCCATTCGCATCAGGTCGGCCAGACGGGCAAGGTGGTCAACCCGCAGCTGTACATCGCCTGCGGCGTGAGCGGCGCGATCCAGCATCTGGCGGGCATGCAGACCAGCAAGTACATCGTGGCGATCAACTCCAACGAGAACGCCCCGATCTTCAAGATCGCCGACTACGGAATCATTGCCGACCTATTCGAAGCGGTGCCCGAGCTGCAGCGGCAGATCCTGGCTCTGCGGGAGTAGGAGGGGCGGGGCGCGCCAGCCGGGACTGAGCAGGGCGAGCCGCGGGACAAACCCCGCCTACTCCTCGCCGGCCTCCAGCACCTCTGGCTCAAGCTCTTCAGGCTCGAATTCCTCAGGTTCAGGCGCCTCGGCGCCAGCGCGGGGCTCGAAAACGACGGACAGCTCGGTCTGGCCAAGGCGCAGCACGTCGCCGGCGCTCAGGCCGTAAAGGCGCGCGCGCTCGATGCGCTCGCCATTGATGAACGTCCCGTTCGTGGTCTCCAGGTCCTCGACCTCGAGGGTCGTCTCCGTGACGATGAGCCTGCAATGAGCGCCGGAGATGAACCCGTCGCCGCGGATGACGATCTGGCACTGGTCGGGCTTCCGGCCTAGGACGGACTCGCCGTAGGGCAGGAAGAACTCCTGCACGCCTTCGCGCGCCAGTGACCATTGGGACAGCGCGGGGGCGATCTCCATTCGCGCCTCGGACAGGGCGCCAATCGGGCTCAGTCCGGGGGGCCGGTCCTCATCGCTCGTTCCCTCCTCCTCCGCGGCTGGGGGTTCTTCTGCGGGCGACTCCGCTGGCTGCTTTCCAGCTACGCCAAAGCGCAGGCGCAGCACCGTCTGTCCTATGCGCACGACATCGGACTCGCTCAGAGGCACCGTCTCTTCGGCCGGGATCCTCTTCTCGCCGACGAACGTGCCGTTCGCGCTGCCGAGATCCCGCACGGTCACGCCGTCCGCTTCCGCCTCGAACAGCGCGTGGCGCCGGCTCATGAAGCCGTCGGCGAACTGCAGGTCGACATTGCCGCGCCCGGCGACGGTCTCCCCAAGCCACAGCACACACTCCCGACCGTCCTCAGCGACCAGCACATGGCCTGACGCGGGGCGATCCGCGGGAGCCTTCTTTGCCACGCCAGCGCCACGCCATGTGCCGCGTTCGTAGCCGCAGCGCACACAGAACAGCTCGCCGATTGGAATGATGGAGTGGCAGCTCGGGCAGTCCTCCGGTTGGCCGGCGGTCATGCCTGGCGGACCGGGGACCTCCGCCGGGGGAGTGATCAAATTCGTTGCATCGCTATCCATCGCGAGGCCTCCCTACTCTGGTGATCTGACTTGGCCGGCGTGGAGGGCGTTCCCGCGTCCAGCCACGAGGCGCGCAAGATCGCTGACGCTCGTCAGATCATATGTTATCGGCGTCACGGAGACTAGGCCGTGCTTTATGGCGTGGACGTCCGTACCCGGCTCCTCATCATCCAGCAGCTTCTCCCCGGCGATCCAGTAGTATGGCCGTCCCCGCGGGTCAAGCGTGCGCTTCACGATGTCGCTGTACTCGCGGCGCCCAGCCCTGGTCCACGCCAGGCCTCGCAGCTGATCTAGCGGCACATCAGGTATGTTCACGTTGAAGCACGGGGCGGTCCCGAGCTGCTGCTCCAATGCGTGCCCGTCCTCCGGGTAGTGCTCTTCGCCGCTTCCCGCGTCGACCTGCGGCACTGCCCAGCGCAAAGGATGCGCCTGGTCGTCCACGCGGTGCCGGAGACGTCCTGCCAGGCTGTCGTGCCAGGGGAAGAGCCTGTTGAAAAGCAGCAGGGAGAGCAGCAGATCCACGACGGCAGCTGCATCGGCGAAGCTCATGGACGCTGTGCCGACGAGGCTGACTGACATGCTCGGGATGCCGAGGACGGCGCCCTCCAGCGCCCCGCCGACGGTGCCGCTGTAGGTCAGGTCCTGCGCCACGTTCATGCCGTCGTTCATGCCGCTGATTACAAGATGCGGCGGTGCATTCGCGGCGACTTGCAGCGCGCCGAGCATTACGCAATCGCTGGGCGTCCCGGAGCAGGAGTAGGCATTCAGGCTGCCCGGGCCGGAGGGCGCCGCCGCTAAGCCCGGCTCTTCGTCCAGCCGCAGGGGCTTGTGCAGCGTGATGCTATGTGAGGTGGCGCTGTTGGGCCGGTCCGGCGCAACAACGAGGACCGAGCTGTGCGCGGCGAGATGCTCGGCCAGCACGCGCAGACCGTCGGCGCGAATGCCGTCATCATTGGTTAGCAGGACTCTAAGCACGTCAGTTCGCACGGACGGGAAGGATACTTGAGGGCTGGAAGTTGAGCTCTCCAAGCAGCTCGCCCGTCTCGGTGTCCACCCGGCTCGAGAGGATTAGGTCGTTCTCCGGCTGGATGTACATGTCGAGTTCATAGCACAAGCGGCTCTCCAGGCGCGTCGTGTACTGGGCGGGTCCCCAGGCGAAGTGGCGGCGCTGAGCGACGACGAGCCGTGCGTTCTTCTCGTCGAAGCGGATGGGGGCCTTCTCTGGGATCTTCATCGTCCCCTGGTTGCGGATCACGAACTCAGCACGCTCGAGCGTGATCGTCCTCGGCTGCGACGACACCGGCGACAGCTCCAGCAGCGTCATTTCGCTGATCGCCCCAGTACCGGCGACGACGCGGACGGTGACCTCCTTGTTGGTCACCCAGGCCGACTTGTCCATCCAGTAGCCATCACGGTAGACAACGAAGTACGTATCGCTTGGGGCGTCGTAGAGGGGGTTGGGACCCGGCTTGAACTCCACCCTGGTCCCGCCCGGGAGCCAGCCGACCCTGTCAAGCGCCTTCACCGCCAAGTCCCGGCAGCCGTAGTAGTCCAGCTTCTTGCCATGGGTTTCATCGGGGAGCGGCAGGGGAGGGCCCTGGGGGAACCACAGAGATATTACTTTGCCGGCATCAACGTCGTACCTGGCGAAGACGGGGTTGGTCGGGGATTGCGGCACGGCGATCCGCGCCGCCGCCTCGTGGCTGCCCAGGCCATCGCGCTCCTCCCATGTCACGTCGCAGTCCTGCGGCATCTGTATGCCGAGGCAGCCAAGGAACGCGAACACCGGCTGGCGGTACTTGGCGAATGCGCTCTCCACCTGCCAGTCGCTGGAATGCTCTGGGTCGCGAGGGATGCTGACGTGGAAGAGAATCCCCTTCTCAAGGTAGACCAAGTCACTCCCTGGATCCGCGAGGAAGATGCCCTGCAGGGTTCCGAGAAGTTTGCACAGCAGGCGCTTCTGCCCCGTCGCCGGCTCCACGATGTAGAGGTTCCCGTCATCGCGGCTCTGCCCAGCGACGACCGAGCCGTCGCCCGTCATGTCGGCATAGCCGAGGAAGTCTACGCCGAGCGCGCTCTCACTGGACGCCGCACCGTTGAGCGGCAGGCGCATGAGATGCGTCTCGGTGAGAATCTTCCGCTGCTCCTTGTTGATGGGGTTGTAGAGCACAAGGAGGTTCTGGCCGTCAGCGCTGCACTCTGCCGAGGCAAGCAGCCCGAAGTAGGTGGCGAACGGCGTTACCGTGCCGCTGGCCAGATCAACCTGGTAGATCTGCTGCGGCCTGAGCTGCTCCTGCTTCAGACGCTGTTCCGAGATGAGGACTGTGCTGGGGCCGACGGCGAAGATGAAGTAGTAAGCCTTGTGCGGCTCAGAGAACCGCAGCGGCAGCACCCGGGTCTTGCCGCCTTCCCAGTTGAGCAGGGCCAGGTGGAAGGGGTCGGCGCCGTACTCGTGCGCCAGCTTGGCCATCGCGTTGGCTTCCGCCGCAAGAATGGCGCCCGTCGCCGACGGCTCGACGCTCAGCTGCCGCAGCAGCGGTGCCAGGCGGGTTGACTGCGTGAGCGCGCGCAGCGTCTTCTCGCGCTCGGCGCGGTCCTTCTCGGACAGCTTCTTGTACGCCTTGCGGTAGTCGTGCTCGTAGGCCACCCAGTCCTTCAAGTGCTTGGCCAGGAGCATCCGGTCGAAGTCGTAGGCCAGGACGTAGACCTGCTTGCCGTCCGGGGTGATGAACGGTGCGACGGTGTCCGAGCGGTAGGCCCGCAGCTCAGCGCTGCCGAAATCGAAGAGCGCATTCTCGCGGCCGCTCGCGGTGTCCATTCCGACCGCCACGGCCACGTTGGCCGGCTCGGTGACCGCCGGGTCGTCAATGACCGCGGAGATAGGCGTAATGCGGCAGTACGCCGCGAAGTGGCTGTCGGGGCTGACCGCGAGAGTGCCGGGCACGAGACCGTCGACACTTGCGAGAAACTGCCGTTTGCCGGTGCGAAGATTGCGCGCGTAGAGCATCTGCTTCTTTTCCACTTGGGCGGCGAAGAGCACGCTGCGCGCCGCTCGCGCGCCTGCGAGTCCAGGTGGACTCTCGCCGAGAAAGTCAAGCGCCGTGCTGGGCAGGCCGATGCCCGTCTTGTGGAACACAAACTGTCCGGTAGCCGCGCCCTGGCTGGCAGGCGCAGCCGGCTTGCTAGCGTTCTTCGAGCATGATACGGCCAGGAGCGCAAGGGAACAGCCGCATAGCACTCGCCGGCTGGCGAGAAGCACGAGCCGCAGAGATCGACTCAACGGCCCATCGCCTCCTGTCGCGTCATGTTCAGCTTCCCACCGGCCAGGAGGCATGCGACGTCTCGCTCCGACAGCTCCGCGACGGTGGCGATGTCGTAGACTTGCGTCACGTTGCGCACCGTTACGTTGCCTCTTGCCTTGAGCTGGCCCGGCACGTTCTCGATGACCAGCTTGTCGCCCTGGCTGACGCGGTCATAGTCCGCGGGGTCGGCGAAGCGTAGCGGCAGGATGCCGAAGTTGATCAGGTTCGCCTTGTGGATGCGGGCGAAGTCCTTGACGATCTTGAAGCGCGTGCCGAGGAAGCGCGGGGCGAGGCCAGCGTGCTCGCGGCTCGACCCCTGGCCGTAGTTGCTCCCGCCGATTACTGCGCTGCCGCCGTGGTCTTTGAGCGCCAGCGCGCGGTCGTGGAAGCTGGGATCCAACGTCTGGTAGACGAACTCGCTGATCGCCGGGATGTTGCTGCGGTAAGGCAGGACCTTGGCCCCCGCCGGCATGATGTGGTCGGTCGAGATGTTGTCGCCTGCCTTTAGCACCACAGTGCATTCCAGCCGCTCAGGCATTGGCTCCAAGGTCTCAAGCGGCACGATGTTCGGGCCGCGGAGGACTTCGACGCTGGAGCCGTCCCCGGGCGGCGGGATGATCATCCGGTCGTCGATGATGTACTTGTCGGGCACTTCCACCTGCGGGTAGGCCCCGAACTCGCGCGGGTCCGTAACCACGCCGGTGATCGCGCTAACCGCTGCGACTTCCGGGCTGCACAGGTAGACCTCGGCGTCCTTGGTGCCGCTGCGGCCCATGAAGTTGCGGTTGAAGGTGCGCAGGCTCACGCCCTTGCTCGGCGGCGCCTGGCCCATGCCGATGCAGGGCCCGCAGGCGCTCTCCAGGATGCGCGCCCCCGCTGCGATGATGTCGGCGAGCATCCCGTTGGCGGCGATCTGGCTGAAGACGTTCTTCGAGCCAGGGGTGAGCGTCATGCTCACGTTGGGCGCAATGATCTTGCCGCGTAGGATCGCCGCGCTGATCGCCAGGTCGTGGTAGCTGGAGTTGGTGCACGAGCCGATGCACACTTGGTTCAGCGGCTTGCCCGCCACCTCGCGTACCGACACCACGTTGTCGGGGTTGTGGGGCTGGGCGACGAGGGGCTCAAGCTCGTCCAGGTTGATCTCCATGTTCTCGTCGTAAGTGCAGCCGGGGTCGGGGAGCGCCTCCCGCCACACCTCCCCGCGGCCCATTGCCTCGAGGAAGGCCTTGGTGCGATGATCGCTCGGGAACAGGCTGCAAGTTGCGCCCAGCTCCGCGCCCATATTGGTGATCGTCGAGCGCGCGGGAACGTCCAGGCACTCGATGCCCGGGCCGTAGTACTCGACGATCTTGCCAAACCCGCCCTTCGCCGTCAGCCGCCGCAACATCTCCAGGATGATGTCCTTTGCGGCAACCCAGGGCTGCAGCTTGCCGGTGAGCTTGACGCCGAGGATCTTCGGGCAGGGCGTATAGAACGTTCCCCCGCCCATCGCCACGGCGACATCCAGGCCCCCGGCGCCGATGGCGACCATCCCCAGCCCCCCGCAGGTCGGCGTGTGGCTGTCGCTGCCCAGCAGCGTCTTGCCCGGCGCACCGAAGCGTTCGAGGTGCACCTGGTGGCAGATGCCGTTGCCCGGCCGACTGAAATAGACGCCGTACTTCGCCGCCGCCGTCTGCAGGTACATGTGGTCGTCGGCGTTGCGGAAGTCGCTTTGGAGCATGTTGTGGTCGACGTAGCTCACCGACAGCTCCGTGCGCACCCGCGGGATGCCCATGGCCTCGTACTGCAGGTATGCCAGCGTGCCCGTCGCATCCTGGGTGAGCGTCTGGTCGATACGCACCCCGATCTCCTGCCCGGCGGTGAGTGTGCCCTCGACAAGGTGGTCCTTCAGGATCTTCGTCGCTACGTTGTCCGCCATACGGCCTCCTCAGCAGACGGTTTCTGGCCGCCGCTTGCCGCCGACAGTGAGCCGCCATGGGGTCTCAGGGCGGCGGATCAGCGCTGTATTCTACCAGCGGCACAGCCGTGGTCGTCTAGGTTGGGTGCAGACGCGCCTGATAAGTGCCGTCAGCGATTGCTGCCAGCCACAACGGGTTATCCAGGTACCACTGGATCGTGCGGGCCATCCCTTCTGCAAACGGCACCGCTGGTGCCCACCCCAGCTCGCGGCGCGCTCTTGAGGAGTCGATGGCGTAGCGCCGGTCGTGGCCGGGCCTGTCGGGCACCGACTCGATCAGCGTCTCTGACTTGCCAAGCTGCCGGATGATTAGCCGCACGAGCTCGATGTTCTCCAGCTCCTCGCCCCCGCCAATGTTGTACACCTCACCGGGCTCCCCGCGCATCAGTGCAAGATGCAGCGCGCGGCAATGGTCTCCCACGTACAGCCAGTCGCGCACATGCCGCCCATCGCCGTACACCGGCAACGGCTCATTGCGCAGCGCGCGCTGGATCATCAACGGGATCAACTTCTCGGGGAATTGGCATGGGCCATAGTTGTTGCTGCAGCGCGTGATCACTGCAGGCAGCCCGTGCGTGCGGTGGTAGGCGCGGCAGAGCAGGTCGGCAGCCGCCTTGGTGGCGCTGTAGGGGTTGTTGGGCGCCAGCGGCGATTGTTCAGTGAACGCGCCCGTCGGCCCCAGCGAGCCGTAGACCTCGTCGGTGCTCACCTGCAGGAAGCGCGGCACGCGATGCGCCAGCGCCGCGTCAAGCAGCACCTGGGTGCCCACCACGTTGCTCTGCACGAAGGGCGCGCTCGAAGCGATGCTGCGGTCGACGAAGCTCTCGGCGGCCAGGTTCACGACCGCGTCGAATGCCTCAGTTGCGACCAGGCTTTCGACGAGCTCCCGGTCGGCGATGTCACCCCGTACTAAGCGATATCGGGGATCGCTTTCCCGGTCCTTGAGATTCAGCGGGTTGCCGGCGTAGGTCAGCTTGTCCAGGTTGACGATCTCCAGGCCTGCCTCCGCGTCGAGCAGCAGCCGGATGAAGTTGGAGCCGATGAAGCCAAGACCGCCGGTTATGAGGATTCGCCGCATGCGCAAGTCCTGCCACCAATGCTACCAGGCGCTACGTATAATGGCGGCATGGAACGCCTAGACCGGCTGCTTGCGCTGATCCCGGAGCTGTACGCCCAGGGCCTCCTCGACGCGAGCGGGGGCAACGTCGCCGTGCGCACGTCGCAGGGGGTCCACGTTTCACCGGCCCAAGCCGGGGAACTGCTGCGCTGGAAGGTGAGGGCCGAGGACTTCGTGCTCTTCCCCGGTGACAGCGATGCCTCGATGGCGCGGGCGGGCCGCCGCCCGAGCCGCGAGAACCGCCTCCACCGCGCGGTGCTAAACCTCCGCCGCGACTGGAACTTCTCCTACCATGGCCACTCCTGGGGCGTGCTCGGCTTCGCCCTGCCGGGGCGCGCACTTCCGGTCAGCGCGCACTTCGCCCACCTCCTGCGACACGGCAAGGCGCTGGAGATCCCCGTGGTTCCCCCGATTCCCAGTGGGTTGCCTCAGCTCGCCGAGGCGGTGGTCGAGGCCATAAGCAGCACGTTCGCGGGCTGCACTCACGGCGCGGTGCTGCTCGGCGGGCACGGACTGCTGGTTGCAGGCGCCGAGGTCGAGTCCACCCTGGCGCTGGTGACCGCGCTGGAAGGTGTCGCCCGCGCCCAGCTCTGGCAGCTTGCTAGTCGCTGACGGTGATATCCAGCCAGCAGTGGTCGATCGGATCCGAGGGTGTCGGCTGGAGCTTCACCTCAAGCGTTGTTACGCCGGGGGTAGCGCCATGGATCACGCCCAGCGTGTTGGCTGTGGCGATGCCTGCCGTGTTGAAGACGAACCAACAAAAGGGAGTGACGTCGCTGTTGTGCGTGCCGGTCCCGTCGCGTACAAGCCGTATCACCTTGAAATGGTAGTCGTCGCCATTCATCACGGTGATCGCGCCCTTGTTGGCGGTCGTGGAGATCAGCACGTCAGAGACTGCGTTGTAGAGGGAAATCGAGCTCGCGGGGATCCCCGCATTCCCACCACATGCAGTCATCATCACTAGGCCGACACCGGCCAGCGCGACTAGCAACCCACGCATTGCTGCACCTCACCTTGGTTTGAATCTGTCGCGGCCCCAGGCGGCCCTGCGCCGTAAGTCCGCTCGTCTGAGTATACCTGTATGACGTCGGCGCGGGACTACTCGTTCGAGCAGCGATGCCGTGCCTACAGGACGCGGTAGTAGCGCTCGATCTCCCACTGGCTGACCTGAAGTCGATACTCGCTGAACTCACGATACTTCAGCTCAAGGTAGTTGTCGACAAGCGTCTCTCCCAGCAGCTCGCGCAGGAACTGGCTGCGCTTGGTGTGGTGCAGCGCTTCGTGCAGGTTGGCGGGTAGGCTGCGAATGCCGCGCTTCTCGCGCTCCAGCTCGGTGAGATGGTACAGGTTCTCGAACTGGGCCGGCTCCAGCGACAGCTTCTCCTCGATGCCCTTCAGGCCCGCGCCGAGCATCGCCGCAAACGCCAGGTATGGATTCGCCGAAGGATCCGGGCAGCGCAGCTCGCAGCGCACGCTCTTCTCGCGCCCGGGGGTGACCGCCGGCACGCGGATCAGCGCGCTGCGGTTGCGCAGCGACCAGGCGATGTACACCGGGGCCTCGAACCCCGGTACCAGGCGCTTGTAGCTGTTCACGGTGGGCGCCCAGAAGCTACAGCATTCCTGGGCGTGGCGAAGCAGACCCGCGATGTAACGCTGCGCCACGGCGCTCAGCCCCGTGGGGTCCTTGCTGTCGGCGAAGGCGTTCGACTCTCCCTTCCACAGCGACTGGTGAACGTGCATGCCGGAGCCGTTGATGCCGAAGATCGGCTTGGGCATGAACGTGGCGTAAACGTTGTGCGAATGAGCGACCTGCTTGACGACGTACTTGTACGTGACCGCCGCATCTGCGATGCGCAGCACCTGGTCGAAGCGCAAGTCGATCTCGTGCTGGCTGTCCGCCACTTCGTGATGGTGGTACTCAACGCCCACGCCGAGCTTCTGCAGGTAGGTGATCACTTCGCTGCGCATCGACGAACCGCGGTCGACCGGCGGGCTACTGAAGTATCCTCCCTGATCCAGCGGTGTCGGCTGCTTCGCATCGGCGAATACAAAGAACTCAATCTCGGGACCCATGAAGCTCTCGAAGCCCTTGGCCCTCGCCTGCTCCACGACGCGCCTCAGGACGTGCCGCGAGTCGCGGTCATAGGGCTGGCCCTCCGGTGTTTCGATGTCACAGAAGAACCGCACCGACTTGGGCGAGTCGTTGAGCGGCGGGAGCAGGGCGAAGGTCTCGATGTCCGGCCGCGCCACCAGGTCGCTCTCCTCGATGGCGCTGAACCCGCTGATGCTCGATCCGTCGAAGTGCATGCCGTCTTCCAGGCTGCGTGGCAACTCCGAGGGGGTGATGGCGAAGCCCTTGAGCTGGCCTTCAAGGTCGACGAACCAGTGCCAGATGGTCTCCACCTGCTCGTCGCGCACGAACTTGAGTATGGACTCCTTTGTCCACGTGGACATACTGCCGCATTCCTCCGTTAGCTCCTGGCGGACGAGGGGCGCCCGACAAGCGCAAGAATCAGATGCGACATTCTACTACCACCGCGGCGGAGAAGTCCCGAGGCCCGGATTCCCGGGGGGCGGCCGGGCCGGAGCCAGGTCTACTGCTTATGCAGGTCCTTGTGCATCAGGCGGCGCATGTGCCGCAGGCGTTCGTCGGCAGGCATGGTGCGCAGCTTCTGCGCCAGCCCCTCGTCGTCCTCCTCTCTGAGCTTGGCGATTACGAGATCAAGGAGGCTTGCCGGGAACGCCCGTTCCTCGAAGAATGCTCGATGCTCGGCCAGGGCGCGGGCGGCTTCGGCTGCGCTGTTAGGCAGCTTGGGCAGCTTGCTGAGGAGCTCCGCCTGCCCGGACACATCGCCCTCCACGTGCAGCCCCTTGACCGTTCCCAGGCTCGTCTCGCCGAGCAGCCCGTCCTCCACGCACGCAGCCAGGGCGGCGAGAAGCAGATGAGGGAAGGCGCAGCCGTCCGGTCCGCGGAACTCCACCGTCTGACGCGAGAGGTCGCCGGGAAGATCCCCACGCTCTTCAGGGTTGAACACCTGATCCACCCGCCCCGCAATGTCGAAGCCCAGCGGCACGCGCACCAGGCTCGAGCGGTTGTGCCTGCCCCAGCACACGCTGGTGGGCGCCGACTGGTTTGGCACTAGTCGTAGGTAGCTGGCGGCGACAGCATTCCCAAAGGCACAAAGCTCGGAGGCGTGAGTCAGCAGGCCGCCGATGAGGTTCTCGGCTTCTGCGGAGAGGCCGCCCTCGCGCTCGGCATCGAGCATCACGTTCCGGCCGTCGCGGAACAGCGCCAGATGCAGGTGCATCCCGCTGCCAGCCATGCCTTCGTCCAGCTTGGGGGCGAACGTTGCGGATGCGTTGTGCCGGTCGGCAATCGTGCGGATGAGCCAGCGGGCCACCGCCATCCAGCACGCCAGATCCTCGATGGGCAGCAGTTCAAACTCCACCTCGCACTGCTCGGCGCGGCGGCCATCCAGCTCCGGGTCCTCGCTCTCCAGGCGGTCGATGTAGCCCGTTTCGCCGTGGCAGTACTTCACGCTGCCCGTAACCGAACTCACGACGCGTAGTATCTCGTCGAGGATGGCGCGGCAATGCAGGTAGGGGGCGCCTTGGTGGTAGTTCCGCTGCGGCAGCCCTCGAAACCGTTCATCCATACGCTCGGTAATCAGATAGAACTCAAGCTCGGCCAGGCCGTGCAACGCAAGGCCGCTGTTACGCCGCATCCGCGTGGTGACCGCGGCTAGCACGTTGTCCGGCGTGAGCTGGCAGGGGGCGCCCGTCCTGTCGGCGAATCGGCATACGATGTCCATCTCGTCAGCCGCCCAGGGATTGAGAAAGGCCCAGCGGTAAACGGGAACGACATAGAGGTCGCTCGCTCCGGCACTGAGCAGGCCGGGTAGAAAAGTCGAGCCGGAGACACGCTCGCCCGCGGCGAGAACGCGGTCGAGACCGGCGCGGGCGTTAATTGGGACTCGCAGCTCCTTGAGCTTCCCGTCCAGCGCTAGGAAGTGCAGATTCAGCACGCGGAAGCCGTCGGATATGCACAGCTCCACCAGGTCGCGGCGTTGCCATTCGACAGGCGGCTTGCCCAGCCGGCGCACCAGCGCGCGCAAGTCATCGCAATACGCGGGACCCTGATCCGGCATGGCTGATTACCCCGTACTGGCACGGCTTGCGGCCCCAGGCTTGGGCCGCATCAGTCGTAAGAGATTCTACATCAGGCGGCGCAGCAGCGCCTGGCGAAGTATAATCCAGCGGTGGCGAAGCAAGCAGCCACGCCGGTGATCACCAACCGCAAGGCCTACCACGACTACTGGGTCGAGGAGGAGCTGGAGGCGGGAATCGCGCTGCTCGGCTGCGAAGTGAAGATGGTGCGTCTGGGGAGCTTCGAGCTGCGCGACGCCTACGCCGAGGTGCGCGGCGGCGAGGTGTGGCTCGTCGGCAGCTACATCCCGGAGTATCCCCAGGCCTCGTCGCACGTCAGCCTGGACCCCTCTCGCAGGCGCAAGCTGCTGCTGCACCGCCATGAGATCAAGCGGCTCGCGCGCAAGGTGCAGGAGAAAGGCTTCACGCTGGTGCCTCTAAAGGCGTACTTCCGCGAGGGCAAGGTAAAGGTAAGCATCGGCTTGGTGCGCGGTAAGAGGCAGTATGACAAGCGCGAGACGATCAAGGTGAGAGACATCGAAAGGGAGCAGGCCCGCTTCAGGGGCTAGGCCATGGAGGTCCTGCGGAGCCTTGGCGAGCTGAGGGCGTGGGCGCAGCGTCCACTGGCGGTGACCGTTGGTTTCTTCGACGGGGTGCATCGCGGCCACGCTCATCTGCTCGGCCGACTGATCGCCGCAGCCCGAGCGCGCAACGCCCACTCGCTCGTTGTGACCTTCAGCAACTCCCCGCGCGCATTCCATCAGCATGGTGGCGAGTGGCGCTATTTGACGCTACCCGAGGAGAAG
>Ga0315284_10007277_pt1 | contig 15798 bp, 3 predicted proteins | sample YL17G09_16_MG_FD_203696 | JGI IMG/M metagenome (GOLD analysis project Ga0315284, IMG submission 203696) | Sediment microbial communities from Yellowstone Lake, YNP, Wyoming, USA - YL17G09_16 | ecosystem: Environmental > Aquatic > Freshwater > Lake > Sediment | place: USA: Wyoming | collected... | reverse complement strand
TGGTGGTGGGCGAGACGGTGTACGAGGTCAATGCACGCTGGACCGCCCTTGGCCGGCGCAGCGCTCGCAGGCCCGGCAAGACGGACAGGTTGGACGCGCACGCCGTGGCGCTTCTGGCCCGAAGGGACGCGTCCACTCTGCCGCGTGTCTCGCCGGAGGATGACACCGCTATCCTCGCCTTGCTCACGACAGAGCGCGAGGCGACGCTTGGCGAGGCAACGCGCCTTGGCAACCAGATTCACGCCCTTCTGATGCAGCTTAACCCCGAATACCATGACCGCCTGCCTTCGCTCCGGTCCCGAGCAGGCCTTGACACCCTCGAGACCTATCCCTCTCCTGGCGGCTCCCTGATACAGAATGAACGAGCAGCAGCGGTGCGGAGGCTGGCCACGCGCCTCCGCCTCACACTGACTCAGACAGAGGAACTGGCCCGGCAGATCGCCGCTTATGCAGAGGCTGGGTTCTCGCCTCTGACGCGACTGTGCGGGGTCAATCTCCTCACCGCCGGCATGCTAGCCGGTATCATTGGGCCGGGACGTCGGTTCTCTACTGACGCCGAGCTGGCCGCCTATGCTGGCGCTGCACCGCTTGAGGCGTCCTCGGCCGGGAGCACGCGTCACCGCCTGAACCGCGGCGGCAACCGGCGGCTCAACGCCATCCTTTACCGGATCGCCTTGACCCAGGCCCACTATTCACCCGAGGCACGGGCCTACCTTGATCGCCGCGTTTCTGAGGGGAAGAGCCGGCGAGAGGCCATCCGCGCACTCAAACGCTTCATCGTTCGAGCTATCTGGCGGCTCTGGCAGGAGTGCGAGACCAGGCCTGTCAGTTCACCCGTCGAGAATGTTGCCTAAACCCTTGTACATAGGAGCGTCACATAGTGTGCCTGCTTCGCAAATGGCGCGAGCCTCCAGTTCGGCCGCCGTGATGGCCCCCCAGGCATCCTGCTGTCTGGGAAATTATGGGGTTAGAAGGGTCGATGTGTTCAGTCTTCAGAACGCGTTCAGGCCGGCGATCGCCGCCTGAGCCAGCGTCCCCATTAGGTCGAACTCATGGCCTTCAGGGTTGGCAATGTCCTCTGAGACTGGTGGTCTCACCGTCGCGGTCACCGTCGCGGTCATGGAGGAGACCTTCTTGCAATGGTACGTGAAGGTGCGCGCCGTCTGGAAGGTGTGCGAGAAGGTCTTGCCTACGGTCAGGTCACCACTGTCGAAGCTGCCGTCGTCGGCGGTGACGGTGTGCGTCGAAGGCCCGCTGTTCGTCCAGGTGACGGTGCCACCGAGAGCGATCGTGACCGTCGCCGGTGTGAACTCGTTGTCCTTGATCGTCACGGACGCGGTGCCTGGCGCCACAGGCGCGATGCCCGGTGTCCGGCCATTCCACAACCGCTCCATTTTCCCCAATCCACCTGCGATAAGCATTTCGCGGATGACGTAGAACGCCTCGACGCCGTCGCGGAGGCGCACGAAACTCGGCTCGGGCATGAGACCGAAGGAGCCGGTGCTGGAGGGTGCGATGCCGAGAGCCGACGCCATAAGCCGACGCCGGAAGTCCGCGATGGCTGGCGAATGATCGTCAACCAGATCCATGTCGGTGAAGACGAGGTCGCTGCCGCCGTCGAAGGTCAGCCCCCGGCGGCGGAAGGTGCTCGATCCAACCATAGCCCAAACGTCATCAACGATTATGACGGTGGACTCTACCCTGCTCGAACGTCCCGGGAAGCCGACCGGGTGGAAGGACACGACCCGGGAGGACGGCAGCCCGAGGATACGGGCCCGCCGTTCCGTGACTTCTTGCGCCGCGACGCCCTCGTAGCCAGCGGCTGCATCCGCAAACTTCGGCACGCAGATGATGACATGCAGCCCACTCGCCTCGCTCAGGCGGTTGGTGATCCGCTCAAAGAGGTTTAACGAGTAGGCCGGCACATCGGCCGCCGGACCGGCCTTACACGTTGAAGAGACGCCCGGGCTCTCGATGTAAATGAAGCGCCGGGCCCCTGCAATCGCGCTGGCAAGAGCCCACTGACCGTCGCGGCGACCGTAGCAGGCGGCCAGTAGCTCGCGATGCACCTCCTCGAAGAGACGCCCCAGGGTGCTCTGGCTCAGCGATCCGTTGTTCTTCAGATTGTTCAGGGCGGTGACGATCTGGCTCTGGATCTTGCTTGCGACTTTACTGAGTGTAGGGCTGCCGCCAATCGTTGGATCCGTCACCACATCGTTCACTCGATCTGTGATCCAGTCGACGATGTCATTGAAGTCTGATGGGATGCTAGTCAGGCTCGCCTCGACTATGCTCTTGAGCAAGGCGAGCTCGGGCGTCTCGCAGAACGGGGCGATGGTCTGTAGCAGCGCCCCGGCGAACGTGCCAGCGCTGTCGTTCGGAGCCGAGCCCACGGGCAGCGCGGCGGGCTGAGCCGGCAGGTCCCAACTGCTGCTCGTGAGGGCGTCCAGGCGCGCAACGAAGTTGGTCGTGCGCCGGAAGGCCATCCGTGCGATGTCATACGCGAGCCGCCCGTTCTGCGTTGAGAGCCCGGCGAGTCGCGTGTCGCGGCCGCCGCGACTACCTGGAGCGCCCTTTCGAGAATCAGCGCAATGCGTCTCGGGGGTTAGTCGCCCCGCTGCGATCACACCCCGCCAGTTCGAAGAGGACAGTCCGGCCACCAGCAGGTCACGGCGAGCCATCGTCGGGAGCCGGGGAGCGTCGCGGGGCGTGGTTTCGCCGGTCAGCGCCTCGAGCACCTGCTGCGTCGCCTCCGCGACGCTCAGGCCCGCGACGTTTGGGAGGCTAGCGCTCGGCAGGCCGAGAATGCCGGCGTTCGACACCCCACGTCGCGTCGCCGAGCCGAATGGGTTTGTCGCTGTTGGGGTAGGATCGATCGTGGTCGTGCCATCGATGCCCGCCTCGACGTTGCCGTAAATACGCGATTCGCCCGTTCTTTTTACTATGATCACATCGCAACGTAATGTTGGGTCAGAAGGGATGCTGACGGCGCTCTCCGGGAGGCCGGGGCGCCGCAGCGACAGCGGGTCGCGCAAGCGCAGGTTCAGCGTCCCTGAGGTTGGCACAACGCCCCCGGCTCCGTCTCCTCGTGCCTCGCGCGCATCTTCTACGAACTTGCGTGAGTAGGCGCGCACTGCCGCGCCGACCGGCAAATTGTTCAACGTTAGCACCACGTCGACGTTGGCGGTCGCCGGGTTGCCTTCGTCGAAGAAGACCGCAGTAGGATTGAACGAGTCTCGCAGGTTCACCGGTAGCGAGCCCGTGGGCGCAGCGACCGTGCCGCTCGGCAAGGCAGGGAAGGCTGGCCAGTGAGCCACAGGACCAGGCGCGGAAGGCGCTGCGAAGCTATCGTCAATGGCTTGGGCCACCGCGAGAGATTCTTGGGTCGTGCCAGACAGAGAGAGGCTTACCGCCGCCAGGACGTCGTTGCCGTCGTCGAGGAAGTTGAGCGGCTCGTTGATCCGCACGACAGGCTTGAGTTCGGACTTCGAGCCGCTGAACTCGGTACTCGGGCTGCCGATCAGGAACGGCTTGAGCTTTAGGATGCGAACACTGAAGAAGTCGCGCTCTATGCTCAATCCCGTTGTCAGGGTGGCTGGCCTAAACTCCACCGTCAGTCGCCCTGTCGTCGCCGGACCCAGCACCAGGAGCCGACCCTCTTCGTCAGGGAAGGAGCCGTCCTCGCCGGTCGTGGCGGCCTTCGTGATCGCGCCCGTCAGGTCGCTGTCGCCACCCGACGCAGAGTTGAGGGTAAAGAGCCCCGAAGCCGTGGCGACGGGCGTCAACCCTTCTAGGTTACTGCCGTCGTACGGCTGGCCAGCGTGGTTGGAGAGACGCACCCGCACTACCGAGGTCGACGCAGCCAACTCGGCTATGTCTTTGACCTGATGATCGGCCTTGAATCCTGACCCGACAGGCTGGCGGTGTTGAAGAACGTTGTGCTCGTCCATCAACACGCGGAAGGCTGCGGCGACAGCCAGCGGGTCGATTGGCATTCCGTCATTGTCATAGATCGTCAGATCACCGGCCTGCCCGATTTCCACGCCCGGATTGATGTTGCCGCTGACGTCGCTCGCCCCCACCTCTCCGCCATAGAGGAAGTAGCGTGGCACGGGACGCATCGGCAGCCCGCTGTCGCTTTCCGGTCGCGCGCCCGCCTCGAGCAGCCGGGCGTAGAGACGCGCGAGTCGCAGGTAGAGCTGGGGCATGAGCGTCAGAAGCATTCCGGGCCCGGTGGCTGCGCTGCCATCCGCGTGCACCAGCGTGACGCCAATCGCGGACGATTCGATCTTGCGCAGCGTCCCGGCTACGGGGCACACCCAGGTGCCGCTGGCCAGGCTAAGCGACATGCCAGCGTCGTTGACCGTCGGCATCGCTCCGTCCGTCCAGCGGGGCGAGAGCACCGGCATCCCGAGGCCGAAAGCGCTGATGCCGACGCTGCTCAGCGTGCGGGACAGATCCATCATGCGCCTACCTCCTGGAACGTCACCTCTGCCGTGCGCCCGGGCGGGTCGCGGACGACGATTGCCCCCCCGGTAACCTCGGCCCGAAGACGTAGACTGTACTCGACGACCCCGGCCGCGTCCGCGGCGCCGCGGCTGATCTCAGGCATCGCCGCGAGTTGGGCCTCGGTCGGAGCCGGGAGCACGGCGAAAGGCGTCCCTTCGGCTATGAGACGTGGCTCGATGGAAAGCAGCCGTGTCCGCTGGATCCCGCGACCATCCGGCGCCAGGGCCGTCCGGAAGATCTCAATCGCCGCGATGCCGAGCGCCGTCTCCTTTATGGGGAGGTTCGTCCGGAAGGCCAGGACGCGATTCGTCGCATTGCCCGCTTTGGCAGAGACGAGGCTGAGTGACGGAGGGTCTACCGGCGGCAGGAAGGCCGACTGTACTGACGACGGCGTCGATTCGCCGCGGCACTCCCCGTTCGCTAGGTGCTCCGCTCCGAGCGCGACGAGTTGATAGAAGTACGGGTACCAGCTCTCTGCGACCACATTGTCAATCGCCAGTCCTACCTCGGGGCCGCTGCGCGTGTTGAAGACGAAGGGAGCCCAGCCGGAAGCATCGTGCTCGATCTTGGGCGGGCCCTTCATTCCGACGTCCATGAGGAGCGCGTGGTTGCGTACGCGAAACACCCGGTACCCTACCGGCTGCGGTCCCGGCCCGGGCAAGGCGATCACCTTGATCTTGCCCGCCGGCGCATCCAGCGTTGGCGCGACTCTGCGCAGGACGAGGCGCGGCTGCCCCGGGACATTCCGCCGCGGCACAGCGAATAGGGCGACGCTGCTAGATCGCTCGGACTCCACGTTGCTCGCGCTGACCGATGAGACGCGATAGGCATAGATCGTGCTCGAGCTCGCGGGCAGTTCGATCTCGAGCCTGTTAGTGCGGATGAGCTCTGTGTTGACGCGCGAGAAGGCCTGCATGCTGCGCGCCTGGGATGTAGGGCTCGCCCCCATCAGGTTGCTCAACTCGGTCGCGCGCGTGAGCAACGGCGTTCCGGGCGGCGCGCCTGCGCGCGTAGAGTCGACTGCCTGTAGCAGGGCAGACTCCGTCGCCTCCCACACCACGTAGCCTGCGGCGCCGGGACTCGCCGGCCAGGTAAGAACGCCTCGCGCCCGGCCTGTCGCGTCCGGCAGCGCCGTCCAGCGTAGGTCGATGGGCAAGGTCGGCACAGCGGGGGGGATTGGATCGCTGGCTCCAGCGACGCGGGGGCCAACCACCGTACTCAGCTCTGTAGGTCGCAGCTTCTCCGCTCCTCGGATGCAGACCGCGTAAGCAACGTCGGAGAGCAACGTGAAGTCACAGGTGAGGCCTTCGATCGTTACCCGGTACTTGCGCACATCCCCGCTGTGAGGGCTGATATCGAGCTCGATTACACTGCCTGTTTGGCCTGACGCGATGGTCGGGTTTCCGACTGCGTCGAACTGCACGCGCAGTGACGGACCTGGTGCCCCGATTGGCGACAGCGCGAAGCCGTTCGAGAAGGTGGGCACCGGCGACGCCGACGGCAAAACGAAGCGCCCGTAGAGCTCTACACGGTCCGGGGAGCGGTCCGACCAGTCCCACGAAAACTCGATCTCGAGCTTGGAGGGCACGACGTGTCCGGCGGCGGACGCCACGTCGGGCAGTAGCGTGGCGGCATGCAGTCCCGGCTGGACCACCGCCGGCGGGGACACGATATGCGTCGCTCGCCGGTAGCCCGACCAACGTCCGAAGACATCCAGGCCCGCCACGAGATATCGTGTCGTTTGCGTGCCCGAAAGAGGCAACGGCGAGACTGGGTCCGTGAAGGTCGTCAGGCCGGGAGGCTGGTCGCCGTCGACGCTGTCCGGTCGCAGCGGGATGAAGGGGTCGAAGCCGCCGGCCGTCGGACGAGCCGCGTTGAGAACCCGCGAGTGAAACGGCTTCTCGCTCGCGAGCACGCCGTATCCCTGCGGCTGCGATGACAAGTTCCACTTCAGTTGCACCGACTCTGTGCCCGCAAGATCGCAGCCCGGCGCCCGGTTCGTGTGAAAGCTGCTCGCGTTCAGTGTCATTGGCGCCTCTGGACCAGGTCTAGCTTGCGCGAGTGCCGCGATTTCGATGTTGCCGAAGAACGGTAGCGTAAACTCGGTCGCGACCATGTACTCCCAGGATGTGAGGACCGTTCCCGGAGGTACCACCTCATGGGGCACGGGCGGCTGCGCCTGGGGCGGAAAGTCGATAGTGCCGTACCCGAGGCCGGTCGCGCCATGACTATCGCTGCTTGTTGAAAGCAGGATTATGCCGACAACTGGGAGTTGCATGACCGTTGGGTCGGTTCCGGGTGCCGCATCCGGCAGATCGGCCTGGCGGATGCCGGAAAGCGCGACTCTGCTCCGGTAGCTCGCTTGCATCTTGAATGGATCGCCGTCATCGGTGTTGCTCAAGCATTCTCGAATCAAGCCGAGCGCGGAGGGCGTTGGGTTTCGCAAGAAGTCGAGGTAGAAAGACGGGTCGGGCGACGGCCATGCAGGCGCCGGGAAGTCAGCGATTCCGGTCGCTGGCAATGACCGGTGCAGCATGGTCAAGATTGTGAGGCGCGCCTCTGCGGCCTTCAAACCATCGAACGACGCCGGGACCATGCCCTGCGACGCTGCAGCATCATAGACCGACGGAGCGGTTTCGTTTGCCTTGAATGGCAAGCCCACGACCTCGATCATTTGCCAATTGGCATCGTTCGCAAACGTTGCCTGATCAATGCCTTGAACCGTGCTAATCGTTCCCGTTCCGGTCGCTCGAATCGTGGCGATGCCCGGGTGCTTGAACAGGCAGGTTGCAGGATCGGTGACGGCGATGCGTTGGCCCGGGATCACCTCCTCGCGCCGGTCCAGCGCCTCGATCATCAGTGTGCCCCCCGGTCCCGGAATAGCCTGAAGACGCAGACCGTACATCTCTCGGCGTCCCCACTCGATGAGCCTCACGCCGCTGATCTGCTGGCTGCCACCGACCAGATCCTCGAAGGGAATTCCGGGGCTGCGGCGGTAGACGTTGAAGGGCTGACGCGGGAATCCTAGCGCTGGCGAGGTAGTCCAACGCAATGCTACCGGTTCCCCGATGTCGCCTCTTGACGCACGCCTATTCGTGAGTGTCGGCAGATAGTCAAACACGACCTTCTTCGCCTCCACTGCGACGTCGGGCAGCGCAGCGCTGTAGAGCATGAACGCGTTCGGCCAAATGACTCTAGCCATCGCCATCGTCTTCTTTCCAAGGCGCCGTCGGCGTCAGCCTTAAGGCAGTCAACGTTACGGCCTCGGCGCTGAGCTTGTAGAGCGTGCTCGCCGGTCGGTTCAGCGCCAGCGTAATCGTGCCTCCTACTGCTGGAGGATTGAATGTGTTTGAGATAAAGGCGAGGGTGCGGGTGCCGCCCGGCGAACGCACGAAGTGTGTGATGGTGGCGGCACTCTGCTCGATCACCTCTAGGGAGACCACCTGCTGCGGTACGATGCGCTTGAAGTTAGGGTCGGCCGGCGGCGCTTGATTCGGCACCGTTTCGACACGCGGTTCTTGGCGCGTGCGCCAGAGCGGCTCGGCAGCATCGATCATGATCACATGCGGCGAGAAAGTGCTCGCGCCCGTCCGCTTTGCCCAGTAGACTGTGATGCCTGTCTCGGATGCGGCGGGGAGCGCCTGCTCGCCTGCCACCAGCAGCGCATTCTGTATCTCTTCATCTGTTGCGAGGTTAACGGTAGCGGTCGACGGCAGTCCTGACACTTGCGACGTGAGCGCCCGGTGTCGCACGCGGCACGCCCTTAGATCTTGTACCAAGGCCGCCATACTCGGAAAGCGCGAGGTAACGAACGAGCGGCGGTATAGCGGCGTAGTAGCCTGGTCCGCAGCGGATGTGTCCGGAGGTACCACTTCGATATCGAGGGTGTAAGCCATGAGCGGCCTCAGTGGGATAGGCAGCATACAGCCGCCATGCCTGGGGCCAGTAAATGAGCCGACGCAGGGAAGCGGGGCCGCCTGCACCAACGCCTTCAATAATTCGTAGTATGGCGTGGTGACCTGGGCCTCGATTGCATCGAGCGTCCCGATCGTGAAGGTGGGCGCTGGCAGACCGTCCGCTGCCCGTAGTACAGCGCGCAGGCCCTTGCCATATGCCTCAAAGAGCTGCACAATGCCGTTCAACTCGTTGAACACAATCTTCACTGGGTCTTCGTAGAAATGGAACCTGTCCTCGTGATCGGGCGTCGTCCCCAGCACGTAAGAATCGAGGCTCCTCGGGTGGCTTGCGTCAGTCTGAAATCGGAAACTCTGTAGCAGGTCCGTCTCGGTGGTGCTTGAGCCCTGTTCAGCCACGGTTTCCGCGTCGTACCGGATTCCGATCGTGTAGGTCTCGTTAGGCTGGAGGAGCGGCAGAACCGGGTCACCGTCCAGATAATCTGTCACGGTCGCGATCTCGCCCTCCTGTATCTCCTCGGCAGTCTCGACGCGTATATCTTCAGACATCGGATGGACTTGGATAGCGCCGATGAGTAAGTGCGGCGGCCGCACGCCCAAGAGTGCATTCACGCGAATCTGGATAATCCTCGTCCTTTCCGTCGGCTTGAGGTTGAAGACGTAGCGCTGCAGTGTGCTGAACTCGGGACGTGCCAAGAACTCGGCGACCGCTGTTACTTGCTCCGTCCACGGCGCCGCTAGCCAGTCTGCCGGCAGGCCGGTAGTCGTACCACTAATCGGCTGTGGCGAGAGCGCAGAGAGCGGCGTCTCAATTATCGTCGCGCCATCCGCATCGAGCTCGCGGACCGCGGCGACATCCAGGGTGTGCCCCTTCACCGCCAGGAAGACTGTAACTACGGCGGCCTCCTCGGTATGCAGATTGATCCACTGCACATCTCGGTTTCGCGCGTGGGCTTCGACTTCCTTGGGAACGCGGAACTCGTTGTCTAGGCGGCGCCGCTGGAGATAGGGGAGTTGCAGTGCCCTTTGGCACTCACTGCGTTGCGGATCGGGCTTGCCGTCGACGGGCGTCAGACAGATTTCGATGATGAGCAACTCGTCTTGCGGCGCTCGTACAACGAGCCGGGAGATCGCGGCGCCACTGAGCGTGAGTGTCTCCGGTTGGCCGGGCGGCACCGTCATCGTTTGTGAGTCCACAACCTTTCCATCCGCGTTGATCCCGTCGATTACGGCAGGACGAGAGAAGTGGACGAGGGTCAGTTCCACTTTGCTTACCGGCCTCGGTAACGCCACCTCAAGCCGGACGCTGCAACGGAGCGCGAACTCGCTTCCAAAGGGCAGGAACCGAGCCGATTCGAGAAGGCGGCCGCGGGCATCGAGCAATCTGAACTTGAACTTGTCTAGCGTGAACGGATTACGGCTCTCGCCTTCCTTCGGGAACTTGATACAGATCCGTCGCGCTGAGTGGCGGCGTCCCGGATCGTGATTCAAGCCAATGACCTTTGCCGGCGTCTCGAACGGCAACGACGCCTCTGCCTCCAGGAGGTTCATGAGCTCGTCCAAAGGAGACGGCACGGGCTCCTCGACATAGAGGTGGGTTGGTGGTGGTGCGCTGCGGATTGTGCCGGGAGGGTCGGGAGACGGCACACCTTCCAGGTGCCAGCCTTCGCCGGAAGGGCCAAGCGGCTGGCCGCAGAACGTCCACAGTACACGTGCGGCCGGTGCTATTGGCGTACAGAGGTCGTTCCACCGTGTTGCGATTTGGCTCCCGAGTTCCGTTGAGCGCTCGAGCGCTCGCTCTCCAGTCACAGGTGTTCTGCTGAAGAGTGCAAGATCAATGTTCGTGTTCGTGCCGGAAGGCCCGGGCGGCAAATCCCGTCGCCACGTCGCGGGTGGTTTGTCGACGCCAGAAGGCAACGAGAGTGGTGGATCGAGGCTGATTTCCTTCAGCGTGTAGCGGACTTTACGTCCGCCCCCCACGTTGATGAACCCCGGTCCGTCGGGCGTAAGGGCGGGTGACGGCACGAGCGCCTGCGTGAACGTCGAGAGCGCAGACTGCAGCATCGGGGAGGCGTAGAACTGGATCACAGGCATGCTATCGATGGGTACAATCGGGATCTCGGCGCCCGAAGGTACCACGCCCGTCGGCGTCAACATGACCGCTTGACCGAGGCTCGCGTCAATTGGCCGATCGGTACCCTGTCCCTCAGTCAGGGCAGGCGAGCGGCTCTGCAGGTACATCCCGTTGACGAGCGGCGGCGCCGACAGGCTGTGCGACCCGCTGCCGATGTCGATCTCGACACAGCCTCCGACTGAGAAGAAGAAGAAGCTGACCTTGCCGCAAATCTGGCCATGAATCAGTGTAGGTTTTGGCGCTTCCAGATCAAGCTTTCCGTGCGCCTCGATGCTAACGATGAACAGCCGCAGCTCGCCATCGAGGAATATCTGCCCGACGATGAAGATCGTCGAGGGCAAAAAGGCGACGCCAAGGTGTGCCCCGGCCGTCACCCGCAGGTAGAGGCCCACGTCCTCGTCGCCGAACAAAACCGACGCCTCGATACCTGTCGCGATCGCGGTGCCGGGCAGGCCGGGCCCGCTCGGCGGCGGGAAGTGTGCGATCTCCCGGCCATCGACCATGAAGTAACCCCGCGCTCGAACGAGGTTCAGCACCAGGGCACTTGCTGGCGCTTCAATCTTGCCGATGTAATAGTGCCAATCCCGCAGGTCGTTGAACCTGAAGAAGACTTCGATCGGAAGCTGGACGGATATGAGCTCTTCGATCTCCAGGTCAGCGAGCACACCGATCGTCAGCTTGGCGGGGATATTTAAATCGAGGTCGACGATACCAAGGATGCCCGCGGTCAAACCGGCGTCACTCAGCTGAGGCAGGGTGGAGATCATCTGCACCTTGACAAAGATGAGGATACGCGGCCCGGGTAGCTCCAGCACGAACATGCCGCGCAGGTTGAGAGTGAAACCTTTGTCGATGGTGCCGAGTATCAGCCCAACCCCGAAGCTCCAGCGGTCGAACTGCGGCCCCCAGAGCTGCTCGCCACTGCCACTGGTCAGGTTCGTCGGCTTACCCTCTGCTTTCACCAGCCAACGCAACGCTGGGCTCACGCTGTCGTTCTCAGCGCAGGGTGCCTCGAGCCGCATATAGTGCATCGCGAAGAGACCGCTGAACCCGTAAATGCCGAGTCCCGTCGCCCAAAGGACGATCGGTGTCGGGAACTCGGCGACCAGACCGAGGAAGACGGCAATAGCATTACGGTCGATCGTCGAATCCTCGATCGAGAGGATGCCGAGGTTCGCCGCGGCCCGCACCTTCAGGGGCACAATGCAGACGTCGACGCCGCCTTCGATCCCTTTCTGAATCGCCTCGCCGACTTGCTTCTCGACGATTGTGAGGAAGCCGCTGCCGATCAGTGTAGCCGGGATGTTGACCTTTACCCCGGCCGGCAGGATCGTCGGCGGGCTCGCTGAATCAAGCGGCACCTTCACTTTGAACTTGTCGACGGTGATTACCCCCAGATCGGCCTTGACAGCGAAGTCGAGTTCGAGTGTCAGTGGGTTCAACCGTGCGATGCGAGCTGCTAGTACCTTGAGCAGGTCACCTAGCGGCGGCGGGAGGTTGAAAAGCCCCGGATCGCTGAGGTCGATCTCGTAGCCCTTGCTCGTGTCGAAGATCGGCTGATACGTGATACCGTTTTCGAAGTGCAGGTCGAAACCGACCGCCTTGTACCGGACCTTTAGCGACTTGCGCGTGTGGATGTCGAGAAACTGGATCGTAACGCCAAATTCGACGGCGTAGTCTAGCATCAGGCCGGCATCAGTAAAGCGCAGCGGATCAGTGCCGCTTGGGATGAACTCGCGGAACTTCATCTCGCCGCCGTAGAGCGTGATCGCCGTTGTGCGGAAGACGTCCAAGCTTCCAATCAGGACCGGCACCGTGAGGCTCACTCCCATCTCTACCCAATCACCTGCGGTGCCATTAGGGAGCGCACTGGCCGCGCTGTTGATCGCCGGCGCGAACGTGAGCAGTGCCCCGAAGATGTTTTTGAGTCGGTTCTCGAGCGATGGTCCGCCTTCACCTCGCGGATTCTCCATACGCAACAGCCCATCGATGTCGCCGGGTGCTGCTCCCAGCGTCAGGGTTTCCGTAATCTGCTTCGTAGAGGTGTCGTAGGTGACGTTGATCTTGAAGTCGACTACACCATCTTGTGGGTTCGGGTTGGCGCTGGCGCCGCTACGCTGCTTAAGGGCTAGATTGGCATCGCTGATGTCGGCCTCGAGTCGCAGCCGCTCTTCTATCTCCGTCTCGAAATCCAGCTCGCCACCGAACTCGATCAACACGGGCACATTGCGCTCCAGACGCATGCGGAAGCTAAGACGCTTGATGACCGGCGGATGACGAGCTGGTAGCTGAGAGGGTGGCGGTGCGCTTTTCACAACGGGCATGGTGGGAGGAGGCAATGGCGCCGGCCGCGGCGGGCGCGATAGTGTTGCAGTCGCGCTTATGGCTTCTGAGGCCGGACTTATCTCGCCCTTGATGAGCACTACTCGATCGATGTCCTGGGCGGTGCGCCTGGGGATGGCATCACGAGCCTCTTCCTGGCCAGTGGCTGTGGCGCTGCTTACCGTAGCGAAGGAAGCGATGATCTCAAGGGCTACCTCGCGGCGGCGCTTAGAGAGGTCCTGATCAGAGCCTTCCTGAGCCGTGTCCTCGAAGCTCGCGAAAGCCGCTACACTCACTGTCTTGGGGCTCGAAACGACCCGGTTCTGGATCCAATCGCGCAGCGCGTCTGCCCCGGCCTTCGTAGGATCGCCCGAGGGCGAACGACTGCCACGGAAGCGGGAATCGTCCGGAAGGCTAGGCGTGCCGAAGACGTACCGCGACTTCGACGCTGGCCAGCCCTGTTTGAGCGGCTTGCCTCGGTCAAAGAAGAGACAGAAGGTGTCTGGGACTGCCAGCGACGCTGCCCAGCTCACCTCCACCGATAGCGAGGCGCCATCCGCGACGTCCACGCTAACATCTCGCCCTCCGTTCAGCGTCCGGTCGATGACCGGTGAGCTGCCGCTCAACACCCGGACGTGCGGGCTGCTACCGCCTTCTACTGTTATCGTCTCGCTGAAGCCAGAAGGCGAAGGCGTATGTCTGATGACGTACCCATCCGGTTGCGACGGGCTGAAGGCGGGAGTGGAGAGCACCGCCGCCTGACGTTCGCCTACCGCTTCCGGCCGATCAGCCGGCGAGCCGTCCCTGTCCGCCTCCGCTTCCTCGACCTCCGCCTCCGTTAACGTCACTTCAATTGCCTGGGAGAAGTAGTGTGGCGTCGGTGCAGAGTCCTGGACGGTGACGACGAGCATGTAGTGCCCAGTCGGTCTTAGCGTTTCCGGCGCTCCTGGCGAGATGCGCGCCTCACGCCGCACTCCGTCCCAGATTTCCTCAGGACTGGATGCCGGTACGGTATCGAGTGTGACGGATATACTGTAATCGGGGGAGCCGCCTGTGATGTCGATTTGCACGACCCCCGTCTGCCGCATTGTCGCGCTTCCACCGGTGAGCAGGTTCGTCTGCGAGGAGCGGCCACGTGTGTAGTCAATCTCCTTCGGTCCATCGAAGAGCTTGACGCGAACCTGGAAGCCAACGATGGGGTCTTGCCTTAGCAGGTCGGCGGACGCTTCGAGTGAGACCTCACCTGCGAAGGAGATTAAGAGATCATTGACAGCGATGTTGAGGCCTAAGTCCTTGTCGGCGTCCGCGTAGTAAAGGCGGACACTCTTGAAGAAGAGCCCCTTGAACGCCTCGTCGACGCCGAAGAATTGAAGTATCTCGGGCGGTGTGTGGTCTTCGCTGAGGTCGATAAGAATCTGGTCGACACCGAAGGCCCAGCGACCGCTCTCGTGTAACGCGATCGGTGGCTCCATACGCACCAGTTCGCCCTGAGCCAAGTCATGCGGCGCATCGAAGCCCGCGTTGCCCCAGGACTTGACGCGGAAGACGGGCAACTGGGAAAGGTCGTCGCCCTGCTCGTACTCGAGCACCATCTTCGGCAGTACAAAACGCACGTCCTGCCCGGCATACCGCGGATCCGTACTTGGAATTATGCGAAAGTTTTCGCCTACCTCGCCGGGCCGCCAGCTTCGACCGAGGTGGAAAGTCAGCGCGCTAGCCAACAACTCGAGTCGGAAGCGAACCCCCGGGTACTCGGTGGGCACTGTCACGGCCTGCTCGACGTTGCCAAACGTGTCGAATAGCGCGTCCAAATCCGGCAGTGGAATCACTGCATTATTCACGGCATCGTTGATGAAGGCGGCGCCATCACGCGGGATCGTCAAGCTGAAGTCCAGTGTCACGTCTTCCCACTCGAACACTGCACCGCTTGGATCACGATGGCGTCGTTCGGGTGCTGCTCCCGACTCGCTGCCGAACGAAACTCGTCCAGAATAAAGCACGGCGGATTCATCCCATGCTACGTGTAGCTCGTCTATCTGAAGGAAGGCCAGGTAGGCATCTATGTAGTCAGGAAAAGTGCAGGGGAATTGTGGTGCGAGTAGGTCGTAAAGGCTAAGCTTACTCGCCGGCATGGGATTCTCGTGAAATAAGCGCTGTCGGCAGCGAGAATGGCACTACAGGCGCCATCGCAGCACCGCTGTCGAGAAGGGCTTCGCGTCGCCGCTGGCTTCCCTTAGTATGCGTTCCGTTTACCTCGTACATGGTCTGCAGATTGACCACCTGACGAGAGGTTGCCCCGTGGCTGGCCACCAGCTACCATGGACACAGTGAGAGGGTGTTGACCCGCCCACTCGCTAGGGCCCGGCGATCCCGGTCGCCGGGCTCGCTGTGTTCGCTTGACCGTCCGCTTCGTCCCGGTATCCCAGAAAAAGATAATCGGCGACTCACCGCCGCCGAATACGATCACTGCTGAGGCCCGTAGGTGTGCTGTCCCGGCAGCATCACCTCGGTCGGACGGCCTCAAGACGCACTATTACGGCAACCTTTACACCCTCCGGAAGAGCTTGTCAAGACATCCGACTAACGAATTTGCGATCAACTTCAGAATGCCAAATGCCAACCTCCTGGTGAGTCGACACCTCGTCACGCGCTATCATCTACGCTGCCACGAAGCACGCATAGTGTGCGTGCATGGCACGCTCCCGTGACGCCGTGTTCCGGTCTGAGATGGGCGGATGGAGGGGCTCGTCCAATTACTAGGCGCGAAGGCCGGGCTTGCGGGAGAGACTTGTCGCCGCGTCGGCCACCTTCTGGCAGTAGGTCTTCAACTGCTTTGTCTCCGCCGGAGTGAGAACGCTGAAGAGCTTCTCGCTGGCCTTGTTAGCCACTGCGAAAGCCCCCTCGAACTTCTTGACGCCT
>Ga0315284_10007274_pt1 | contig 15801 bp, 16 predicted proteins | sample YL17G09_16_MG_FD_203696 | JGI IMG/M metagenome (GOLD analysis project Ga0315284, IMG submission 203696) | Sediment microbial communities from Yellowstone Lake, YNP, Wyoming, USA - YL17G09_16 | ecosystem: Environmental > Aquatic > Freshwater > Lake > Sediment | place: USA: Wyoming | collected... | reverse complement strand
GAACGCCTCGGCCAGCATCTGGCCGACCGACGCGTCGCCGTTGGCACTGATGGTGCCGACCTGGGCGACCTCGTCGCCCTTCGAGATGTCGATGGGCTTGGAGAGTTTCGCCAGGTGCGCGACGACGGCGGCGACGGCCTTCTGGATGCCGCGGGCCAGGGCCATCGCGTCGGCCCCGGCCGTGATGTTCCTCAGGGCCTCGCGGAAAATAGCCTCGGCGATGACCGTGGCGGTGGTCGTCCCGTCGCCGGCGACGTCGCTCGTCTTCGACGCCGCCTCCTTCACCAACTGGGCGCCCATGTTCTCGTACTTGTCCTTGAGTTCGATCTCCTCGGCCACCGTGACGCCGTCTTTCGTGACGGTCGGGGCGCCCCAGCCTTTGTCGAGGACGGCGTTGCGTCCGCGCGGGCCCAGGGTGGAACGGACTGCGCGGGCGAGTTTTTCGACGCCCGCCAGCAGCCGACTCCTCGCTTCCCCCTCGAAGGCCAACATTTTGGCTGCCATTGCCGCGAGTCTCCTTTCGCTTCCGAAGAACCGGTTCTTGCCCCCGACGTTGCCGGCCCTCGAAAAAGGTCCTGGACTTTTTCTGGACCCTTTTTCCATCCACGGCCGCGCGGGGATGCATGCTCTCTCTGAAACGTTAGTTGGAGCAAACACGGTGCCAAAGGTCCCGCCAAATGGGGCGAAACGGCTTCCGGTCGCCCCTGGGAAGGCTTTTGGTGCCGCTTTTCACCGTCGCCCACCGCCCGGGCTTCGCCTGCCGCTTGCCGCCGGAACCGCATTTTTGGCCGGTTTCCCAACCCCCCGGGTGCCATTGTGGCAGGCTGGGGCAAAAAGTGATGCCTTTCGTAGCGCGGGGCCTTGTGCCCCGCGCTGTTCGTGCGCGGGGGATAAACCCCCGCGCTACATAGACACCGGTGTTTTCAAGAATGCACTTGTCCGCCGACTTGTCCACCATAGTCCCGGCGCGCCGGGACGGCGGTGGAAGACCAAAGCGCGAAGGCGGAAGTTTACCCGCCCGTGGCGGGGCGAGCGTGCAGTCACCGCATCGCGGCCTCTATCATTGCGGCCGCCGCCCGAAAGAGGTAACGTGTCGCCATGGCGCACCCACGCGATCGCAAGGCCGGGCGGCCCCTCGACCATGCTCGGGCCGCCCTGAGCAAGGTCGAAGGGCGAGAACTCCTCGGCAGCCACCAAAAATGCTGGCTTTGGGGCCGCAACGTCGTCCTGGAAACCCTCCGGGCCGACACATGGCCCGTCCTGGAACTTCACATGGCCGGGACGCTCGCCGCCGAGGATGTGGAAGCCGCCCGCCAACTTGCCGAACGCCGCGGCATCCCCGTCAAGGTCCAGGCGGCCGCACGCCTCGAACAACTCTGCCACGCCCCCGAGCACCAGGGATACCTGGCGAAGATGGGCCCCTTCCCTTACACGAACGTTGAGGCACTTTTGGCGGACCGTTCGCCCGCACCGCTCTATGCCGTGCTCGACGGCATCCAGGACCCGCACAACTTCGGGGCCGTCGTCCGCTCGGCCGAGGTCTTCGGCCTCGACGCGATATTCATCGCCGAGCGGGACCAGGTCGGCGTGACGACGGCGGTCGCCCGGGCGTCGGCCGGCGCCGTCAGCCGCGTGCCCATCGCCCGGGCCGCGGACCTTCCGGCCCTCGCCGCTCGGTTGAAGGCGGCGGGCGTCGCGCTGGTCGGCGCGAGCGAAAAGGCAGAGGCACCAATCACCGCGCACGATTTCCGCGGCCCGACGGCCATCGTCCTCGGAAGCGAAACGCACGGCATCCGGCCGGCGCTCGTGGAGCGGTGCGATGCGCTCGTGCGGATACCCCAGCACGGCGAGATCGGTTCCCTGAACGCCGCCGCGGCCGCGGCGGTCGTCTTCTACGAGGCTCGGCGGCAACGGGCGCAAGGCCGATAGCATGAACGACCGCGCGGCCAAGAGCGCAAACGCCGCGGGTGGCTCTTCACGGTCACACGGCCCTCGTAGTGCGTTGACCTTGAATGTGGGGGTTCGGGTGCCATGCTTTCGCGCCGTTGCGAAAGCATGTTCCTGGTAGGAGGCGCACGCTTTCGCAAGCGAAAGCGTGGCACCCACCGGTTAACAAGTCACGGAACATTAGCAATCCCTTGCACCCCCTTCCCCTCGCCGATAGCATACGTGCGTGCTCCGGCTTCCCGCCGCGGGCTCGAAAGGCGTAAACTTCCGCCGCCGACTCACGCGACGGCGCCCCCCGTGTAATCACGGGGGGCTAAATAGAAGCGCGCTCGAGCCGCGCGCCGTTATTTAGCCCGGCGTGAATACACGCCGGGCGCTGTGGCCGACACCAGGCGAAAAGGAGCCGACATGGCCAAGAAATATTTCGTCCTCGACACCAACGTCCTGTTGCACGACCCGGGCGCGCTGACGGCCTTTGCCGACAACGAGGTCGTCCTGCCGTTCCGCGTCATCGAGGAACTGGACAAGTTCAAGAAGGGTTCGGACGACATCAGCCGACACGCCCGCCAGGTCATCCGTTTTCTCGACCGGCTGCGCGTCAGGGGGCGGCTGACCGAAGGCGTCGCCGTCCGGGAAACAGGCGGGACCGTCCGCATCGTCATGGACGACCAGACGCCGTCGCATCCGATCCTGGCGGGAGGCAACGCGGACGACCGCATCATCGGCGTCGCGTATCGCCTGATGCAGGAAGGCAAGACGACGACCTTCATCTCCAAGGACATCAACGCCCGGATCAAGAGCGACGCCCTCGGCATCCGCACGATGGATTTCGAGAAGCAGAAGGTGGACTTCGAGCGGATCTATACCGGATACCGCGAGGTCGAGGCGGACGCGGCAGCGGTGCGCGGCCTCGAGAGCGAGAACGGCATCGAGCCGCCCGCCGACGACCTTCAGCCCAACGAGTTCGTCCTTTTCAAGGGCGCCGGCGACGAGAAAGACCCCGTGGTCGGCCGATTCGACGCCGGCCGAAAACGCGTCGTCCCCCTGCGCTTCGCCGACAAGACGATCCAGAACGTTTCGGCGCGCAACCCGCAGCAGCGGATGACGATGGAACTCCTGATGCTCGATTCCGTGCGCCTGGTGACGCTGATGGGGCCCGCCGGCACCGGCAAGACGCTCCTGGCCGTCGCGTGCGGGATGCAGAAGGTGCTGGTCGAAAAACGGTACGAGAAACTGCTCGTCTCGCGGCCGATCATCCCCTTCGGCCAGGACATCGGCTACCTGCCGGGCGCGAAGGAGGAGAAACTCTGGCAGTGGATGCAGCCGATCTTCGACAACCTGGCCTACATTCTGCGCACCAAAAAGAAGGGCGGCGACGGCGGCATGGACGAACGCATCTCGAACCTTATCGACTCCGGCGCCCTGGAACTCGAGGCCCTGACCTACATCCGTGGCCGGAGCATCCCCGACCAGTTCATCCTCATTGACGAGGCACAGAACCTGACGCCCCACGAAGTCAAGACGGTCGTCAGCCGCGTCGGCGAAGACTCCAAGATCGTCCTCACCGGCGACCCGTACCAGATCGACAACCCCTACCTGGACTCGTCCTCGAACGGCCTCGCGTACGCGGCGGAGCGCATGAAGGGCCTGGACCTCGCGGGCCACGTCATGCTGACGAAGAGCGAGCGGAGCGAACTGGCGAGCCTCGCCGCCCAACGCCTTTAGTGCAAAGTGCAGAATGCAGAGTGCAGAATGAACGGCAACACCCTCCACGCCCGCGTGGCGCATCAAGAGAGCGAGAGCAGGCTTCTCACACCCCGAACAAAGGCGTTCGGGCTCCGCGTGCTACGCCTCTTCGATTCCCTGCCGCACAAGCCTGCGGCGCAAGTCATTGGCAAACAACTATTGCGATCCGCACTCTCGGTGGGCGCCAACTACCGATCAGCTTGCCGCGCACGAAGCAAGGCGGAGTTCGCTGCAAAGATGGGCATTGTGCTTGAAGAAGTGGACGAGTCCAAATATTGGATGGAGATCCTCGTGGAAGGCAGCCTCATGAGGAAACGGCAACTGGACGCCCTGATTCAAGAGGCCACGGAGATCGCGGCCATGGTTGTCGCGTCTATCAAAACCGCCCGCCGCGCCAAGCCGTGATGCCGTCACTTTGCACTTTGCACTCTGCACTTTGCACTGGAAAGGATTTGCCATGAGCGAAACCCTCAGCATCCAGGACTTCTCCCGCCTCGACCTCCGCGTCGGGCGCATCACCGAGGTCGCCGACCATCCCAATGCCGACAAACTCTACGTGATGCAGTGCGACCTGGGGCCGGACCTCGGCACGCGGCAACTGGTGGCGGGCCTGAAGCCTTACATGCCGCCCGAGGCCCTCAAGGACAAACTCGTGGTCGTCGTGGCCAACCTTGAGCCCGCGACGCTGCGGGGGCAGCGGTCCGAAGGGATGCTCCTGGCGGCCCAGGACGGTCCGAAGGTCGTCATCCTCACGACGGCCGAGCCGGTCGCCCCCGGCTCGAAGATCCGCTAGTCATGGACGACCCGTTCCAGGCCGAGAACGCCGACCTCCGCTGGTCCTGGGAGCGGTACGACTACGACCATCTCGACGCGTACCTGGTGTCCGGCATCGAGGACCCACGGATCAACTGCCAGAGCATCCTCACGCGCGCCTTCATCGCCGACACGCTCTGGCCCGGCCGGTTCACCGACCTGATCGACGCCGAACTCCGCTTCGGCGTCGTGCTCACCTGGCTCCTGCGCCAGACGAAGAGCGGCCGAGACCCCAACGAACTCCTCGACTCGATTGCCGCGGAGCAGGACCCCGCGTGCCCGACCGTCGTTCGGGAGACCTATCGCTGGCTGCAGGAGGACGGCTGCCCAGCGCCCGACTACCTCTCGGCGGCGCTATTGGATTCGAGCGCCGGCCAGCCCGCCGGCACGTTCTGCGAGCCGGTCCTCGACACGTTCTGCAACCTCTGGCGGATGGCGCTCGAGGGGCAGCACGCGGACCGGATCAGCGTCGTCGAACCCGCCTGCGGGTCGGCGAACGATTTCCGCTTCATCGACCGCTGCGGCCTGGCGAGGTTCATCGACTACACGGGATTCGACATCTCACCGAAGAACATCGCCAATGCCAACCGGCGGTTCCCCGACGTGAACTTCCTCACCGCCAGCATTCTCAATTGCAGCCTGCCCGACAACGCCTTCGACTATGTGTTCGTCCACGATCTCTTCGAACACCTCTCCGAGGAGGCGATGAACCGCGCGCTGGCCGAGGTCATGCGCCTCGTGCGACGCGAGGCCTGGCTGCACTTCTTCCGTGCCGAACGGCGCACGGAGCACGTCATCCGGCCGGTCGGGCGGTACCACGCGAACCTCCTGAGCATCGAGCGGCTCGCGGAGCGCCTCGCGGCCCTCGGCGGGGCCGTGGAGGTGGTTTCCATTACGGAACTCCTGCGGCGGAAGTTCGCCCTGGATGGATACTACAACCCCCGGGCCGCCACGCTGATTGTGACGAAATCGCCTTAAGCATCCCCCAAGGGGTGAGAGCGCATGGACAACCTGCCGCGCCAGCCTGACCACATCGTGACGCGTCGGCCGGCATCCGTGCCTCCGCATCCGTGTCTTGCTGCGGGCCACTCTAGTCGGTGCCGCGCCCGTCCGTCAAGCGCAACCGAAAAATAACCCTGGGTGCTCTGTTGAAAAAATGCTTTTGTTCTCCCTCTCCCCCCGGAGGGTGGAGAGGGATGTTTTCAACAAAGCAACCCCTGGGGTATTCTTCGGAGTTCTGGTAGAATCCCCCCGCACCGCCCGCGAGAGGCGAAACCATGGGGCACCCGCGAATCTTCATCAGTGCCGGCGAAACGAGCGGCGACCTGCACGGCGCCAACCTCGTCCGCGCCCTTCGGCGTCTCGCGCCGGAGGCCGAACTCGCCGGCCTCGGCGGGCCGAGGATGGCCCGCGCGGGCCTTAGGCTGCTCGAGAATACCAGCGACTTCGGCGTCATCGGCCTGGGGTTCCTCGGCAGCGCATCGAGGTATCTGGCCATCCTGAGCCGGGCGGACCGCTTCATCGGCCAGTGGCGGCCCGACGTCGTCGTCACGATCGATTGCCCGGGCTTCCACTTCCTTCTCGCCAGCCGCGTCCGCGCCCGCCGCATCCCCCTCCTCTGGTACATTCCGCCGCAACTCTGGGCCTGGGCGCCGTGGCGCGTGCGGAAACTCGCGCGGCGTTTCACCCACGTCGCCTGTGTTTTGCCGCACGAGGAAACCTTTTTCCGCGACCATGGGGTCCCGGTCACGTTCGTCGGCAACCCGGTCGTGGACCACCTTCTGAATACGCCGCTCGACGCGGACTTCATCCGCTCCCTGCGCGCCTCGCCCGAGGAGCGGATCATCGCGATTCTGCCCGGCAGCCGACGCCAGGAGGTTCCGGGCATCCTCGCGCGGGAACTGGCCGTCGCCCGCGCCCTCGAGGCGCGTCACGGCCCGTGTCGGTTTGTCCTTGCGCTGGCAGACGCGGCTCACCGGCAGTGGACCGACGCGCTCATCGCGGCGTCCGGCCTCCAGGTCCGCACGGTCGCCGGCAAGACCCACGAGGTCCAGAGCGCGGCCGACCTGGCACTCGTCGCCTCCGGCACCGCGACGCTCGAGACGGCCTTCTACGGGACGCCGATGGCCGTCTTCTACAACATCACGTGGGCCCAATGGCATCTGCTTGGCCGCTGGTTCGTGGGCGAACAACCCCTGAGCCTGCCCAACGTGCTGGCCGGTCGGCGAATCGTCCCCGAGTTCATGCGCGACGTCGCCCCGGCACCCGACATGATCGCCGAGATCACGCGTCTCCTCATGGACGAGGACCGGCGACGTGAGATGAAGGACGACCTGGCCGAGGCCCGCCGGTCCATCGAAAAAAGCGGGGCCGCTCAGAACACCGCCGAACTCGTCCTGCGATTGGCGGGAACCACGGTTCCCGCTCCCTCGTGGTGGCGTCCCGGCTTCGCGATGTGAACCCTTCAGCGGACCTGCGGAACAGCCTGCGGCCCTGCGGCCTGCACCCGGACCTGAACGGGCTGCCCTCTCAGATAGTCCGGGCACCTCTCATATCGGATTTCCACCGGCTTGGTCTCGCCCGGCATGATGGTGACGCGGACCACGTCGCGTGCGGCGCCAATCACCTGCCCGTCGGCGCCCCGCATCACGGCGGTCACCTCGACCGCGCTGACCGCCTGCACGCCTTGGTTCTTCACATCCGTCACAATTTTCCCCGTCCCCTCCGAAGAGCCTGCATCGGGCTGGAACCACGGATCTGACGCGATCGCGAGATTCGTCGGCGGACCTGCGGGCGGCGTTGCCGGGATATTGTAATTCGGCACCCATTTCACTCCCCTCACCGCCGGGTCGTGTTCCCAGACGGCCACAACGGGCGCCTTTTCTCCCGGCTTCAGGTCCCGCACCTGCGCCTCGGCCCGGCCCAACTCCTGTTCCTGGGCGTCGAGGATGCCGACCTTGACCTCCACTTCCCGGATCATCGCGATCGTCTGATTCGTGATCGTCCCCACGGCATACGTGCGGGCCCCGTTCTGACTTCCCTGAACGAGTTTCTCAATCTCCAGGTTGACGGCCTCCGGCGTCGGCGCGACCGCAGACGTCCCGGGCATTGCCGTTCCGGGCGTGCCTCCCGCGCCGACCGCCCCGGTGCCGGGACCCGTCCCCGGCACCCCGGTGCCGGGCGTGGGCGCCGTCGGCTGCTGACGGCGGGCCATCACCATCAGGAGGACCACAAGCCCGATTGCCACCACGCCGATCAGCACGACCCACACGACCGCCACGCTCATGTGCCGAACGCCGCCCCGCGGCATGACAGCCTGCCGGTGTGTCATCACGGGACGCTTCTCGGACAACTCGCCTTGAAGGGCCTGGACGGCCTCGCGGGCCGTCTCGGTCTGGGGCAGGATCTTGCAGATGGTCTTGCAGTAGGGGCAGCGGACCTCCCGGCCCAATTGGTTGGGGCGGAGTTTGAATTCTTTCCCACAGACTTTGCACTGCACGCGGAATACGTCCGCCATACCTCGCTCCTCCTCAGGATTCTACGAGTGCCCCCATCCAGCGGCACGAAAAAAATCATTCCTTCCGCGAAATGGCCGAGGCCGCCGAGTTCTTCTCCTTCGGCACCAACGACCTGACGCAGATGGGTTTCGGCTTCTCGCGCGACGACATCGGCGCCTTCATGCCCGATTACCTCAAGAAGGAAATCCTGCCGGCCGACCCGTTCCAGACGATCGACCAGGCGGGCATCGGCGAACTGATCCGCATCGGCATCGAGCGCGGACGCGCGACGAGGCCGAAACTGAAGATCGGCATCTGCGGCGAGCACGGCGGCGACCCCGCGTCCATCCACTTCTGCCACAAGGTCGGCATGGACTATGTCTCCTGCTCGCCGTTCCGCGTCCCGATCGCGCGCCTCGCCGCCGCCCAGGTGGCGGTAGCCGAGGCCCAAATCAAGAAAGGCGCCGCCAAGCCGAAGAAGAAAAAGAAGAAGTGATCTTCCGTGTTCTGCGCGGCGGGTCTCCCGACCCGCCGCGCCTAACTGTCAAACCGTAGCGCGGGGGTTTATCCCCCGCGCCCTCTTGCGCGGGGCACCCGCCTTCGTCCCGATGCGTCGGGACTTCGGCGTGGCAAGCAAGGCCCCGCGCTACGTCGCGTAAGTATTAGGATCGGCGCGGCCGCACCACCAAATCGCGCCAGTGGCGGATGCGGCGGAAGCCTCGCTTCCCGAAGAGCGCCCCGCCGACGGTCGCGCGAATGCGGTCCCAGAGCGGCGGCTTTTCGTTCCACCTCACAAGCGTCTCCGAGCGCCACCGCTCCGCCAGTTCCTCGAGGTTCCCCGGCGACGCCTTGAGGCCCAGGGCGAACACCAGCCGCGGCGTCTTCGGATGCCCTTGCCATCCGACGAGAACGCTCTCGAAACCGTCGAACAAACGCTCGAGCGCCCGCGGCGTAAAGCGCCAGTAGTCCTCGGGGTAGGCGTGGATGTGGAACTCAAAGAGCGTCACGACGAGGGCCAATCCGCCCGGGGCCGTCACGCGCCGGATTTCCTCCGCGCCGCGTCGGAAGTCCCAGGCGTGCTCGAACACGTTCAGACAGAGAACCGTCCCCGCCCACCCGTCGGGCAACGAAAGCGACTCGAGCCGTTCCACCCGGTCCACGCCGGGGCCCGCCTGCATGTCGCAGCCGACGTATTCCTTACCCGGAAAGATGGGGCGAAGGTCGCCCACCGCCTCGCCCTGGACCTGGAGCGACCCGATCTCAAGGACCGGCCCCGGCGGATCGAACACCGCCTTCGCCGACTCCACCAGGGCGCGCGTCAGTGCGTCCATGCATTACCTCCGGGACCAGAGGTCCGTCGCAGTGAACTTGCGGGTGCCATGCTTTCGCGCTGTCGCGAAAGCATGGTCGTTCAAGGGTCGGAAACATGCTTTCGAAAGCGAAAGCATGGCACCCGAGCCCACATACTCAATGTTGACGGCCCAGTAGAGCACAAGCGTAGAAGGCTGGACGCGGCGCCGCAACGCAAAAGTAGGCGGTCGCCCAGGCTCACGCGCGGTCTGCGACGCTCAACGGCAGTTCCAGGCCGTGCGACTCCAGAAGCGCCCCGTCGCGCAACATTTCCGCGGCTGGTCCGTCTGCCGCGACTTGGCCGCGGTCGAGCAGAATGGCTCGCCCGCACACGTCCAGGATGAGGTCGAGGTCGTGCCCGACCACAAGCATCGTGGTGGTGAGGTTCTGAAGGAGGGCGATGAGCCGCCGACGCGCGCGAGGGTCGAGACCCGCGGTCGGCTCGTCCAGGGCAAGGATTTGAGGCCGCATCGCAAGCACGGTCGCCAGGGCCGCTCGCTGTTTCTCGCCCTGCGACAGGTGGTACGGCGAACGGTCGTCGAAGCCCGCCAGGCCGACGGCCTCGAGCGCCTCCGCCGTCCGGGCCCGCACCTCGGCCGGCGCGAGGCCCATCGTCACGGGTCCGAACGCGACATCCTCGCCGACGCGCGGCATGAAGAGTTGGTCGTCGGGGTCCTGAAAGACGATGCCGAGGTGGCGGCGCACGTCGCGGGCCGTCGAGCGGTTGAGCGTGTGCCCGGCCACGCGGATGCGACCCTCGGCCGGGAGGAAGCCGGCAATCGCCAGCAGAAGCGTGCTCTTGCCGGCGCCGTTCGGTCCCACGAGGCCGACGCGCTCGCCGGCCGCCACCGAGAACGTCACGCCGCGGAGCGCCTCCGCCCCCGCGTGGTAGCGGTATCGGACGTCGACGAGTTCGAGGCTCGGCTCAGCCATAGGCCAATCGGTCCAGAGTCAACGTGGCGGCCGCCAGTGCAGCGACGCCGCACAGAAAGACCGCGTCCTTGGAGGTCATTCGCTGCGTCGGCGGCGCGGGGAGCCGGCCGTCGAATCCCCTGGCCGCCATCGCCCAGTAAATCCGTTCCGCCCGGTCATACGTCCGAAGGAACAGTACCCCGACGACGCCCGCATGGCTGCGGAAACGGAGCGACCACGGTCCGAGTCCGCCGTCTCGCGCCGCACGCGCCCGCCGCATACGCATCAACTCGTCCAGCAGCACCCAGAGGTAGCGATAGAGGAACGCCAACTGGATGACGAAGGCCCTCGGCACGCGAAGCCGCGCGAGGGCGCTCAGAACCTCCTGAAACGGAGTCGTTGCCAGCAAAAGGAGCGTCGTCACCGCGCAAAGGGCGAACGTGCACCCCAGATGGCCGGCGCGCTGGAGGCCGGCATCGCTCACGCTCGCCGCCCACGGGCCCAATCGCAGCGTCCACACCGCCCGCCCCGGCTCGAGAAATGGGAAAAGCACTACGATCGCCAGCGCGAACGGCGAAACCATCAGCACCCGCTTGAGCGTGTACAGCAACGGAACCTTTCCGACGGCGTGATAGACGGCGAGCGCGGCCGCGAGGAGAGTGAATGGCAACAGGTGATCCTTCCGCACCAGGACCGCGGCCAGGATGAAGACGATCGCCGCCACCGTCTTCGCCACCGGATCGAGCCGCCGCACCGGCGTCTGCTGCGCCGCGAATTGGTCCAGCATTATGTGATGCACGACAGGGTCTCCGGCGGCCGTCGGGCCAGGTCCGAACTAAGCGGCTTTACATAAGTTTTGCGCGGTGGTTCGCCGCGGGGCTTGCCCCGCGCTGCAAACAGCCAGCGCCCCGCAAGCGGGGCGGCGAACCCGCCGCGCGGCAAGTTGACAGAATTTTTCTCGGATCGCTTAGGCCGCATCCCTCGTTGCCGCTCGGCGTCCCCGTCGCTTCAGAAGATGGCCGGCGGCAAGGACCACCCCGAGGACCAGCAGGCTTCCGGCGACACCGGCGACGGCATTCCCCCAGAACCCTTCGCCCAGCCAGGCGAGGCGATATTCCTCGAAAACGCTGGGCGGCGGCTCGACGCCCTTGTGAACGGCCTCCGCCGACCCCAACTCTTCCTGGGTTTTTTCCAGGCCGTCCGGCTCACCCGACGCGAAATACGACACCACGCCTGCGATAGCCAGCGCGATGAGGATTCCGACGACAAGCGTCTTGCGGTTGTATGCATTCATGCCGACGCCTCCCCCGCGGGCGCGGCAAGTTCGGTCTCGAAGACGGCCTCGCGCCTCGCCCCGACGACGAACCGAACCACCGCCACCGTGACCGTGCCTTCGACCAGGCCGATGAACAAGTGAATCGAGTCCATTACGCCGAGCGCCTCCGCCAGGTGCACCTTCGCGGGGAGCGACCCCGACCACGCCAGAAACAGGACCACCAGGGTCGCGCCGGCGAGGACCGCGGCCGCCCCGCCCGCGAACGTGGCCGCGTATGCAATCCATCCCGGCCGACGCCAGAGACTCCGCACCGCCCCTCCCAGCAGGCTTGGGACGCATCCCATGACGAAGATGTTCGCCCCGAGCGCCTCCACGCCCCCGTCCTGAAAGACGAGGGCCTGGACCACGAGGACCGAGGTCATGACGATGATCCCCAGCGACGGCCCGAGCAGGATGCCCAGCAGGAACCCTCCGCCCAGGTGGCCGCTCGTCCCCGCCAGAATCGGGAAGTTCACCATCTGGGCCGCAAAGACGAACGCACCCATGACGCCCATCAGGGGGACCTTGCGGTCGCCCAGTTGGCGGGTGGCCGCGATCGCCGACCACGCCAGGGCCGCGCCGCTCACCGCCGCCAAGGTCCCCCAGACGGGCGGCGAAAGAAAACCGGAAGCAATGTGCATCGCTAACCTCCCTTCGTAAGGCCCTGGCACTCTGTCCCTGCTGACTTAAAGGGTGGCACTGGCGGCTTGCCCGCCAGTGCACTGGCAATGGCGCACAGCACGGGCGGACGAGCCGCCCGTGCCACCCATCGTTCTATATGGGACAGAGCACTAGATTAAGTCCTCGCCCGTCGTCGCCACGAGGCGCCCGTGCTTCACGCCCCTCGCCGCAATCAACCGGTCCGCCAGCCGCTGAACCTCCTGAGGCTTGCCGTTCAGCACGATCACCTCCAGGCACATCCGGTGCGACAGGTGGACGTGCATCGTCGAGTGGACCAGGCCGTGGTGGTCGTGCTGGAGGTCCACGAGCCGCTCCGCGAGTTCCCGGACGTGATGGTCGTAGATGAGTGTGAGCGTGCCGACGACGGGCCCGGTTTCCTTCTCCCACGCCTCGCGGACCTGCTCGGACCGCACGAGATCCCGGAGGGCCTCGCTTCGGCTGGCGTACCCGCGCCGGGCCACGATGCCGTCGAGTGCCTTCAGGAGCCGCTCGTCTATCGAAACGCCGAAACGCACCAACGTGCCGCTCATGACTCGCCCTCCGTTGCCGATAGCACATCCTACGGAAGAGTGCTACTCGTGTCAAGCGGTTCGCCACCCACATTTAGCCGCCCGCCTTGTCCCTGTCCATGTTGGACCCCTTTGGGGGCGGGCGCGCGCCGTATCGCCGCCCCGCTTGTCGGAGCGCAGCGCAGATCCGCCGTGCGGCCTTGACATGTCCGCCGTCCGCCCAAGATAATGACGCCCATGGCGGGCGATAAACGATTCCCGAGGCGTCCGAGCCGGGCGGTCCACGTCGGCCCCGTGCCGATCGGCGGCACCCACCCCGTCAGCATCCAGTCCATGACGACCACGCACACGCGAGACGTGCGGGAGACGCTGGCCCAGATTCGCCGGCTTGCGGCCGCGGGGTGCGACCTTGTGCGCGTCGCCGTCCCTTCCCTTCCCGACGCCGACGCCCTGGCGGAACTCGTCCGCTCCTCGCCGGTCCCCCTGATTGCCGACATTCACTTCACCACGTCGCTCGCGCTCAAGGCGCTGGAGGCAGGCGTCGCCAAGGTCCGCCTCAATCCGGGCAACATCGACGATCCGGACGGCCTGCGCCGGGTGCTCGCGCGGGCGGCCGAACTAGGCCGGCCCATTCGCTTCGGCGTCAACTCCGGCAGCGTCCGCGGCGCCGCCGACGCACGCCTTTCGAGCCGCGACCGGAAGGTCGCGGTCACGTTCCCTACCGTGGCACGTTCCTCGCCGAGCGCCCCTGGCGCGTCAGCCCGCGGAGACCTCGCACCCCTCATGGTGGACGTCCTCATGGAATGGGTCCGACAGGCCGAGGCCGAGGGCTTTCGCGACCTGGTGCTCTCGGCCAAGGCGTCCGACGTTCCGACCACGCTCGAGGCCTACCGCCTTCTCGCCGAGGCCTGCGACCTGCCGCTTCACCTGGGCATCACCGCCGCCGGGCCGATGGACGAGGCCCGCACCCGTTCCGCCATCGTCCTCGGGGCGCTTCTGTCGGAAGGCATCGGCGACACCGTGCGCGTCAGTCTGACGGGCTCTCCCGTGAACGAAGTGCTCATGGCGCAGGAAATCCTCGCCGAACTGGGTCTCCGCCCGCGGCAGGGCTTGCGGATCATCTCGTGTCCGACGTGCGGCCGGTGCGAGGTGGACCTCATCGGACTGGTCGAGGCGCTTAAGGCCCGCACCCGCGACGTCCGCACGCCTCTCACCGTGGCCGTCATGGGCTGCGTCGTGAACGGTCCGGGCGAGGCGGTCGAAGCCGACGTCGGCGTGGCCGCCGGAAAAGGTCACGGCCTGCTCTTCCGCGAGGGCAAAGCCCTCCGCAAGGTCCCGGAAAAAGACCTGCTCGAAGCCCTGCTCGAAGAGATCCGAACCCTGGCCGATAAAGCCCGCAGATGAGCCCCGGTCTCACCGGGGCAAATCTGCGGGACCTTTCCCCCGCGCGCCTGCGTGCCACGGCCGGTCTTGTCGAAGCGCAGCGGAGACCCGCCATAGCCCAAAGGGCGAAGGCTGGGCCCGGCCGTGCGCCGCTCGCCCAAAAAATATAGCGCGGCGGGTGTCCCCACCCGCCGCGCAAAGTTGCGTTGTAGTACTAAAACTCGTACTTGAACTGAAGGCCCCACGCGCCGTTCTCGGTGCCGTTCACGACGTTGCCCAGGTGGCCCCAAACGCCCGCGAAGGACAGGTGCTCGTCGATCAACCACACGAAGCACACGGTGTGCCAGTCGTCCTCCCGGCCGACCAGGTCGCCGAGACGGTGGTACGGGTTCTTCTTCTGCCGGTACTCGTACCCGAGGCAGAGGTTGTCCGTAATCGGGGTGACGACCATGGCTTCCCACGTCATCCGATACGCATCGTCGAAACCGAGCCAGCCGAGTTGCGCGGCCTGGCTGAATCGCAGCCCCGCCGTCGCAATAATGGGGCGGCCGAAGAGAATCTTCGGAATCGTCTTCGTCGTCGTCAGCGTGTAATCCACGCCGTTGGCTTTCTCGTACCCCAGGGACGACGGCGCGCCGCCCGTCTGGTGGTCGATGCTCTCGACGCCGTCGTTGATCTTGAAGTGCACGCCGCCGACAACGGCCGGCACGGCCGTCCCTCCGCTGTTTTCCTCGATAAGGAGCCCGCGCAGGTTCAGGTTGTGCATCTCGATGTAGTTGTGGTCGAGGTCAACCCCCGTCGCGTTCTCTACCGCGGCAGGCCAGTCCCCGAGGCCGACGTGATTGAGGGCGTAACTGAACTCGATCCGCCGGTAAAACGTCTCCGAAATGGCAAAGGCTTGCACGATCTTCTCGCCCGCCTTCAAGAACGTGTACGATACCGCCGGCAACCCGAAGACGGTCCCCTCGGGACCGGGGTTCACCAGATAGGCCATCGGCACAATCGTGCCGCCGCCGACGCCCTCGATGCCGTGCGGCGGGATCGGCGGCGCTTTGCCGGCAGGAGCGGCCGCGGGCGCCTCCGCCGCAGGCGCTTCCGCCTCGGGAGCGGCTGCGTACGGGCTTACGCCCTTCAGGCTCAGGGAAAGGTCTTCGGCCAGGACCGGCTCGAAAACCTCCGCCTCTTCCTGAGCCAGCACCGCCGGCGCCGCGCCTGCGCAGAAAACAGCCATCAGTGCCGACAAGAACAGGGTGCCGGGATTGAATTTGGTCATGTGTTCCCCTTTGGCAGCGCACTTGTCCCCGGGAGCCAGGATTGCGGAGTAGTATCCCCGCAACCCCAGGATGATGGCAAGAGTTTTTTGGCAAAATTTTGCGAAAAATCGTCGGGGGGATGCCGTCCACGTTTATTGAGTCCGGTAAAACCAATGTTAATCTCGTGGGTGCCACGGATTGCTCGCAATCCGTGCTTCCCGTGGCTAGCACACGGTTTGACAAGCAAACCGTGGCACCCCGGCATCACATTAGTTTTACCGGACTCAATAGCCGCCCGCCTTGGCGGGCGCGTATTGTACCGTTCAGCGCCGGGTGCCATGCTTTCGCTCGCGAAAGCATGCCGGGTGCCACCCTGGCACGGCTACGGTTCGTGC
>Ga0315284_10007273_pt1 | contig 15802 bp, 12 predicted proteins | sample YL17G09_16_MG_FD_203696 | JGI IMG/M metagenome (GOLD analysis project Ga0315284, IMG submission 203696) | Sediment microbial communities from Yellowstone Lake, YNP, Wyoming, USA - YL17G09_16 | ecosystem: Environmental > Aquatic > Freshwater > Lake > Sediment | place: USA: Wyoming | collected... | reverse complement strand
GATGGGTATCGCAGAATGCTTCCTGTTCTGAAAGATCTGGCTGCCAGAGGCTTCAGTTATCAGGAATATGATGAAGGTGAATTGCGCAAGAAGCTTGACATGCATACAAATCTTTCTAACGATGACGAGGCCCGAATGATGGGCTTAGGAAACGTGCATAAGGGTGTATTGATTTCGAAAGCCGGTTTGATCGACGTTGATTCGCTTGTGAAGTTCTATGAATCAGAGTTTCTTAGACTAGGCGGAAAAATACAGTACAATACAAATGTGGAGGAAATCGTAGCTGAGCCACGTCAGCCTCTAGGAATGCCTGGCGAACCGTATTTCTGGCAAGAAGTAGACATCACGGGAGCAAAAACCAATCGAGGTTTAATAAAAGCAAAGAAGACAATTGTGGCTGCTGGAGCTTGGGTTTCTCAGCTGCTAGATCCGCTAGGTATTGAATGCTTCATAAAGGCAAAGAAGAGACAGATTTTTTCAGTGAAGGCAAAGAGTGAAGCCCTCAAAAAACTGCTATTTTGCAGCGAGTTCACAAATGCTGGCTGTTTGCCGTTCACAATTCTTCCAAAACCGTCTGCGTATATTCGTCCTGCCCCTGAAGAAGATGCACTCTGGTTGGCGTATGCGGACGAGTTCCCCAGAGCCTTCAAGATTGAAGATAATCCTGAGCCGGAGGAAAACTATTACACGTTTGGCCTGTATCAGGTGATGGTGAAGTACTTCCCGCAACTCACCAACTGTCAACCGTTTTCCGCATTTGCCGGCTTGTATGAGATTAACACTATAGATGGACAGCCACTAATTTTTGAGGAGAATGGATTGATGGTTGCAGGCGGCGCCAGCGGAAGCGGAATATTGAAGGCTGACGCTATCGGAAGAATTGCAGCCGCGCTCCATGATGGCGAGGAGTATGCTTTGCTTTATGGTGACATGAAATTCAAGGTGAGCGATTTAGGTCTGAAGAATCGCAACATTGAACCTGAGAAACTTGTGATCTAGCTAAATCCCGTCATTAACTTTATTTACCTTTCAACAAGATAGTTATGCGTTCATTCCAAGGACGGTTAACGTTATGTATGGTTGGACTGGCAAGTTTTTGAGAGTTAATCTGAGCAGAAACAAGGCCGTTGCTGAGCAATATGATGCATCAATTGCTGAAAATTACTTGGGCGGCCGAGGTTTTGCCGTCAAAATACTGTGGGACGAACTCAGACCAAAAACAGATGCCCTGTCACCAGACAACAAGCTTGTTTTTGCAGCTGGCCCATTGACAGGCTGGCCTCTGCCGAGCAGTGGAAAACTCGTCGTTGCTGCGAAGAGTCCATTGACTGGAGGCTACGGAGATGGCAACGTTGGATCCTATGTTGCCGTGCAAATGCGGAAGGCTGGCTATGATGCAATAATAATTGAAGGCAAAGCCGAGAAACCCACAGCGCTGCTTGTCCGAGACAAGACTGTCGACTTTCTCGATGGAAAAGACCTGTGGGGTTTAGATACATTCACTGCCGAGAAAAGACTGAGAGACTTGTACGGGTCAGGCTCGGGCATATTGCTGATCGGTCAGGGCGGAGAGCATTTAGTTACTTTCGCAAACCTTGTCTGTCAAGGAGGTCGTGCTGGCGGCAGACCTGGCATTGGCGCGGTAATGGGATCAAAGAATCTCAAGGCAGTGGTTGTTATCGGATCTGGCGAGTTGCCCGCAGCGTATCCGAAAGAGATGAAGGAACTGGGCGCGGAATCATATCGGGAGGTTCTGACCAAACCTGCTTACGCTTTCTGGAAACGGCAAGGTACGATGATGACAATTGAGTGGAGTCAAGAGAATAGTGTGCTTCCGACTTACAATTACAGTGAAGGGGTCTTTGAAGAAGCAGAAGCCATCGGAGGCTTCGCTATGGAGAAGATAAAAGTTTCAAATCGTGGGTGTCCGCAATGCAACATGACTTGTGGCAATGTTGTCAGAGATTCGAACAGAAAAGATTCAGAGCTTGACTACGAGAATGTCGCAATGCTGGGCTCAAATATAGGTCTTGGCGACCTCAAACAGGTTGCGGCGTTGAACCGAGTTGCTGACGAGTATGGATTAGATACCATTTCATTGGGCAATGTTCTTGGCTTCGCTATGGAAGCTTCCGAAAAAGGGTTAATCAAAGAGAAGGTTCCTTGGGGAAGTTTCAAACCGACCAAGGACTTGGTTGAAGATATTGCTTTTAGAAGAGGTTTAGGCCATTTGCTTGCCGAAGGAGTTCGCTCGGTTGCAGAGAAAGTCGGGCGTGGTTCAGAAAAATGGGCGATGCATGTGAAAGGTTTGGAGATATCCGCCTACGACTGTCACACTACGCCAGGTATGGCTTTAGCCTATTCAACTAGCTCAATAGGTGCCCACCACAAAGACGCTTGGGTGATCTCTTGGGAAGTCAAAACTGACCGCAAAAGCTACGGAGCCGAAAAGGTTGACAAAGTCATCGAGTTGCAGCGTATTCGTGCAGGTGTCTTTGAGTCTCTAACTGTCTGCAGGCTTCCATGGGTTGAAGTTGGTTTTGAACTTGAGTGGTATCCAAAGTTTTTGCATGCAGCAACTGGCCTAGACATGAACTGGGACATGCTGAACTTCACCGCGGATAGAATCTTCAACTTGACTCGTGCGTTCTGGATTCGTGAATACGGCAAGGACTGGTCTAACGAGATGGATGTTCCGCCTGCCAGGTGGTTTGAAGAACCCACAACTGAAGGCCCTTTGAAGGGTTCGAAGCTTGACCGAGCCAAGTACAATTCGATGTTGCAGACCTACTATAAGCACAGAGGCTGGGATGAACGAGGGATACCTACGAAGGAGACGTTAAAGAAACTGGGACTTGATGATGCTATTGGACAGTTAAACAAGCGCGTGAAGCTGTCTGATTGAGAAAACAGGAGTATATTTCTGCTTGTTCAACTAGTATGAGCGCGCGAAGTAAACAATTTCTTTTGCTTCCTTCCCGCAATATACGCATTTTGCAGACAGTTTCTCTTTCTCGAACGGAATCAGTCGTATGGTTGCACCAGTTTCTTCTTTGATTTTCTCTTCGCACTCTGAGCTTTTGCACCAGTTGGCTTTAATGAATCCTCCTTTGCTCTCGAGAACCTGCTTGAATTCCTCACAAGTCTTTACAGAGGCGGTGTTTTCTTCTAGGAATCTTCTCGCTTTACTGAGGAGACTGCTCTGAATATCATCAAGCAGTTTCGACACAGCGTCAGTGATTTCTTCCTCTTTTGTTACAATCTTTTGCGATGTGTCTCGTCTAACTAGAACCGCTTGTTCTTGTTTAACGTCTCTAGGGCCTATTTCAATCCTTATTGGGACACCTTTCAGTTCCCACTCGTTGAATTTCCAGCCTGGCGTATGTTCCGGTCTATCGTCAAGGATGACGGATACTCCGTTTTTCTGCAGTTTCTCATGGATCTCCTTGGTTTTCGTTGCTATTAGTTCTGCCTCAGCGCCTTTGTAGGGTATTGGCACGATCACAGCCTGTATTGGTGCAATTTTAGGCGGCAGCACTAAGCCTTTGTCGTCTCCATGCAGCATTACTAGTGCGCCTATTATGCGCGTTGAGAAACCCCATGAGGTTTGCCAGACATTTTGCTCTTTTTCTTGCTGATCTAGGAATTTGATGCCGAAGGCTTTTGAGAAGTTCTGTCCTAGCTGGTGTGATGTTCCCATCTGTAGGGCTTTTCCGTCAGGCATCATCGCTTCAAGGGTCGTCGTGTACAATGCGCCAGCGAATTTCTCCATTTCCGTTTTCACTCCTGTAAGCACGGGGATGGCTAGGTAGCTTTCCATCACATCTCTGTAAGCGTTTAGAATTTCCATCACTTCTTGATCTGCTTCTTCTTTTGTGGCATGTGCAGTGTGTCCTTCTTGCCAGAGAAATTCTCTTGTCCTGAGGAAGAGTTTCGTAGCTTTGGTTTCCCATCTTACAACGCTGCACCACTGGTTCAGCTTGATGGGCAAATCTCTCCAGCTTCTGACCCATTTCGCATATGTGGCGCACATGATGGTTTCCGATGTGGGCCTTATGGCTAGCTTTTCTTCAAGCGGCGTGTCTCCTCCCTGAGTAACCCAAGCTACTTCCGGGGTGAAACCTGAAAAATGCTCAGCTTCTTTTTTCAGAAAGCTTTCGGGAATGAATAGCGGGAAGTAGACGTTCTTGTGCCCAGTAGCCTTTATTTTCTTGTTAAAGATTTCTTGGATTTTTTCCCAGATAGCGTATGAGCTTTCTCTGAAGATCATGCAGCCCTTGACAGGCGCATAATCTGCAAGTTCCGATTTCAGGATAACTTGCGTGTACCATTCTGAGAAGTCTTCGTTCTTCTTTACAGTGACTCCAGTATCCGACATGTCGATCTCTCCAAATGCTCTTCAGTGGCTGAATATAATTGTATTGAAAAGCAAATCCTAATACGGGCTAAGTGTTCCGAGAATTGCTTAGTGATGTGGAACGCAATCGCCCATTTCAACCACTCTTCTCCAATGTTAGGCCGGGCGCTATTAAATATTTTCTTTCTTATTCAGGATGCACAAGTGTTTTAACTCAGCCGCTTCTAGAATTGAGTACAAGTTCCATCGACTGAGGATGACGTGGTTTGGGTTTGAAGGCAATTTTGGTTATTGCTGACGGAATGGCTGACAGACCAGTTAAGGAATTAGGCGGAAAAACGCCTCTCGAAGCTGCAAACAGGCCTTCTCTAAACCATATGACAAAAACGGGCATCTGCGGCTTGCTTGATCTCATATCACCTGGAAGACCTCCAGGCAGTGATGTCGCGACACTTGCCCTTCTCGGATATGACGCGCTGAAGGTCTATTCAGGAAGAGGCGCCTTGGAAGCCTTGGGCTCAGGAGTGAAAGTGTTGCCTGGCGATGTTGCTTTTCGCTGCAATTTCGCGACAGTTGACGAACATATGGCTATTATTGACAGACGGGCAGGCAGAATCGCAAATGAGGATGCGGTTCAGCTTGCGAAGAGTCTTCAGAAGGTTAGATTGAAGAAAAGCTCAGGTGCTGATTTTCTTTTTAAGAGCACTATTCAGCATCGAACTGTTCTGAGTATTCGTGGCCCAAAACTTTCAACTAGTGTCAGCGGTTCAGATCCGGGAGTAATAGGTAGCCGAGTTTTGGAAGCCAAGCCCTTGGATGGCAGTTCAGAGGCAAAACTGACAGCAAATATCGTGAACGAACTTACTCGTGAGTTTCATAAAGTTCTCAAAGAGCACCCTGTTAACAAAGAGCGAGTAAACCGCGGGCTCCCACTTGCCAACATTGTTTTGTGTAGAGGCGCCGGAACTATTCCGAACGTTAAACCTCTCTCACAGATATACAACGTTAAGGCAGCATGCGTTGCCGCTACTCCTCTGGTCAGAGGGGTCTGCAAGGCCGCTGAGATGGAACTGATAGACGTTAAAGGGGCAACAGGAACACCCAGCACAAACTATCTTGGCAAGGCACAGGCGGCGGTTCAAGCTCTGAAGCGTTCTGACTTCGTTCTTCTGCATGTTAAAGCCACAGACGTTGCTAGTCACGATGGAAATTTAAAGCAGAAAATTGAAGTCATCGAAAAAGTTGACGGCCTTATCGGACATCTTCTTAACAATGTTGATGTTGACTCTACCTATTTGGCGGTGACTGCTGATCATACAACCTCTGTGCTGACTGGAAACCATGAAGGAGATCCTGTGCCCATAGTCATAACTGGCCCATATGTTCGACGTGATGACGTGGAAGAGTTCGGTGAGAGATCATGTGCAAAAGGCGGGCTGAACCGTATCAGAGGCATAGATTTGATGCCGACCCTGATGAATCTCCTCGGCAAGACTCCAAAATTCGGCGCTTAACTTAATGTGCGAACCTGTCCTGAAATAGTTTTCCGCACTAATGTTGGCAGATTTTGCTTTCAGCGAACTTGTACTAGACGCCATTCTCTGTAGTCAGTGACGACTCTCATGTAGCCTCTGAGCATGTTGTTTAATTCAGCGTCTTCAGTGTCAACTCTCAATGCGTTTCCTTCGATGCTTTGAAGCTTGCTTTTCGTGGCTGCGATAACTATTCTTTCTTTTCCGATTCGCTTCACTATTTTCGGGCTTATCTGCTGGTTTCCTCTTCCAAGAATGATTCCTTGATGCCCGATTGGCGAGAGAATAATCCACACGTTACACCAATCTTCAATTACGCCAAGAATCTTTTTTTCGTCAACATCAGAGATGACCTTGCCGCCACTGCAGATGTCTACCCCCAAGATAGTCTTCTTGACGCCTAACAGTTCCGCAAGACGCTTGACTGTGGTTCCTGGGCCAAGAATGAGTGTTGCGTCTGACGGTATTTCTTCCAGTATAAAACGTGCTATTGCCTTTTGGTTGTCGGCTTCGTCAATGTTTTCCGGACTTACCTGTTTGCTTCCCTGAATGTGAGCAGGAAGAAATGGTCCCTTTAAGAAACCATAAAGCTTCACATTGAATGCATCGTTTCGTATGGCTTCTTCATCCGCGTCCATTATCTCAAACTCTGTTGTTTCAGCGGTTTTTTCAGCGAAAGCGACAACAACTTCAGCCGCGTCCAGAAGGTTGACGGCAAATATGCCGCTGTACATTTTGACTCCTGAAGGAACGCCAAGAACAGGTAATTCCTCAGTGTTTTGAAGTGCGTCAAAAACGTCTCTTGCTGTGCCGTCTCCTCCGACAAAGACTATCAAATCGACTTTCTCGGTTGCCATGAGTTTCGCAGCGGTTTTCGTGTCTTCAGCACTTGTGTCTCTGCCAATATTCATTGGCAAGACTTTGCATTTGAATTCTGCCCCTCTTGCTTCTTCTTCGCCCATTTTTTTGGGGCAAGTTACCAGTTCGATTTTGGCATTTGTCTTGATGTCCTTTAGCTTTTTGAGAAACTCTGTAGCTCTACGCGGGGCTACTGGTTCAGCTCCTTTTGCTATGGCTTCTTTCAAGACGTTATCAGTACCCTTCAGGCCCACTTTGCCACCCATGCCTGCGATCGGGTTGACAATGAAACCTAGTTTCATGTTTTCTCACTCACAAATCAATCTGATACCCTATAACCATTTCAGTCATGATCAGTGTGTCAGATCATTCCGTGAACGTTCTAAATAGGGTTCGTTCTCAAAAACTCTTATATCCATTGTCTCAAAACTTCATCTTCAGCTATCAGAGAGGTTAACGCAATGTCATCCAAGAAACCGAAAATTCTCGTAACAGGAGCAACGGGACAGATAGGTTCTGAACTGGTTTTGGAGCTGAGAAAGAAGTACGGCGGTGAAAACGTCGTCGCCGTCGGACACAGCCGCAAACCAAGCGACAAATTGTTCAGCAGCGGTCCATATGAATCCATTGATGTCTCTGACAAAACAAGCATTGAGAAAGCCGTGAAGAAACATAGTGTTGATACGATTTATCACTTGGCTGCCCTTCTATCTGCGACAGGTGAACAGAATCCGCAGCTTGCTTGGACTGTCAACATGAATAGCTTATACTGTGTTCTTGAGATTGCCCGGGAACAGAAACTTGCTAAAATATTCTGGCCGAGTTCGATCGCTGTCTTCGGTCCCACAGCGCCTCGTAGCAACACGCCGCAAGACACCATACTCATTCCAGGCACAATGTATGGAGTAACAAAAGTTGCAGGAGAACTATTGTGCAACTACTACTTCATGAAGTACGCAGTGGATGTCCGAAGCGTTCGTTATCCAGGCATAATCAGCAGCGAAACGCCGCCTGGCGGAGGGACAACAGACTATGCTGTGGAAATCTTTTATGAGGCGATAAAGAACAAGAAATACGCTTGCTTCGTCAGGGAGGACACTGTTTTGCCCATGATGTACATGCCTGACTGTCTCAAAGCAACCATAGATCTAATGGAGGCAGACTCGTCCAAAATCAAGCGCCGAACAAGCTACAACGTCGCTGGAATGAGCTTCTCCGCAGGCCAGTTGACAGCGGAAATTAGGAAGCACATACCTGATTTCAGATGCGCTTACAAACCCGATTTCAGACAAAAGATAGCTGACTCATGGCCGATGTCTCTAGACGACACAGCCGCCCGGAAGGAATGGGGCTGGAAGCCTAAGTATGACTTACCATCGATGACCCGAGACATGATAGAGAAGCTGTCAAAGCGTTTTGCCGAAGGCAAACTCTAGACGAAACAAATCTTCAAAATGTAGGAAAATAGTTTAAGAGAAAGATTGAGGAAATAACCCAAAAGAGGCATGATAAAAACGAGAAATCCAACATTATTCTTACGAGACGAATACCAAGACCTAGTGAAGAACCAGATCGACTGGAAACTTCGCATACTACAGGGTCCAAGCACTGCATGGTGCAACGTTGACGGCAAAAAAGTTCTGATGTTCTGCTCCAACAATTACCTAGGACTGAGCAATCACCCCAAACTGAAGGAAGCGGCAATCAAAGCAGTTCAAACCCACGGCGCAGGCTCCGGCTCAGTTCGACCCATCGCCGGAACAATGGACATTCACATGGAACTGGAAACGAGACTGGCAAAATTCAAGCATGCAGAAGGCTCACTTGTCTATCAGACAGGCTTCGCTGCAAACGCTGGCCTAATACCACAACTTGCTGGCAAAGAAGACCTCATAATCAGTGACGAATTGAACCATGGAAGCATAATTGACGGAGTCAGACTCGCGCACGCTGAAAGAGCCGTCTACAAGCACTCAGACGTATCTGATCTACATCGCGTCTTGGAGGAAGCAGAAAAACACAGCCCACCGTACAGGCGGATTTTGATCATAACTGACGGAGTTTTCTCAATGGACGGTGACATCGCTCCTTTGGACGGAGTAGCCAAAGCTGCCGCTGAACATGGCGCAATGGTCTACGTGGACGACGCACACGGTGAAGGAGTACTAGGTGACGGCGGAAGAGGCATAGTGTCACATTTCAAGCTTGACCGCGACAAGGTTCACGTCGAAATGGGCACTTTCTCGAAGGCATTCGGCGTCGTAGGCGGACACGTTTCAGGCTCAAAGGATTTGGTCAGCTTCGCCTACAACAAGTCGCGAACATGGTTGCTCAGTGGATCGCATCCACCAGCCGTAGCCGCAGCATGCATAGCCGCAATTGACGTTCTTGAAAATGAACCACAACATGTGAAAACACTTTGGGAACATACGCGATACTTCAAAAAAGCCATGAAGGACTTGGGCTTCAACATAGGCAACAGTGAAACACCAATCACGCCAATTATCGTAGGCGAAAGCGGCGTAGCAAAGAAGCTAAGCGCAAGACTATTCGAAGAAGGCCTATTTGCCTTGCCAATCGTTTTTCCAATGGTTGCACGGGACAAGGCTCGCATTCGGACGATAATGAATGCGGCGCTAACACGGAAAGACTTGGACTTTGCAATTGGCGCATTCGAGAAGATCGGAAAAGAACTGCATATCATCTAGCTTTTTTCTTTCTCTCTCTTTTCTGTAACAAAACGTACAGTCACGGAACGGCCTCAACATTCTCATAGATAACCTCACAAGCCTGAAAAAACTGAAAATGAATGTTAGAGGGCGGCTGTGTAGTTTATCGTGCGCCGAAACGTTCCGAGCTGTCCTTGGTTGTAGCTTTGCCGGTTGCTTTGAATGCGAGTTCTTTCTTGCCTTTGGCTTTGACGACTTCCTCTCTTAGTTTCTTCTCATCGAGAGGGCAGCTTTTGGCAACTTCGCTTAGGAATTTTTTCAGTTCTTGTTCGTCCATGTGGCAGCTCAATGTGAGTTCTTCAAGGACTTCTCTTGCTGTTCTTGAGTCGCCGTGGCAGCTTTCGCTCAATTCTTCTAAGGCGGATTTCAGAAATGCTGAGCTTAGACCACATTCAGAGCTAAGTTTGTCAGTCCATTTCTTCTGTTCGCTCAAACCTGTTCACTTCCACTGATGCAAATTACGTATAAAGTATAAAACCTTATTATTTAAGCATTGACTTCAACTGGGCAATCATAAAACTGACGTGTCCTTGGCGTTCTGGTTCTAAATGCGTATTTTCTTCAGAGCCTTGTCAACATCTTCTAACCCAAGTTTTTTAAGTGTTTCTGGTTTAGGTATGCCGCTTTTGTTCCAGCCTGCTTCTTCATAGTATTTCTTTTTGTCTTCTTCGACTTTGGACTTGTCAGCTGTTTTTCCTTTACATGGTCCAGATGGTAATGGTTCGTAGAATCGGGGTGGATTTGCATCATCTTTCTTCGGGTTCCATTTTAGATCGGGCCCGCCTAGCAGGAGCATGGCTCTTTGCAGTTGCAACACTCTTCTAGCTTTGGTTTTCACCCATTCTTCAGGTGTCAATTCAAGTCCCGTTACTGCCTTGTACATGTTAAACTTGACTTGGCGGGGGACTCCGAAGCTGTTGAAGTTGCAGTAGACTCCCGAATCGTTGAAGATCTCCCAGAGCTCGCTTCCCGGTCCATCAAGTGGCAGTCCAGCGGTTGAGGTGTGGTCTCCGCCTTGAACCGAACAAACATAGGAAATGCTTTCCGGATAGTCCTTCCCACTGCGGATTCCGTGAGCACCTATTCCAACGCCTTTAGCTTGGACAGCATATTGAAGCACGTCGGTTTTCTTCATTTCTCCAATTTTCAAAGCTGCACGATACGTTCCCTCAGCCAGCACATCTCCTATTCCTTCTCTGTAGGCGATCTTTTTGGCTAATGTTGCAAAGGCTTTAGCGTCGCCCCATTTTGGCTCAATTCCATCTAAATCCCTCTTTGTCAATATTCCTCTTTGGAAGAGTTCAGCGGCGAAGCCCAATACGTTTCCAGTTTGTATGCCGCAAAGCCCTAAATCATCAATGAGTGAAGAGAGAAACACGTTTCCTTCTGGAGTGAAAACCCCAAGGTTCGGACCCAAATATGCTTGAAGTTCATAGTCCGGGTTGTCCGTCAGTGCTCCTTTGAACTCTCCAGTTTTAACCATGGCCACTTTCAAACAGCAGGTTGGACAACCGAAGTCGCTCCAGTACTGCTTAATCCACACTCTGTTTTCAAACTGGTCCACGCCGAAGCTTCGCTCATCATGCCATTCGTCCTGCCAATTGCGTACAGGTTCGGAGCTTGTTTTTGCTCCAAAGTTATATCCGCCACCGCCAGTCCCCCAACGTCTCCACAACTCATTCTCGTAGACATTGCCGCAAACGGTTTGAATCAGCCTTTTAGTTTTCTTTATGTCTGCAGTTTCTGGCAACGGTCCAGTGCCTTTGACGACCACTGCCTTCAGCTTCTTAGACCCCATAACAGCTCCGTAGCCTCCGTAGCCTGCGGCATGTGTCCACTTCGCAGCCACAACTGCCGTTCGCACTTTGTTTTCTCCAGCGGGTCCAATGTAGAGAATTGCTGGTTCTCTCCACGCGCCATATTTGGGAAATCGTTTCGCTAAGAGGTCTCGGCTTTCTTTTGTGAGGATCTTCACTGTTTGTTTAGCGTCTTTTCCCCAAACGTGGGCGGCATCTCTGATTTCAACGTCGGAATCTTTGATGAAAAGGTAAACCGGCTTCTTTGATTCGCCTGTGACTATTATGCCGTCGTAGCCTGCGCATCTTAGCTCAACTCCAAATTCGCCGCCGACTGTTGAGCCTATTACGCCGTTGCTTTGTGGTGACTTGCCTGAGACGCAGGTTCTGCCTCCAGGATAGTATCCTGTTAGCGGGCCTGTCAGAAACAGAAGTATGTTCTCCTGTTCCAGCGGATTCACTGTTTCCCATTTGCTGCCTAGCCTGTCCCATAATATCTTTGCAGCGAGGCTTCTGCCGCCTATGTAATCCTTCAACACTTCGTCGCTAATTGCTGTTGTCTTGATTTGCCCTGTTGAAAGGTTGACTTCAAGAAGTTTTCCCGCATAACCCTTGATCATAGGTATTCCTCTCCTTGTTCTCCATAGAGCTTGGCAGCTAGATCACGCGTCAGCTCCTCGGGTGTTCGTGCATAAAGCTTGAATGAGCTCCCTCTTCTAGGAACCTTCGTGAGCACGTTCCACTTACCTTCTTGACAAACCTTAACGCATTGTGGGTCGCCCTTGCATAGGTCGCATATTACTACGTAATTTTCCGTTGGATGCATGTGCGGGATTCTGCCTGGGCAAGCTGTGATGCATTTTCCGCAAGCAGTACATTTTTTGTTTTTAACTAGCACTGCTCCTGTTTTCTTGTCAATCGACAAGGCTTTGAATGAGCATGCTTCGACGCATGGATAGTCTTCGCATTGGGCGCAGAAGTGGGGAAACTCGAGTCCTGGAACAAGCATGAATACTCTTATTCTGGAGGCTTCTGGCCAAATGCATTTCTCATGAGCTAGGGAGCAGGCGATCTCACATTTTCTGCAAGCGCTGCATTTTGACAATTCTCTTGCTATCCAGATTGGTTCCTCTTTCTTCTTTGCCAATTTGACCCCTTCAGAAGATTGTGATTTTTCGATAGGATTTCTGGCTTTTAAAGGTGGTGTTGCTTAGGTAAGCTCTTTAAGCCATGTTCTCCAACTTGTTCCAGCCGAAGAAAAAGTTTGAGGTAGGAGCTGCTGAATTGGCGGGTTTGTTTGAGCTGCTGGGGATTCTGGCGTTTTCATTTGCTTTGAACCTCATACCTTTTGCGGGGCCTTCAAATTTGTTCATAGCTTCTAATGCGGCGTTGTGGGTGGATGCTGATATTTTCACGGTTGGTTTCTTAGTGGCGTTGGGTTCAGCTACGGCTAAGTTCATACACTACATGGTCACATTTTTTCTCAGCGGTTTTATGAGTCAAGAACGGAGGAAACGTCTTGATGTTGCGGGACTGAAGGTTAAGCGTTGGGCTACATTGGCGCTTTTTGTTGTGGCTGCTACCCCATTGCCTGATGAACCAGTGATAATCCCTCTCGGTCTCATGAAGTATAGTCCAGTCAAGGTTTTCTCGGCGTATTTTGCTGGGAAGCTGCTGATAGGAGTTGTTGGAGCCTATTTTGGGCAGTTAAGTGAAACGATTTTTGCTTCTGTGCTTGATCAGACAGCTTTGATGGCGTTGTCGATTATTCTGACTATAGTTATCACAGTGATTCTGATGAAGGTTGATGTTGCAAAGCTGATGGAGAGAGTTTTCAAGAGAAAGTCTAGCTAACATAGTCTCACTGGTTCGTGGCTCAAAGGTGGGTTGACGTCGATAATGTTCTTGTTTAGAGTATTCGTCCGTTCAGATTTCATATTAAAATAGTACAAACGCTAGAAAAGACACAAGTTACTTTGATGCCGAGGGAGAGCGTTGCGAGCAATCGCCGACATGCATATTCACAGCCGCTTTAGTCGTGCTACAAGCGAGCGAATGTCCATTGGGGAGATAGCTCGCTTTGCGAAAATCAAGGGTTTGAACGTGGTCGGGACAGGAGATTTCACCCATCCAAAATGGCTCAAGGAACTTCAAGAAACTTTGGTCGCAGACTCTGATACGTGCCTGTATCTGCCTACGCATGGGCCTGCTTCATCTATACATTTTATGGTGACGACTGAAGTATGCACGATATTCACGTTTGAAAACGAGGTCAAGAAGGTTCATCATGTAATTCTTGCGCCCAGCTTGGAAGTTGCAGCTCAGGTAAATGATAGACTGTCCAAGTATGGAAGTCTGATATCTGATGGTAGACCGACGCTGAACATGGATGCGCCGCATCTTGTTGAGGAAGTGATGAGCGTTTCAGACGACAACATGGTTTTTCCAGCGCACGCTTGGACTCCTTGGTTCAGCATTTTCGGAGCTTTCAGCGGCTTCAACAGCGTTGAAGAGTGCTATCAGGACATGACAAAGCACATTTACGCGTTGGAGACTGGGCTTTCGTCAGATCCACCTATGAATTGGCGTTTAAGCAAGCTTGACCGGTTTGCGCTGGTTTCAAACAGTGACAGTCACAGTTTTTGGCCTTGGCGCATTGGAAGAGAAGCGAACGTCTTTGAGCTTGAAAAGATAAACTATGCTGGAATTTTGGACGCTATACGTCGTAGAGACAATTCGCGTTTCAAGTTTACGATAGAGACTGATCCCGCTTATGGCAAGTATCATTGGACTGGCCACAGGAATTGTAACGTTGCTCTCTCGCCGCAGGAGGCGTTGAAACTTGGGAATATCTGTCCTGTTTGCCGCCGGAAACTTACGAAGGGTGTTGAGCAAAGAGTTGAAGAGCTGGCTGATCGACCCGCCGGGTTTGTGCTTGAGAATGCGGTTGGATTTATGCGGCTGCTTCCCCTTTCTGAAATCATTGCCACTGTTTTAGGTGTTGATTCTCCGTCTATTCAGAAAGTCTGGAATGTTTATAATGCGCTTGTGGAGAAGTTTGGGTCTGAGTATGCAGTTTTGATTGACGCTTCGAAGGACGCCTTGAGTGCTGTTGTGGGTGAGAATGTGGCTGATGCGGTGGTTAGGGTTAGAGAGGGAAGGGTTAAGGTTGTGCCCGGCTACGACGGTGTCTATGGAAGGATGGTGTTCTCTGAGGCTGATGCTGGTCAGGTTTCCGTTCCTAGAAGAGTACAACAGCGGAATCTGTCTGACTTTTTTTGATGATGGGGTTTTACATGGTTTGACGTGTATTTGTGAACTACACATCTACGACAAGCCTTATTAAGTCGTAATATGCACGATATAGTTTGTAAGGTGACCATAATGGCAACTCAGACCCGCCTGCTTGCAGCAAACAAAGAAGAAGACAAGATTTCCAGAGTCATCGGTCGTGTGTTAACCCAGGTTTTCGGAGAAGAGGCCACACACCTGATTTACAGCCATCTCGAACACCGCTACTCGCTCAAACCTAATGAAGTGGCTGAAAGAATTGATGTGTTTGCAAAAGGGCTTGAAGAGTTTCTGAGTTCAGGCGCCTATGTTGTTGAACGCAAGATATTGGACGACATATATTCAAGCTACGGTCTGCTTCGCAGGCTTGAGATCGAGAAAGATCAGCTGAATTCTGATTTTGTCGATCAGATAAAATGTCTTACGCGAAGAGCTTAATCTCCCCTCACCTTACACATTCACCCACCGTTCTTTTTCATTTCATTTATTTTCTAGCCATGATGCTAGCGTGAAAAGGCGAGACCATAATCATTTTATAAATCGTTCGTGATAAACTCCCATTCCACGGTTAGCTGTCTGGAGGGGAGATGACTTGAAGGATGTTTTAAGTAAAGTGTTGGATGTTGCTTCTGGAAAATTTGGCGCGGAATATGTTGAGGCTCGGGCGCAGAGGCTTTTCAGAACTATGCTTACTCTTAAGGAGGGCCGCGTTGAAGCTGCGAGACAAGGCATTGAGAATGGAACAGCTTTGCGAGTTTTGGTGAAGGGCACTTGGGGTTTCGCTTCTGTCGGTTCTCTAGATTCCAAGGTTCTGGTTAAAGCTGTTTCTGACGCATGCAAGATGGCTGAAGCTGCGAGTTCAAGACTTAAGACGCCGATCAAGCTTGCTGAAACAAAGAGCATTGAAGACAAAGTCACAGTGAAGCCTCGGAAAGATCCTTTGAAGGTTTCGATTGAGGACAAGATCGATACTAATATGTCTTTGAATAAGGCGATTATGAGTTTTGACAGCCATGTCAAGAGTTGCACGATTGACTATCTCGACTTGACTGGGACGAGTTATTTCATGAATAGTGATGGGTCATACATTGAGCAGGGCAAGCTGTATGTTTGGGCAAGAGCGGTAGCAACAGCCGTTGAAGGTGACGTTCTGACTTTCAGCAGAGAGGAGATTGGCTCTACGTTAGGCTATGAAGTGTTTGACGTGCAGACACCGGAAAGCGTGGGCAAGATGGTCGC
>Ga0315284_10007271_pt1 | contig 15806 bp, 7 predicted proteins | sample YL17G09_16_MG_FD_203696 | JGI IMG/M metagenome (GOLD analysis project Ga0315284, IMG submission 203696) | Sediment microbial communities from Yellowstone Lake, YNP, Wyoming, USA - YL17G09_16 | ecosystem: Environmental > Aquatic > Freshwater > Lake > Sediment | place: USA: Wyoming | collected... | reverse complement strand
GATACAGCTTGTAGCCGGTCAGGGTCGTGATATCGAAGCTGTTGGGGTTCATTTGGGTGAAGCCCTGCGGGACCGGGATGGAGAAGAAGCCGGCCGGCAGATTGCTGCCGCCGGGCAGCCGGTTCTGAATCACGATGCCCTGAATCTGCACGTAAAGCGCATTGCCGGCCGTCGTGCTCTGGAGCGGCTTGTTGTTATAAGCAGCCCACAGGTTGTACTCGGCCGCCGTGATGGTTGCCGAGCTCGGGTTCTTGGACCCGCGGGTGGATTCTCCCTGCACGTTGGAACTGAAGACGTGGTTGGGGTGGTTGAAGACGTTGACCGCGTCGATGCGGAACTGCAGGCGCTTCGAGCCCTCCCGTCCGAACGGGTAGAAGTTCTTTTGGACGGAGAGGTCCAGGTACTTCTTCATCGGTCCCCGGATGCCGTCGTAAGTTCGCGGACCGTTGCCAAGCTCGCCTCGTGGCGGCCTCGCGAAAGCCGCCGGATTCACGTACGGCTGGCAAGTCGGGCCGATCGGACACTTAGGGTCGTACAGCGGATTCAGAAGCGGCACGCCGGGCACAACATTGTTGCGGATGGCGCCGGAACTGGCTCCCTGATCCAGCGAGTTGTTGTCTCCGATGTAGGACTGGAACGGATAGGAGCCTGTCAACCGCGGCGTGCCGCTGAGCGTCCATCCGCCGATCACCTGGCGAAGCAACCTCGGCGGGTTGCTCCAAATCTTGCCTCGGAAACCGATAGGCAGATCCCAAAGCAGCGTCCCCGCAATCTGGTGCCGGATGTCAAAGAAAGAAACCGCACGATCCAGCTTGCGGGGCGCGCCGAACCTGGACTGCCCGTCGGCGCGTCCGGTGAAATTGTAGCTGGCGCCGGCGTCGGAGGCATCGTCAATCGACTTCGCGTAAGTGTACGTCGCCGTGAAGTACAGCCCCCGGTCCATGCGGCGCACCAGGTAGGCGTACCCGGCGTGGCGGATGCTGTTCGAAGAGCTGTCGAGGTAGCTCATCAGGTTGTTGAAGCCCAGGTACTTGGCGCCCAGGCTGCCGTTGGGCACGGCGATCACCGCGTTGCTCTGGTTTCTCCGGCCCAGCGGATCGCTGACGGTCGTGGACGGGTCCAGGCCCGCGTTGATGTAGGCGTCGCTCAGCGCGGACGGCCATACGTTCAGGTTGAGCGGCGGGCTGAACAGGTGCGTGCCCTTGCTGCCGACGTAGGCCGTCTCCAGCGTCACCTTGTGGCCAAGCTGCCAGGCCAGCGTCAGGTTCCAGTTCTGGACGTACGGAACCGTGTTGTTTGGCGAAACCACGAAACCGGACATCGCCAGGCTGTTGGTGGTGACCAGGCCGTCGTCGGGAATCTTGATCACTTGATCGGGGGTGAGCCCGACAAGAACCGGCGGATTGCTGGAAAGCCGCATGGCATAGTTGGGGTTGGCCTGTCCGTTGTTATTCAGGAAGGTGAAGGCCTGTACGGGCCCCGAGAAATCGGGGTTGGGATTGCCGCCCTGGCCGGTCAGGGGCGAGTGTGAAATGCCGTAGCCGCCACGGACCACCAGGCGCTTGTGGAGCCGGTCCCATCCCGGCACCCAGGCGAAGCCGAAACGCGGCTCCCAGGCGTGCCGGTCGATGGGCATCAGGTAGCGCGACCGCCCTCCTTTTCCGCTAAAGGCAAACGGCGGGACCAGCGCGGCGGTGAGGGTCTGACCGGTCGGCAGCTTAATGGGGGTCGCCAGCGCCACTGTCTGCGCCAGGTCCGGCTGGAAGACGCCCTGGCGGTTGAACTTCTCCCAGCGCGGCACGTCCAGCGAGTAGCGCATCCCGAGGTTCAGGGTCAGGTTGGGACGCACCTTCCAATCGTCCTGGAAGAAACCCGCCGCGGTCGCCCAGCGATAGTAGTAAGGGATGATGGAGTTGCGAAACTGCACCTGCTCGGGGGTGCCCAGCAGGAAACTCGCGAACGTGCTCCCGCCAGCCCCGCCGGCCAGCGAGCTTGTCTCGCGCGTCGAGAAGGTATACTGGCCGCCGGCCGCCAAGCCGTACGGCATCGTCTTCATGCGGGAGTGGCGGAGGTCCGCGCCAAACTTCAGCGTCATGTTGCCGCGCGTGCGGCTGACGGTATCGGCCAGGTTGAACGTTTCGTCCACCTCGTCGGCCAGCGAGGTAATGTTCTGCTGGCCGATATACGCCCAGGACTGGCCGAAGTAGAAGTACGGCAAGGCGGCCTGCGTGATGCTCGGCAGCCCCAGCTCGGTGGCCAGGTTGCGGTTCTGCCACTCGGGCGGATTGACGCGCGAGAAATTGCCGCGTGTGTAGTTGATGCGCAAATCGTTCATCATCCGCGGCGACAGGATGTGGGTGTCGCTGAGCAACAACTGGTTGGAAGTGCTCAGGTCGCTGATCAGGGCGTTCATCTCACTGGAGCCGACCTTGAAGTTGGCGCCGCCGCGATAGCCGTTGATGGGCACGTGCGTCAGGCGGAAGCTCATGCGGTTCGACGCGGTGAGGTTCTCATCGACCCGCGCCGTGAAGCGGTTGTCCGCGCTCTTCACGGTGCGCTGTCCGGCCCAGTTGCTCAGCGTCCCGTTTTGATTGATGAAGTACGGCCCGGCCTGGGGCAGATACGGCAACAACTTCAACGCCGTCGGGTCCATCCAGCTCTGTGGGATGACGTTGCCGGGGAAGGGCTGGAATGTGGAGCCGGACGGCGGAGTCGGAAGACGCTGAAGCTGGTTCCCCACCTGGCTGAAAATCTGGTAGATCGTGCCGTCGCCGGTGACGGGGACGTTGAACTGCCTGGCAATGTCGGCGGTCGTATAGCCGCCGGCCACCGGCACCATGTTGCTGAAGTCCCCGCGCCGCATGGCCTCGGTGGGCGCCAGGTCGAAAATCGAGGTGCTGTCGGTGATTCGCTGCGGCTCGAAGGCCAAGAAGAAGAACGTCTTGTCCCGGCCGTTATAGATTTTCGGGAGCCGCACCGGCCCGCCAATGGTGGCGCCCACCTGCGTTTGCCTGCGGTTGGAATAGGGCCGGTTGGTGGTCGCCATGGTGTAGGGCGCCGCGTTCAAACTCGGATTCCGCTGGAAAAAGTAGAGCGAGCCGTGAAACTGATTGGTGCCGGACTTGGTGGTGATGTTGATGATGCCGCCGCCGGTCTGGCCGTATTCGGCCGAGAACGCGGAGCTTTGCACGGTGAACTCCTGAACGACATCGGGCGAAAACGAGACCACGGTCCGGCCGATGCTGGGCGCGGTGTTGTTCGCCCCGTCGGCCAGGAAGCCGCCCGAACCGGGGCGCCCGCCGTTCACGCTGATACCCGCGCCGGGCGACAGGGTTCCGGTGCCGATATCGGGGGTCTCCGAGAGCACGTCGCCGCTGACGTTGGGCACCGTCTGCACCAGGTTCAGCACGCTGCGCTCGGCCAGCGGAATGTCCGTGATCTGGCGCTCGCTGACGGTTTGGCTGACGGTTCCGCTCTCGGCACTCAAGATCGCCGCTTCAGCCGTGACCGTGACCTGCGTCGTCACCCCGCTGGGCTGCAGCGTGACGTTGGCCGTGAGCATGCTGGAGGTGTCCACTTTGACCGGCTCCACCACCGCCGTCCGGAAACCGGGCGCTTCCACCGTGATCCGATAGTTCACCGGCTCCAGCAGACCGGCCGAGTACCGGCCTTCCGCCGAGGCCGTCAGCGTGACGGTATGGTTGGTGCCGATATTGGTCACCTTGACGATGGCCCCGGGCACAACGGCGCCGCTGGGGTCGAAGATCGTCCCCGCGATGCCGCCGCGGTTGGTTTGGGCCAGCAAAAGCGGGGCGCACAGGCAAACCATCCCCAGGGCGCGCAGCGCAGTTGGCAGCAACTGATAAGACATGGCCCCACCTCCATCCAGAGGCAGAGTTTACTCCCATTCCTTTGGCCCGCAAACTGGTCAACAGCAGTGCGGAATGCGGAGTGCGGAGTGTAATGCGTACTCCGCATTCCGCATTCCGCACTTCACCCGATGCGCTTCCAGGCGATGACTTCGTAGCGCGGCCCCAGCCCCGCGCCCGAGCGCCGGAAGAAAAGCCGGGGGAAGGCAGCAGATAGTAGGCAGGTGTCAGGTGTCAGATGCTAGAATGGCGTGCAATCGAGGAGGCAGTAGCCATGAATCGGATGTGGGGACGCGGGGTGGCCGCCGTGATCTGGACGCTGCTCCTCGGCACGCCGTTCGCTTGCGCCCAGAACGTCATCACCACGGTGGCCGGCGCCAGCGATTTTGTTTTCCCACGCTCAGTCCGAACGCTGGATGCTCCTCTCGACAAGGTCACCTGCGTCGCGGTAGATGCAGGCGGAAACGTGTACCTGTGTGATGCCACGCGCCACATCGTGGCCAAGGTGTCTCGGGACGGCACGCTTACCGTCGTAGCCGGCAACGGGATCAGTATCGGAGGATACTCCGGGGACGGAGGCCCGGCCACCAGCGCCTCCCTCAACTATCCGGCGGGCGTGGCGGTGGATGATTCCGGAAACATCTACATCGCCGACACCAAGAACCACCGCATCCGCAAAGTCAGCCCGCAGGGAATCATGACCACCGTGGCCGGGAAAGGGAGTATGGGCTTCAGCGGGGACGGAGGCCCAGGTACTAGCGCCGCGCTGAACCAACCGCTGAGCGTGGCGGTGGATGTGGCCGGAAACATCCTGATCGCCGACTCGCTCAATGACCGTGTCCGCAAGGTCGGCACGGACGGAGTGATCACCACGGTGGCGGGTAGCGGGGTGCGAGGCTCCGGCGGAGACGGAGGCCCCGCTACCGGGGCGGCGCTCTATGCTCCCGAGGGCGTGGCCGTGGACCGGGCCGGGAATCTCTACATCGCCGACACAGGCAACCAGCGCCTGCGCAAGGTCAGCGCCCAGGGAACCATCAGCACTCTGGCCCGTCTCTTTTCTTTCCCGAGGGCGGTGGCCGTGCACGCAGACGGCAACCTCTACATTGCGGACGACTACACAATCCGCAAGGTCAGCCCGCAGGGCGCCATCAACACCGTGGCCGGCAGCAGCGAGTCCCCGCCCAGTTTCTCTGGCGATGGAGGCCCGGCCACCAGCGCCTCCTTGGATAATCCCGACGGTGTGGCCGTGGATGCCGCCGGGAATCTCTACATCGCCGACACAGGGAACCAACGCCTGCGCAAAGTCAGTTCCGGCGGAACCATCAGCACCCTGGCGGGCAGCGGCCTCACGACGTTTTACGGCGACGGCGGCCCGGCCAATGCCGCTGGCTTCAACGCTCCCACGGACGTGGCCGTGGACAGCGGTGGGAACTTGTACATCGCCGACAGCAAGAACCAACGCATCCGGAAGATCAATGCGCAGGGAACCATCAGCACAGTGGCCGGCAACGGCAGGGTCGGGGATTCCGGGGACGGCGGCCCGGCTATCAGCGCGTCTCTTAATAACCCCGTGGCCGTTGCTGTTGACGCGATCGGTAATATTTACATCGCCGATCAGTCCAACAACCGCATCCGCAAAGTCAACCCGCAGGGGATCATCAACACGGTGGATTTCGGCCAATACTCGTCATACTCCGAACGACCCCAAGACGTGGCCGTGGACACCACCGGCAATCTCTACGCGGCCCTGCCCCAGGCGATCATCAAAGTCAGCCCGCAGGGAACCGTCATCGATATCGACACCGGGTTGTGCCCAGTGGCTGTGGCCGTGGACGCGGGTGGGAATATCTACTGGTTTGACAGGTGCGTCGGCCGTGGCGAGAATGTCTGGAAGAGAACTGTCGACGGACGTGGTGTAGCGGTGGCAGGCGGCGGCCCTTCTCTGGGGGACGGAGGTCCGGCCACCAGCGCGTCCTTGAATTCCCCGCATGGCCTGGCCCTGGACGCAGCCGGCAATCTTTACATCGCGGATACGGGCAACCAACGTATCCGTAAGGTCAATCCCCAGGGAATTATCAGCACGGTGGCGGGCAATGGCCGGGCTGAATTCTTTGGGGATGGCGGCCCGGCCACCACGGCTTCCTTGAACCAACCGAATAGGGCGGCCGTGGACGCTGCCGGCAACCTCTACATCGCCGACACGGGAAACAATCGCATCCGCAAGGTGCTGGCTCAGCCCGCCACCTTCTCCACTTCCCCTACGAGCTTGAGTTTCACGGCCATGTCGGGGTCTGCGACCGTCGGCACCCAGCAACTCACGCTCACCAGCAACACCGTCGGTCTGGGCTGGGAGACGACCGCGGTGCTCACCAGCCGCGGCGGCGCCTGGCTGAGCATCTCGCCGCAGGCCGGACCAATGCCGGCGGTGGTCACCGTTTCCGTGGACGCCACAAACCTGGCGGCAGGCGCCCACCAGGGGACCATCGAGATTTCCGTGCCGGCGGCGATGCCCTCGCTGGTGACGATTGCGGTAACGTTGACGGTTTCCTCGGCGCAGCCGGCGAACCTGTCGATTCAGCCTTCCAGTCTGAGCTTCCAGGTGGTGGCGGGAGGAACAGCGCCGCCCGCCCAGTCGCTGCGCATTGAGAACGCGGGAGGTGGCGCGCTGGCCTGGAAGGCGCTGGCGGCGACCTTAAGCGGGAACTGGCTGGCGATCTCGCCGGAGTCGGGCAGCGCGCCGGCCAGCATGCAGGTGAACGTAAGCCCGTCACGGCTGGCGGCCGGCTCCTATTCCGGCACCATCCTGGTGCTGGCGGAGAACAACCAGAGCGCCACCATACAGGTGAACCTGCTGGTTTCCAAACCTGCGGGAGTCTTGCTGCTCAGCCAAGGCAGCCTGCTGTTCCGGGCCGTTGAAGGCGGCGGGGCCGAGCCGCCGCAAGACTTCGGGGTGTTGAACGTCGGTAGCGGCATTCTGGACTGGACGGCGCGGGCCGCGGAATCCTGGCTGCGTGTTTCCCCGGACAGCGGGCGCAGCGATTCCGGGGCCACCCAGATACCGCTGGTGAATGTCTCGGTGGATCCAACGGGGCTGGCGGCCGGCTTCTACGTGGGCTTGATCCGCGTGACGGCGGTGGCCGCCAACAACTCTCCTCAGGTGCTGCGCGTGGATTTGCAGGTGCTGCCGCGCGGCGCCAAGCTGGGCGCCGTGGTGCGCCCGACGGGGTTGATCTTTGTGGCAGCGGCGGGCGGCTCCTCGCCCGGCTCCCAGCAGGTGGGCGTGGCCACCACCGAATCGGAGCCGGTGGAGTTCCTCAGCCAGCCCATTGGCGGGCAATGGGTGCGCCGCGTGCCAGAGTCAGGCATCACCGCCCGCGACAACGCCGGGCGCATCGTGGTGCAGCCAGACCTGGGGTCGCTGACGGCCGGCGTGTACCGCGCCGGCTTGACCGTACTGATGAAGAATGACGGAAGCCTGCACCCCGTAAATCTGCTGTTGCTCGTGTTGCCACCGGGCACGGCCATGGCAACGGCGCTCTCCCCACAAGAGGTCCGCCCAGTCGATGCGGGCTCGACCTGCACTGCGTCCAAGCTGCTTCTGCAGTTCGCCAGCGTCTTCAGCAGCTTCAATGCCGCCGTCGGGTGGCCCACCGTGGCACAAGTGAACGCGCGGGACGACTGCGGCAACCCCGCCACCGGCGGGACCGTAGTGCTGTCGTTTTCCAGCGGCGATCCCGCGCTGACGCTGACGGATTTGAAGAATGGCCAATACCTGGGCGCCTGGCGCCCCAACAGCGTCAGTCCGCAGGTGGTGGTAACGGCCCGAGGCTCCTGGCGCGGCCTGGAGGGGCAAGCCATGGCCACGGCACAGGTAGGCACTACACCCAACCCGCAAGCGAACATACTGAGCCAAGGGGGTGTGGTGCTGGGCGCCGGGTTCGAGCGCGGCCCACTGGCGCCGGGCAGCATCGTGGCCTTGTTTGGGCGGAATTTGGCGGCGGCCGACAGGTCCGCCGCCAGCCTGCCGTTGCCACGTTCGATGGACGGGGTGCGAGTGCTGATCGGCGGCATTGAAGCGCCGCTGTTCTATGTAGGCCCCGGACAGGTGAATGCCCAGGTGCCGTTTGAGCTGAGTCCGGATCGGCAACTGCAAGTGTTGGTGGAGACCCGCGGCGTGCCCAGCGCGCCCGAGCCACTGCAGACCGCCGAAAACCGCCCCGGCCTCTTCACCCTGGGTGGGGCGTTTGGCAACCAGGGCGCGATCTTGATTGCCAACACCGACCGCTTGGCGATGCCAGCGACACCCAACATTCCCAGCGAGCCGGCGCAAACGGGCAGCATCGTTTCGATTTTCTGCACCGGCCTGGGGGCCACCGAACCGGCGGTGGCCTCGGGTGAGCCGGCGCCAGCCAGCCCGTTGGCCATGGTGAAAACGCCGGTGACAGCCACCATCGACGGCCAGCCAGCGACCGTGAGTTTTGCAGGGCTGGCGCCGGGTTTTGTGGGTGTTTACCAGGTAAACGTGCAGGTGCCCGCGGGCATCACTCCGGGCGATGCCGTGGCGGTTGTTCTCTCCCAGGGCGGCTTCCGCAGTAACGTCGCGACCATTGCGGTTCGGTAGGACGTTCCCGACAGGTAGTCCGTCGCCAAAGCGCAAAAATGCGCTCGCGGCAGCAGCCACCAGCGCCTGGTCACTCGATGCGCTTCCAGGCGATGACTTCGTAGCGCGGCCCCAGCCCCGCGCCCGAGCGCCGCACCGAGCCGGAATTGCCGGCGCCGTCCCACCTCAGGCGCACTTCGGTCAAACCGGGATCCAGGGCGCCGTCGTCTTCGAACAAGGTTCCGGCGACGGTTCCGCCGCCATAAGCCAGCGCGGTGATGCGCCAACTCCTGGGGTCCGCGGTGTGCTGTGTGGGTTCGGCCAGCGGCAGCAGCGTCCCTGCCCTGACGAACAGCGGAATGCGCTCCAACGGGACCGGGATTGTCACGCGCTGCCTGCCGGCGTGCCGTTCCCCGGTCCAGTAATCGAACCACTCGCCCTCGGGCAGGTAGACGGCGCGCTCCGCTTCCCCGGCCACCACCGGCGCGACCAGAAGACCGTCGCCCATCAGGTACTGGTTGTCGATGCGCCAGGTCTGCGGATCGTCCGGATAGTCCATGACCAGCGCGCGGAAGGGCGGCAGCCCCTCGCGGCGGTACCGGACAAAGGCGGCGTGCAGGTAGGGCACAAAGCGCATGCGCAGCTCCATCACGGCGCGGCAGCGCGCTTCCGTTTCTTCCCACTTGGGGTCAAACTGCCCGGCGTTATTGGCCTGCCGGTTCACCTGCTTCCATGGCGGGTTCTTGATATACCAGGCGTTCAGCAGCGCCATGGGCGAGAAGACCACCACCTGCAACCGGCGAATCAGGTCCTCGGTGTTCTCCGCGTTGCGAAGCTCGGGAGTCCAGAGCAGCCCCGAAAACCCGGCGTTCGCCAGCCCCCGGATGAATTCCCGGTGATCGTAGAGATCGCTGTACAGGACGTAGGGATAGGGCGCCGCCAGCGCCTGCGAGGAGCGCACCAGGCCGTAGGTGCGCATCCCCCGCTTCTCGAAAATGCCCTGGATGGTGTCCTGGTAGCGCAGCCCGAACAACGAGTGCATCTGCTCGCCGTCGGCCCCGGAGGGGAACGCGCTCACCTCGGGAAACGACCAGGCCCCGGTGAAGTCCGAGTTGTCGCACTCATCGATCTTGTAGCCCGACACGCCGATGGCCACGTGCTTTGCTTCGTGGAACTCGGCAAATATCTTTCGCGCCTCGGGCGCCAGGAAGTCGGGCACAATCCCGCCCCACACTTCGTAGTCCCCCGAGTGCGGGAGCAGGGCCTCGTAAATCGGAGAGGTCGGATGGGTGAAGGCGTGTTCCCAGAGGTTCAGGCGATAATGCTCTTCGCTGAGTTTGCGCGCCATGGCCGCCGGCTCGGGGAACTTCTCGCTCCAGGTGAACGAGCAGGAGTAGGCGTGGCTCAGCCAGCTCGCTTCCAGGCCGAACACGTCGCAGGGGATGCGGCGCTCGCGGAACTCGGCCGCCAGCTTCAGCACCTCGGCCTGATCGTAGTCCGACTTGCAGCGGTACCACATGCCCAGACCCCAGCGCGGCGGCAGCGCGCCTCCGCCGGCGAACAGGTTGTAGCGCTGGACGGCCAGGCGCATGGTGGGGCCGCCGAAGACGTACACGTCCACGCCCTCGGCCTGCGGGATTTCCACCAGCATCTCGCCCGGCTCGCCCATGCGATACCGCCGGTAGGCAACCGCCAGGTCGTTAGGCGCGACACCGGCCGGGTCTTTGGGAACCGCCGCCGGCCTGGGCCGCTCGGGTTTCCGGCGCTGGTTGCCGCAATAGAAGGTCGCATAGCGGGCGGTATCGACCAGCACGCCATAACCGCGCGTGGTCACATAGAAGGGGACCGGGGCGTGCGAATCGCCGGAGTCCATTTTCGGATCGGCGTTGACCCGGAGTTTCTTCTTCAGCCCGCGCTGGATGAAGGACTGCAACTGGAGCCCAAGACCGTAGACGATCTCTTTCGGCTCCAGCGGCGCCCTCACCAGGTACCCGCGACGGGTCGCCATGCCACTCACCGGGACCGGACAAGCGCCGACCGGCGGCAGCGCGGCAAGTCCCGAGGCCGCCGGGGGGTAGCGCCGGGTGGCGGCCGGCGTGATTTTTTCCGGCGTTCCCAGCGTGAACTTCCAGACTCCGGGGTAAACCTCCTTGGCCGCGCCAGCCGTGGTGGCTGCTCCGCTGCCCTTCGCCTCCAAGGCGGTGGCGGCTGCCGCCAATGACAGAAAATCTCGTCTCCGCATGTGTCCTTCCGCCAGCAGACGTCGCCATTTCCGGCCTTCGCGCACAAGTTAATTCTCCGAGAAGTGTGGTTGCTTAGCGGGATAAGACATGGCCACAGCGCGGCCCAGCCAGCAGGTCCAAGTTGCAGGTTCGAAGTTGAATACGCCTTAGTCAACAACAGGAGTCTCCTCAACTATTTCGGCAGCTTTTTTACGGCTTGTGTATTGTTTTGCGCCCCAGGCGGGGATAAGATAAGGCACAAAGAGAAGAGGGCGGGCTCAGGGGTGGCGCCGCTGATTGTTGGAAGGGGTGGCACCGAACACCGAGCGGCGGTGCTTGAACTCGAAAGCTCGAACAAATAGTGATGGCCGACCCCCAGGCACACTCGGAGCGCCCGGACGCCGCTTCGGTCGAGGGCTTGGTTGGCAAAACAGTACGGCGGTTTGCCATCCGCGCGCTGCTCGGCCAGGGCGGCATGGGCGAAGTGTATCGCGCCGATGACACCAGGCTGAACCGCCCGGTGGCGCTCAAGCGTATCGCGCCGGCCTGGCGGGCGGATGAGACTTACCGCCGCCGCTTTTTGAAAGAAGCCGAACGCGCTTCCCAGTTCACCGACCAGCATATTGCCGACATCTACGACGTATTCGAGGAAGCGGGCGAGATCTTCCTGGTCATGGAATACGTCGAGGGACGGACGCTGCGCGACCGCCTGCGGCGCGGAACGCCGGATGCGCCCTCGGCCGCCGCTGCCGCTTCGCCCGCCGGCGGCAAGGCGCTCGGCACCGACGAGTTCCTCAACATCGCCACGCAATGCAGCGAGGCCCTGGTGGCGGCGCACAGCCACGGTATCATCCACTGCGACATCAAGCCCGAAAACATCATGCTGACGGCGGAGGGCCGGGTGAAGATCCTGGACTTCGGCGTGGCCAGGCGCGCTCCGGTTGCCGACCAGAACACAACCGTGGACAGCCTGACGACGCTGCCGGGCTCTTCGGGAGGCACGCCTGCTTACATGGCGCCGGAGATCCTGTTGCAGAAGGATTTCGACTCGCGCGCCGACATCTTTTCTCTCGGCGTCGTCTTCTATGAGGCGCTGACCGGGCATCACCCGTTTGCCGCCGCCGGCCTGATGGCCACCTGCAACCGCGTCCTTCATGAAACACCCGCGCCGCTCAGCCAACTCAACCCCACGGTTGCCGCGGGGCTGGAGGGCATTGTGGCCAGGATGCTGGCCAAAGCTCCTAAAGAACGCTACGGATCGGCCGCCGATCTGCTGGCCGATCTGCGCGCTGTCCAACGTGAGCCGGCTGCGCCGGCCGCAGCGCCCCAACCTGCCCCGGCGGGCAAGGCGGGGCGGCTCAAGCGATACGCGAGGCGTATGGCCTGGATCGCGGCTGCCCTGGCCGTAGCCGTCGCGCTGGCTGTCGCCATCGTTCCCTCAGCCCGCCAAAAAGTTATGCAGTGGCTCGCGACGCCCAGCGCCATCCCGGGGCAGAAACATGTAGCGGTACTGCCTTTCCAGAACGTGGGCGGCGATCCGGCCAACCAGCCTTTCTGCGACGGCCTTACCTACGTGCTCACCAGCAAGCTCACACAACTGGAACAGTTCCAGGGCTCGTTGTTCGTGGTGTCGGCCGCCGACGTTTTGAAACAAGGAATCAATACGGTCGAGGTCGCTCGGAAGCAGTTTGGCGTGAACCTGGTCCTCAGCGGAAGTGTGCAGCGCACGGGCGACAAAGTGGTGCTGACGGCCAGCCTGGTGGATGCTTTTACCCTCCGGCAATTGCGGGCCTTGGACCTCAGCGCCTCTATTGACGATCCCTTGGCTTTGCAGAAGGACGTGGCGGTCAAGGTGGCAGAGATGCTGCAGGTCGAGCTGAAGCCGCAAGTCGAACGGCTGTGGGGCATCGGCGCCACCGGTGTGGCGCGCGCACACGATTCCTATTTGCAGGGCTGGGGCTACTTCCAGGATTACGACAAACCCGAGAACGTCGATCGCGCCGTCGAGCTCTTCCGGCGCGCACTGGAACTGGATCCCAAGTACGTCCTGGCTCATGCCGTCCTGGGGCAAGCCTACGTGCAAAAATTCAAGACCACGTCGCAGAGCAAGTGGCTGGATGAAGCGCTGGCTTCCTGCGAGCGGGCCACGCAGTTGGGCCCCGAGGTGGCGGACGGCTACACCTGCCTGGCCCTGGTCCACATTCAGCAGGGGAAGTACGAACAAGCGGAGGAGGAATTGGAGCAGGCCCGCCGTCTGGGCCAGCCCAGTGAGCTGGCCTATCGGGGTCTGGGACAGTCTTATGAGCGGCAGAACAGGCTGGAGGAGGCTGAAAAGGCCTATCAGCACGCCATCAACGTCCGCCCCAATTACTGGGCCTGCTACAACTGGCTTGGCATTTTCTACCTCAAGCACGGGCACAACGCCCAGGCGGCCCGCATGTTCGAACAGGTGGTCGTGCTTTCACCGGACAACATTCTCGCCTACAGGAACCTGGGCGGCGCCTACCTGCTCGACGGCCATTACGAGAAGAGCATCAAGGCCTCGGAACACTCCATCGCCATCCAGGATAACGCCGGGGCGCGCAGCAACCTGGCCTTCGTTTACTTCAATCTCCGGCGCTTTGGCGAGGCGGTCGATACGCAGGAGGCAGCCGTCAGACTGGGCCGCGCCGATCACACCATCTGGGGAAACCTGGGCGACATCTATTACTGGGCGCCGGGAATGCGGGAGAAGGCGGCGGAAGCCTACCAGAAGGCGCTTCCCCTGGCCGACAAGAAGCTGGAAGTGAATGCGCGCGATGGGCCTCTGCTGGCCTGTGCCGGCTTGTATCACGCCATGTTGGGCCACCGAACGGCGGCGTTGGATCGCCTGCAGCGGGCGGTCGCCCTGGCTCCCGATAACCAGGACGTTCGATTTAAGGAGGCGCGCGTGTACAGCCAGTTCGGTGAAACCAATCTGGCGCTCCGCGCGCTGGAAAAAGCGCTGGCTGCGGGATACTCGGCGGCCGACGTGCACGACACGCCTATTTTCGACAACCTGCGCACTGATCCTCGTTTTCAAGGGCTGATCAAGGGCAAGTAGGCCAAAGGTCCCCGCTCCAGGCGACCGTCCACAAGAATCCAAGGCAAGGTCCTCGGGCGCCGGAAGGCGATTACATGAACGACGGAGGTTGCGATGACTAAAAGAGACAGGGGAATCCGAGTCGGAAAGAAAGTTTGGAGGGGAGTCAAGCTGCACACCGCAGGCGGTGTGGCGAAAGCCACGCCCAATTCGGCCTCTATGAGCAGACATGATCTGCTCGCATGGCATTCGGGCGACGGGGGCGCATACACGGTCCAATTCAAGGCCGATACCCCGTTTGGGCAAAAGGAATTCCAGGTTCCGGTGGGAGGCGCGGTTGTGACCGGACCGGTGAGGCTGAATGAGCCCGGTCACGGCGCAAAGTACGAATACAGGGTCTTCCCCGGCGGCGTCGATCCGGATGTCAGCGTGGACGACTGAAGAGCAGACCGACGGAACCAGACAACCCCAGAGCGCAGAGGCGGCCGAGCCTGGCGGCGGGCCGGATTCCCGTCAGCCGTGCCGGAAGCCTGGGGGGTGTTGTTGTGCGCGCCGAACCCGGCGGGGAAATGGGCGACTGGGCCGCGACCGCAAGGGCGCGTACCAGTGCGGGCAGGACTTCGCCGGATACCCGGACGCTGGGCCTGAGAAGCCTCGATCTGTCGCTGCCCGAAAACTTTTCGCTGACCGAGCGGCTGACGCTGCAGTTTCGGGCCGAGACCTTCAACGCCTTCAACAGAAAGGCTCCTCTCCCAAAAGTGTGAAGGCCCGCGCGCATTGGGGGTTGCTTGATCCTCCATGGATTCGGTCACCGAAACCAAGCCCGCTCATATCGGCTTGGCAAAAAGTGCGGGAGGGCAAGCCAACGATTTCAAGGCCAACCTTGGCAGCGCCGGTGTCCCCCCGGGCAGGACCGTCGTGCGCCGACGAGATGGGCGGCCGGGACGGCCGCGCTCCATGACCGCAGCCGCCGCCAGCCGGAGGTTACTTCGCTCAGGGCCCAAGTCGCTGGCCCTCACGGGGCTGGCGCACCAGCTTGCCCCGCGCCGCACGTCTTGCCGGCGCCACAAGTTGCGCAGCGTGCTAATCTGGATGTGGCAAGTGAAAGCCGGAGAACCAGATGAAACTGAAAGTTGTGGTTCACGACGCCGAAGAGGGCGGCTATTGGGCCGAAGTGCCCGCTATCCCCGGCTGCGCCACCCAAGGCGACACCTTCGAGGAGTTGCTTCAGAACATCTATGAGGCGGTCGAAGCCTGTCTGTCGGTCGAGTTGCAGGCACCCAAGCCGACGGAGAGGCAGCGTGTACTGGAAATCGCCATATGAAAAGCGTCACCGGCCGTGAGCTTGCACGACTGCTCGAAAAACACGGCTGGGCGTTGCTTCGAATCCACGGCAGCCACCACGTCTATGGCAAGCCGGGGAGCGTCGTCAGGATATCAGTTCCTATACACGGCAGCCGCCCCGTCAAGATCGGGTTGCTCAAGCACCTTCTGAGGCTGGCCGGGTTGCCGGAGACATCGGTCTGACCACGACCGGGATTCCGCATCGGACCGATCGTGAGAGAGTGTGTCTTCATGTTAGGGCTTCAAGCCCCTCGCCTTGTGCCGCAGCGTGAAGCCGAGCGTCATAACTCAAGAGCAGCAGCTCCGGAAACTGATCCTGGAGGCTCTTGGCCGTCGCCAGATGCCATAAGTCCGCGGGGCGAATTTGCGACCGGCAGGGCCGGGTCAAACTGCGGTGAGCCGGGGACCGGGTTGCCGCGGCTGCCAAGTGAGGGACCGGATTCCCACCCTTTGCTGCTCGCCCCGCAAACCCGGCGGCTGCTCGCAGCACTCGCGGCAAAGGGCGGGGCGCCCGGCGCGCTGTTTCATGTTGGCCGAGATGGCGGTGCCATGGAGCGTGGGCCACCCGCCCAATGAGCCACCAATCAGCCACCCAAAATCGTGACAGGGACCGGCACCAGGCGTACAATTACCTCCCTTGCACAGGCAAGTCCTGTCCAGTCAACGCAATCCGTCCTGGGGTGGGGCAATGCCGGGCTGTGACACTGCCA
>Ga0315284_10007270_pt1 | contig 15809 bp, 13 predicted proteins | sample YL17G09_16_MG_FD_203696 | JGI IMG/M metagenome (GOLD analysis project Ga0315284, IMG submission 203696) | Sediment microbial communities from Yellowstone Lake, YNP, Wyoming, USA - YL17G09_16 | ecosystem: Environmental > Aquatic > Freshwater > Lake > Sediment | place: USA: Wyoming | collected... | reverse complement strand
CTATCTCAAGAACGTTCTAGATAAAGATATATCCATATATGACCTCAAGATCCATGACAAAGAAACGCTGCGTAATGAAATTGATCTAGCTGATATTATTGTTTTTCAAAACCCTTGCTCGGATAAATTATACAAATTAATGAAGGCGATTATGAGCAGGAAAGACAAAAAGCAAATAATCGTAGCGGATTACGACGATGACCTGTTCAACATAGGGCCCTGGAATCCTTCATATAGCGTATTTGGGACCAAAGAGGTTGGTGATCTATATATAAATAAGGATCAAGTTGACGACCTAATGGCCACTCTCCCGGAAAGAAATAAACAGCTTGTTAAGGTGAACCCGGATGGATCGGCGATCGTTCATATGTGGAAAGATAAGCACAAATCTTTTTATTGGGAAGATAAGCTGCAAATATTTGACATTGCAGCTAATTTATTAAGGATAAATACGATGCATAATATTATACAAGAAGTTGATCTATTAACAGCACCCACTCCACAACTAGCAAATGCATTAAGGGAACATCGCCCTAAAGGCAAGATAACGGTCCTTCCAAACTTGGTGGATTTTGACAGATTCCTCCCAATGAAGAAAATAAATGACGGGAAACTGAGAATTGTGTGGCAAGGGGGGGCATCCCACCACCCAGATCTTACAATGGTGAAACAAGAATTGATATCTTTTGCCAAAAAGCACCAAGAAGTTGAATTTGTCATTCAAGGCGTTTATTTCCCTGTGATTTTTAATGAGATTAAAGATAGGGTCAAATGGCTTCCATGGCACTCGGACATTAACACCTATCCTTTATCATTAAGAGAACTTTCGGGAGATATAGCGATATGCCCTTTAACTGATGACATTTTCAATAACGGGAAGTCGCCTCTCAAGTGGGAGGAAATGAGCGCGATGAAAGTTCCATGCGTTTGCTCCCCTGCTGTTTATGGGAATTATATTGAACACGGAAAGACCGGATTCATAGCTCGACAAGGCGAGTGGGAAGCTTGCCTGGAAAAATTGCTCGATCCTAATTTAAGACAACAGATCGGGCAGAATGCTTATAATTCCGTTAAAAGAGATCTTTCATTGAAAAATGCAACTATGTATTGGTCAGCCCTTGAAGATCTTTTTTTGGGACCGATAACTCACGATCAGGCAAATAGGAAATTATGAGAGTCGCTGTTCTACCATTATATAGCGGTAAAGTAATAACATTTTATCGAATGTCTCAGCCCTACGGCTATCTTAAGAACGTTCTACACAAAGATATATTCATAGGCGACCGCGAGATCCATGATAGCGAACGGCTACGCAATGAAATAGATCTGGCTGATATAATCATTTTTTTAAATCCTTGTTTAGCGAATGAATATAAATTGATCAAGATGATCGTGAACAGGAAGGACAAAGACAAAATAATTGTTGCGGATTATGACGATGATCTGTTCAATGTAGGCCCCTGGAGTCCAGCATATAGCATAATTGGAACTAAAGAGGTCGGCGATCTATGTTTAAGCAAGGAACAAGTTGATGATCTGATGCCAACGCTCCGTGAGGAAGATAAACAACTTTTTCGGATGAATCCGGACGGATCAGCGATCGTTTACATGTGGAAAGATAAGCATGAAAGTTTCTTGTGGAAAAATACATGGGCAAAATCTGGCTTTTTTAACATCGCAGATAATCTATCAAGGGTAAAGAATGCCCAAAATATCATGAAAGAAGCTGATCTGCTGACAGTGACCACTCCTCAGTTGGCCGATGAATTTAAGAAATATCGCCCCCAAGGCAAGATAGCGGTGCTCCCGAATTTGGTGGACTTTGACAGATTCCTCCCGATGAAGAAAATAAATGACGGGAAACTGAGAATAGTGTGGCAGGGGGGACCGACCCACTACCTGGACCTTTCAATGTTAAAACAAGAATTAATCTCTTTTGCCAGGAAGCATCCGGAAGTCGAATATATCTTTCAGGGTACAAAATTCCCGGCGATCTTTCATGAAATTAAAGATCGGGTCAAATGGCTTCCCTGGCACTCGGACATTAACACCTATCCTTTATCATTAAGAGAACTTTCGGGAGATATAGCAATATGCCCTTTAACTGATGACATTTTCAATAATGGGAAGTCGCCTCTAAAGTGGGAGGAAATGAGCGCGATGAAAGTCCCATGCGTTTGCTCCCCTACTGTTTATGGGAATTTCATAGAACACGGGAAGACCGGATTCATAGCTCGACAAGGCGAGTGGGAAGCTTGCCTGGAAAAATTGCTCGATCCTGATTTAAGACAACAGATCGGGCAGAATGCTTATAATTCCGTTAAAAGAGAATTCTCATTAAATAATGCAACTATGTATTGGTCAGCACTTCAGGATTTGTTGAAATAAGGATAAAGGGAACGGGGTATTATTGAGCCCTGCTATAAATGAACTGCCATTTGATCTTATTCACTTCATCTTTAATGGCACCCACTAGCTCCTGCGTCATCTCTTCCGGATTTTGAAGCAGATAAGATAACGCGATCACTTCCATATGCAGTTTGTTCTGGAGTTTTTTGTCCTGCAGTTTTTTGACGAAATCCCTTTCGATCTGCCTCAATTCTTCCCTTTTCTTCTCAAGAGTGATCTTCGCATAGGATTCATCAAGTTTTCTGTTCTTTTCCCTGTTCTCCCTGAGCATATTGCTTACGTCCGTGAATAAATTGTTTAATGCCTGCTTTACCTTGCTTAGAACATTTAGTTGGGTGATATCGGTCGTGGCAACGACTTCAACTTCCGCGCCCTCGCCGCTAATGATCCCGGCTATGCTCGCAAGCTGAGCAAAGTTATCGAGTTTATAGCCCTTGGCTTCGGCTACTTGGATAATTTCGCCAATTAATGCTCTGTCCGCTTTAATGTTGTTTTCGGCCTGTAAAATAACTTGATTGGACATTCCAAGGTTTTTAGCTGACTTGGTGCCTTCAACATCCAGATTAAATAATGCTTCGCCTTGCTGCGCGGATTCTTTGATAATTTTTAGCCCTTCAGCACTGGGAGTATTATTATTAACTTTATCCTTGTTTTCAGATATTAACGCCCGAACACCTGGGGTTAGTTCCTGGTCTTTTTTGTATGCCTCTTCAGCTACTTTAAGAACTATAGGGTTTTTTACCTGTCTTTTTTCTAAAGTATCCAACGAAACCATAAGTTCATCTTTCTTCGCTATATAAACATCGATATTTTTTTGATCTGCAGCCTGAGACAGAGATGCGGCCAACTGCTTAAAGTATTGAACGGCCTGTTCGTCGGTCATACTATCGATGGCTTGTTTCACGGCTTGCGATTTAACGCCTTCTTTCAGGTAAGATTTGGCAGCTTGACCCCCTTCTTTTTTGGCTGCGGCTTTTTCTGGAGCAGTTTTCGCCTTCGCTTCTTTTTGTTCCGCCTGAGAGATCGTTTTCGCAGTTGCCTCTGTTGTCGCAAAAAGAGAGTGGTATTGTTTTTTGAACCAATCGCCAACTCTTTCAACTAGATCCTTTGAAGTATCTTCAACATAGGCGGTTACTGTTGCCACGTCTTCGCCATAATGAGCGAAGTAGTTTGAAATAGGCGTAAGGACTTTCTTGAGCCCTCCGGATTTTTTAGTCGGTGTGCAAATCGGGGTGCTCTTTATTCCAGTTACGCTTAGATCTTTACCCATATCACCCATATCTCTTCTCCTCTATTCCTGATCTCCCGATTCCCTGATCTCCCTCATCCTCTCCTATATATATATCGTAATAAACAGCCAAATATTTCATGTTTTTAAGCATGTTCCTTGACCTGTTTCTGGCCGTTCTCATGCCTGAAAACCACCTCATCAATGTCCTCGCCAACGCCGTGGTTGAATCCCGATTCCCCCTTAAGGCGCTGTATCAGCTTTATCATAAAGGGCACGTTTTTCTCTATGGTCGGATTATCATGGTTTTCAAGTATTGACGCTGCCGATTTAAGCTCGATTATCGTGTGGTCGTGCATCTGCCTGTTCGCATCATCCCTCAATGTATCAAGCTCCTCTTTCGTAAGGTTCATGTCCAGGTTCTTCAGGTTGGACACAAGCCCTTTTAGCTTGTTATTGAGCAGGCCGTATGCCGGCCCGGAAAGCTCGTAATATGTGGACCTCTCAATAAATGACTCTTTCAGCATTTCCAGCGTCCTGAACCTGGCCAGCACCTTCGCTTCCTTCTCGATCCTATTAAAAATTTCCGTCTCAAGGCCGAGCTTTATCAGCCCGTTCTTAAGCTTCCTTATCTTCGGGGCAAAACTGAACACCGCGAAAGGATCTCCGGTAATGGCCCTCTTCATGTATTCAGCCCTTAGCTGGTTTATGAGAAGCTCCCTTTCCTCGTCCTTTGTCATCTCGTAGCCGTGCTTGTCATTTACCCCGCCCGCGCTGACTTCCCCTATGGATATCTCGCCTGCGTTCTCCAGCCTGACTGCTTTCTCCACTTCCATAACGAACAAGCCCAGGTCGAACTTTTTCTGCTCCCAGGTCTTGAGGAAATTCTCGAAATTGAACCCTACCTTGTAGCCCAGTTCAACCAGCTTCTTCACCTCGTCCCTGTTGTCCTTGTCAGAAAGGTGGCGCTCCATCAGCCTTGATTCCACCGCGTCCGTTATGAAATCCCTTATTTCCCCGTGAGATACTTCGGAAATACGCGACAGTTGCTCGTTAATTACTTCCTTGTCGCTGCTTATTCCCGAGAGCTTTTCCTCTTTTATTGCTTCATCAAAAGCGTTATTAAGCTGCTTAGCCGTAACTATGGACTGGAATGATCTTTTTGGCGAGAACGTATGAAGGATAAGGCTGTCTTTTATGTTGGATGCATATTCGGACTTCGAAGTCTGTTTTACCGCCTTTTCAACGGCAATGATCTCTTTTTCCGAAAAGCCCTTATTTCTTAACTTGTTGCGCGAATCCTCCAAGCGGTCCCTTGCGTCAGGCGATGCCGCGACGACATACTGCATGAACGCTCCCGAATACTGCTGGACGGCTTCCTTTAACTCTGCCGCATTTTGAAACTTCTGGATATTTTTCGACTTATCCGGCCTGTCTATTTGATGTTCTTTTCCCTTCTTTCCCGAAGAAGCATCCTGTGTCCTTTTAATGTCCTCGCCTGCAAGCTCGTCATCAACCTTATAATTATCCTCTTTTATGGAGCCTTCAAATATTCCGCCAAGCCCTTCCTGGGTTGAAACGAATTGGAAAGCGTTCTTTGGGGATGAAACATGCTGTATGAAGCTGTCCTGCAGCTTTGAGGCAATATCGAGCTTAAGCGACCTCTTTACAGATTTTTCAAGTATCTTTATGTCTTTCTCTGAGAATCCTTTTTCCTTTAAACTATCTCTTGCTTGATCGATCTTTTCTTTTACTTCCGGATTTGACATGATTGCTTTGTTGGCAGCAGAGCTCAGAGACTGAACATCCTTATTAATGAACATATTCTCTTCTATGTTTTTCTGCTGCTCATTGGTCTTCCTGCTTGATTCCAATTTATCATTGGCACTCTTATACTGAACATCCTTTTTGCTGAACAGATCCTCTTCGATGTTTCCCTGCTGATCACCGGTCTTCCTGCTTGATTCCTGCTTTGACTTGACAAGTTTTTCCGCGTAAGCGTTTGCATACTGCTGGATGGCTTCCTTAACATCGGAAGAATTCACCAGCTTTCTGATATCCACTTTTTTCCCTTCATTCTCCAGATGCTTTTCCTGTCCATGCTGTTTTCCTTCCCTGCCCTGCATCCTTCTTACAACTTCCTTTGTCAGGTTGTTCAATTCAACCTTGTCTTCCTTTAAGGTTGATTTATTTATCATTTGCTCAAGCTCATTCATCAGCTTGCTGTTCGATGATTTTTTCAGCGATTTCGGCGTCATTTCTATACCGAGAGCCGCGAGGTGTTCTACAAGTTTGGAGAGCACTCTTATTCCGGGGTCTTTCTGAAGCTTTGCCTGGTACCCTTTTTCAGCCCTTGATGATTCAACTCGTTTCGCATCATGCTGCAAACCCTCGTAAGTCTTCGCGTTGGCATTTGACTGGAGATTTTGAAGTTTTCTTAGGTTCTCTATCTTCTTAAGCTCCTGGGTGACCGCAGAATTGTCTTCCTGTTCGGCTTTATTGACTGATTTTGTCTGGTTGATCTGGTTTGAACTTAATACCATTTTTTCTCCCTCTGATACACTGATGACCTGATATTCCAATACTCTCTTCCATATATATTATCGTGTTTTGGAGCCCAAAACTTGCATAGATTAGCTAACAGCTTACGGCACGCCCTGCAGGCTACAGCTAACGGCCGTGAGCTGTTTGCCGGGAGCTGTTAGCTCATTATCTATGTACGGATATCTTGGGGGTAGGAGTTATCTTCTTTACTGCTTCCCTGGCTTTTTCCCTGTGAGGGGCGGCTTTTTCCGCCATTTTTCCGATATGTTTTTCGTATTTTTCGATGACCCTCTGGGCCCTGTTTATGTATGTCTGGATCTTCTCGAGCTTTATGGTGCTTTCCTTGTCCAGCACCCCTTTCATGTACAGCTCGTATTCAAGGTTTGTTTTTTCGGCATTAAGATCGTCAAGTATCCGCTTTGCGGCATCCTGTTTCATTGCCTCAAAATTGATATCCGAGAACCTGTCCTCAATATTCAGCTTTTTGGCTTTTATCGTAAGCTGGCTTTTTATCTCGCTTAGTATCCTCTGCTGTGCTTTTCTTCGCTTTTTGCTTGTCATGGATTAATTATATCACACCTCACTCCTAGCCTCTCTCCTATAAATAGGAGAGAGGAAACGTAACTATAGTTTTGTTTCCCTTCTCCTACTATGTAGGAGAAGGATTAGGGATGAGGTTTACGAGGCGTAAATTTCGTATTCAGCGTAAGCGGTGGCAAGCCTTTCATAGCCCGCCTGCACCTTGCCCCTTGCCTGCTCGTAAGCCTTCTTTTTTATGGATTCCAGCTCCGCCGAGTCCGCTCCAAGCAATCCCAGAAGGGAATTGCAGGTGCTTACCTGGAACCCGTAGAACGCTTCCGCGAGCATGTTGTGGGCATTATCGTAGCGGTCTTCAAGCGACCTTTCCAGGCGCTCCTTAAGGGACTCCACCGTCGGCTGGTACTTCTTCTTTGCCTTGGAAACTTCATCCTGTGCTGCAAGCGCCGTGACATATTCATCGATATGAGGGCTGGCCATGTCCACTATCTTTTCGCCGTAAACGTTGCCTTTTTCTTTGGACAAAGAGTTCTCATCATCCACTTTTTTGTTGTTCGGCTGGATCTGCTTGGCTACCGCATACTGCTTTGCGGCGGTATTTGCCAGTCCTACATTTGCTGAAAGATCTGCGCTCATTTTATATCACCTTTTTATCGTCTTTTGCGTGCGTTTGTGCTTGCGGTCTTAGCGCGGGACTCGCTGCTTTCGGCCTTACCGGCGCCACAGCGCGTGCCCCCCCGGCCGCTGACCTCTTTATTCCCTGGCCTCCCGCTATCCTGCTTGGGGCGCGCTTCGCAGCGCCTCCCGCAGCCAAATGTTTCGGTGTTATTCCGGATGCCGATCTCATCGACGATCTACCTGCATACCTTACCGCCGGACTTCCTGCTGACCTGGAAAAAACCACCCTGAACGCTGACGGCCTTGCCCTGCCGGCACCAGCCGGCGCTTTTGCCCTGATCGCTTTTGAAAAGTTCGCCGACCTGGCAACATTCTTTCTAAACGTCTGCTTGTTTGCCGCTATTGACTTTGCCTGCATTCTCTGGAGGAATATATCCTGCTGTATAGCATCATCCTTTTTCTCCTCATATTGAGCTTTCTCTTTTGTATATTTTTGATTGGCCGACCTGTTGAACATGTTGCATGTAACGACCCTGACGACTTCCTTTGTTCCGAATTCGTCCATTCTATCCTGGAAGAACTCCACCCAGCTGCGGCTGGCGTTTATTTCGAAATCTGCATTGATGGCTTTAGCATCCTTGAGCGCATTCTGAGCGTCCTGCAAGGTGGCCAGCAGGGTATCCTGCTCGGTGAGACTCGCGTTTGCATCGGTCTGGTTAGCAATCACAAGGTTATCACTTGCTGCGTTCAGGTTGTTGGTTACGTTTGTCAGGTCGGCGCTCGCAGCCACGGCTATGTCATATGCTGCCAGGGCTTTGTCATACACGGTCTGGGCACAGCTATCATATGCTGCCTGGGCGGCATTAACGGCGAGTTGGCAATTTGAAACTTCTTTAGCAGGCGTAAGATCTCCCGTCCATTTATCCCCTACCTCGTCATACCTTGGCGCTTCCAAGAACCATGTCGCTTCCAGCGACTCTGCAGCGGCTTTCTGGTCTCCCGAAAGGGACGGGGACAAGATGTACGATTCCACCTTTGATGTCAAAATTTCGCTAAAATCGCCCAAATCATCGCTGTATACGGGGTTCGTCAGGTCCCCTCCCCAGTATGTTTCGCAGTTCATATAGGCATCCAGCGTGTTTATAAAGTCCGTCTGCATACCGAAGAACATCTTTAGCACTCCGAGGTTATGTGGGTCAACTTCAGTATATTGGGAAAGCCAATCCGTGATGTGGTCTATTACGTCATCCACTCCATTTGGCTCCTGGACACCACCCAGCCCTATCAAGTCCTCGTTCGCTCCTAATTTAGAGGGATCGCCGAAAATTTTATACAGGACGCTGAAGACCCTTTCCTTCGATTCGGCCATCAAGCACATCAGGTCAAAGGCCTGCTCATCCGTATAATCGGCTATAGCGCCGCTTTTTGCGATCTGGTAGAAGCTCAGCCCTTCGGATTTGCCCGCTATAGTGGAATTTATAGAGCCCCAGTTGAAATTGCTTGTTATCTCGTCCAGGATGGAGCTGCTGCCGCTGTTAACCCCTTCAAGCAGGTCCCAGTCTGAAGCATCCGGCGAGAACTCCAGGTTGGAAAACGCCTTCCCCAAACCCTCCCCCCATATTTTGGTTTCACTTCCCGGCTCAGCTTGCTTGGAGAAGTTGCCGAATATTTCGTCATTAGACCAATCGAACTCTAAAAGAGCCGCGTCATATTCCGCTGTTATTGATGGGTTAGTAGACGCGTTTGGGACCCCGTGTTTATAGTTCAGCTGGTCGTATTTAGGGAGGAATTTGAACGCCTGGGCGAGGTCGCTTACAACCTGGATGAACGAGTTGTACTGGTCCACATCCTCCCCCTCATGGAGGAATATTTTTGTCGCATTAGGAGCCTCCGTTTTTACGGGTTTGGAAGGCTTCTGTATTGATAAAGTTGATAAATCGAAAGCCATTAACTATCCTGCTCCTTGATTATGAGGCGCCGCCGATCGATTTTTCAAGCTTGTAGAGTTCCGTGAACACTGACAATATGGTTGTCGTTGTGTCTGAAAGCTTCGACATCTTGTCGGTAAGCGCCAGGGACGCCGCTGCGCCGTACTTCTGAGACGCGGTGAACCTCATGCCGTCAATTACCAGGTCCTTGGTAGGGTCCGCAAAATCGGAAAGAAGCTGCCTTATCTGGCCCTGAGCCTCCTTCATGGTCCTCTTTACGTCAAAGCGATTATAATTCAACTGTTGCGTTATTGTGCTTGGTGACACTACTCCCTGATATGCCATTTTAATATTCCCCCTTTTTTACCTTGTTCTTGTCCTTGCCCTGAGTCCTTCGTTTCACTCAGGATAAACTCTGTCGAAGGGCCTACACTATATATTCGTAAGTAGAGGGCTTAAACTTGCATGGAGTTTAGCTAACAACTTACAGCACGCCCTTCCTGCCTGCCCTCCAAACCTGCCTACCGGCAGGCAGGGGCGGGCAAGCCGGCAGGCAGGCGGGCTACGGCAAACGGCTTTTTAATCTCCTGCTCAAACTACTAAGCTGCTTAATTATAATTTCAGCGTCGGCTAAAATCGAATCGTATGCAGTTTTATCCATATAACTGTTGTCTAAAGCAATATCCAATGCTGCAACAACCTCATTAACTGATCCCATAGCCATTTGAATAAACCCATTAAAGTCTCTATCAGAACCTCTATCAGAGCCCTCGGCTATGTTCAAAGCTATTGATAATGCTGCTCTTCGCAGCTGAGCGGTTAATCCAAATTGCTCCGTTTGTGGAAATTTTCTTGTAATTTCATAAACCTTATTAATAAACTTTCTAGAATTTACAGACACTTCAAAGTTCCGAAATCTAAAAGCCATTAATAATCCTCCTTGTATGAGCTAACAGCTTACGGCACGCCCTGCAGGCTACAGCATTCAGTTAGCCGTTAGCTGTATGCCGTATGCTGTATGCTGTAAGCCTATACAGCAATTTACTTGCCAAATAAACACCTGTGATTTTTTGCTGATTTATCAATAAAATTGTATATTTGAGGGTAGCTAATTGTCGATTTTCCCGTCAACTGCGGCTATTTACGACACCTTTACAGCCATATCATGCTGAACCCTGGTCTGTCACTCTGTCATGCTGAACTTGTTTCAGCATCTATTATTTCAAAAAACAGATGCCGAAATAAATTCGGCATGACATTTCAGCTCGGTGTAAGCCATAACAAAAGGCGGCAGCTAAGTTTCCTTAACTACCGCCTCTAAAAACCTGTCAGGGTAAGATTATCCCTGGCTCATTATCCTGGTCGCTGCCTTATTCGCGTTATTCGCAGCTGCTAACATCTGCGCTGCCACCTGTACTTTTGTCGAGATCTTCTGCATGAGATCGTCAACAACCATGGCGCCTGCCGCAGAGCTTATTGATAGATTATCTGTTAATTTAACTCCGTAGCTGTCAAGTCCGGTACCTGTACCCGTGCTAAAATTTGTCGCAGTAAGCTTGCTGTCACCCTTAATGTCGTCAAGAACTGAGTTTATATCAGCACAACCTTGACCTGCCACGTCAACAGCCGCGTCTATAATAGCCCCCTGTGACGTTCCCTGAGTTACAGTATATAAATCACTCATATTTTTCACCTCCCCTTTTTGTTAATTTTGTCTTCCACTATATCTATCGTAACTACCGGTTCAAAACTTGCATGCGATTTTAGCTTACTGCTTACAGCTGCTGTTAGCTGTAGCCCAAAGAGCGTGCCGTCAGCTGTTAGCTCTGCCATGCTTCTCCATGATCCTTGTAATCTGGTTCAATATCTCCTGCGCCTCTTCCAGGTCGGTCTTGAATTCCCTCTTTTTCTCTATTTCCAGCTTGTTCTTGTCGAAAGCGGCTATCCCGGCCTTATTGTTCTCCGCAACGACCATTATCCCGTCCAGGCTCCTCTTGACTATGTCAAACACGTTATTGAAGCTGACGGCCGAGGTGTTCTTGGCCTTACCCTCGCTCTTCTGGGGCTGGGTTGCGGGGTTTATTTGTTGATTTACGCCGGCTACTCCATGCATGGAATTACTCCTTTTAACATATAAAGTGTCTGTCAGGGTCAGGATATGTTTTATCACAAAATAAACCATTGCGTATTTCATCCGATATTGCACGTTTATTGTCAATTTCTGGGGTTTTAACGGCACTAACGGCACCATTGCCGGCAGGTTTTTTTGAAGCGGCCTTCCCCGTGCCAGAAAGCGCCATGCCAAATATTTCCATGAGTCTATCCAACATTTTTGTTCTCCTTGCCCCGAGCGAAGTCGAGGGGCTCTACATTATATATATCGTGGTATAAAGGGGAAAACTTGCATGGAGTTTAGCTAACGGCATACGGCTAACAGCTTACAGCGCACCCTGCGGGCTACGGCAAAGGGGAACTGGAGATGGGTTAAGAAGCTAATGCCCAATTACCAATTTACCTGCCTACCGGCAGGCAGGCAATCATAAATTAATTCCCAATTGATCAATTCCCAATTCATTTGTCATTGGATATTGGTCATTAATTTGACATTGAGAATTGGTCATTTGTCATTGTAAGTTGTATGCGGCAATTTTAATGCCAAATTAACAAATGTGATTTTTGCTGATATATCAATTAAAATGGGAGCGCTTGCGGAGCCGAGGCGTTCTTTATTTCTTCGCGGTCTTCAACTCATACTTGCGGATTTCGCTGTTAACCACTGAACCGGCAGCGGGAACGATTTTCTGGCCTATCATTTTCTGGGTATCGTGAATTGACTTTATTAGTTCAACAACTTCCGTTCCGAGTAACTTTATGAAATTTTCATGTTCCGCTATATCCCATTCTAACACTTTTACTTTCACTTCATATTTTACCATCGTATAAGCAAGGTCCTGACCTTCATTTATCAGTTCTTCAAACTTGTTCTTCAACAGGTTTTTATACTGTTCGATGACTTTCTTGTTCTTGGGGTCCTTTTCGGCCAGAGCCTCTTGAGCTTTCATCTTATCTTCCACATCTTTGATGTTTTTAAGAAGCTCTTCTCTCTTCTTGTTTACAGCCTCTTTCTGGCTGGCAAGAGCTTTCTGCATTTCAGGAACATCCTTCTGCTTCATGCTGGCGAGTCTCATCTTTTCAGAAGTAAGCTGCTTGCGCGTCGCCTGCAGTTTCTCTTGAAGTCTTCGTAATTGTTTCTCCAGCTCCGGCTTTTCTGCTGTCTGGGCTTCATCAATCTTAACTTTTAAATCTATTAACTGATTATCAACCTCGTCTAACTGTTTACCAACCTTGGCTAACTCTTTACCCGAGCTCATGAGAGAATCCAGCCACAACTGTGTCATTGCGTCGGAACTCTTCGCCTGCGTCTTTTCGGGCGCCTGCGGGGTCATCTCCTGCGTCGATGACAGGGGTTTTACGCCTGCCGGCACTATTGATACTTCTGATGCTAGCTGCTTGACCGGAGCCTGATCTGCTTTTGTCAAATCCGGCTTTTTGCCTGTAATCTGCGCCGATTCTAGGGCTTTTGCGCCCTGTACGCTCGCAGGCGTCGCTACTACCTGTGAATCATCCGGCTTTTGGACCTCTTCATATATATTGCCGGTCAGCGGCATCTTGGCCAGAACATCCTCTGCTTTGTACAGCTGGTCCATTATAAGTTTCTGTCCGGCTGCATCTGCTTTACTGAGCTTGTTCTTAATTTCATTGATAGCCTCGGACTTTGTCAGATTTGGTAATTGGCGAATAGCCTCCGATTCTTTCGCCCATTCCTTCGCCGATTCTTTGCAACTTCCTATTATCGCTCTAGCTATAATATGATATAATTCCTTTGATCCCGACGGATTTTGTTCAGACAGCTCTTTTTCAAATTGCTTTTCAATGTCTTTTCTGATCCTTTCGTTAAGTTTTGCCTCGTAATTCATCTTCGCTGCCAACGCGTTAAGTTTATCTGATACAATATCTATTCCAAACCCTACCAGATCCTGTTCGACATTGTATAAATTATCATGAAAATCGATGTCTATCTCCTTGCTCTTTAGGGCATATTCAGCCTTCTTGTTGTTCAATTCGCTCTGGCCGTATACCGCCTGCTGGCTCGCGGCATAATCGGTAAGATCACCCGCAAACCCGTTCACGCTAGCCTGGTTCACCACGCTCGAATCTTTCGCGGTATCCGTTATCCCCAGGTCCGCGACCTTCCCCTGTCTCTCTGTTTGAACGTTATTCATCACGTTTTTTTCCACATGCGCAAAAGCCCATTTCACAAAGATCTGTAGCGCCTCTAGTGCCTTCGCGTCGAGCTTCATTGCGTTATTCACCTTATTCATTGCGTTCGTCGCCTTATTTAACGCTGTCAAATCCCCCGACTTCTTTGCTTTTGCCACATCCTTTGCTTCCTTGGAGAACGCGCCTTTTAGCTGTATAGCAACTATAACAGCATTAATAATCGTGCTGATCGTCATCATTATTGCCTGTATTTCAGCTTTTTTCGCCTGCCGCTCCGCATCCGTTATCTGGTTCCACCTGTCTGCCGCGACCTCAAGCTTGCTGAACATGTCGTCTATCTTTGCCTTTATGTCCTGTTCCTTGATGTTAAGGACGGTTAGCGTGGCATTGCTGGACACCCCGGAAATGTTGGTCAATGTCTCGTTGACCGCATTCCTTAACTCCTGAAGCACCTGCTGGACCTCCGATTTTTTCCTCTCCGCCTTGTAAAGCTGTTCCATGAGGCCCTTGTATTTAAGGGAGAGGCTCTTGTTCACGCCTATGAACCCGGCGCCAAGGTCCTGAAGCAGTCCGGCGTTTATCTCTTCTATGCACTTTTCCTCAAGCGCCTCAAGCCTGCTCGTTGTGGAATTAACGCTGCTTTCCATTGTTTCTCTGGCTTGAAGATATGCGGCAACCTCGCCCATTTCGTCCTTCGCCATATCATGGGCGAATTTGCTCTCGATCCACGCGTTCGCGAGCTGAAATACCCCTAATACGAAACTGGCGGCGGAGGAGGCCAGCGAAATGGTCCCGAGTATGGCCCCGCCCGATATTAATGCGAATCCGGCCGTGCCAATAGCGGCCACACCAGCTAAAAACCCGCCGATCTTAAGGTTGGCGATCTGCTGATCCAATTTCCCTATGTTATTGTTGGCGTCCGTGACCCTGTTCTGTATCTGCGCCTTCTGGGCAAGATAGTTGGCTGTAAGCGAGACGCTCTCCATTGCCGTCATGAAGTTCACCGTGTTCGCCTGTTCGGCAAAATCCTGGCCCGTGCCGCTCTGGATGTTCGTCATCTCCATGTGCGCTATGCTTCTTATCTGCCTCAAGACCTTCATTATTGACGCTTCAACGCTTCCCTGTATGAACTCCTTTGCTGCGGCGCTTCGGGCGTCGGCTATCTTCTGATAATCAACCCCCACCGTGCCGTTGCCGGTATCTATTAAGCCGCTGTCTATCGTTCCAAGGTTTGCCTTGCTTGTCTCTTCCAGCTGATCCTGTTGATCTTTTAAGTAAGCCAAATTCGATGAAGCGCTCCCGATGAGGCCTCCGACGATCGGAATATAGCTCCAATGATAAGCGGAATCCGCGCTGTCCGCTATCTGACCGTAGAGCCGCACCTTCTGGTCCCTCTGGAACCTCTGGTTGTTCGACGTGTTCATGTCATTTATCACCGCGGACATCCCGTTCGCGACGAACGCCTGCTGGCCCCTAGACGCCTCCATCGCGTAAGTTACCATGCTGGACGGCGCCCTGCCCCCTACGGAGGTCATTTCCATGTGGACCAGGTTCCTCATTTCGGCCATTGTACTTCTTGCCGATTCGGCGACCATCATGTTCAGGTTGTTGTTCCTTATGTCCGCCATGGCGCTTGCGAACCTCACCGTGTCAAATGCCGATGAACCCGCATATTGACCGTTGGCTTGCCCGTCATCCATGAAAGTCAGGTAATTGTCGGCCGACATATTCCCCAGTATGTCCTGTATTGAGTTGTTTGAATTCAGAGCGAGATCCAGTATGGCGTCCGACGTGTTCATCCCGGAATAATCATTATTATTCACCGTATTTACATAAGTGTTAACATTATACGATTCCATTGCCGCTGTCTTCTGATCCAGGGTTAGCCCGTCGATCGCAATTAAATTATTTTCAAAAGTCCCGGAATTCTTATCATACGCGTTCTTTATCGCTGTCTTCTGCTCCGCGCTTAACCCGATGTCGACTAAATTCGCTTTAAAAGTCCTTCTGTTCTTGGCATAATCCTTATTGTACTCGGCCTTTACCGCTGTCTTCTGAACCTCGGTTAACCCGTCGATCGCATCTAAATTATTATTAAAAGTCCCTTCATCTACATCATACGCGTTCATTATCGCTTCTTTTTTAGCTTCGGATAGGGTTGTCATTGAATCGATACTGTCCATGAAGGGATCCCTCTTTGCATCATACGCGTTCATTACCGCGGTCTTCTGCTCCGGGGTTAACCCGTCGATCGCATCTAAATT
>Ga0315284_10007269_pt1 | contig 15809 bp, 13 predicted proteins | sample YL17G09_16_MG_FD_203696 | JGI IMG/M metagenome (GOLD analysis project Ga0315284, IMG submission 203696) | Sediment microbial communities from Yellowstone Lake, YNP, Wyoming, USA - YL17G09_16 | ecosystem: Environmental > Aquatic > Freshwater > Lake > Sediment | place: USA: Wyoming | collected... | reverse complement strand
TATTTTGGTTATTCAATAAATGGACAACCTCTGTTGTAATCAAAACATGATTTTTCATTGTTTTCAAAATTGTTGTTTGGTTCATCATAATAATACCTTTATTTAATACATTAAGTAACATAATGTTTACATTTCAATTTTTTTAAATAAATTTATATTTCATCAATAGCTTTTTTAATAACATCAATTCTTTTTTTATAATATATACATAATTTTTCATTTTTATTTATGTCATTAGATAATTGCGAACATTTTTTATTCAAATATAACACATTTTCTTTTTCTAATTTTAAATCATGTTTTAATTGTACATTTTCATTATTCATTTGCATATTTTCACTCATTAATTGTTTGTTTAACATAATAAAATCATTGATTTGCTTGTTCAATTGGTCCATAATATATGTTTTTGCAATTAAGTCATTTTTTAATTGTTCATTTTCATTTGTCAAATCCATAATATTTTTAGTCAATATGATAAATACATATATCATACATATTTCAATTTTTTATATAAAACAATATAAAGATAAAATATATTAAACAAATCATAACATGAATACATATAATGAAATTTATTTAATTAGAGAACAAATAGATGATTTGTTCAATACTCTTACAATGGAAGAAAGAGTATTTGTATATTACATATTTAGAGCAGGATTACCATTTAATAAAATTTATAGAGACCAAAATCACAGATATAGTAATGAAATAATTGATATGTTTCAATTTTTATATAATAATAAAGAATATTTAGAATATGATTTGTTAAATGATATTAAAATGTATTTAGTATATCTATGGACAAATAATGGCCCATATTTTATGAGAGAAGAAGTAAATAATAAAAGAACACCACACATTTTAGGATTAGTACATTTAACACCAGATTCATTAATAAATGTTTTAAATATGTTAAACTATAATAAAAAGTATCAACATTTATTACCAACCATTTTTGATAATGATATTAATTCAAATATGGTTGTGAATTCATCAATAGAACAAAGTGGTAATAACTATTATGGGAAAGGTTTCACAACAGAACATTATAATACTTTCCCGAATGAAGTTAAAAATAGGATTAATGCTTATTTTGAATTAGATGATAATTTTAATCCAATTGTTAATTATTATTCCTGTTCAGGAAAATATGGTGAAGAATTGAAAGTTACTGTACATTGGTTAAAATTAGCATTAGAACATACAAAAAAATTTACACAAACATTTGATGAACATATTCCAGCAAGTTTAGGATTATTGATAGAATATTTAGAAACTGGTAATGAAGAGAAATTCAAACAACATTCTATAGAGTGGTTACAAACTAACAGTAAATTAGATTATACATTAGGTTTTATTGAGACATATCATGACCCTATGGGTATAAGAGGGCAAGCTGGGGGTGAAGTAACAATTAAAACTGTTAATATGGAAAAATTAAATCCAATTTTATTAGGTATTGAACAAAGGATGCCTATTCCACAAGAATATAAAAAATCAAGTGAATCTAATATAATTATGAATGTTAGTATGAATAAAATATTATTTTCGTCAGGTGATTATGGACCACAAGTGATTACAGCAGCTTATTGTTTGCCTAATTACGATGATATTAGATCAACTGTCGGTTCTAAACAAGTATTGTATAAATTACCAGATTCTGTTGAATCATCATTAAATCCAGAATTAGCAAAACAATTTAGAACTACATCGAGACAAAATTTTATAGAAAAATATGATAATAATGATGAAATATGTGATGATTTATGGGATGTACAGGTACTTTTGCATGAAACGGTAGGCCATGGTTCAGGACAGTTTCACGAACATATATTTACCGAAAATGAACATTTAATAATCAATAACATTAAATATAACATTGGTGACACTATTCCTGTAACTGATGCAAATTATTCGGAATTCATATCAAAAGATTCATCTGCTTTGGAAGAGTTAAGAGCAGAAATTAATGCATTATATATGAGCGTGACAGAAATTGATGTATTAACCGAAAATGGTGTTTTTAAAAACTGGTTAAATATTTTAGGAAAAGAAGAATTACAAAAACAATGTATAATGGAAATGTGTAACCATATGTTTAGAAGGTTATTTGTACAGAGTGCTGATATGACTGATATAGTTGGGGCACATGCCAGAGCTAATGTTGTTATCACTAATTATTTACTAGATGGATTGGGTATTGATATTAAAGATGAAACTAAAAATATTGATGGAACAGATTATCATTTACTTGAAATTGAAGTTATAGATTTAGAGAAAACATTTAATAGTATTCTTGAATTGGTCAATATAGTTCAAAAAATTAAATCAACTGGAGACACAAATGGTTGTAAGGAATTATTTGGTAAGTATACAACATATCCTGTGACAATTGAACGAGCTAAATTATACAGGGAATATATGTTGGATAAAAAACAAAAATTGGTAGGAAATATCAAAGCAACATCGAGAATTTTTCCAAACTATCGACCAGTAATTATGAATGATGTTTTAATTGATTCATATATTGGAAATGAAATGGATGTATTTGAACAGAATATGTATTATGATAAATTGATGCTATCAACAAATTTATGTTATAATCAAATAAAAATTTAACTTTAAAAATAAAAATAGTTATATAATTATTATTCATTTTTTTGTGTAAAAATGAATAATCCTTTTTTGTATTTATATGTTTCTTTTTTATAATTTAATTGTTTCCAATTTTTTTTCCTGTTTAGATACACCACATAGTTTTCTAAATTTTTTTTATCAGTATTACAACATGAACAAATTAATGGCATCGGATTGCCAAAACATCCAAAATAAACTCCTTGTGGAACTTTTATTTGTTTAGTAATAGTTTTTATCATATTTGACATTTTTTAATATTTGTATAATTTTTAAATATTATAATGTTGACATTTCAATTTTTAATAATATTGTGTTAGATATATCAATAATTAAAACAAAAATATTAATATGTATAAAAAGATTAGTAAGGGTCATCCAAATGTATTTAAACCAAGAAGGATGGTGATTGGTGGTGTCGTACATGAGGTAGGTGATGAAGAAACATTAAATAAAATTAAACAGGAAATGCAAACAAAAAAGGAAGAATCTGCAAAAGCTGCTGAAGAAATTAAAAATCAAAAAATTTTAATCAAACGAACAGTATCAAAAAACAAGAATGATGTAGTCACTAAGATGATAATTGATCCAGACACCATATTGACTAAAGAGGAAAAATTACACCAACAAGAAAAAAATAGTAAATATATTGAACATATTAAAAAACCATCATTAAGTGTCAAATCAAATATAGCCCCTGTTGGTACAGAACATAAAAATACAAATAGTAATAATCCAATTACTATTAAAACTCATGCACCAAAATTAATTAAAAAATCTTCTAATGTTACTCTCCAATCAAAAGAAACGACAAATACTGATACAGAACAATCAGATAAAAAAGATGAACATGACAAAGATGAACATGACAAAGATGAACATGACAAAGATGAACATGACAACAATAATTTACCAGATAAAATTGTTGAAACTAAAATTAACAATAATACTAAAATTATTGAAACTAAAATTAATAATAATAATAAAATTGTTGAAACTAAAACACAGATAATAAATAAACCAAATCCAAATACACAATTAAGTAAACCAATAATTAATACAATAAATAATAATTCAACAACTGTAAAAGTCGTTAGTAGAAAAAATATTAAACCATTAATAAATAATAAAAATAAAAATAATAATAATGGTGAACAAGAAGTTGTAAATAAAGATGGTGAAGGAACAACTATTCTAGGGGGTGTAGTCAGTTCAATTTTTACAAAACAAGATAATTCAAATGTTATACCAGAAGTAAAATCAAAACCAGTATTATCAATTAAAACTAATGATAGAAAGACACTCAATAGAACACAACCATTGTTAAAAGAAATACAAGAAGAAACAACAGATAATTATTTTACAAAAAAATACAATGTACTGACTGATCAATGGTATGAATTAATAATTAAAATAAAATATAAAAATGACAATTCAGATAAATTATTAATTAAAATAGTTGATGATTCAAAGACCCAAATAGTAAATCCAATTAAAATAACGAATGAATTATTTTTGCATGAAAAACTCCCTAATAATTTTGCTGAATATAAAATTTTTCTGTACATGCCAAAAAATATTGAGTCAGTTGATATACATATTGTTGGATTAAAAGTTTATAATACTATTTTAAATCCAGTTGATAAACAAGTTGTTGAACAGAATATTGATTTATGGAAGTTTAGAAAATTATATGATTTAGAATTTATTAATTATTATATAAATAATGCAGATCTTGAATATTCAGAAAAATTCATTGACAGATTTAAAGCTGATTATGAATTATACAAGAATCCAAATTACTTTGATAATTTTATTAATACATTAAGAATAAATAAACCAAATGTATTATCTGACCTCAAGGGTTGCACAAATGCCGATAAAATCAATGTATTATACTTAACTCATACTAGTATTGAATATGAACAATACTCATATACAATCAGAACACAACAATTATTGGAAAATTTTAATAAACAAGGCAAATATGAAATAATATGTGCAACCAGATATGGTTATCCTTTTGATAGAGAAACGGGTTATTACACACAAGATTTAAATAAAGAAATCATGATAAATTCAGTTAAATATATAAAATTAATCAAAGATAAAACATCAAATTATAACACATTAAATATTTTGAAATATTTAGAAGAGTATATTAAAGCAACAATAAATTTATGTATTAGTAAAAATATTAAAATAATACATGCTACAACAAATTTTTGGAATGGTATCGTAGCTGTCATGGTTGCCAAATATTTAGGTATAAAATGCATTTATGAATTGAGGGAATTATGGAATGAAAATATCTTAATACAAAAACCGGAAGTGATTAATTCAGATATGGTTAAAATGATGTCAATACAAGAAAAAAATATTATTAGTCAAGTTGATAAAATTATTGTACTAAATAAGACACAACAAAAAGAGAATGAGAAAACAGAAATATTATATGATGGGTCAAACATTAATTTTAAATTTAAAATATCAAAAAGTGATTTATTAGATAAACATAAATTACATGATAAAATTATAATAGGATATATTGGAACATTAGTAGTAAATGAAGGTATTGAATATATTTTGAAATGCATCAAATTATTAAATAATAATAAAATAATGTTTGTTATAATTGGTGATGGCCCATATAAAAATTCAATGATTGATTATATTAAATCAAATGATATAGTGGATAATATATTATATTTAGGAAAATTAAAACATGAATTAGCTATAGAATATTATCAAATATTTGATGCATGTATATTTCCCAAAAAAAAGTGTGAATTATATGAATTAAAAAGTAGTTTTAAATTAATTGAAGCAATGACATTTGGAAAACCAGTAATAGTGACAAATTCAAAAGCAACTAATGAAATAATCATTGATGGAAAAAATGGTTTATTGTGTAATCCAGATGATGTCAATGATTTACTTGATAAAATAAAATTATTACTATTTAATAATGAATTAATGGAAAAATTAGGTAAAGAAGCACATAAATGGATTAAAAAAAATAGGAATTGGAAAAATATTTGTAAGAAACTAACTAATATTTATGATGACTTGTTAAATGAACATAATACAAATGATAATATTATGAAAACAAAAATAGTTGATACATATAATAGTAATGATAATGATGAAAATAATTGTTATGATAGTGAAGGAAAGGAAAGTGAAGAAGAAAAAAAAATAGAATTAGATATCAAAAAAGATAATATTGAAGAAAAAGATAATAAAAAAGATATGGTTAAAGAAGATGAAAGTGAAGATGATGAAGACGATGAAGATGAAGATGAAGATGATGAAGACGATGAAGAAGTAGAAGAAGAAAGTAACTAAAAAAATTGAATTATCAAGTGCTTAATACATATACCTTAATATATTTATTAATTTATCTCTAAATATAATATTTTAATTCACAATATATAATATGAAAAAACAGTTGCAAAATAAAATCAATGATCAACAAGTCGAAATAACACATTTAAAAAAACTTATTTTAATCAATAAGTTAAATGAAACCAATAAGGAATTTATAATGACAAAAAAAACTAAAGACTATAAATATTTAGTTTTATCAGGTGGTGGTATAAAGGGGATATCATTTATTGGTGCATTGTTACAATTGGATGAAATGGGTATTTTATATGACAAAAATAGAAAAATAAAAATTAAAGGTATTGCTGCTTCTAGTGCCGGGACGATGATCACATCATTATTTGTTATTGGTTATTCACCATTGGAAATACATGATATAATGAAATCATTAGATTTTGAAAAAATTGTTGATGATAAACCTGGTTATATAAGGGATACAATAAATTTTTTTTCAAATTATGGTGTATGTAAGGGTGATTATGTATGCGATATGATGGGAAAATTTATTAAAGATAAAACTGGAAATGCCGATTATACATTAAAACAATTATATTTAGATACTGGTATAAAATTAGTTATAACAGCTACAAATATGAATAAAAAAAATACAGTATATTTGCATCCAGAAAATAAAAATCCTTTATATTCTGATATTCCTATAAGGGTCGCTATTAGAATGTCGATGTCAATTCCATTTTTATTTGAACCATATCACTATAATGACTGTTTATTTAGTGATGGGGGTGTTTTAGATAACTATCCACTTCATTGTTTTGATAATCCCGATCCTAGCAATTTAGATGCTAAATATAGTGATTGTACACCAAATTTTAAAACATTAGGTTTAAAAATTACTACACATGAACCTAATCCAGAAAAAGAACCACAAAAAATTGATCATTTGTATGATTACGTATATTCATATGTTGATACATTTTTAGCAGAAAATGATAGAAAAACATATTTGAAGGAAAATTGGAGTAGAACAGTATTTATTATAACAAAAAGTTATCCATTGACACAATTTAGTTTGACGGAAGAACAAAAAACGGAGTTGATTGAAGCTGGGAGACAATATGTTATAAAATATTTTTCTGATTTATAAAATAACACAACATCTATTCATATCTTTTGTTTTATCTACAAATAAAAAACTTGTTTCTGATAAATTTTCTGCTCTTTGCAAAAGTTCATTTAAATTTTCTCCTCTTTCCATAACTTTATCTATTGAATCAAACATTATTATCTTTGTTTCTTCTAATTCATTTTTAATTTGTGTTATTTTATCATGTTTATCTGGATTTTGATATGATTCAAATAATGTATCTTTTTGTACTACATTTGCATTTTTAATTGAATGTAATAAGGTAAACACAACTCTTTGTGGATATTCATTATCTGTAAGAACAATATAAATTTTATCATTAGATAATAAATAAATACTCATTTCTACATCTTGAAATTTTTCATTTATTTTATAAAAATTATTTGTTTTCGCATTTTTAATTAATTCAATCGCTACTGATTCAATTCCTTCTTTAATTTTTGTTCTATAAATAAAGAAAAATTCAGATAGATTATAATTACTATACTCCAATTGATGGAAATTATTAAACACAAGTAAAGCATAAAGTTTCATAAATTATAATATTCGAAAATATTATAATTTTAAGTAAATTAAATTTTATGTATTAAATTCGGGAGGATTTCCATAAATGTTTCAATTGTATATTTTAAATCGATTGTTACAATTTCAATGAACATTGGTGAAATAAATTCATCAAAATTTGGCGTGATAATATTATATTTATGCATATCATATTCAACTGAATTAACTTCATAATTATTATGTATCAAATTTGATATTTTAATTAAATTATCTGTTATCCCAAAACAATTAATTTGATTATATTTATTTTCAATTTTAAAAAGTGAATGTAATTCATCAGTTGTTTTATAATTTATTATATAATCAATATCATTTATTATAACATGTTTACTTAACTTTTGTGGAATTTCTTTTATATTATTTATTCTTGAATGTGAATTTACTTTTTTTGGTGATTCGCGTGATTTCATAACTTTGTTTGGAGATTCATGTGATCTCATAACTTTTTTTGGAGATTCATATGATTTCATAACTTTTTTGGGAGATTCAGAAGGTTGTATTTTAATTTTTATTGGACTTTCACTTGGATAATTTTTTTTAGGACTTTCACTTGGATAATTTTTTTTAGGACTTTCACTTGGATAATTTCTTTTATCACTTTTATGTTTTTTATGTTTGCTTTTTAGATGTATGTGATTATGTATGTCAATTGTTAAATCATTTGTAGAATCATTTCCAGAATCATTTAATTCGATTGTTTCTTTGATCAACCTAAGATATAAAGTATCAGCATTCTCATTATTAAATTTAATTAAATCTGAATCAGTAATATATGGTATTATTTTTTTCTTTTCCAATTTTTTTTTACATTCATATAATTCATTTAATAATTCTAAATCTTTAATATTAGTCATTTGTTTATTATTTCTGTTTTCATATTTTATATTAATATCTTTTATGATATTTACATATGGTAAATCATCACATGAACCAGAGAGACTTGATTCAGTATCAGTAGATTTTAATTTTGATGTCATATTATAATATTATAAGAATATTTTATACTTACATATGGTGAAAAGAAATAAGTAATTATAAAAAAATAAAAAATTATAAGTTTTCAAGTATTAAATTCCATGTTTTTAAACACAATTGTGGAGAACAATCTAAGTCACCACTTTTAATTACATTCATAATATAATATTCAACATTCAAAACTAATTCTTTATTTAAAAATTGTTTTTCAATCAAATTTTCCATTATATTTGGTATATTAAATTGTGTTGTAACTGTAATATTTTCCAATAATGTTATAATTATTTGTTGTGTGATCAATTGTGATTCATTTGGACAAACTTCATATGCTTCTTCTATTTTTCTTAATAATTCTCTCAATGCCAAATTATGTGTATTTACATTTGTGATTTTTCCATATTTTATTTTACTTATGATATCCGTTTTATCATGATGATTATTAGTATGAATATTTTCGTATACTTTTAAATGATCTTGTGTTACTCTAACTTGTTTGAAATTATACACAGAATCTTGCATATTACTAAAAATACCGTCGAGTGCAGTGCTAATTTTAATATTTTGTGTTGAATCATATAACATATCTTGAAATTCTTGTGTTACATAACCAATATGACAAATCATATGAATTACATTTTCAATATTGTCTGTTTCAAACAAATCTTTTATTTGAATATTACATTCGCTAACAAATTTACCATTATTACAAAATGATCCCATCATTCTCACAAATGATATATTATTCCTTTTTTTATTTTCATTTACTGTATTAATAATAATTGTCTGTGCTTTTCTGTAAAATATATTAAGTAAAGTATCCATATCTAAACATTTTTTTTCTTGAAAATCAAAATGTTTGGAAACAGATTTATCAAATATTTGTACTTTTGAATAATTATCATCAGAACCTGACAAAACTTTTAATATAAATGTTACTTTTTCATCTATAAGAGAACAACAAGTACCTAATTTTAAGTCTTTATCTTTGTATTCATTTATTAAAACATAATTTGCTAAAATTGACATTGTTTGTTCTGGGTCAAAACAAACAAAATATCTTGTTATATCAATCACATTATTTAAATATTTAGTAGCCTTGAGCGATTTATCAAATGATAATTTATTCAAATAACTTTGTAATATTTTTTGCATAGCATTATTTGGCATGTTATATAGAAATATTTTGTATCTCTCCACACGTTCATCTTCTAATAATTTATTATTAGGTTGAAATAATCCCATCAAAGCTGTTTCGTGATTTTCATCATCATCAACTCTATCATTAGTTGTAAAAGGATTAAAACCAGCTGAGTACAATAATGTTACTAATCTTGTGAAAATATTATAATCACAACCAGATTTTATATATGCTGCTTTATGGAAATATCCATATTTATTCATTTCCTTATTTTGTCGTTTAGAAATTAATTTATGATTATTCAATTCTTCTAAAACATTCATAATATTATTATTAACTTTATCTATCATTTGTGCAATTATATAAAAGTTTTTGTTTTCATCATTACCATTTTGAGCAAAAAATTGTTTGACAGATTGTAATGTCATAGTATGTGCATTTTGTATGACCCAATTTTTTAAGGGTAAATTTGGATCAGGACGTTTTGTATAAGTTACATTTTGTTTGTAATTTGTAGATTTAGAAGATCTATCAAGATTTACATCTGTAGAATTATTATTTTTCCAGGACTGTTGTGTTCGGGAAGATTGTTGTTTTGGTACATCATTATAACGTTTATTGTTTGACATAGTAGTCACAATTCTTAATTATACACTATATAATACATAATGTTCAGATTTCAATTTTTTTTATGTTATAAAAAAATATATTAAAATAATGGTACCATAACATAAGGTATACATACAAATTGTACCAATATAATTCCAAACAATGCACAACAATTTAATAACAAATTTAAATTTAAGATATCAAAATAAATACTATGATTTTTATTGATATTAGAATTATAATGATTTATATCATTTGACAAAAATAAAATATTAAATTCAACAAACATAAAATATACACTAACAATGTATGTCAATAATAATAATGAATATATCAATATTTGTAATAATTTGAATAATATTCCAAAAAATATGTAACTTGGATTTGTAGATACTTTTTTGATTCTATCGTAACGCGAAAACATGATATATTAAGATATATCATATTTATTAAAATAATAATGTTTTGATTTCAATTTTTTATTCCTCTCCTCCACTGCTACTACCTCCCATAAATTTCATTGCAAGACTAAGCACTAATAATATAATACACAATACACAACTTATAATGGACATTGTACTTGAACCAGGACTGCCAGACCCAAATCCACTAAACAATCCAGAAAAAAGTCCAGATAAAATACTTGGACTGTCAGCTTTAGCTATTGATTCTGCTTTTGATGCTTGTGTCACTGTAGTTTCAACATCATTTTTAACTTTTATACCAAATACTGATTCTAATTTTTGCGTTACTTGACTACCTATACCCATATTAACAACTTGTTCAGCGATTATTTGTGTTGTGCTTTCCATTAAATTATTAATATTTACGTTACCTCCAGCTTGTAAATTTTTAAAGGTTGCAGACATTTGAGAAATTACAGCTGCTTTTAAATCATTCATTACATTTGTAGTAAGTGTACTCGCAACTATATTTTCAATAATTGATTCAACTTTTGTTTTTGCATCATTTGTTGTTGTTGCAGTATTATATTGTTTTACATCACTACTACTTACTTGACCCATTAATGAAGGAAATATACCACCTGCACTTGTTGATGCATTCGCAGTCCCAGAAGCTACTTGAGAAGCCATATTTTTAAATACAGTATCCAGTTGTGCTGACATATCTGATTTAACTTGGGCTCCAACAGCTGCACCAATTGTACTTGAATTTACACAACTTATATTAATTGAAACTTTATTATTCATCGTATTATCAATATTAATATCTCCTTTAGCTATTATATCCGAAAATAATGCCATTAAAGTTGTGTTCGCAGTTGCAGCACAAGATGTTGATTGATTAATTATAGTGTCACTTGTTGTTTTATTTATTTGTTTACTCAATAAGTCAATTGTCGATTTATTAACGGTTGTAATATTATTTTCTTGTGTTATTGCTGCTGAAGATTGTTGTGCACCCATAATTAATTATATATTATAATATATCATAATAATTTTTTTATTAAATAAATTATTATAATTAATTCAATAATGATTGATTATCATTCCATGAAGCATAATCACTTAAATCACCCCTTCCTGGCAAACTCATAGTGTCACATTTTGACATGGTATCCTGTGAAAATAAACTAAAATTTGTTACATTATCAAATGGTTCAGCAAATTTTTCTGTAAAATGTTCTTCTGAATTAGGATGTTCTTGATTATGATACATTTGTCCGTATTCATGTTCTTGCTCCTGTTCCATCATAGGAAAATTATATTTTATTACATTACCTCCAGTTGCCATTTCAAAATTAAATGTAATTGCTTTTGTCACATCATTATTCAAACATACTATAGGTAAATTCCCTTTCTGAGAATTACACATATTTGTCTCACCACAATTACTGAGATAATACGGTAATAATGTTGCGCTACCATCTTTATTTAATATTTTTTTATTAACCCATATGTTATATCCAGTGTTTGATGTATTAGGAGTAATATTAAATGATGTTGTATCCGTATCATGTGTCATACCAAAACATATATTCATAGATGGTTTAAATCTAAGGTTTATTCTATTAATTAATTTGGCATCATTTTTTTTTGATGTTATGAAATATGAATTGGATTTCTCTTGCCCAATAAGTTGATTTAAGATAAATATAGTTTGATCATCTTTTGTTACCTGTAAAACAGCACTATGCTCTTTACAATTAGTATCATCCTTTTTAAAATTAGTACAATCTTCTGATTTAATCATTCCCAAATAATATGTTTGATTAGTACTATCTACATATTTTAAATATACAGCTGACCCTACTGGAATACTGCTTACTACATCCATTTTTTCGATACTCTTTTGTGGATACATGTAAAAATAAATTATTATACCCAAAATAATAATCAATAAAATTACGATTTTATTATCTGTTATATATTTGATAATATCAGACATAGTTATATATTTATTATAGGTTATTTTTTAAAAATTTAATTTTATTAATTTTAAACAAAATTTATTGAGTGGCAAGAATAGGATGAACATCATCCTGATTTTCAACAGCATCAAAACACCAACCACATACCATCGTGTTGCTATATTTATGTGGTTGATGTAATGTATACACACCCTTGTCACATGCTTCACATCTTTGCAAAGAGAATGAGAAACATTTACTGTATCCTTTTTGTGGAACTTTTGTTGGTTCTAACCAATCGAATTTTTTGATTAATTGATTTGACTTAATTAATTGTTCTGATTTAATTGATTGTTCTGACATGGTGTGTTGTTTGAGTATAATATACAATATCTTATATAAAATTTAGTAATAAATTAAAATTTCAATTTTATTTGACATAATGTAATACTAAACTATTTGCCATCATTATCAATTGTGGATCTCCAATTGTATCAGCATACAATTCAAAACATTTAGGTGTTACAATTCCTCCTGCACCAATTAATAAAGATAATGTTTTATCATTATTTTTTAATTTTGAAGCATGTTCCATACAAACACTATCAGGAATTATTTTATGTTTCTTAAGAAAATTTCTTACTTTTGGCAAATTTTTAGTAACACATAATGCTCTTAATTCTAACATTTCTGTTGTAATACATTTAAAATCATATTTTGGATAAAAATTATTCTCTTGACATAATTTTAAAAATGATTTATCTAAATTAATAAATTTTTGAATCATTGGTATTTCTATTTTATTTTTTACAGATAATAATATATCATCTTTATCTGGAACAAAACCATGATTAATTAAAATAGTCATTATCTCTTTAGAGTAATTACTTTCATATTTGTATGAATATAAACTATAATCATCATCTAGTCTATATACATTATTATCCCATATTATGACATCATCTCTGCCTTTCATAATAGATTTTTCTGTAGGTGATAATACTAATTGTTGAAAATGCTGTTTTTTGATTACTGGATCAAGTAAATTTGTTATAAATTCAATTGATTCTACAGAACAATTTACTAGAACAAATTCGAAATGTTCGTTCGTTAGTTTCGATCCTTTTGCAATCAATGAATATATTATTTGTTTAGAATATGGTAATATATTTAAAACTTTATATGTAAATTCATCATCATATGTATCATCTGATTTATCAATAATATTAGCTATATGATTTGCCATAGTTTCATTTTTACATAAAATTAATAATTCTATTATTTTTTTTGTCATAATAGTATTTTTAATTACAAAATTTACAAGATTATCATTTTCGCATACATAATTTGATGTTAATCTCTTTATGAATCTATCTAAAATAAGTAAATTATCATTTAATTTTGATATATTATTCAAATGATTAAAACAATCATCATACAACGGGTATTTTAATATTTGGCCTATTATATTATAAAGATTAACTTCAAAAAATTCTGGCATTTTTTCAAAAATATTATTCAATAAATTTATGACTTTATCTTTATTAGAAAGAGCACATATTGATCCAATACAAAAATCATTAGTTGTTTCAAATAATGAATGAATAAATTTGTATAATAATTTAGTATCTATTTGTGATATATCATTATTCAAAGCTAAATTTACAGCATTAATTGGGTCAATACAATAACTATAGATACCATCAATATGCATATCACAACCGGAATGACGTTTTAGTATTAGATTAACATTTGTCATTGTGATTATACATAATTATTAAACATTATGTATCATTATAATTTTAATTCAATTTTTTTATAAAATAAATTATTTTACATTTTTAAAATATCCTTCCAATAATGAATATAATTGGTGATCGTTAACTATTTCGGAATATGAATTTATACATTCTTTAGTCACAATTCCACCAGCATTAATTAACAAATCAATTGTTTCACCATTACTTTTAACTTTTGAGGCATTTTCCATACAAACTGAATCTGGTACAAGTTTATCATATTTTTTCATATGTTTTCTAATTTTTGGCAAATTTCTTGTAATACATAATCGTTGTAGTTCATAAAGTTCTGGTGCAATACATTTAAATTCATAATTAGGATAAAATTTATTTTTTTGTAATAATTTTAAAAATGTTTCATCAAATACAACACCAAATTTTTCTATCATTGGTATTTCTACATGTTTTTCTATTGATAATTTTATATCATCCTGCTCTGGCACAAAACCATGATTTAATAATACCAAACATTTTTCTATTGTATAACAACTTGTATATTCCCTTTTATATAAATCATAATTTTGGTCTAATGTGCAAATGACTTTATTATAAATTATTGTTTGTCTTGAATAGACACTCTCATTTTTGTATATATCAGATGTCACTAAATTTTTAAAATGTTGTTTTGTTGCTTGAACATTTGCTAAATTAAATATAAATTCAATAGAATCAGCTGAACAATGTTTAATTACATGTTCTATATGTTCATTTGTGATAACAACATTTCTTAAAACTAATGATTGTACTATTTGTTTTGTGTAAGGTAGGGCTGAACAGGCATTGAGTAATAATTCATCTGTAAATGAATCATTTGATTTATCAATTATACCTGCCATATAACTCGCCAATAATTCACTTTTGCATACACTCAATTTTGTTATAATATCGTTTGTTATATTAACATTTCTAATTATAAAATTTGCTAAAATATCATTATTATCTGTATAATTCGATGTTAATCTTTTCACAAATACATCTAAAAAAGGTTTATCAACTAAATTAATATTAATCATTTTTGTATTTAAATGTTCATAACATGTATCATAAATAGGATATCTTATCATACAAGAAAATATTTGTTTGTTATCATCATTAAAATCACTAAATATTTGTGGATATGTTGCAAAAATATCATTGAATAATATTTTAAATTTTTCCATATTTTTTACTACACATGAATGTGTATTACTATAAATAGTGAATAAATCACCAAAATATTTC
>Ga0315284_10007268_pt1 | contig 15811 bp, 14 predicted proteins | sample YL17G09_16_MG_FD_203696 | JGI IMG/M metagenome (GOLD analysis project Ga0315284, IMG submission 203696) | Sediment microbial communities from Yellowstone Lake, YNP, Wyoming, USA - YL17G09_16 | ecosystem: Environmental > Aquatic > Freshwater > Lake > Sediment | place: USA: Wyoming | collected... | reverse complement strand
CCATTTTTCTTGGGTATATAGCACTTGAAAAGCGTCCGAGCTTGGATAACCTTCCTCCACAAACACAATCCTCTCTTGTGGTCTTTTTATCTGAGCAAGATTCTTTATCGTTTCGCCTTCTCCGCCGAACCACATGGTCATCTCATCCCAATGTGCATTCATTGGATTGACTATTGAATACGTCCTGTGCATTTCTCGCCTGGCCTCAGGGCAGCGGTAAATCATTATATCGTTAAGATATGGCCAAAGCGCTCCCAGCTTCATCTTTTTTATCCTCGCTTCCAGGGTCGCCATTGTAAAAGGTCTGTCCCAGTCATACGTTCCATCCGGCGGCTTAACCTGCGTGCACCAGAAATTCTCTATTATTGAAGGTTTGTGCCAATCGGCTTGACCACCATTTACAATCTTGCCCTCGTATGTATCCGCGTATGCCTGCCACGCTAATTGGAGTTGTCTGATGTTGCTTAAACACATTGACCGCTTGCCCTGTTTTCTGGCTCTGGTTGAGGCAGGTATCAAAATACCCATAAGCAGCGCAATTATTGCAATCACAACCAGCAGCTCGATTAACGTGAACCCCCCGATGCCCTTTCTCGACTTCGCGCAGCTTCTCATTTTGCATTCCCCCGTTCTTGCCGTGTCCTCCCTAAGCCCGACACCGCTCCCTCACTCCTCCCACCCCGGTTGAGGGACATACCCCAGCCCGCCCCATACTGCCCGCTGAATCTTTATGACGTCTTTCTTGCAATTTGTAGTCTCTGGTGACACGGTCAAATCATCGCAGAACTTGCAGTAATCCAGCGTTTCCCGACATACCCATCTCCAGTATTCAGCGTGTCCGTCGACAAATCCTAAATTGGCCCCCGTCTCATGCATACAGCTTGGCCTGTCGAAAGGGGTCCACTCAGGCACGAGAAACGGTATTATCATAGCGTCGGGAGTTGGCCACCTCTCCTCTATAAACACAATCCTCTGGCCTGACTTTTTAACCTGTCCAAGTCTCTTTACAATCTGACCTTCACCCCACATACTCGCCGCCCCTCCCTGCCAGCTTCCATTCATAGAATTAGGTATAAGATACGACCGGTGCATATTTTTATCGGCCTCCGGGCAATGGTAAACCTTTACATCTTTAAGATATGGATAAAGCGCGCCCCCCTTCATCTTCTCTATCCTGTCTTCGTAATTTGGTAATAAATCATATCTCCAGTCAAATGGGGTATCGCTAGGAAACATAGCGGTGGCAGGTTTGTCAGGTTGCCACGTGCACCAATATTGTTCCGTTACGGCGGGACTCGTATTAGATGGAGCTTGTCCGCCATTAACAATCTTGTCGTCATTATTTTCCGCGTATGCCGACCAGGCCAGCACGAGCTGCTTCATATTGCTCAAACACGTAATCCGCTTGCCCTGCCTCCTGACCTTACCTAACGCCGGCAGCAAAACGCCCATCAAAAGCGCAATTATTGCTATCACAACCAATAACTCGATTAACGTAAACCCGCCGATACCCTTTCTCGTCTTCGTGCAGCTTCTCATTTTGTATTCTCCTGCTTGCCCTGAGCCTGTCGAAGGGCCTGCCCTGCGCTTGCCTGCGGTGAGCACAGTCAAACCGTCGAATGGGCCGTGACCTTCTGTGCTTGTCATACTACCAAATCGCCGGGCAAAAAGCAATTACAAACCGACGCCGCCTCCCTATAGTTTAACCTTGCAACAACGCCCCTTTTGGGCTATATATCTGTCCACAGATTTATGCTGTTGATATTAGTCGTAGGGCGGGGTTTACCCCGCCGATGTTTTTCTTGTGTCTTGAGTTTGTAGTTATGCGATACAGTCGAATGCTGATACCGACGGTCAAGGAAGCCCCTTCCGACGCCGAGATTCCCAGCCATAAACTGATGCTTCGCGCAGGCCTGATGCGTAAATTAGCCAGCGGAACATATACCTACCTGCCGCTGGGCTGGCGTTGTCTCCTCAAGGTAATAAGCATCGTCCGCGATGAAATGAACAAGGCCGGCGCACAGGAAATCCTTATGCCTGCCGTTCAGCCAATTGAGCTTTGGCAGCAGACAGGCCGAGACGTCGATTACGGCCCCACTATGGCACACTTCGAAGACCGACACGGCAGGCAAAACGTCCTGGCGCCAACCGCCGAAGAAGTCGTAACAAGCGTCGCCGCAGGCGAAATCAAATCCTACAAACAACTGCCGATGAACCTCTACCAAATCAGCTTCAAATTCCGCGACGAGTTCCGCCCGCGATTCGGCGTCCTCCGCAGCCGCGAATTCATTATGAAAGACGCCTACAGCTTCCACGCTACCCCCGAATCCCTCGACAAAGAATACTGGAATATGTATGAGACCTACAAGCGCATCTTCAAACGCTGCGGCATCGATTTCGTCATCGTCGAGGCCGAATCAGGCGAAATGGGCGGCTCCGGGTCGCATCAGTTCACCATCCCCTGCCCTTCAGGCGAAGACATTATCGTCTATACCGAAGACAACTCCTACGCCGCCAATCTCGAAAAAGCCGCCGTTGACCCACCTGCGGTGAGCGCCGTCGAACCGTTACCTGTCATTCCGAGCGAGCGCAGCGAGTCGAGGAATCTCTTAAAACCAGAACTCGTCCATACCCCAAACGTCGGCTCTATCGAAGCCGTCTGCGCGTTCCTCAAAACACAACCCAGGGATATGATTAAAACCCTCATATTCTCAATGGGCGAACATACCGTCGTCGCCCTCATCCGCGGCGACCACGAACTAAATCCTGAAAAACTCACACAGGTGCTCGGCGGCAAACATAACGAACTTGCAACTCCGGAAACCATCGAACGCGTAACCGGCGCTGACGTCGGCTTCGCAGGCCCAATGGGTCTTGCGGACAAGGTCTCGAAAATGATTATCGACCACGCCGTCGCAGCTATGTCCATCGGCGTTACCGGCGCAAATAAAACCGACTATCACGTTAAAAATATCGTCCCCGGCAGAGATTTCCCACTTCAGGGCAATAACATAATCGTCGCTGACATCCGCAACGCCGTCGAAGGCGATACCAATAACGGCAAAAAGCTGCTCTTCAAACACGGTATCGAAGTAGGCCAGGTCTTCAAACTCGGCACTAAATACTCATCTAAACTCGGCTGCAATTTCTTAGACGACTCCGGCAAAGAAAACCCCTGTCTTATGGGCTGTTACGGCATAGGCATCAACCGCATCGTCGCCTCCGCAATCGAAGCCGCCAACGACGACAACGGCATAATCTTCCCCATCAGTATCGCACCGTTTGAAGTGATTATTGTATCAGTCAATCAGGACGATGCCGACGTTGTTAAGGCCTCCGAGAACATTTATAAACAGCTCCTCGATAAAGGTATCGAGGTCCTGCTCGACGACCGCGACGAACGCGCGGGCGTCAAATTCAAAGACGCGGATTTAATCGGCATCCCCGTCCGAATCACCGTCGGCAAAAAGGCGCTCGTCAACAGCAACGTCGAAATCAAATTGCGCTCCGACCCGAAACCCACCCCCGTCCCCGTCGCCTCCGCCGTCGAAAAAACCGCCGAACTGGTCAATGAACTCAAGGCAAAACTTAACACCTGAATTTCGAAATACGAACGACGCATCACGCACGACGAAAAATGTGGGAACTCAAAAACCCCCAACCAGTCAAACTCATAATCGGCATCTTAGCCGCCGACCAGAATTGTCTCGATACCGCCAATAAAGCCATTTCCGCCAAATTCGGTATAATCGACCTCGCAAGCGATGTCTGGCCCTTCACACAGACCGAATATTACAAAGACGAAACCGGCCCCAATATCCTGCGCCAATTCGTCTCACTCGAAAAACTCATCGACCCCGGCAATCTCGCTAAAATCAAACACGCCGCCAATAAACTCGAACAAAAACTTGCCAAACAATTGAAAATGCCCCTGCCCAGACCCGTCAACCTCGACCCAGGCCTTATCGAACCATCAAAACTGGTGCTGGCCACAACAAAAAATTACTCGCATCGTATATACATCGGCCATAAAATGTTCGCCGAGGTAACGCTAATCTATGAAAAAAACGACTGGCGACATTTTGACTACACCTACCCCGACTACAGGCAAACCTGTTACCACGACTTCTTTACAAAAGTCCGGACCCGTTTACTGGAGCAGTTGAAATCGTGTCACTGACCACTATCGCTATAATCCTGCTCGTCGCATCATTCACGCTCTCTGCCGTTCTCACCTGGCTCGTCAAAAATCTCGCCGCACGCATTGGCTTCGTCGCCCGCCCCACCGAAGACAGATACCACCAAACCGTCATCGCGATGGGCGGCGGCATCGCCATTGTCGCAACAATCCTGTCTTTCCTCATCGCCGGTATTCTCATTGTAAAACTCCTCGTCGCGCCGGGCTGCCTACCCTCCCTCGACTCCTCCGTAGCCATCCACGCCCCCGGCTTCCTCGGCAAAACCGCCCAGCTTGAAATTGTCCTTGGTTGTATCGTCGCATTGTTTGTGCTGGGATGCATCGACGATAAAATTCGCCTCGGCCCGTTTTTCAAACTCGCCGTTCAGTTCGCAGTCGCCCTCGCCGCCGCGTTTCTCGCCGACATCCGGGTCGAAATGTTCATCCACAGCAAGCTCCTCACCTCCATCCTCTCGGCCTTCTGGATTGTCCTCATTATCAACGTTCTCAACTTCTTAGACAATATGGATGGCGCCGCCGCAGGCATCGCCGTCATCGTCGCCGCCATCCTCTTTACCGCCGCCGCCGCAAGCGGCCAGGTCTTCATTGGCGGCTTGTCTATACTTTTCATCGGAACGCTCCTCGGTTTCCTCATCTTCAACTTCCCCCCCGCCAAAATCTTTATGGGCGACGCCGGCTCACTGCCCGTCGGTTTTATCCTCGCCGTCCTCACCCTGCGAACCACCTACTACCACCAGGCCGCCTCAGGCCACTGGTACCCCGTCCTCATCCCCCTCATATCTATGGCCGTCCCGCTTTACGATTTTGTCACCGTTACCATCCTGCGAATCAGCCAGGGTAAAAGCCCCTTCGTCGGCGACACCCAGCATTTCTCTCACCGCCTCAGACGTCGAGGCCTCTCAGACACCCAGGCCGTCCTGACTCTCTACCTCGCCACGCTCTGCACCGGCATCGGCGCTACTTTCCTCTACCAGGTGAACTTGGCAGGCGCCATTCTTATCTTCGCTCAAACCCTTATGATACTGGCCATTATCGCTATACTGGAAACAACGGCTAAAATTTATCCGCCGGAGGCGGAATGATGGTCCCGACAACCAAAACAGATAATCCCAGGAGCAAAACCGTTCTGCTCCTTGAAGATATCCTCTTTGTCCTCTGCCTCGCCGTTATCATCCTCCGCACCACCTTCACGGAGGCCCCCACCCCACAATCCACACAAATCCAGGCCGCGATAAACGACGTCGTCTATTCGTTGTGCATATCCGCAGTCCTGATATTTGCGTTCATGATTTTGGCCTTTGCCGGGCTTTGGACGGGACGATTCTCTTATCGACCCGCGGCAATCGGAATAGGCCTGCTGATTCTCATCGCGGCGGCAATCATCGCGTCCTTCAACGCCCCGAATAAACGTGCCGCCATCACCGTTTCTCTGACACTCCTGGCGCCCATATTTATGGCGGCGTTTCTCCCCCGTCTGCTCAACTCTAATGCCAAAATCAAGATATTGCTTATTGCCATAACCTCACTGGGCATCGTCGCCGCCTGGCAGTCGGCCGAACAGTTCTTCGTCAGCAACAACATTATGATTGAACAATACGAAGAAGACCCCAATTCAATACTCCAGCCCCTCGGCATCCAGCCCGGCTCCCTTAACCACATGCTCCTCGAACACCGCATTTACTCCAAAGACGTCCGTGCCTCGTTCACCACCAGCAACTCCGCCGGCTCTTTTGCCATTCTCGCCTCCTTCGCCTCAATCGCCCTGTTGGCTGAACGGCTGAAACACCGCAAACTGTCCCCTGCGCCTCTCGGAAACTTTATCCTGGCCGCCTTTGCCCTCGCCGCCGTCCTCTTCGGACTGTTTATCACACGCAGCAAAGGCGCAATCGCCGCGTTCTTTATTGCCGCGGCGGTCTTCGCCCTCCTCCTGCGCAGCAAACGACCAAAAATATCCAAAAACGTAATCCTGGCTGCCTGCGTTCTCGCCGTTCTCGTTTTAATACCTGTTGTCGCCTGGTTCGGCCTCAAGTTCGGCCGGCTCCCAGGCGGTAACGCAATGCTTGTCAGGTGGCAATACTGGAAGGCCTCTGCTTATATGTTTCTCGACCACCCCCTCACTGGTGCCGGCCCAGGCAACTTCGCCTGCATTTATCATCAATACAAGCCGCCCTCCGCCACCGAAACCGTCTCGGACCCCCACTGCTTCGTCCTCAGCATCCTCACCCAATACGGCCCCCTCGGTCTCATCGGCTTTCTGGCTATCATCCTCGCTCCACTGTGGCGCGCCTCCCTGGCCTGTCCTGCCTGCCCCCAAATTGCGTTGTCGGGGGAGCTTAGTCGAAGGGCTGGCCCCAACGCCCTCGAAAGCCCGCCGGGCCTGCAATTCAGAAATTTCGCAACGCTCTGCATAATCGCCCCCGTCGCTGCTATGCTCCTGCTTCGCCACTTCATCATCCCGCCGAGCACCGCTATCACCTTCTCTGAAAAACTCTACGTCTTTTCCATGACCTACGTAACACCTGCCGCCGCCTTCGTAGTGGGTTGTGGCTTGCTGATAAAATCACTCAATACCATCCGCAACAGGGAACCCGTCCTCCATAGCCCCCGCGTCTTGCTGCGCAAGACAGCAGCAGCGGGGGCGAAGGATGAATATGCACTGCAAAACACTACCATCACCGCCGCGGCATTGTTTGCCGGCCTCCTCGGCGTACTCATCCATAACCTCATAGATTTCGCAATCTTTGAACCCGGCGTATTCACCACCTTCTGCGCCATCCTCGCCTGCCTCATCGCTATGGATTCACAAATATCTGGCCAGCCAAAACCATCGCTCGCTGTTCCCGGCTGGCTTAAAATAGCAGCCACGGCAGGTATCTTGATAATCTCCTATGGCTATTTCAACTACGCCCTGCTGCCCGTCGCAAAAAGCACCGCCAAAATCGCACAAGCCGGCCGGCTCATAGCGCTCGGCCAGTTCCCCCTCGCCCACAACATCCTCGCCGACGCCACACTGGATGACACCCTGAGCCCCGACGCACCTTCAATGAACGGACGTCTGTTCCTGCGCCAATCATACATCCCCAATCCCCATCAAACACAATTGCTCGATGAGTCCGAACAGACCCTCTTTATCGCCGCCGAAAGGAACCCCGCCGATTTCAAAACTTTTGAAGACCTTACCGATGTCTATTTCCTCCACGCCCGCCTCCAGCCGGACCAGAATGACCAATGGCTCGCCAAGGCGCTCGACAGCGCCTCCATCGCCGTCAACCTTTACCCCGGCAACGCAGAACTGCATCTTCAACTGGCACAGGCCGCCGATGAGCTTGGCAGGACAGACACCGCACTAAAACATTATCAATCGGCCATCCAAATCGAAGATAGTTTCCGCAAACAATTTCTCTCGATGTATCCCGGCCGGGAGGTCTTCAGCAGACTTGGAAACGACAAATACCTCTTCGCAAAAGAGCGTATAAAGATTCTCTCCGAAAAATCCCCCCAATAACACTGACCCGGGCGACGGGCCTGCCCTCCGAAGCCCAAAAGGCGAAGGAGGGTCACGAAATAACCTTTGCCATCACATCATCCGGAATATTGAAATTCGCGTAGGCATTCTGGACGTCTTCATGGTCCTCGAACTCATCCATAATCGCGATTATCTTCCTTGCCGTCTCCGCGTCGCTTATCGGCACGTTGCTTGACGCCACCATCGATATCTCCGCCACCTCTATTGGTATCGACTTCGCCTCAAGCGACTTTTTAAGTCCCTCGAACTCCGCCGGATGGCAGGTTATCTCGTAAATCTCCCCGGCGTTCCGCAAATCATCCGCACCCGCCGACAACACTATCTCCATCAAATCATCTTCCTTCACCGCCGCCGTCTTCACCACGATAAGCCCCTTCTTGCTGAACATCCATCCAACGCACCCCCCTGACCCAAGCGCCCCGCCGTGCCTTTCAAACACCTTCTTTATCTCCGCCACCGTCCGCGCGCGATTGTCCGTCAGCACGTCCACCATTATCGCCACGCCCTTCGGCCCATACCCCTCATACACTATCTCCTCAAAATTGATCGTTCCGCCCTCGCCGGTCGCCTTCTTTATCGCCTTCTCTATCGTGTCCTTCGGCATACTCACCGACTTGGCCTTGTCTATCGCATATCGCAAAGACAAATTGGCGCCCGGGTCGCCTCCGCCCTTCTTGGCTGCCATGATTATCATCCTCGCAACCTTGCTCCACGACTTGCCGCGCTTCGCGTCCGCCGACGCCTTCTTGTGCTTTATAGTTGACCAGTGTGAATGTCCTGACATATCCCGCTCCTATTACCTTGCTAAAAACAAACTATGAACTACGAACAACGAACTATTAACTGATTATACTCTTTCTGCCTCATCGCGGGAAACCCTTTTTCTCCGCCGTCCGTTTGGCGGGTTTACCTCGCCGCTTGCCCTCCGTAGCACGTAGTGCGAAGGAAGGGTCTGTTTGGTGGGTTTACCCGCCGTTTTTCTGGCGGGATCCCCGCATGTTTACCCTGCGTAGCCGGTTTCGGCGAAGTAGGGTCGTTGGCGGGGACCCAGTTTACTAGAGCTCCTGTGTCCTGAGCGTAGTCGAAGGGCCCGACTAAACTTTCCTACGGATATTACCGAATAATATGTTATACTTCTTATAATGCTGCTCGGGTCCCACAATATGGCCAGACAATTATTTACGGCAGGGTATGAGGGAACCACAATTCATACCTTCATTGCCACTTTGCAAACCAATAACGTGGATTGTGTCCTTGACGTTCGAGCCATTGCATTTTCAAGAAAGCCGGGCTTCTCTAAATCTGAATTGTCGCGGAACCTCGAAAACGTAAATATCCGCTATGTTCATCTCCCGGATTTAGGCACTCCCAGGCCGATAAGGGAAAAACTCAAATCAACCGGGGACTACGCGGATTTCTTTGAAACTATGGATGCGCACTTGGCAGGCAAACAAGATGCTATTGAATTCGCTTATGAATATGTCAATCGACATATCTGTTGCCTTATGTGCTTTGAGCATCGTGCCGATGAATGTCACCGTAAAATCGTTGCTGGCAAAATAAAAATAAGAGATGGGAACGGCCTGCAAATAAAACACATATAGGTTCCATATACAGAGTATGCCCACACCAGAGAAAAAAACGGTTCTCATTACCGTGAAAGCACCTCCTAATCCCTCGAAGAAGTATCAGGAGACAAATTGCTGTGCCGGGATCGATTTGGCAACAGGAGAATGGGTAAGACTGTACCCGATTCCATTCAGACTTCTCCAGTATGATAAACAATTTCCTAAATACAGTGTTATCTCTGTAAATTGTGTAAGACCGCTCAGGGACAAACGAGTGGAGAGTTACAATCCTGATCAGGACAGCATAAAAATATTACAGCACTTGAGCACTGAGAATAAATGGGCCGAAAGGAAGAAATCCGTTCTGCCTACCCTATCTTCGTCCTTTTGCAGAATACTCGAAGATGTAAAAATCAATAAGTCCCTCGGCATTTTCAAACCTACTAATATAAAATTTGAAATTCAAAAAACTATCCCCAAAGATGAACAGAAACGGCGTGCATCCTACGAGCAATATCGCCTCTTTGACAAGAAGTTGAGGCCAGTTGAAGAGATACCATTCAGTTTCTATTACAGTTTTAAGTGCCACAACTCCGCAGATTGTCCCGGACATAAGCTAATGATACACGATTGGGAATTGATGCAAGCATATAGGTGTTGGCAGCAAAGATACAGTGGCCAAGACCTTTTGCTGGACAAGATACGAGAGAAGTGGCTTGATGACCTGTGTGGGCCTAAGAAGGACACTTACTTTTATGTTGGCAATATATGGCAGCACCCCAAACAGTTTATGGTCCTCGGCGTCTTTTATCCGCCAAAGTAATCGTTTTGTAATTGCAGACCATATCTTCATCGCGCATCCTCAAATTTCATCCGCAGAGGCAGATTTTCGATAATAAGAGGATTCTGATTTATTCTGGCTCTTCAAAAGCAACGCAGGACATAACTGCCTGCCAAAACAGCGACGTATAGAGGTGCAATTTTTTATATTCAAAATAAAAGTATTTGTATGAGAAAACTTCGGGGCAAACACCATTTAACTTGGCATGCGGCCAATAAAGTCTGTAAAACTCTGGCACTTCGCTTTCATTTGAGCAAAACCTTATATCTTTGGCATTTTTTAAGGGCAGAAACCTGTTGTTTTCAATATAGAATAGCCCACGAACTATTTTCAGGACGACGTTTTCGATGCGCAACTGGTCAATTTCCACTTGAAGCTTACCGTTGGGTAGATAAATACCACCGGACGTAACGCTGGAGACTCCTTTCAGAATCTTTCTTGCCAGTGCCGGCGTTTGTGGCTTCTGAGATCTTCGATGAAAATCGTCCATGAGATGTTTAGTTATAGGTGGTTTCTGGTTTAGTACTTCTATTAAAAAGGCATGTTGAAAATACTCCTCATCTGCTTTATAGCTCTCGTTGCAGGTTTTGTGTGTTGGGACTACTTGGAGATTAAGGCCAGCTCTTATCTTTTTTGGATAAAATGCTTTTGGTGGTACATGGTCATCGGATGACTCATGTTCTCCGATAACGGAACCACAGAGATAGCAGATTTGTTCGGTCTTGTGCCCTTTGGTCATTGAGGTTTACCTTGCCTGCTTTATATCCAATTGCCGTCCTGTTTGTCAAAGAAAAAACGATGTTCGTTTCTCGGCTCTCGCCTGCCCTCGAATATTTACCCGCCTTCTTTGTGGCGGGTCGTGGTCGGGGGTTGCTCGTAAAGTGGAAAATCGGGTATCGGCAGTTGTTTCTGAATTTCGTGCTTTGGTGATTCGGATTTGTTTAGGACTTAGGATTTCGGATTTTGAACTGTCCGCTGTCTTCCGTCCTCCGTCTTCAGCCCTCTGTCGTCTGATCTCTATTTCTTCCCCGGCTGGAAGATTTTAAACGTGTTTTTGCCGGCCTGTTTGGCGGAGTATAGGGCCTTATCCGACCGGCTGGTTATATCATCGGGCGTGTCCTCGGCGTCATACTGGCCAAGACCCACGCTTATGGATATGGGTATCTCATCCTTTCGGCACACAACCGGCGTCCCGGACACAACAGTCACCATACGTTCCGCCACCACAACCGCGTCGCTAAGGGATGTATTGGGAAGGATAATTGCGAACTCATCCCCGCCGTATCGGGCCGCCGTATCAATCTGCCGAACCGCACCCTGAATACGCTGGCTGACTTCCTTTATCACCTTATCGCCCGCCCGGTGCCCATACCGGTCGTTTATCTGCTTCAAGTTGTCAACATCCACCATAATCAGCGAAATCTTCTCCCCATACCGCCTTGAACGCCACAGCTCCCGCTCCAAAACCTCATAGAACGTCCTGTGGTTGGTCAACCCCGTCAAGCCATCGGTCCTTGCCTGGTGCTGTATCCGTTCAAAAAGCGCGATATTGCCGATGGATGCCCCGACTAATTGCCCGACAAGCTCGGCTAAAGCGATATCCTCGCGTGTGAAGCCCTCCGCGCCTGCCTTGTCCGACAGGTTCAGCACCCCCACCACCTTGTCCTGGCACAAAAGGGGGACGATGACGCAGCTTTTCGTCCCATAATTTTCGGCGTAAGGCCTTTGCGACCTCTTTATAACCGGTTCGGTGTGAGCATCTATGTCGTTTATCTCAATTAGCTTGCCGCTCTTGGCCGCTATAACCATAGCAGTCGGCGGATTCTGATTGAGCGACACGATTTTGTTGATTAGGTAGGGGTGATTACACTTTTGCAGGTGCAGCATATCGTTAGATTCGTCAAGGACATACAGCGAGGCAAGACGGGCGCCGAGAAGGCGCGGAATCTTGCGAACGCAGATAGTGGCGATACGGTGAATATCAAGACAGTTAATCTGCCGGGCCAGGGGGGTTATCTGCTCAAGCAGCGGCACACCACCGACAGCGACTTCCTTACGTTCACTCGAATTGGCGCAATTTCGTCCCATAATATCTATACGCTGATTTGGCTGCTATGCACTTCATAATCCGCCTCGGGCTACCGGCGTATAATGTGTGGCGTATGTATCCAAAAAAGACAGCCAGCGGCCCGCCATAGAACTTCCCGACCCTATATCGGATTTTTAGCGGGGGGCGTTTTGTAAAACCGGCGGGCCAACAGCACGAATCTAACAAAATTCCGAAAAAATTTTGGAAAAAAGCTTGACGACGTGGTTTATGTATTTTACATTTTACAAAATGTAAAAGTTATATGCAGCGTGCTGGCCCTTGGTGATGAAGTAACAAGGCGGCAAGACAGACGTGACTAACAGCAAATGGATGCACGAGAAGAACAAGTGAAGCTCCAGAAAAACTCAACGATGCAGATGCCGGTCCTAAAAAAGAGTCAAGGTCATTATTTGAATGCAACTATTACAACGCGATACGCAACCCCAAATGTATTCGTCATAATTAGAGGACTTTGAACGCCCCCTGTCGGCGGCAAAGTCCGGAGAAACAAACGTTGGTGATGCGAACGAGGACAACAGCCGGGATGATCAAGATACCCGCCAAGCTGTATCGAATCGGCGAGCTGGTTCGCTACACCCCATTCTCAAGGCAAACCATTCACAACTACACGACGATGGGGTTGATAAGAGAAGCTGAATGGACCGAGGGTGGACATCGGCTATATGACGAGTCGGTTTTCGAGCAGTTATCGCGGATTAACGAGCTAAGAAAGACCAAATCGCTGTTTGAGATAAGAAAAATTCTCGGTAAGGAGAGTATCGCGGTGCGGCCGACCAGACATCGCGGCCCCGTCGACAACAACTGATGAAGTGAGATTCAAATTTGAAGGAACAACCCCCCAGGCATGCCTGGGGGCTAAATATATCAGGGATGAAAGGAAACAGACAGGGATGAGAACCAGGCAATCAAGCTTGGCAGGCAGTAGTTTCAAGGAGGAACGAATATGAACCTGTCGACGCTGGTAACGGACAACATCACAGAGCTTCTGCTCAAAATAATTGAGTTCACGCAGACCCGACAGAAAATCCTCATTCAAAACATAAACGCTATGCACACGGCGGGTTTTGTGCCCAGCGACCTGCCTGTGGACGAGTTTTCGAAGCTGATGTTCCAGGCCCTCAACGAACACGCACACAGCCAGCGACTTTTGCTGCAGGACAGCCGGAACGTCAAGTTCGGAGCAGGCGGCAGCTTCAAAACGACGCCGACAATCGACAAGCAGGCCAAACGGCTTTTCGAGAAAGACCGCAATGAATACCTGCGGGACCAGATAAACAAGCTGCTGGAAAACTCGCTTAATCAAAGGATTGCGACAGAAATGCTCAAACAGAGACAGGCGGATGAACTATGTTTGGGACGATGTTCGAATTAGACGGAGTTGGTTTTACTAAAGTTGCCGGTGAAAAGACCGATAAGGGATGTTGATATGCACCGTTCTGTCCAGACAACAATGGCTCATCGTGGGCGAAAAAACAACCGAGCTGTTATAGGACTAAGAGCCGAATCCCGGCGCGCCGGGACACGGACTCATTGGGGGTCTTAAAATCCAGGATGCCTAATCTCGGCCAACATTCAGGGAAGAATACCGCCACGGCGGGCAAGCTCGTGAAGACCAACCAGCGCGACTCCGCCACGGCGGATAAAATCGACCGGGTATGGGAACACTACCATAAAACCCATGGTGAGCAGTACCGCAACCTGCTGATGGAGCACTACCGCTATCTGGTCCGATACGCGGCCGAACGCCTGCACACAAAGCTGCCCGACAAGGTGGAAGTCGACGACCTTGTAAGCGCGGGCAACTTCGGATTGATGGACGCAATCGACGCATTTGACCCGGGCAGAGGCGTCAAATTCGAGACCTACTGCTCGCCGCGCATACGCGGCTCGATTTTAGACGAGCTGCGCAGTATGGACTGGGTGCCGCGATTGGTCAGGGCCAGGGCACACCAGTTGGCCAGAGCGAAGCAATCCTTAGAGGCCCATCTCGGTCGCAAGCCCCACAAGGAAGAGTTAGCAGAAGAGCTGGATATGAACGTCGAGGATTTTGACCGCTTGCAGCAGGACGCCGAGGCGGTCGGGATAGTGTCGCTCAACAGCCAGTACGGCGAGGATGAGGGCGAGAAGGACATCCGCGAGATAGACATAATCAAGGACAAAAAGAGTGAGGCCCCGCCGATTGAGGCGCAAAAGCGGGACCTCAGAGACCTGCTTACCAAGGGCTTGACGCGTGCGGAACGGCTGATTGTGGTATTGTATTATTACGAAGAAATGACGATGAAGGAAATTGGCGCGACACTCGATTTGTCCGAGTCGCGTGTTTCGCAAATGCACTCATCCATACTTCTCCGGCTGAAGGCCCAGCTCAACACCCGAAAACGGGAATTTTCGACGTAAGTTCCTTTTCACCGCAGAGCACGCTGAGACCGCGGAGAATTAATTGCAGGTTGTGGATTTCGGATTTCAAAAAGACTCCTGACCCCTTTTCCTCCTCAACACTGCTTCTTTACCACGAAGGCACGGTTTAGTCGTTAGTCGTTAGTCGATAGTATTTAGCGGACAGGCCGTATTTCGTCGTTCGTATGTCGTCTTTGGAATTGCGGAATCCCTATGGGATGGATTTTAATTTGACGAGAAGAACGTGAGGATTTATAGTGGGTTTGGTGGTATAATGCCGATTTAAGGCCGGAAGTCCTTCGACAAGCTCAGGATAGGCGGCCCGCCACAAATAAGGTGGGAAAACTTTTGGATCGGAATGGAGATAAGTTTGACGGCCTAGATATCTAAAGGTTTATAGGTACTTGAAACGTATGGTTAAGAAACCGGCATAAGAATAAATGGACTCAAGAAAAATAAATAATGCTGAAACATCGCGACACAAAAAGATGGAGACCATAAACAAAGAGTCGCAGTCGAATGAAGTCGAAGAGTTGGAGCACATTGTTGGAGAATATGATAAGAAAATTCGCGAATGGCACGGAAGACGATTAAAAAATGAATGGCGATTGTTTGAAGGTCCAGCGAAAGAAGCATTAACATTATTAAAAGATAATTCTATTGATTGTGTTGTTACTTCTCCACCCTATTTTTGGCTGAGAGATTATGGTGTGTATGGCCAAATTGGATTGGAGGAAAGTGTAGATGGGTACGTTGTAAATTTGACAAGCGTTATGGCCGAAGTATATAGGGTACTTAAGAAAGACGGGGTGTTGTTTTTAAATATTGGAGATACGTACTATTCTGGCAAGGGGGAATCGCAAGGGGTTGATAGAAAAAGTTCAAAAAGGCGATTTGGATTGAGAGCAGTAGATAAAAGCGGTGGTCTTGGTATAGGACTCCAGAGGAAATCAATAATTGGAGTGCCATGGAGAGTAGCTGAAAAGATGTGTCAACAAAATTGGGTTTTGCGCTCGCCGATTATCTGGCATAGAGATAAATGCCTTCCCGAGTTGACCTTCCCCCGTTTATTGTACCACTACATATTAGAGTATCCAGCGTTAATTGGTTCTGCCTCCACAGGCATGCCTGTGGAAAAATTTTCCGTTTTCTGCCTGATAAACTCCTCCGG
>Ga0315284_10007267_pt1 | contig 15811 bp, 12 predicted proteins | sample YL17G09_16_MG_FD_203696 | JGI IMG/M metagenome (GOLD analysis project Ga0315284, IMG submission 203696) | Sediment microbial communities from Yellowstone Lake, YNP, Wyoming, USA - YL17G09_16 | ecosystem: Environmental > Aquatic > Freshwater > Lake > Sediment | place: USA: Wyoming | collected... | reverse complement strand
GCCCGGTCAACGTTGTCGGCCGGCATGTTGATTGCCTTGGCCGACTCGACCGCGGAGCGCAGGCGAGGGTTCGCATTCACGTCCCCGCCGCCGATCCGCGCCGCGGTCGTGATTTCACGAATCAGCTTGGAGAAGGCCGCGCCCCGGGCCGCGTCGGTCTTGCCCTTCTTGTGCTTGATTGTTGACCACTTAGAATGTCCGGACATAACGTTCCTCCTCAGCAGCCGGTGCCGCGGCTCCGGCTGTCGTCAGGTAATTGAATGCCAGTCTCGCCAAGACACCGGACTCGGGTCGGCGTCCGCTGTTCTGGACACTATTCTAGGGCTGCGGACACTGATGTCAACATCGTGCCGCCGCGCCCCGAAGTCCGAAATACAACCACCCAGACACGAAGAACACCAAGCATACAGGACATTTCCGGCCGCACGCGACTTTGCGCCTTTGTGCCTCAGTGGTGAACTCCTATCTCAGTTCTTGGCCGCCGCGCCCCGAAGTCCGACATGGAACCACGGAGATCACGGAGAATTGGAGGGCACGGAGCGAATCCCAGCCTTCACCCGACTCCATACTCTCCGTGACCTCTGTGGTTGATCCTATCTCGGTTCTTGGGCCGCGCGGATTCGCTTGACAACCGGAGCAAACGGCCGTAGCTTAGAAGCACCATGCAAGCCCTGACACTGGTCATCAGCCTCATAGCAATTGACCCCAATGCCGGCACCACCGGCTTTGACTTTCTGAGAATCACGCCCACTGCCCGCGAGGCCGCGCTCGGAGGCGCCGCGGTCGGCACGGCACCGAGCCCGATGGGCTTCTGGTTCAGCCCGGCGCACGCCCTGTCCACCGAAAGCCCCCGGGCTCACGTCGGCTATCTCAACTACGTCGCCGGCGTCCACATCGGCTCGGCCGCGTACAGCCAGCCGGTCGGCACCGACAAAGGCGTCGGATTCGGGGTGGTATACCTGAACTCCGGCACCATGAAACGCACGAACGAACGCGGCGATGAACTCGGCACGTTCGGCGTCTCCTTTGCCGACCTGAACCTGAGCGGCGCGATGAGATTCGGCGAAGCGCTGGCGGTCGGTATCGGGGTACAGGGGCTCTACGGTTCAATCGACACTTTCTTCACGATGGGGCTGGCCGGCAACGTCGGCGCGACCTACCGGCTGCCGGTCGAAGGTCTCACCGCGGGTCTCGCCGTCAAGAATCTCGGGCTCCAAGTCAAGGCGTTCCGGGACAGCCTGGACCCGCTGCCGATTGACTTCGGGCTTGGACTCGCGTACCAACCCAACCCGTCGCTTAACCTCGCTCTCGACGTGCACAAGCCGATTGACAACCGGGTCAGCGTCCGCGCCGGCGTCGAAGGCTGGGTTGCCGACCTGCTGGCTCTGCGCGCCGGGTACTCAAGCGACGGGGTTGACCTCAAGTCCGGCGGCGGCTCCGACATTCTGGCCGGCCTTTCGACCGGGCTCGGGGTCCGCTATCGCGGGTACGAACTGGACTACTGCTTCATCCCGATGGTTTCACTGGGTATGGCCCATCGTATCTCGCTGGCGTTTTCCCTCTAGCCCGCTCGCGGCCACCGACTAGCGATGAAAAGACAATTCGTCAAGGACATCAAGACCGGCGCGCAGGTTGATGACGTCTTCTACTGCTCGCGCCGGGACGTAAGAGAGCGCCGCGACGGCGGCGCGTTCCTGACCCTCGAACTGCGCGACAAGACCGGCTTCGTCGCCGGCATCATGTGGGACCGGATTGATGACGCCGTGAAGTGCGTTGAGATCGGCAGCTTCTACCGCGTCCAGGGCAGGATGGGCGACTACCAGGGCAAGGCACAGCTTAACGTCAACCTGATTTACCCGGCCGACCCGACCGAGATATCACGGGACGACTTCATCGCCGCGTCGCGCTATGACCGCGGGCAGCTCATGACCGAACTGCGCGGCTACGTCGCCGCGGTGAAGAACCGGCACCTCCGCGCCCTGCTTGATGCATTCTTCGGCGACCCGGACTTTGCCGAGAAGTTCTCGCTCGCGCCGGGTGGCGCGCGGGTCCACCACGCGTACCTGGGCGGCTTGCTGGAGCACACAACCCTGATGTGCCGCCTCGCCCGCTCCTTCCCCGAAGTCTACAAGGAGATTGACGGGGACCTGCTGATGACCGGCGTCATCCTGCACGACGTGGGCAAGGTCCGGGAGTACGTCTACGACGTTGCGATTGACCACTCCTACGACGGCCGCCTCCTCGGCCACATCACGATGGGCTACCAGATGGTGCAGGACAAGCTCGCCGCCATCAAGGAATTCCCGGTCGAACTGGGTCGAATGCTCCTCCATATCATCCTGGCACACCACGGCCAGATGGAGTTCGGCTCGCCCAAGACCCCGAAGTTTGCCGAGGCCTTCATCGTCTACTTCCTCGACAACCTCGACGCCCGGGCAGCGATGTTCCGCGAGACGGTGGAAAAGAACCCGGGCGCGAAGTGGACTGATTTCCAACAGTACCTGGAAACGAACGTCTACATCAAAGACCAGCCGGCCGGATAGGCTAGTCATGCTCGCTCCCACGGCGGCCAGGCCGAACGCGGACCCGGACTTCCCGACATTCCAATCCGCCTGCCGACAACTCGGCCTCGAACTCACCCAACCGCAGTACGACTCGCTGGTTCGCTACACCCAACTGCTGCGGGAGTGGAACATGCGCTTGAACCTCGTATCGCGCCGCGACACCGACCGGATTCTGACCTATCACGTAATTGACTCGCTGGCCGTGGCGCGGCTGATTCCGCCCGGTGCGCGGGTCTGCGACATCGGGACCGGTGCCGGCCTGCCCGGGATTCCGGTTGTCTTGGTCCGTCCGGACGTGAAGATGTTTCTCATTGAATCGTCGCAGAAGAAGAGCCGGTTCCTACAGACCGCGACGGCCGATCTCAGTCTCGGCAACGTCGAGGTGCTCAACGAACGGGCTGAGTCGCTGCCTGCCTTGGAATGCGACATCATCCTCAGCCGCCTCGCCGGCCCGCTACGGGACGTGGTCCAATACGCCAGACCGCACCGTAAACCGAAGGGAACGATTGTTCTGTATAAGACGCGAGATTCCGCGGAAGAACTACGGAAAGCCGGCAGGGTCCTCGCCCGCCACAAACTCCGTGTCACCGGCTCCTACGATATCCGTCTGCCGCTCTCATCCGTCCCCCGGCGGTTTGTTGTGCTGGGTTCCTAACCCGGCATCCGGTCCAGCAATCTGCAGTCTACAATCTACAACATGAAATGCCTCGGCCCCTGCTCGGCTCCCGACGAATCCCCGCCCGGAATGGACGCCCGATGGCACTCGGAACCGAAACCGGCCGGGGCCTTCCGTCCCCACAATCATCAATCGAAAATCGCCAATCTCAAATCCCCGATGGCCGAACCACCGCCCGATTTTGGAGTCGAAGCCGACCCCCCATCCTTGAATTGTCACCCGTCGATTACGGCCCAACCTGCCGACAATACGAGCGTTAGACACTGTGGTCCGTACTCGCTAAGCAAACACTTCGTGTATCGCCTTCGGAAAGCCGGAACCGAGCCCGCTGACCGCGTCCGTCCGCCAGGCCGTCATTCCGCTCGTTCCTACGGTGCGCGTCGCACACGCAGTCGAGAAATCTCTCCGCCCGCATCGCCCGCTCGGGGCAATCGACACTCGTCAGTCGTCAATCGGAAATGGCGAAACTGGAAACTCGCGGCGCTGCCGCGTGTGGCTTCGGCAGACTACTGGTCGAACCGCGGAACGAATGGCCCGGACAACTGCAGGGGCAACAGTCGGTCGAACTACTTGCCCGACCGCCGGTCAAGCCATCGGTCCGACTGCCATACTGGCAACCGGTCGAGCAACCCGTCCAATGGCTTCGCCGACAATCGGCCCAACTGCGGCTTGGGCTATCCGTGAGACTGCCGGCCCTGCTATCGGTCAGACTACCTGACCGGTGGTTGATGGAATCACCGGTCAGGCAGCCCGAGCTACAACCGGTCGAACCACAGGTCGAGCTGCCGGGCCGGCAATCGGGCGAACTACTGGGGGGACTGTTTGCCCAGTAACCCCTAGGCCGGATAGCTGCACTTACGTGCGCGCCGGGACAAGGTTTCCGCGAAAACCGGATCGCCCGGTAGATAACATAGCGTGTGGAATTGCCGAGCATCCAGCGCCGCCACGCGCTTGTGGCTAACTCCCTGCACTTCGGCCCCGAAATAGTGCGCCCGCTCTCGGCCGGTCGTCTTCAAACTCGAAAGAGGACGGATTCCTCGCGCCGCCTTTCGCTAAGTGTCCGAATCTCCTCAAGCTACAATCGGCAATCGTCAATCTACAATCCCGGGGGGGCCCCGACGGGGGGAGTGGCTCTAGACGTGACCCTAGAACCAAATCGAACCGTGACTCTGACCAATACTCGTGGAGGAACTCGAACCAGGACTCGAACCGAGAATCGAACCGAGACTGTAACGGATGCTCCAAGAGACACTCGAACGGAGACTCGATCCAAGACTCGAACCAAGACCCGAACCGATACTCCAAGATGGACTCGAACCGAGACTTGAACGGAGAATCGAACGGAGGCTCTGACGGATACTCTAAGAGAAACTCGAACCGATACTCCAAGAGATACTCCAACCAAGACTCAATCCGAGACTCTGACAGAGACTCTATCCGATACTCCTTCCTAGAATCTATCATAGCCTGTTTTGCCGTCGATTCCTGACCGCCGCAGGCCGCCTTGGCGGCTCGCCTGCACGACCGAGTCGGGCCGCACGACGTTTGGATTTGTTTGGGTTTGGGATTTGGCGCTTGGGATTTGTGATTTCCCGCGCCCGGTGCGGGCTTTGGAGTTTGGGGTTTGGAGTTACGGCGCGGCTGCCCGGCGCAGTCAGCCGTCTAGATTCTGTAGCTCGGGAAGGCCGTAAGCCGTCGGCCGTCAGCTCTCTGTCGTGCCGCCCCTGTGTACTGACTACCGTGTGCTGTATGCTATCCTCGGAGCCGTCGGCCCGTCATGTCAGCCACTGCAAACTGCAGACTGCAGACCGCAAACTCGCGCTGAGCGGTCAACGCCTCAGCGCTCTACGATGACCTTGCAGACGGCTTGGGCTTGTGCTTGAGCTTGCGCTACTCGGACCGAATAGACCTTGTTCGCGGGGCTGGGTGGGCAGGGTCGCGCTAGCGCGACTGGCGTAGGCCAAAGACGGCGACGCCCCCTGATACCGGGACGTACACGCGGCTGCCGTCTGGATGCGGAACCACGACGCGGGCCGGCCACGCGATGTCCATGAGGTCAAGCGCAAAAAGCCGTAGCAAGTAGTTGTCGCTTCTGCGCAGGATTCCCAGAGTAAAGGCATCGTCCGACAGGACATAGAGGCATTTGTCGTCTGGTAGCATGGCCAAGCGCCCGGGACGCAAAGGGCCCATGGAATCAAGACGGGCTTGCCCTACGGTCCTGTTATCTGACGTCCGGAGCAATACGATGCTGTCGCCGGTCGAGCAAGAGACATATGCAGTTTCCGCAGTGGGACTGAATACAATATCGGTGGGCGTCCCACCGATGGGTACAGTCGATACCAATGAGTTGTCCGACGTCCTCACGACAGCTACCACGTTTGCGCTTCCACAGGCGACGTAGACGAATTCGCCGCCGGGCTTCGCGGTGACGCCGAGCGGCGCCCCGCCGACGTCGACCAGTGCAACAGGTGACCAGTCTGATGTGCGCACAACCGAGACCAGCCCGTCGTCATTGTGCCCGACGTAGAGGAAGCTGTCATTGGGTAGCAGGGCCAGCCGGCCCGGCTCGCCGGGGATCTGAATTGTGTTGACCACGCTGTCATCAGACGTGCGGATGACTGCAACCGAGCGAGAGGTGGTGCTGGACACGTAGACGTACTGCCCGGAGCGTGACGCCGTGCAGAATGTCGGTGAGGCCGGGACTTGGATAGAACCTGAGACTGCGTTGGTACGCGTGTCAATTACTGAAACCAATCCAGCATCGCTGTTGGTAACGTACAGCCTATTGCCGTCCGGAAGGACACAAGCCCAGTTGTGCTTCCCTGCACCGATGGGTATCGTCGCCACGACCGTGTCGGGAAAAACGAGCGTGTCGATGATTATGCGAACCGTGCATGGCTCAGATGGGTCGGAAGCAGACGGGTTCGCTGGCACTGTTGTGGAAGTGTGGATAACCTGGCACGTCACAGCGTAGGTACCGGGTGCTTCGTACGCGTGGGTCTGATCATTGCCGCCCGACAGGGGGCTGCTTCCATCGCCCCAAGTCCATATCTTGGTGTACAGCGGCATGCTGCCGTCCTTATTCCGTGCCCTGAACAGAACCGGGGCGCGTGTCCACCCTGAGTCCGGTCCAGTGACTACGGGTGCCGGCGGCCTACTGAGGCAATTCAGCATGCAACAAGAGCCAATGAATAGGGTCAGAAGTGACCCGGTCAGAAGCCGCAGTGCACGTTTCATACAGTCAAAGGCTCACCTTTCGCAAGAGGATTCTACAGCCTGCGAGGCAGACGTCAAGACCCAGAATGCGGCTCCGAATCCGATGTTGAACCACAGATGAACGCAGAGGGACACAGAATCTCGAGACGGACAAGTCAGAATTCAGAGACCAGATACCAGAATGCAGAACTGCGAAAGGAAAGGGTAACCGCAGACTGCGCGGATGCAAGCAGACGACGCGAAGCGTCGCCCCGACGAAGGATGGGTCTCGGTCGAAGTCAGATGTGTGAAGTTAGATGCCAGAGGTCAGAAGTGTGGACGCGGAGAGGGGTCAACCGCAGATTGCGCAGATGGGCACAGGTTGGGTCCTGACTCGAAGACTGCCAGTCCTGTGGTAGAACCGAACCCGATTCTTGCGTCGCCGCGGGCGGCACTTGCCGGCTGTCGCGCGAACGCAACCGGGTCTATTACAGGCAGGCCGCACGCGCTGCCCGCCTAGTCGAGCTCTCGCCTTCTCGGCAACTGAGACTGTCTCATAAATGAGACTCTCGCAGCCTCATGTGTGAGACTGAACGTAACGCTCGTAACAACGATGGTTAGCTAGCATTCTTGTGCCTGGTGTTTGCGCCTACTTCAATCTCACAAATGAGACCAGTCCCATAAATCAGACTGCAAGAAAACCGACGTAACACACTACAATACAGCACCTTAGTCATGCCAGCCGCCAAATGGCCAGTCCCATAAATGGGACTCACGGAAGATAGCGAATTCGGCTGGATTTCATAACAACAGGCGGCAGCATCACTTGCGCGATTGGTCAAGCCGTGGCATGGGACGTGCACATACGCGGCCAAGAAGGCTCCAAAGGTGAGACACAAGTCGATCAGTGCTCGGGCCGTCTGTTGGCGGCGAGCATGACGTTAGTCGGGCGTTCCGTTGAGGTGCTGTTCTGGACATCTGGTCACAAGGCGCGACCAGGACGAAAGGAACGAATGATGACGTTGGTCGAGACAATTTCCGGATTCCGCGTGCGAGCCGCCGAGGGCGGAGTGGGACCTTACCACAAAGACACCAAGACACAAAGGTGCCGGGCTGCGGCTAGTCGTAGGACGGCTAGCGGAGCGGATAGTAAAACCGCCAAGGACGCCAAGAGCGCCAAGTTCGTCAAGATGGACCGACTATGTGCAGACGTGGCCGGGCTCGGGTCCAGATTCCGCTCGACAATTGTTGACAGCAAGACTGCCGGAGGTAATCTCGAAACATGAAATACACCACTTGTTTGCTCAAGCGGTATGGGAAGGGTTCGCTCGTTTGTCGGGCCGCCGCCGTGGGGGCAGCGACCGTCATCTTTGTTCTGACCACCGGGGTCTTGACCCCTGTGTTCGGACAGTATCTGGAAGGGGTCATTGATGTTGAGGCGTACCAGGCGCAGGTTCTTGCCAACCCGCTGAGCAACAAGATATACACCAGCAACCACATCGCCAACAAGGTGACCATCATAGATGGAGCCACGCGGCAGATTATCACCACGAAGTCCGTGTCGGGCGAGCCGTGGTTTTTCTGCCTCAACACGGTGTCAAACAAGGTTTACTGTCTACCCGTATCCAGCTCTCGGCTGGCAATCATCGACGGCGTGACCGACAGCGTCAAACGACTGACGATTCCGCACGGCGGGCCGAGCGCGTTCGCCTACAACTCGACGCTCAACCGGCTCTACGTCGGGTGCAACGATGAGGGCACGGTGGTGGTCGTGGACGGCGCGGGCGATACCGTGTCGTACGAGCTCACTCTTGCGCCCTCGCACGTGGTCACCGTGTTCTGGAACCCGGCGTCGAATTACCTTTTCTGCGGCACGTTCGAGGACACGATGTACGTCATTGACTGTCAGACAAACCAGGTCACCGCACGCTGGAACGTGCCGCTCTTCGACGAGTGGTGCTACAGCCCGGTGACCGGGCGGGCTTACACGGGCTATGCTAACACCGTCTGGGCGTTCAGCCCCCGCGGGGATTCCCTGTTGGCGGCCATCCCCCAAGGCTCTTCATACCTGTGTGCCGTACCGTTCCCAGACAAAGTCTACATCGAACGTGGCGCACGTACATACGTACTTGACGGTAGCACCAACGTCATAGTTGACACGATTCAGTACGCGGGGGGAGGGGTGATATGTGACACGTCCAAGGGTAAGGTCTACGTCCTCGGCGGGGTATGGGTTCTCGATGCCCGGGCCGACACGTTGCTTACAACGATTCCGCTGCCGGCTTTCAACCAGCAGGGAGTCTGCCGGAATCCGCTGGACGGCCGGGTGTATGTCACCGACCAGCAAGGCGACTCCGTCTATGTGCTCCGCGACACGATGCCGGGCATCGAGGAAAGCCGCAAGCCTCAAGCGGTAAGCCACAAGCCAATGGCGACGGTCGTGCGCGGGGTGCTGTGGCTTCCGTCAGCTTCGAGCCACAAGCCCCAGGCCACAAGCTTGCTGGATATCTCCGGTCGAAAGGTGCTTGATCTGAAGACGGGTGCGAATGACGTGAGCCGGCTGGCGCCGGGCGTCTACTTTGTCCGGGCTGTCAGCCGCGAGCTGTCAGCCGGTGGCTGTCACAAGGTCGTGATAGCGAGGTAATTGCATAGGTTAGTTCCGAAACAGGAGGTAGGTATGCAGGCTGTTCTTGCTCTTCCCGGCGTAGCACGCCGGTGGTCAGGTCTGGTGACTCTGATTGCACTCTCGACCACCGTAACCTTGGTTCGGTGGTCCACAATACCTTCCATGCGCCTCGGCATAGGCGGGGCGTATGTCGCTCCAAGCTCATTCTACATGCTGCACCCGAACCTCGGGTGGAACTACTTCGGCTTCTTGGCGAACTGGCACGGGTCCCCATTTGCCGGAGGGCCAAGCCCGAGTGGCGGCGAGTATGACGTTAGTCGGGCGTTCCGTGAGGCGCTGTTCTGGACATCTGGTCACAAGGCGCGACCAGGACGAAAGGAACGAATGATGACGTTGGTCGAGACAATCTCCGGATTCCGCGTGCGAACCGCCGAGGGCGTAGCGGGACCTTACCACAAAGACACCAAGACACAAAGGTGCCGGGCCGCGGCTAGTCGCAGGACGGCCAGCGGAGCGGATAGTAAAACCGCCAAGGACGCCAAGAGCGCCAAGTTCGTCAAGATGGACCGACTACATGCAGACGTGGCTGCGCTCGGGTCCAGATTGCGTTCGACATTGCGCTCGACAATTGTTGACAGCAAGACTGCCGGAGGTAATCTCGCAGCATGAAATACACCACTTGTTTGCTCAAGCGGTATGGGAAGGGTTCGCTCGTTTGTCGGGCCGCTGCTGTGGGGGCAGCGGCCGTCATCCTTGTTCTGGCTACTGGGGTCTTGACCCCTGTGTTCGGACAGTATTTGGAAGGGGTGATTAACAACGGGACCCGTCAGGCCCGGGTGCTCTGCAATCCCCTCAGCAACAAGATATACACCAGCAATTACATTGCCAACTCGGTGACCATCATCGATGGCGCAACGCGGCAGATCATCGGTAGACCGTCGGTCCCGTCCGACCCGTGGTTCCTTTGTCTCAACACGGTGTCGAACCGCGTCTACTGCCGCGGCAATGAGGCCAGTCGGCTAACGATTATCAACGGTGTGACCGACAGCGTCAAACGGCTGACGATTCCCCATGGCGGCGCGAGTGCGTTCGCCTACAACACCACACTCAACCGGCTATACGTCGGGTGCGGTAACGAAGGTACGGTGGTGGTCGTGGACGGCGCCGCCGATACCGTGTTGTATGAGCTCCATCTGGGGCCCTCGATGGTCGTCGCCATGTTCTGGAACCCGGTAACGAACCACCTCTTCTGCGGCACGTTCCAGGACACGATGTACGTCATCGACTGCCGGACGGACGAGGTGCGTGCCCGCTGGAACGTGCAGCCTTTCGATGAGTGGTGTTACAGCTCGATGACCGGGCGGGTCTACACCGGGAACCCTAACACCGTCTGGGCGTTCAGCCCCCGCGGGGATTCCATATTGGCGGTCATCCCCCAAGGCTCTTCCTATCTGTGCGCGGTCCCCTTCCCAGACAAAGTCTACATCGCGCGTGGATGGATATACGTACTTGACGGAAGCACGAATATCATAGTTGACACGATTCGGTACGGGGGGGGGGCGATGGTATGTGACACGTCCAGTGGGAAGGTCTACGCAATCTCCGGCGGGGTGTGTGTTTTCGACGCCCGATCTGACACGTTGCTCGCGACGATTCCGCTGCCTGCCTTCGCACCCCAGGCGCTCTGCCGGAATCCTCTGGATGGCCGGGTGTATGTCACCGACTACAACGGAGACTCCGTCTACGTGCTGCGGGACACGGCCCCCGGTATCGCCGAAGCCGGCAGGACGGTCGGCCAGTACCGGCCCGCCCTGCTCGTGCGCCGCTCCTTATCATGGCCCGGCCCCGGGGTCGGGCAGGTTCTAAATGTGACCGGCCGCTGGGTGGCAGAGTTGCGGCCGGGAGTCAATGACATCGGCCGTCTGCCGGCCGGGGTCTACGCTGTGGTCAGCCCCCGAGCCGGTGCGACCATGAAGTTCGTGAAGCTCGACTGAAACTGGCGGCGCGGGGGCGCCGCCCTAAAGGAGGACATCGTGAGAACAGCGATTGTGCTGCTCGCCAGTCTGTCTGCCGGGTTGCTGGCCGTAGCGCCCGCTCCGGCAGGTTCTACAAGTCCGGCAGGCCGTCAGTTCGGCGTGACCACGCTTGACGGCAACATGAAGGTACTCGCCATCCAGGCTCCGGCCGACACGGTCGAACTTGGGGAGACAGTGATGCCCACGGTTCTCATCTACTATGACGGAGAGGATTTGGTCGAACGCGTCGGCCCGGTCGTGAACTCCGAGGTATCGAGGTCTGGGCGGGAAGTGATTGTTGACAGCGGGGTAAAAAGGACTACCTTATGAGTATGAATACCGTCAATTCGTCGTGGGAGAAGGTTCTCAGGGTTGTTCTGCATTGTGCGGCCGCTGCTTTGGGGCCGGCGGTCGTGCTGGTCCTGACCGCCGGGCTGCTGGCCCCGGTACTAGGGCAGTACTGGGAGGGAGTCATTGACATTGGGGAGTATCAGGCTCAGGTGCTCTGCAACCCGCTCAGCAACAAGATATATACTAGCAACTACGATGCCAACACGGTGACCATCATAGATGGGGCCACGCGGCAGATTATCGTCACCAGGTCCGTATCGGGCGAACCGCGGCATTTCTGCCTCAACACGGTATCGAACAAGGTCTACTGCCTGCCCAACAGTGGCAGTCGGCTGGCGGTTATCGACGGCGTGACCGACAGCGTCAAACGGCTGACGATTCCCCACGGCGGGCCGAGCGCATTCGCTTTCAACTCGACGCTCAACCGGCTCTACGTCGGCTGCGATGATGAGGGGACGGTGGTCGTCGTGGACGGTGCCGCGGACACCATATTGCGTGAACTGCACTTGGAGTCAAGGTGGGTCAGTACCTTGTTCTGGAACCCGGCCACGAATCACCTCTTCTGTGGGACTTTCGCGGACACGCTGTTCGTCGTAGACTGCCAGACAGACGAGGTGCGAGCTAGGTGGTTCATAGCCCCCTTCGATGTGTGGTGCTACAGCACTACTACCGGGAGGGTCTACGCCGGAGACCCAAGCACCGTCTGGGCTTTCAGCCCGCATGGGGATTCGGTGCTGGCGACCATCCCACGGGGCGTCCAGAATATTTGCGCGGTTCCATTCCCGGACAAGGTCTACATTGAAGACGGCTGGATATACGTGCTAGATGGTAGCACCGGCGGGATAGTTGACACCATTAGGCACGGGGGGGGGGGGATGGTATGCGACACGTCCAAAGGCAAGGTCTACTCCGTCGGTGGGGTGGTCATTGACGCCCGGGCCGATACGCTGCTCGCGACGGTTCCCCTGCCCGCCTTCGCTCCCTATGGGATCGGCTGGAATCCCCTCGACGGCCGAGTGTATGTGACCGACTTTGGCGGCGATTCGGTGTATGTGCTCCGTGACACGATGCCAGGAATCGCCGAAGCCGGCGCGACACCCGGTCAGTACCGGCCTGCCTTGCTCGTGCGCCGCTCCTTGTCATGGCCCGGCCCCGGCGACGGGCAGATTCTGGACGTGACCGGCCGCAGGGTGGCAGATGTGCGGCCGGGAGTCAATGATGTTGGCCGTCTGCCGGCCGGGGTATACACGGTGGTCAACGCCCGAGTCGGTGCGGCCACGAGATTTGTGAAGCTCGACTGAGTTCGCGGCGCTCGGGAAGCGCCGCCCCAAAGGAGGTCGCTCGTGAGAACAGCAGTTGTACTGCTCGTAGGTCTGTCTGCCGGTCTGCTGGCCGTTGCGCCCACCCCGGCAGGTTCTGCAAGTCCGGCCGGGCGCTCGTTCGGGACGACGCTGGACGGAGACATGTGGGTCTGCGCCATCGATGTGCCGGACGATACGGTCGAAATCGAGGTCGCGGCCACGCCATCGATTCGCATCTACTACGACGGAGATACGACGGTCGAGAACGTGTCGGTCAAATTGAAGATTGGTGAGAATGACTACGATGAGACCGTTGTCGTCGATGAGGTCGTGCCGAATGAAACCACGACCGTGGAGTTCGAGGACGACTGGGAACCTGGTTCGCCGGGGCTAGTCATCGCCCGCTGCTCTGTTCAGGTGGACGACCAGAATAACGGTGACAACGCACTCAACAAGGACGTCTTTGTCCACGCCTGGGCGGACTTCGCCATTGAGTCTATAGTCGCCCCTCCGGAGACCGTCTTCGCTGGTGAAGATGAAAGCCTCGGCGTAGTCATTAAGGCCGACGCGGACAACAACGAACTGGTAGAACCACAGGTCTACGTGAAGGTCAAGAATGCCAACGGCGACTCCGTCTACGGGGACGCGATGGATGTGGACCTTGTCCCCGGACAGGCCGACACGTTCTGGTTCGATAATGACTGGGAGGACGTGGACACCGGCCACTACACCGTGAGCTTCGCCCTGACCCCGGACGACACGACCTACAACGACACAATCAGCGAGGCGGTTCTTTCCCGCCAATGGTTTGACGTTGCCGTTCTGAGCATTGCCGCACCTGCGGACACGGACACGTTTGACCTGTACGAAGACGTGTCGCCCGTGGTCTCAGTTGTGGCGAGGCACACTCCCGTCGACCCCGTGTCAGTCAGCCTGCGACTTCGCATCGGGAAGTACTATGATACGGTGGAGACCTTCGAGCTTGACCGGGGTGAGACTACCGAGGTGGAGTTCGACAAAGACTGGAGCGCGAGGCCGGGGGACGGGCCGGTCTACGATTCCTGCTGGCTGGTGGACCCCGACAGCACGCCGGGCAGTAGTGACACCGTCCGCAGCCACACCCACGTGGCCCGTCCAAAACCCGGGTGGGAACAGCAGGATGACATGCCGGACGAGATGGATCTCCTGCCTCAGGATTCAGGGTTCGCAGTGTCCGCCGGAAGTTGGCTCTGCGCAGACACGGCCGGGGGCCGCGTCATGGCGGCCAAGGGGAACAAGACTCCGGAGTTCTATGTGTACAACCCGGGGGAAGACGGTTGGGATGACACCCGACACCCCTTGCCCTATTCACCAAGGAAGGGCTTCAAGAAGGGAGCACGGGCCGCGTGCGACCAGAGCGGTGAGTATCTCTATGCGAGCAAAGGGTTGAGCTATGACTTCTGGCGCTACGCAATAGACGCAGATGCCTGGCAGCCGCTGTCGCAAGTCCCTGCGATCAAGAAGCTAAAAGACGGAACGGACATGGTCCATGTGACCATTGGCGACACCGGGTTCGTCTATCTCGTGGTGGGTGGGTCCAAGTACCGAGAATTCTGGCGCTACGATACCGCATACAAACCTCGGCTGTGGCGATCGCTGAACCCGGTCCCCACCGGCACGCGGATTCTTGGCTGCCAAGCGGGCACGTTCCTTGTCTACGACGGCGACAGCATGATTTACTGCCACGAGTCGAAGGGCCAGAGCTTCTCCGCCTACAACGTGCTCACGAACTCCTGGACCCGAACCGGGCTGGCGCCGATGCCGAAAACAAGCAGATACGGCGGGAAGAAGGCATCAAAAGAGGGCAGCTCCGGGATATGGTACAACGGAGCAATATGGGCGCTTAAGGGCAACAAGACCCGTGAGTTCTGGCGCTACGACACGGCCGCGAATAGCTGGCTCGAACAGGATACCATCGGATTGGGCGACGACGACAAACCAGTGGGCAAAGGTGGCGACCTCGCACTGCTCGAAGACGGCATCTATGCGCTGAAGGGCAACAAGACGCTGGAATTCTGGCGTTATCAGCCCCCTGTTGGCAGTGACGAAGGCGGCTCCTGGAAACTCGCGGGCGGCCGACGCCGGCACGTCCACCGGCCCGACCTGCCAGCGCTGGCGACACTGCCGCCGGGCGGCAAGGACCCCGGTTCTGACACCGAGTATGTGGCCGTGGTGGACAGCAGTGTCTCGGACCTGGATGAGTGCCGCGTCTGCTGGCTCGGCTGCGACGATTCGATTGTTTTCAACTGGGAGGACAACGAAGGCACGGTACAGGCGTACATGGCTACCAGACAGGGCGGAGACACTGCGCTAACCGAGAGCTATGATGGTGACGTGCTCTGGCCCACAGTCCACGGAGAGACGCTGCTGTTCGTCTGCTGTGACGATTCGGGTATCGCCCAACTCTGGAAGTGCCGCGCCGGTGAGTATGACTTCGTTTCCATTACCACGGGCGGTTCAGACAAGAGCTACCCGAGTTGGCTCGGCAATGTGATTCTGATGCAGATGGAGGACTCAGTCGCTGCCATGGTCTGCCGGGTCGCGTCGGATGGCAGTGATTTCCGCGCACTTACGTCGCCGGCCAGCGGCAGGGCTGAGATGCCCTGTTTTACCTCCACGGGCAGCATCCTCTACCAGTTGACCAGCAGAGGAGACAGCGCGAGTATCTGGCGGATGGACACTGCCGGCAACAACAAGGCGTTCGTGGCGACCGGCCGCGCGCCTTGCGCCTCGCCCACGTCGGAAACCTGCGCTTATATCAAGGCGACGCAGAACGGCGAGGCAATCTACAAGCGGGCCATTTCCGGCGGCGCCGAAACCCAACTCGTCCCTGCCTCGAATGAGGAGTACAGTGGCCTGGTCTTCTCTCCCGACGGAAGGTATCTGATCTTCGCGGCGAACAACGACACGGGCGGACTGATACTGGAGGTTCCTCTGGCTGGCGGGACGCCTGAGTCGTTGGCCAAGCGTGACGGCGAAAGGCAGCCGCCTTCGGTCTCTCCCTCGGGCCGCTGGGTCGCATGCCAGACCGAGGACACTACCGC
>Ga0315284_10007265_pt1 | contig 15813 bp, 12 predicted proteins | sample YL17G09_16_MG_FD_203696 | JGI IMG/M metagenome (GOLD analysis project Ga0315284, IMG submission 203696) | Sediment microbial communities from Yellowstone Lake, YNP, Wyoming, USA - YL17G09_16 | ecosystem: Environmental > Aquatic > Freshwater > Lake > Sediment | place: USA: Wyoming | collected... | reverse complement strand
ATGCTCTCCGCTATCTTCGTGATCGCCGACGTCAGTGTCGTCTTCCCATGGTCCACGTGTCCTATCGTCCCAACGTTTACGTGCGGCTTCGTCCTCTCAAACTTCTGTCGAGCCATTTTCCTCCTCCTTAACCGTTAGCGGCTCTTCCGTTGAAACTGTCGGTAAGCTCGTCGGCGACGTTCTTGGGCAACTTCTCGTACCGCGCAAACTGCATCGTATAGACCGCCCGTCCCTGGGTGAGCGATCGCAACGCCGTCGCGTAGCCGAACATCTCCGACAGCGGGACACGCGCGGCGATCACCTGCGCGTCGGAACGTCTGAACATCCCACCTATCTTCCCCCGTCTCGAAGTGAGGTCCGCCAATACGTCCCCCATGTACTCTTCCGCCACGACGACCTCGATATCCATGATCGGCTCGAGGACGACGGAATCGGCGTTCCGCAACGCCTCCCGGGCCGCGATCGATCCGGCCATCCGGAAAGCGAGATCGCTGGAGTCGACGTCGTGATACGAACCGTCCACCAACCTCGCCTTGACGCCTATGACCGGATATCCGCCGATGACTCCGGCGGTCATCGCGTCCTTCACGCCCGCCTCCACACCGGGGACATACTCCCGGGGAACGGTCCCGCCGACAGTCTTATTCTCAAAAACGAAATCGTCGCTCTCCGTGTTTCTCTCGATCTCGAGCACCACGTGCCCGTACTGTCCGTGGCCGCCGCTCTGCTTGATGAATTTCCCGACGGCGCGCGCTCGTCCTTCGATCGATTCCTTGTAGGCGACCTGAGGCTTGCCCACGCTCGCTCCGACGTTGAACTCGCGGAGCATCCGATCGACGAGAATCTCGAGATGGAGTTCCCCCATCCCCGAAATGATCGTCTGCGAGGTCTCAGGGTCCGTCCTCACGCGGAACGTGGGATCTTCCTCGCTGAGCTTCTCCAGCGCCTCGCCGAGCTTGTCCTGGTCGGCCTTGGTCTTCGGCTCGATCGCCACCGCCATCACCGGTTCGGGGAAGTGCATCGCCTCGAGCATCACGGGGTGCTTGAGCTCGCATATCGTATCCCCGGTGCCCGCCTTCCTCAAACCCACCACCGCGGCGATGTCGCCGGCATAAATGACCTCGCGTTCCTCGCGCTTGTTCGCGTGCATCTGAACGATCCGCCCAAGACGCTCTTTGTGACTCGTGTTGACGTTGAGAATCGTCTTGCCCGTCTTCGCGATCCCGCTGTACACGCGGATGTAGGTGAGTTTTCCGATATAAGGATCCGTCTGGATCTTGAACACCAGCGCGGCGAACGGCTCGTCATCGTCGCACTCTCTCGTTTCTTCCTTTTTCGTATACGGGTTGACGCCCTTGGCCGGCGGCACATCGAGAGGCGACGGGAGATAAGCGATCACGCCGTCGATGAGCTTCTGGACACCTTTGTTCTTGAAGGCCGCGCCGCAAAACACCGGGACGAATGCCACTTTGAGCGTCCCCTTGCGGATCGCCCTCATGATTCGCTCTTCGGTCGAGTTCCCGTGATGGACGAAATCATGCATCAGCTCGTCGTCGAACTCGGCGAGGCTCTCGAGCATCTTGTCGTGGTACCCCTTGGCCACCGCCTTGAGATCCTGGGGGATCTCCTCTTCCTGGTAAGTCGAGCCGAGCGACTTCTCGTCGTAGAAGTAAGTCTTCATCTTGACGAGGTCGATGATCCCCGTAAAAAGGTCCCCGCTCCCGACGGGAATCTGGACCGGGACCGCGTTCGCCCCGAGCCGGTCCCGCATCATCATGACGGCGTTGAAAAAATCGGACCCCATCCGGTCCATTTTGTTGACGAACGCGATCCGCGGGACGCCGTACTTGTCCGCCTGCCGCCACACCGTCTCCGACTGGGGCTCCACGCCGCCCACGGCGCAAAAAACCGCGACGGCCCCGTCGAGCACCCTCAGGCTCCGTTCGACCTCGACGGTGAAGTCCACGTGCCCCGGAGTGTCGATGATGTTGATCCGATGGTCGTCCCAGACACAGGTCGTGGCGGCGGAGGTGATGGTGATCCCCCGCTCCCTTTCCTGTTCCATCCAGTCCATGGTCGCCGCGCCGTCGTGTACCTCGCCCATCCGATGCGTCCTGCCCGTGTAGAAAAGGATCCGCTCGGTAAGCGTGGTCTTCCCCGCATCGATGTGGGCCATGATGCCGATGTTCCGGACTCTTTCTAGAGGCACCAATCGCGGCATTTTTGTTCCATTTGCCCAACCGGTTCCGCCGACCGATCGAGCAATTATGCTCGATTGGTCAGAAGGGGGCCGTGGGGCTCTTAGAAGTCAACAAGGTTCGGTGTCCGAAACACCTGGTCACAAACACTACGGATGTCCTAACTGCTCAACCTCAAGTAGCCGAAGAACCCTATGTTCGTGCGTCGCACATCCGTGCCGGACAGCGGGTGAACACGCGGCGGCCGGTAAAACCCGTCACCACCTGAAGTGGGCGAAGGCCCTGTTCGCTTCGGCCATCTTGTGCGTGTCTTCCTTTTTCTTGATGCTCGGGCCCTCGTGGCGGGCGGCGAGCATCAGCTCGTTGGCGAGCCTTTCCGCCATCGTTTTCTCCGAGCGGCTCCGCGCGTACCCGGAGATCCAGCGCATCGCCAGCGCCATCCGCCGATCGGGCCGCACCTCGATGGGGATCTGATACGTCGCGCCGCCGACTCGCCTCGAGGAGACCTCGAGAACCGGTCTCGCGTTGTCGATCGCCTTGCGGAAAACCTCGAGCCCTTTCTGTCCGCTTTTCTTTTCTATGATATCGAACGAATCATAGACGATACGTTCGGCCACGGACTTTTTGCCCCTGCGCATCATGTAGTTGACGAATCTGGCCACCGTAACGTCGTGAAATTTGGCGTCCGGCTGGGCGTCCCGCTTTTTGATCGCTTTTCTTCTCGGCATGGCTACTCTGCTTTTCGTGTTACGATTTTGGTTTCTTGACGCCGTACTTCGACCGGCTGTTGTGTCTGCCTTCGACACCAGCGGAGTCGAGAACGCCGCGGATGATGTGGTAGCGGACACCCGGCAGATCCTTGACTCGCCCTCCCCTGATAAGGACGATCGAATGCTCCTGGAGGTTGTGCCCCTCGCCCGGGATGTAGGCGGTGACTTCGAAGCCGTTGGTGAGTCTCACGCGGGCCACTTTCCGAAGCGCCGAGTTCGGTTTTTTCGGTGTCATCGTGTAGACGCGCGTACATACCCCCCGCTTCTGCGGGCACCCGGCCATGGCAGGAGTCTTATTTTTGGCCCTCTGGGGACTCCTCCCGAATCGAATCAGCTGGTTGACTGTCGGCACAAACGACCTCTTGGTCTAGGTTACACAAACTTCCCCGTAGGATTTGCGGGCTGTGGATAACTCGCGTAATCGCAAATCCAACAATAAATTAGCTCTATTCTCAGCGTAGATGGGCCAGGATTATCCCAGGCAAGAAAAGTAGAGCAAGCGAAGTAACCAATTTAGCCCTAAGTCTATAGACTGTCAAGCGATTTCGTTCGCCGGCGGGGGTACATTTTTCCCCCCTTTCCGGCCCCCCATCACCTCACAGCCGGGCGATCCCGCACGGTCCGCTTCCCTCTACTCTTCCACCGCCTCCCTTTTCAACGCCGAAAGAGGTTCCTGTTCCTCCTGTTCACCCATCGCCTCTGCGCCTTCTTCGAACGCGAGATCCACTCGCTCTTCTTCCTCGACCTCGACCTCGATCCGATCGTAGGCCTTGAGCCCGGTACCCGCCGGGATCAGATGCCCCATGATCACGTTCTCCTTGAGACCGTGGAGGTAGTCCGTCTTGCCGCGGACCGCCGCATCGGTAAGAACGCGCGTGGTCTCCTGGAAGCTCGCCGCCGAGATGAAGCTCTCGGTCGAGAGCGACGCCTTCGTGATCCCGAGAAGCATCGGCTTGAAGGTCGCCGCCCTGCCGCCTCCCGCGAGCACCCTCTCGTTCTCTTCTCGGAATGTGATCTTGTCCACGAGATCGCCCTCGAGGAACGAGGTGTCGCCGGCGTCCTCGACCTGGACCTTCTGCAGCATCTGCCGGACGATCGTTTCGATGTGCTTGTCGTTGATCTTGACGCCCTGGAGACGGTAGACCTCCTGGATCCCGTTGACGAGATACTCCTGGGCCGCGTTGACCCCCTTGATGTTGAGAATGTCGAAGGGGTTGATCGGTCCTTCGGTGAGGTTGTCCCCCGCCTCCACGCGGTCGCCCTGGTAGACCCTGAGATGTTTACCCTGTGGAATCACGTAGCTCTTCTCTTCGCCGTTCTCGTTCTTGACGATGATTTTTCGCATCCCTCGCGAGATCGGTCCGAACTCGACGACGCCGTCGATCTCGGAGATGACCGCGGATTCCTTGGGTTTACGAACCTCGAAGAGCTCCGCCACACGCGGCAACCCTCCGGTGATGTCGCTCGTGCGGCTGATGTCCTTGGGGATTTTGCAGAGCTGGGCTCCCCCGCGGACTTCCTGCCCGTCTTTCACGAGGAGATGCGCGCCGGTGGGGACGAGGAAGTTGCCGATGCCCATGCCTTCGGCGTCGACGATCTGGAGCTGCGGGTGATGTCTCTTGTCGCGGTCTTCGATGATCACTTTCTGCATCTTCCCCGTCTTCTCGTCGATCTTCTCTTTGACGGTGACGTCCTCGATGATGTCCTGGTACTGAACGATCCCGTTCTTGTCCGAGAGGATCACGTCGGAGTAAGGATCCCACTCGTAGATCACGTCGCCCTTCTGGACGAGGTCGCCTTCTTTTCTGTGGAGCTCCGAGCCGTACGGCACGCCGAAACGCGAGCGAACGCGATCGCCCTCGTCGAGGATCAGGACCTCGCTCTTCCGGCTGATGACGATTTCAGGACCGAGCTCGCTCTTGACCGACCGGAGGTTTCTGAAGCTGATCGTTCCCGCGTGATTGGAGATTTTCTGCGTCTGTTCGACGATACGGCTCGCCGTACCGCCGATGTGAAACGTCCGAAGGGTGAGCTGGGTGCCGGGTTCGCCGATGCTCTGAGCGGCGACGACCCCAACCGCCTCGCCGATCTCGACGAGTCGCCCCGTGGCGAGATTGGTTCCGTAGCACAGACCGCACACCCCGCGTTTCGCCTCGCAGGTGAGCACGCTCCGGATCTTGACCTTGTCGACTCCCCGGTCTTCGATCTCGGTCGCCAGGTCGTTCGTGAGGATCGTGTTCGCCTCGACGACCATGTCGCCGCTCACCGGGTCGAGAACGTCGTCCACGCACACCCGCCCGAGGATCCGGTCGGAGAGCGACTCGATGATTTCCTCGCCCTCTTTGAGGGCACCGATGTCGATACCCATGATCGTAGCGCAGTCGTGCCCGGTGATGATCACGTCCTGCGCGACGTCGACGAGACGCCGCGTGAGATACCCGGCGTCGGCGGTCTTCAAGGCCGTGTCGGCAAGACCCTTGCGGGCGCCGTGAGTCGAGATGAAGTACTGGAGAACGGAGAGCCCTTCGAGAAAGCTCGCCACGATCGGCATCTCGATGATCTCGCCGATGGACCCGGTGATTTTCTTTTGGGGCTTGGCCATGAGTCCTCGCATACCGGCGAGCTGGCGCGCCTGCTCCCGGCTCCCACGGGCTCCCGAGTCGGTCATCATAAAGATCGAGTTGAAACCCGCGCGATCCTTGCGGAGACCGTCGAACATCACCTCGCCCACTCTCGAAGTGGTTTGAGTCCAGGTGTCGATTATCTTGTTGTACCGCTCGCCGTCGGTGATCACGCCCTCCTCGTACTGGCGGGTGATTTCCTCCACCTCTTTCGACGCCTGTTCGACGAGCGCCTCTTTCTCGGTGGGGACGATGAGGTCATCGACACCGATCGTGAGCCCGCTCTTCGTCGCGTACTGGAAACCGAGATTTTTCAGGTCGTCGAGGAACACGACCGTCCGCTCGAGCTCCAGCGTGTGGAAACACGTCGACACGAGATCGGTGAGCGCTTTCTTGTCTAACACTTCGTTGATGAATCCAAGCTGCTTCGGGACGATCCGGTTGAAAATGACGCGACCGGTCGTCGTTTTGACCAACGAACCGTCCATTTTCACCGAAATCTTCGCGTGAAGGTCGAACTCGCCCGCTTGATGTGCGAGGATCACTTCGTCGGTCGAGAAGAACTTTCTCCCCTCACCCCTCGCTCCCACCTTGGCCATGGTGAGGTAGTAGATCCCGATGACCATGTCCTGGGAGGGTGTCGCGAGAGGCTTCCCGTTGGCGGGCGAGAGGATGTTGTGCGCGGAAAACATCAGAGTCCGCGCCTCGAGCTGCGCCTCGTAGGAGAGCGGAACGTGGACCGCCATCTGGTCGCCGTCGAAGTCCGCGTTGAAGGCCGCGCAGACGAGCGGGTGGATCCGGATCGCCTTGCCTTCGACGAGGACCGGCTGGAACGCCTGGATCCCCAGGCGATGAAGCGTCGGGGCGCGGTTGAGGAGCACGGGGTGCTCGCCGATGATCTCCTCGAGGATGTCCCACACCTCGGGACTCTGTTGCTCGACGAGCCGCTTGGCGCTCTTGACCGTTTGAACGTAGTTCTTCTCTTCGAGCTTGCGGATGATGAACGGTTTGAAAAGCTCGAGGGCCATGCTCTTGGGGAGCCCGCATTCGTGTATGCGAAGCTCGGGGCCCACGACGATCACCGAACGACCCGAGTAATCCACGCGCTTCCCAAGGAGGTTCTGGCGGAATCGCCCCTGCTTGCCCTTTAGCATATCGCTCAGGCTCTTTAGCGGACGGTTCCCCTGGCCGCGAACGGCCCGGGAGCGTCTCCCGTTATCGAAGAGCGCGTCGACGGCCTCCTGGAGCATCCGCTTTTCGTTGCGGAGGATCACCTCGGGAGCTTTGATCTCGATGAGTTTCTTGAGCCGGTTGTTCCGGTTGATCACGCGCCGGTAGAGGTCGTTCAGATCGGAAGTCGCGAACCGGCCGCCCTCGAGCGGGACGAGGGGTCTCAATTCTGGAGGAAGCACCGGGATGACGCCCATGATCATCCACTCGGGTTTGTTGTTGGAGTTGCGGAAAGCCTCGACGACTTTGAGCCTTTTGAGAAGATCCTTCTTCCGCTGAACGGACGATTCGAGCTGGATCTGGCTCCGCAGGTTTTCGGAGAGATCGTTGAGGTTTACCATCTTGAGGAGCTCGCGGATCGCTTCGGCCCCCATGAGGGCCTTGAACTTCTTCCCCTTCTCGCGGAGGTCCGCGTACGCGTCCTCGGAGATCAACTGTCTCAAGTGGAGGTTGGAATCGCCGGCCTCAACCACCACGTAGGATTCGTAATAGAGGATTCTCTCGAGATCGCGGATGGTGATGTCGAGGAGATGGCCGATCCGGCTGGGCAGCCCCTTGAAAAACCAGATGTGAGACACGGGAACGGCGAGCTCTATGTGTCCAAGCCGCTCGCGCCGGACGTTGGCGCGCGTGACTTCCACCCCGCAACGGTCGCAAATCACGCCTTTGTAACGGATCCTCTTGTACTTGCCGCAACTGCACTCCCAGTCCTTGACCGGACCGAAGATCCTCTCGCAGAAGAGGCCGTCCTTCTCCGGTTTGAACGACCGGTAGTTGATCGTCTCCGGCTTGGTGACCTCACCAAAGCTCCACTCGCGAATTTTCTCCGGCGATGCGAGTTGAATCCGAATCGCTTTGAAGTCCGTGGGTTTCTTTCTTTCCCTATCGACTGTTCCTGCGTACACGGAGATCCTCCTCCGGCGGCTGGTCGCGCCGCCATACGGAACTAGCCTCTGACGAGCTCAACATCCAGTCCCAGGCTCTGCAACTCCTTGATGAGGACGTTGAACGACTCGGGGATTCCGGGTTCGGGGGGATTCTCACCCTTCACGATCGCCTCATAGATCTTCGCCCGACCCTGGATGTCGTCCGACTTGACGGTCAGGAGCTCCTGGAGACAGTAGGCGGCGCCGTACGCCTCGAGGGCCCAGACCTCCATTTCGCCAAACCGCTGGCCGCCGAACTGGGCTTTGCCTCCCAGCGGCTGCTGGGACACGAGCGAATACGGACCGATCGAACGGGCGTGGATCTTGTCGTCGACCAGATGCGAGAGCTTCATCATATAGATGAAACCGACGGTAATCTCCTGGTCGAAGTATTCACCGGTCCGGCCGTCGTAAAGAACCGACTTACCGCTCTCGGGGAGCCCCGCCTCGCGAAGCGCCCGTTTGATCTCGGAAATCGTCGCGCCGTCGAACACCGGACAAGAAACCTTGTAGCCCATCAGCTTCGCCGCCCAACCCAAATGCGTTTCGAGAATCTGACCGACGTTCATACGGCTCGGCACTCCGAGCGGGTTCAACACGATCTCCACGGGCGTTCCATCGGGCAGATGGGGCATGTCCTCGATGGGAACGATCCTCGCGACGACGCCCTTATTGCCGTGCCGCCCCGCCATCTTGTCGCCGACGGAAAGTTTCCGCTTTCTGAACACGTAGACTTTGACGAGTTTGGAGACGCCGGGCGGGAGTTCGTCGCCACGGGTGATCCGTTCGACTTCCTTCTCGTGCTGGACCTCGACTCGCTCGATCGCCTTTGCCGCGGTGTCCATCACGACCTGGATCTGGCGGTCGACTTTCGGGTCCTTGACGAGGGCAAGCCCCCACTGGAGGTTGTCCACGTCGAGCTCGGCGAAGAACTTGTCGGTGATCTTCCGGCCGGACTTTGCGATGAGCTCGCCGGTCTCCGCGTTGACGAGCTTCTCGCTCGTCTCGCCGACCATGAGGCTCTGGAGTTTGCGCTTGCGGATTTCCTTGACTCGTCCGATTTCCTTTTCTTTTACCCTTTTCAGCTTCATCAAGCGCTGTTTGTCTTGCGAGCGGGAGCGGTCGTCCCGTTCCTTCCGCGAGAACACCTTGATCCCGACGACGATGCCGTCCATGCCGGGCGGCGCCTTTAGGGATGCGTCGCGGACGTCCCCCGCCTTTTCGCCGAAGATCGCCCTCAACAGCCTCTCCTCGGGCGAGAGATCGGTTTCGCCCTTCGGGGTCACCTTGCCGACGAGAATATTCCCCGCCTTGACGTGCGCGCCGATGCGGACGATCCCGTCCTCGTCGAGGTTGCGGAGCGCTTCTTCGCCGACGTTCGGGATCTCGCGGGTGATCTCCTCGATCCCCGCCTTGGTGTCGCGAACCTGGCACTCGAACTCCTCGATGTGGACGCTGGTGAACTTGTCCTCCCTTAGGAAGGACTCGCTCACCACGATCGCGTCCTCGAAGTTGTAGCCAAACCAAGGCATGAACGCCACGAGGACGTTCTGACCGAGGGCGAGTTCGCCCTGATTTGTCCCCGGGCCGTCGGCGAGGACATCGCCGGCTTTGACCCGGTCGCCGACGTTGACCAGAGGTTTCTGGTTGATGCAGGTATCCTGGTTCGAACGTTTGAACTTGGTGAGATTGTACTGATCCATCCCCTCGAACCGCGAGAAATCGTCGAGGTTGTCCTTCGACGACTGGGGAGCGACGACGACCGACTCGCCGGTCACCGAGACGACCTTGCCTCCGCTCTTGGCAACAACGAGAATCCCGGAGTCCCTCGCGATTTTCCCTTCCATCCCGGTTCCGACGAGGGGAATCTCGGTCCTGAGTAGCGGCACCGCCTGGCGCTGCATGTTGCACCCCATGAGCGCGCGGTTCGCGTCGTCGTGTTCGAGGAAGGGGATCAGGGACGCGGCCGCGCTCACCAGCTGTTTCGGCGACACGTCCATGTACTGGACGCGCTTCGGAGACACCACGGGGAAGTCGCCTTTGAGCCGGCACAGCGCCGCCTCCTTGAGGAACTTCCCGTTGTCGTCGAGCGGGGCGTTGGCCTGCGCGATGATGCACTCGGCCTCCTCGTCGGCGCTGAGGAAATCGATGTCCTTCGTCGCGACGCCGCTCATCACTTTGCGATAAGGCGTCTCGAGAAAACCGTACTGGTTGATGCGCGCGTACGTGCTGAGCGAGCTGATCAACCCGATGTTCGGACCTTCCGGAGTTTCGATGGGACACATCCGGCCGTAGTGGGTGAAATGGACGTCGCGAACTTCGAACCCGGCGCGCTCCCGCGTGAGACCTCCCGGGCCGAGCGCGGAGAGACGGCGCTTGTGAGTGAGTTCGGCGAGCGGGTTGGTCTGGTCCATGAACTGCGAGAGCTGGCTGCTCCCGAAGAAAGACTGGATCACCGCGGAAACCGTGCGGGCGTTGATGAGATCGTAAGGAGTGATCTGTTCGCTCTCCTGCTGGAGGGCCATCCGCTCCTTGACGATCCGCGCCATCCGGGCGAGCCCGATCGAGAACTGATTGGCGAGAAGCTCGCCGACGGACCGGATGCGCCGGTTGCCGAGATGATCGATGTCGTCGGGCTCGGCGTCGGACTCTTTCATGTCGAGGAGGCAGGCGATGACGGCGATGATGTCCGCATGGTCGAGCGTCGTTTTATCCTCGGGCACGTTGAGCTTCAGACGCCTGTTGATCTTGTACCGCCCCACGTTGGCGAGGTCGTACCGTTTGGGGTTGAAGAACATCCGATTCAAGAGCGCCTTGGCCGTCTCGAGGTTCGGCGGATCCCCCGGTCTGATCAGGTTGTAGATCTTCTTGAGCGCCGTTTCCTGGTCCGCGCAGTTGTCTTTTGCCAGCGTCTTCAGGATCACGTCTTCCTCGGGACTGATGTTTTCCGCGTAGCGGACGCACGGAACCATCTGGTACTTCGCCGCGCGGATCTTCTCGAGCTGCGTCTTGGTGACCGATTGCCCCGTCTCGAGGATCAGCTCGCCGGTCTTCTTATCCGTGACATCCTGGACCACGACGCGGCCGACGATCTCTTCGTCCTTCTTGCTCGCACGAGGAGTGATTTTGACGTTCTCCACCTGATGGAACAGACGGATGATCGCCGAGTTCTTGTCGAAACCCATCGCCTTGAGAAGAATCGTCACGGGGATCTTCCGGCGCCGGTCGATGTTGACGAACATCACGTCGTTGATATCGATCGTGAATTCGACCCACGACCCGCGATATGGGATGATCCTCGCGTTGAACAGCCGCTTCCCGTTTGGATGGATCTCGTCGCCGAAGAACACGCCGGGGGACCGGTGGAGCTGGCTCACGATGACCCGCTCCGCCCCGTTGATGATAAAGGTCCCTTTGTCCGTGAGAAGAGGGATCTCTCCGAGGAAGACTTCGCTCTGGATGATGTCCTTGATCTTCTTCTCTCTGGTATCGGGATCCTCTTCGTTGATCACCAGACGAAGACGCGCCTTGAGCGGGGCGGCGAAGGTGAGGTCCCTCTCCTTGCATTCCTCCTCCGTGTACTTCGACTCGCTGACGATGTACCCGTGGTACTCGAGGATGTACTTGCCCTTCGGCGATTCGATTGGAAACACGGACAGGAATACGGATTCGAGACCCTGGTTCTTCCGCTTCTCCGGGTCCGCGGCGGCCTGGAGGAAGTGCGCGTAGCTCTCTAATTGGACGGCGAGAAGGTTGGGCACCTCCATGACGTCCGGAATCTTCGAAAAGGAGATCCGGCCGCATTCGTCCTTTGGAAGGTCCTGGGTGCTCTCCGAACTCTTCTTAATCATTGGCAACCTCGATAGTCTCGACTCTGGTCTCGACACTCGTCACGCGGCCATGGGACAAAACGGCGCGAGCCGACAGGCAGGCGCCGGTGCGCTCGGGGCAGCTATTTGATCTCGACGCCTCCGCCCACTTCCTCGATCTGCTTCTTGATCGACGCGCACTCGTCCTTCGAAACGCCTTCCTTGATCGGTTTCGGAGCGGCCTCGACGAGATCCTTGGCCTCTTTGAGTCCGAGTCCGGTGATCGCGCGGACGACCTTGATTACCTTGATCTTCTCGGCTCCGATGTTCGATAGGATCACGTCGAACTCGGTCTTCTCTTCCACCACCGCCTGGGCGGGACCGCCCGCGGCGCCGCCCATCGGCATCGCGACCATCGGGGCCGCGGCGGTGACGCCGAATTTCTCCTCGAGGGCCTTCACCAGCTCGGACATCTCGAGCAGAGTGAGTCCTTCGATGATTTCCATCGCCTGATCGACGTTGCTTTTCTTGTCGGTCTTAGCCGCTGCTTTTGCTGTAGCCATCTCTCCAACTCCTTGCTATCAAGGGTTACTCACTACTCTGACCTGGAACTTTCTGCGTCTCCGCGCTTCCAGGCTCCGGCTGTTTTTTCTCGACTATCGCGTTGAGCGCATAGAGAAGGTTTCTCAGCGATCCCTGGAGAACGGACACGAGACGATTGCCCGGCGACATTATCCCGCCGAGCAGCTTCGACATCAGCTCTTCCTTCGAGGGCAGCTTCGCGAGCGCCAACACATCCGCGGCGTCGATGACCTTGCCCTCGACAACGCCCGCCTTGAGACGGGGCAGCATGTACTCTTCGGCGAACTTGACGAGAATCTTGGCAGAGAGGTTTTCGCTCTCCCTGCTGATCGCCAGAGCCGTCGGCCCGTCGAAGTACTGTTCGAGCTCCTCCGCCGGCGTTCCTTTGATGCTCCTCTTGGCGAGTGTGTTCTTCACCACGCGGAATTCCACACCGCTCTCATGACACAATCTCCGGAGCGCGGAGATTTTTTCGACGTTGAGCCCGGTGAAATCGCTCAACACGACGGCACGCGCCTTGCTGAATATTTCCGCGAGTTCCTCGACTTGTTTGGCTTTCTCCGGCCGCGCCATTACGCAGACCTCCTGGACTGGGTCTATTTCACTGCGTTGATCACTTGTTGGGTATCGAGCTTGATCGACGGCCCCATGGTCGGCGAAAGGGTCAGGCTCTTGAGGTACCGACCCTTGGCCGACGAGGGCTTCACGCGGAGAAGCTCCGTCACGAGCACCTTGATGTTCTCGAGGAGCTTTTCCGCGTCGAACGACATCTTTCCAACGGGGACGTGGATGTTCGACCCCTTGTCCACGCGGTACTCGATCTTGCCCGCTTTGACGTCTCTCACCGCTTTGGCGACGTCGAAGGTAACCGTCCCGCTTTTCGGATTCGGCATGAGCCCCTTCGGACCGAGCGTCTTCCCGAGCTTACCGACCTCTCCCATCAGATCCGGCGTCGCGATGATGACGTCGACGTCCACCCAGCCTTCCCGGAGCTTTGGGATGTATTCGTCGGCGCCCACGAAATCCGCGCCGGCTTCGGCCGCTTCCTTCTCTTTTTCTCCACGCGAGATGACGAGAACTCTTACTTTCTTCCCCGTCCCGTGCGGAAGAACGACCGTCCCCCGGACCTGTTGGTCCGCGTGTCTCGGGTCCACCCCGAGGTTCGCGGACAGCAGAACCGTTTCGTCGAACTTCGCCTTCTCCATCTGTTTGAGAATCGGCACGGCCTCTTCGAGCGAATAAAACTTCCCGACTTCGATCTTCTCGGCAGCCGCCTTGTATTTCTTGCCTTGTTTCATACGTACTCCTTCAATGACCTCCGTTGACCACAGACGCACCGGCCTCACCACACAGGGGGGACCATCATCACTTCTCGACTACGATCCCCATGCTCCGGGCCGTACCCTCGATCATCGACATCGCCGACTCGAGCGAAGTGGCGTTGAGGTCGGGCAGCTTGGTCTTCGCGATCTCTTCGATCTGCGCCATCGTGACCTTTCCCACTTTTTTCTTGTTCGGTTCGCCCGAGGCTTTCGCGAGACCCGCCGCCTGTTTGAGCAGCACCGGGGCGGGCGGCGTCTTGGTGATGAACGTGAACGTGCGATCCGAGTAAACGGTGATCACGACGGGGATGATGACTCCCATTGTTTTCTGCGTGGCCGCGTTGAACGCCTTGCAGAACTCCATGATGCTCACACCGTGCTGACCGAGAGCCGGGCCGACCGGGGGGGCCGGTGTGGCATTTCCGCCCGGTATTTGCAGTTTGATCAGCTTGATGACTTTCTTCTTGGGTTTCGCCATGGTCGTCTCCTGTTGACCTCGGTCGATTGAAAAAAACTACCTCGCCACCCTCCGGCCCCGCCGTTCGATAGCGGTGTCTCCCGTCGCTAGATGGATTCGACCTGTAGGAAGTCGAGCTCCACCGGGGTTTCTCTGCCGAATATGCTGACGAGAACCCTGAGCTTACCCTTCTCGGTATTGATCTCGTCGATGATACCCGTGAAATCGCTGAACGGACCGTCCTTGATCCGGATGTGCTCGCCGAGCGTGAAGGGAATCTCGGACATGATCGTTCCCCGGTCCTTGTCCATCCTTCCGAGTATCCGCTCGACTTCCGGTTCGGACAGGGGTTGCGGTTTGGTCCCGGCGCCGACAAAACTCGTCACTCCGGGGATCCCGTTGACGAGATGCCAGGAATCCTCGCTCATGTGCATCTCGATCAAGATATAGCTGGGGAAAAATTTCCGCGTCGTGATCATCTTCTTCCCTTTTTTCATCTCGGCCACCTCTTCGGTGGGGACGATCAGCCGGTCGAACTGATTCTTGATCATCGACGTCTTGACCATTTTCAGGATGTTCTCTTTGACCTTGTTCTCGTGTCCCGAGTAGGTGTGAATCACGTACCACTTCATCGGGAGTTTGTTCTCCGCCGGCACCTCGTCGGTTGCCACGGCCGCTTTTCCCGTGGTGTCCTTCTTCGCCGCCGGCGACGCTTTCTTGCCTTTGGACGTTTTTTTAGCCGCCGCTTTCCGCGGGGCCGCCGCCACCGCCGGCGTGGTTTCGGAGGTCGCCGCGGACTCATCGCCGACGGGTTCGGCCTCGGTCTCGCGCTCCACCGGTTCGGTCTCCGCGTCGCCGCCGTCGGCGCTCACGGGGTCCGCCGGCCGCGTTTCGACGGTTTCGTTCTCCGTTTCGTCCGCGTCCGGGGCTTCGAGCCCCGAGCTCCCGTCTTCGGCGGGCTCCAGCTGCTCGTCCCGCGCCTCGGAGGCCGCCGCCGGATCTTTCTTTTCGTTTTCCATGTCCATAGTGCTCAATCGCCTCATCTGATATTGCGAACGGCCACTGCCTTTACCCTACACGGCCCGCTCCGCGAGCCCCGGATCTTCTACCGGAAGACGAGCTTGATGATATTGCTCAGAATCTGGTCAACGATTCCGATGAAAATCGTCAAGAGGATCGAGGCAACGACGACGATGCGGGTCGCATCCTTAAGCTCCCCCTTGTTCGGCCACGTCACCTTCCTGAGTTCGATCCGCGTCTCGGTTAGATAGTTTTTGACTTTCTCGAACATCGATGTCCTTTGCTGTTTGCCGCCCGTGTCCATCGTCGGCTTTCCGCGTAATCCCCCGCGCCGAACGCGCGAGGAGGCGACCTTCGCGAGGAAATGGCAGGCCCGGCAGGAATCGAACCCGCAACCCCCGGTTTTGGAGACCGGTGCTCTACCAATTGAGCTACAGGCCTGCGGTCATCGCTCGAGTATCGCCGCGAAGGTTATTTCGTCTCCTTGTGCTCCGTGTGCTCGTTGCACTTCGGACAGTACTTTTTCTGAACGAGCCGGTCGGGGTGTTTCTTCTTGTTTTTCTTCGTCGTGTAGTTCCGGCTCTTGCACTTGTTACAGGCGAGAACGACGGGATCTCTCACGATCATGTCTCGTTACCGAGCCCGAGTCCGGGGCGTGAGGGTCTTTTCGCTCGATTTCTGACCGCCCGCTCCATGCCCCTACCCGTTCTCGCGTTCGTCGGCGCTCAGCATGAGAGCGAAAGCACCCTCACGCCCCTCTCCAAAACTATGCGATAATTTCCGTCACCACGCCCGCGCCCACCGTCCGGCCGCCCTCCCGGATCGCGAACCGCAGCTCCTTCTCCATCGCGATCGGCATGATCAACTCCACCAATAGC